>Ga0335077_10002563_pt1 | contig 21713 bp, 19 predicted proteins | sample Lox_Sample_31_FD_207151 | JGI IMG/M metagenome (GOLD analysis project Ga0335077, IMG submission 207151) | Soil microbial communities from Loxahatchee National Wildlife Refuge, Florida, United States - Lox_Sample_3.1 | ecosystem: Environmental > Terrestrial > Soil > Wetlands | place: USA...
CCGCACGCCGCTGCTGCTCGTCGACATCCCGGGCGAGCTGCCGGGCTGCGTGTTGCTCTACGGACACCTGGACAAGCAGCCGGAGTTCACCGGCTGGCTTCCGGGGCTGGGTCCCTGGGAGCCGGTCATACGCGAGGGCCGGCTCTACGGCCGCGGAGCGGCGGATGACGGCTACGCGGTCTTCAGCTCGCTCACCGCGATCGCCGCGCTCAAGGCGCAAGGCGTGCGCCTGCCGCGCTGCGTGGTGCTGATCGAGGCGTGCGAGGAGAGTGGCAGCGGCGACCTGCCCGCGCATTTTGAGAGCCTTGGCGCGACGCTCGGGGAGCCGGCGCTCGTGGTGTGCCTGGACGCCGAGTGCGGCAACTACGAGCAGATGTGGTGCACGACCTCGCTGCGCGGCAACCTGGTCGGCAACCTGCGCGTGCGGGTGCTCACCGAGGGCGTGCACTCGGGCATGGCCACCGGCATTGCGCCGACCGCATTCCGCATCCTCGCCCAGCTGCTCGCGCGCCTCGAGAGCCCGGTGACCGGCGAGCTGCTGCTCGATGAGCTGCAAGTGCCACTGCCGGCGGACCGGCGCGCCCAGGCGCGCATCGCCGCCCAGGTTCTCGGCGGCGAGGTCGCCGGACGGATGCCGTGGGTGGCCGGCGCACGCGCCGTCTCCAACGATCCGGCCGAGCTCATCATCAACAACACCTGGCGGGCCACGCTCGCCGTGACCGGGGCCGAGGGGCTGCCGCCGCTTGGCTCGGCCGGCAACGTGCTGCTGCCGCAGATCGCCTGCAAGCTCTCGCTGCGGCTGCCGCCGACCTGCGATGCGGCGCGCGCCACCGAGGCGGTGCGCGCGGCGCTCGAGCGCGACCCGCCCTACGGCGCCCAGGTGAGCTTCGAGGAGGCTTCCGGCCAGGGCGGCTGGAATGCGCCGGCGTTCGCACCCTGGCTGGAGCAGGCGATCGATGCGGCCTCACGTGCCATCTACGGGCGCGAGGCGGTGCACCTCGGCTGCGGCGGCACGATTCCGTTCATGGGCATGCTGGGCAAACAATTCCCCAAGACGCAGTTCTTCATCACCGGGGTGCTCGGCCCGCACGCCAACGCGCACGGCCCGAACGAGTTCCTGCACCTGGAGTACGCGCAGAAGCTGACCGGCTGCGTGTCGCTGGTGCTCGCCGAGCACGCGCGCACGCTTGCGCGTTAGCGCATGTCGGCCATGTAGCTCGGCTTCACCGCTTCCTTGATGCGCTGCCAGCCCTCGCGGTAGGCGCTGGCGGCATCCGCGGGCGCATCGAAATCCGGCGCAGTGAACTCGCCGCGCAGCGCATCGAGCATCACCGTCCACTTCGGCAGGCCCTTGGGGAACTTGCCGCGCCGCGTGAACACGATGCGCCCCTCCACCGGCAGCTCGCCGCCGATCGCCTTGACCGCGGCGATGCGGTCGTAGAGTGCTCCCTGCGGGTTGGTGAAGGTGAAGCGCTGCGCCCCGTCCATGACGGTCCACTCGGCCATCTGGTCGCCGCCGAAGATGTTGCCCTGGACGTCGCGCAGGTCGATCACCACCACGCCACGGCTGGTTAGGAGCAGGTAGTCGACGTGGTAGCCCCCGCCCATGCCATCGGGCACCAGCATGTCGATCAGGTGCTCGCTGGCGCCGCCGGTGACCGCCACGCGCAGCGCCTTGCGCGCGCGGTAGTGGCGGTACCAGCGCCACGCCAGGGACAGCGCGAACCCGAGCGCCGCCGCCGCCGCGATCAGCCCCCAGGCAGTGGGGGTCAGCTTGCTCAGCTCGTCCACGTCAGCTTCTCTCCTCGAGCAGGACGCGCAGCGCCTGCAGGTCTGGGTCCACTTCGACGCACGTGCTCGGCCGCGCGAACAGGGCCGCGAGGCTCGGCGGCACCGGCACCGCCTGCCCGATGAGCGGCTCCACGATCTCCGGGAACTTGGCCGGGTGGGCGGTGGAGACCAGCACCCAGCGGCGCGCGGCGCGCCGCGCTTCCGGCAGCCGCTCCCAGGCCTCGGCGGCGGTCGCGGTATGCGGGCACCAGATCTGCCCGTACTGCTCGAAGCCGATGCGGATGCGCGCGCGGATCTGCGCATCGCTCACCGAGCAGGCACTCACCGCCTGCCGCAGCTGGGCGACGTCCGGAAACAGCGCGCGCAGGCGCTCCATGTTGCTCGGGTTGCCGACGTCCATGGCCGAGGCCAGCGTGGCGATGCTCGCGCGCGGTTGCCACGCGCCGCTCTCGAGGAAGTCCGGCACCGCGCGGTTGGCGTTGTGCGCCAGGATCACCTCGCCGATCGGCAGCCCCACGTGGCGGGCCCACAGGCAGGCCATGGCGTTGCCGAGGTTGCCGCTCGGGACGATGAAGCACGCCGGTTCGCGGTAGCGCGCGTAGACCGCGAGGCTCGTGGCGGCGTAGTACACGCTCTGCGGCAGCAGGCGCCCGAGATTGATGCTGTTGGCGGAGGACAGCTGGCCGCGCGCGCGCAGCCGCTGATCGAGGAAGGCCTGCTTCACCAGGCGCTGGCAGTCATCGAAGGTGCCGCGCACCGCGAGCGCGCGCACGTTGCCGCCCCAGCAGGTCAGTTGCCGCTCCTGGGTCGGCGAGACCAGGCCCTTCGGGAAGAGCACCAGCACCTCGATGCCGGGGCGCCCGTGGAAGGCGGCCGCGACCGCGCCGCCGGTGTCGCCGGAAGTGGCGACCAGGATCGTCAGGGTGGGTTGCGCGGCATCCCGCAGGCGGCCGAAGGCAGCGGCCAGGAAGCGCGCACCGAAGTCCTTGAAGGCCGCGGTCGGCCCGTGGAAGAGCTCGAGCACGCTCAGGCGTCCGTCGGCGCTGAGCTCGGTGAGCGGCGCGGGGAAATTGAAGGCTTCGCGCGTGAGCTGCGGCAGCTGCGCCGCGAGCCGATCACCCGCGAGGAACGGCGCCAGGAAGCGCGCGGCGACCTCAGGCAGCTCCCTGGCACCGGCGAAGTCCGCCGCATCCAGGTGCGGCCAGCGCTCCGGCACGTACAACCCGCCATCGGGCGCCAGCCCCTCGAGCAGCGCGGCGCTGAACCCCTGTCCCGCGCTCCCGCCGCGCGAGCTGTCGAAGCGCAGTCGCACCTGCGCGTTCACGGCAGCACCCGCGCCCCGGGCGCATTGAGCTGCACGCACCAGGCACTCGAGCGCAGCTCCCGCTGCGCGAACTGCTCCTGCATGGCCGCCAGCACCGCCGGCGCCGTATCCGCCGTGGCCCACGCGAACAGCGCGGGCCCAGCGCCGGAGATCGAGCAGCCGAGTGCGCCCTTATCGAGCGCCGCGCGCCGCACCGCCTGGAACCCGGGTATCAGCGCCTGGCGCTGCGGCTCGATCACCACGTCCTCGAGCGAGGCACGGATCAGGTCCAGATCGTTCGTGTAGCAGCCGGAGATGAAGCCGGCGAGGTTGGCGGTCTGCCACACGAAGTCCGACAGCTCCACGCTGCGCTTGAGGATGGCGCGCGCCCGGGCGGTGGCAAGGAACATGTGCGGGTGCACGATGACGGCACGGATTTCTGCGGGTACCGGGATCTGCTTGACGCGCGGATGGTCAATGCCGACGGTGAGCACCAGGCCGCCGAAGAGCGAGGGCGCGATGTTGTCGAGGTGCTGCCCGCCGCTCGCCACCGCCTCGCCCGCCATGGCGAACTTCAGCAGCTCGAGCGGCGCGCACGGCCGGCTCAGGAGCGCGTTCGCCGCCACCACGGCGGCCACCGCCGAGGCTGCCGAGCCGCCCAGCCCCGAGCCGAGCGGGATGCCCTTCTCGATCTCGACCGTGAGCCCGAAGTCCGGGCGCAGCGCCTCGGTCATCGCCAGCAGCGCGCGCCCGGCGGTGTTCTCGCGCGGCTCGCGCGTGATCTCGCTCACCAGGCCCCCGACCGCGCCGATCTCGACCCCGGCGGCGGCGCGGCGGCTGACGGTGACGCGGTCACCGAGCGCGCCGACCGCGAAGCCGAGGATGTCGAAGCCGATCGCGACGTTGCCGACCGAGGCCGGTGCGAAGGCGGTGGCGCGCTCGCGCGCTGCACTCACAGGCGCGCCCCGAGATAGGCCGCCAGGCGCAGGATGTCAGCGAACACGCCGCCGGCGGTCACCTCGGGCCCGGCGCCCGGTCCCTGCACGATGAGGGGATTCTCGCAGTAGCGGCGGGTCGCAAAGCGCACCACGTTGTCGGTGAGCGCGATGTTGGCGAAGGGATGCGGACGCTCCAGCTCCTGCAGGCCCACCGTCGCCTCGCCCTCGGCGGTGATCTTGCCGGTGTAGCGCAGCACCCGGCCGCGCGCCCGGGCCGCCTGCAGCCGCTCCTGCATGGCGGCATCGTAGCGCGGCAGGTGCGTCATGAACTCCTCGATGGAGCCGTGCACCAGCTCCGGCGGCACGAGGCTCTCCACCTGCACGTCCTTGAGCTCCAGCGCCAGTCCCATCTCGCGCGCGAGGATGATGAGCTTGCGCGCCACGTCCATGCCGGAGAGGTCATCGCGCGGGTCGGGCTCGGTGAAGCCGCGCGTGCGTGCTTCCTGCACGATGTTGGAGAAGCTGCTGCTGCCGTCGTAGACGTTGAAGAGGTAGGCGAGCGTGCCGGAGAAGATGCCCTCGATGCTCTTGATGTCATCGCCGGTCTCGCGCAGGTCACGTAGCGTCTGCACCACCGGCAGTCCCGCCCCCACGGTGGCCTCGTACAGGTAGTGCGTGCCACCGCTGCGGCGCGCATGGCGCAGGCGCTGGTAGTAGGCGTACTCGCCGCTGTTGGCCTTCTTGTTGGGCGTGACGATGTGGATGCCTGCGCCCAGCCAGTCCGCGTAGCGCGCCGCCACCGCCGCGCTGGCCGTGCAGTCCACCAGCACGGTGTGCGGCAGGTAATCGACGCGCACGTGCTCGAGGAAGCGCGCCAGGTCCGCCGGCTCGGCCTCCGCCAGCAGCCCGGCGCTCCAGTCCGTGAGCGCGATGGCCGGCTCCTTGAGCAGCATGCGCTGGGAGCTCAGCAGGCCGCGCACGCGCAGGTCGAGGCGCGCCTGCTGGCGCAGCCGCTCGCTCTGGGAGGCGAGCTGCGCGAGCAGCACCCGGCCGACCGCGCCAGGGCCGATCACCCCGATCGAGAGGATATGCGGGGACAGGTAGAGCCCGGCGTGCACGGCGCGCAGCGCGCGCGTGGCGTTGCGCCCGTCGACCACGGCGGAGATGTTGCGCTCCGAGGCCCCCTGAGCGATGGCGCGCACGTTGACGCCGGCCGCCCCCAGGGCGCTGAACACCTTGCCGGCAACCCCGGGCGTACCGGCCATGCCATCGCCGACCACCGCGAGGATCGCCAGGTCCGAGTCCACGTCGACGCTCTGGATCTGGCCGTCCTTGAGCTCGCGCTCGAAGGCGCGCAGCACGCACGCCGCGGCCCGCTCGGCCTGCTCCTGCGGTATTGCGCAGCAGATCGAATGCTCGGAGCTGCCCTGCGAGATGAGGATGACGGAGATCCCCTCCTCGCGCAGCGCGCCGAACAGGCGGTGCGCCGTGCCCGGCACCCCGATCATGCCGGTGCCCTCGAGGTTGACCAGCGCCACGCGGTCGATGCTGGTGATGCCCTTCACCGGCAGCACCGAATCGGGCTGGGCGCAGATCAGGGTGCCGATCTTGTGGGGCGCGAAGGTATTGCGGATCCAGATCGGGATGCTGTCCTTGACCGCCGGTGCCATGGTCTTGGGATGGATCACCTTGGCGCCGAAATAGGCGAGCTCCATGGCCTCGTTGTAGGAGAGCGCATCGATCACCGTCGCATCGGGCACGCGGCGCGGATCGGCCGACAGCACGCCGTCGACGTCGGTCCAGATGTGGATCTCGGAAGCATCCAGCAGCGCCGCGAAGATCGAGGCCGAGAAGTCGCTGCCGTTGCGCCCGAGCGTGGTGCGCACGCCGCGGCGGTCGGCGGCGATGAAGCCGGTGATGATGAGCGTGCCGGCGAACTCGCGCGGCACCTGCGCGCTGAGGTTGGCGCGCGACTCGGGCCACTGGATGCCCGGGCCCCAGGCGCTCCAGTCGACCAGCACCACGCGGCTCGCGTCCACCCACTGCACCGGGCCGGGACGGCCGCGGCGCTCCTCGAAGAAGCGCTGGAACAGGCGCGAGGACCAGATCTCGCCATAGCCGGCGATCAGGTCGCTCACCGTGCTGGCGGCCGAGCGCGTCAGCTCCACCGCGTGCAGGATGCCCAGCAGGTCCTGGCAGTCGCGGTCGAAGCCGGCGAGGTAGGCCTGCGCGGAGGCCGGCGTGAGCAGCTCCTGCGCGATCGCGGCGTGACGCGAGCGCAGCTGCGCGAGCTCGCTGCGGTAGGTACCGTCCTGGCGCTCCGCCAGCGCCACCAGGCGCAGCAGCGCATCCGTGACGCCCTTGCAGGCGGACAGCACCACGGCCAGCCGCGCCGGCGGCGCGGCCTCGAGGATGGCCGCCACTTTGCGGAAGCAGTCGGCGTCAGCGACGCTCGACCCCCCGAACTTGTGCACGACCCAGGGATCGGGTTGGCTCATCGGAAATGGACTTTAGGACGTTGATTTACCGAAGATCGTTGCCCTTGAGGCGCTGCGACTCTACTGACGCGCCGCCCGCGGCGCAACGGAGCCGTGGCGGTGACGTGACGGCCACCCCAGCCAAAGGTGTGCGGTGGCAAAACGCGGTCTGCGCGCCCGGCACTGCGGCCGCGCCCCGCGCGCGCGGGCGGCTGGCATAATTCACCGCGCGTGTCCGCATCACTCGGCCCTCTGCTACCCCTGTTCGAGCGCGAACGCCGCGCCGGGCGCGCGCTCGTGCTCGGCGTGTTGGTGCACACCAGCGGCTCGACCTACCAGAAGGCCGGCGCGCTCATCCTGATCACGCAGGACGGGGACTATGCCGGGCTGCTCTCGGGCGGCTGCCTGGAGGGGGACCTCAAGGAGCATGCCGCGGGCGTCCTCACCGACGGGCAGGCGCGCCTGGTGCGCTACGAGCTGCGCGGCCCGGAGGAACTGCTGTGGGGACTCGGGCTCGGCTGCGAGGGTGCCATGCGGATCCTGCTGCGGCGGGTCGGCCCGGAGGACGGCTGGCAGCCCCTGGAGCGGCTGCGCGGCGCGCTCGAGGCGCGCGAGGCACTCGCGGTCGCGTTCGCCTGCGAGAGCACGCGCGCGGACGTGCCGCTCGGCACGGTGGTGCTGCCCGGCGAGTCCGGCGGCGCGCGCCTGCAGGCGGCGCTCGAGGACGCGGCGGGCCGGGGATTGAGCGCCTGGCACGTGGCCGAGGCGCGCGATGTCTCGTGGTTCCTCCTGTGCCTCGCGCTGCCGCCGCGCCTGCTGCTGCTCGGCGCCGGCCCGGATGCCGCGCCGGTGGCTGAATTCGCGATGCGCCTGAACTGGAAGGTGACGCTCGTGGACCATCGGCCCGCCTACGCCGACCCGGCGCACTTTCCCGGCGCCGAGCAGGTGCTGCGGCTGGATGCCGCCGAGCTCGGCACGGCGCTCGGGCTCGAGCAGTTCCGCGCCGCGGTGATCATGAGCCATCACCTGCCGACTGACCTCGCGTACCTGCGCGCACTGGCGCGCAGCGAGGTGCCCTACGTGGGACTGCTCGGTCCGCCGCAGCGCCGCGACCGCCTGCTCGGCGAGCTCGGCACCGAGGCGGCCACGCGGTTGCGGCGGCGGCTGCATGCCCCGGTGGGTCTCGCCCTCGGTGGGCGCACGCCCGAGGCCATCGCGCTCGCCATCGTGGCCGAGCTGCAGGCATTCCTGCATGCGCACGAGGCCACGGCGCCGGGTCTCACCCGTCTCGCCGGGGCGCAGTAGCGCCGCGCCCCGTGAACGAGATCCAGCTGCTGCGCACGCAGCTCGAGACCGAGCGAGCCCACGTGCGGGCCATCGCGGCGGCCTGCGCCGCCACCTTCGCCACCGCATCCCCGGCCGCCCTCGACAGTAGCTCGCCGCTGGAGGAGTTCCGCCAGGCGTGCCTGGACTACCTGGTGTGCGTGCTCGTGTGGTTCGAGGAGCGTGACCGGCGCCTCGCGGCTCAAGCGCTGCCGGGGGACGGGGCCGACCCGTGGGCGGCGCTGCTGGCGCAGGCCGGCAATAGCCGCGCAGCGCTCGAGCGGCTCGAGGCGGCTTTCGCGGCCGGCGCCAACGGCGCGACCCGCTGGCAGGAGTTCGCGCAGTTCATCGACGGACCCTGGAGCGCGCGGCGCGCGGCGCTCGAAGCTGCGCTCGCCGCCAGCGGGCACACCGGGCCGTGGCGCCGGGTGAGCGGGCTCGATGCGGACACCGTCCTCGAGGAGCGCAGCCGCTACGCGCGCGTCACCGCCACCGCCCCGGCGAGCGTCGCCCTGCCGCGCACCGGCGGACCTGTGCGCCCATGAGCGGCGCACGCGCGCGCCGCGGCTCCGAATCGCTGTTCGCCATCGTGCTCGCGGCGGGCGCCTCGCGGCGCTTCGGCTCGCACAAACAGCTGGTGCGCATCGCCGGCCGGCCGCTGCTGCACAGTGCGGTCACGCGCGCCTCCGAGGTGACCGGCAGCGCACTCATCGTCGTGCTCGGCGCCGGCGCCGCCGAACTCGCCCCGCTGCTGAAGCATTCCCCCGGATCGATCGTCGTCAACCAGAGCTGGCGCGAGGGCCTCTCGAGCTCGATCCGCGCCGGCATCGCCCGCCTGCCGCTCGGCTGCGCCGGGGCCCTGCTCATGCTGGCCGATCAGCCGGCGGTGACCGTCGATGACCTGAAGCGCCTCGCCGGCACCTGGCGCAAGCAGCCGCAATACTGCGCGGCGGCGCAGTACGCCGGCACCCTCGGCGTGCCGGCGGTCTTTCCGCGTGCGCTGTTTCCGCAGCTGCTGCAGCTGCGCGGTGACTCCGGGGCGCGCGCGCTGCTGCGGCACAGTCCCGACCGCGTGGTGCGCGTGCCGATGCCGAGCGCCGCCATCGACCTCGACACTCCCGAGGACCTGCTCTCCCTGGCCGAGCCGCGCTAGCAGCGCACGCCGCTGCCGGCCTGCGGGTGGGGAAAGTTGTCCGACTCGTCCTCGTCCGCGCGCGGTGCGAGGCAGGCGAAGTCCTTCTCGAGCGTGATCTGCAAGGCGCCCTGCGGCACCGGCTGGCTGTGCGCGAGCGTCACCTGATCGCTCGCGCACCAGGCGTCCGCCATTTTTTCCGGGACTAATATCTCCACGATCCCGTCGCTGAAGCTCGCCCGGATCTGCGGCGTCGCGCCGTCACGGCGCAGGCGATAGATGAGGAGCGCGCCCGGGGCGAAGGGCACCTGCTCCTCCACCTGCCCCTCTTCGCTGAGCGCACGCACCTCCTTCTGCGTCAGGCGCAGCCGCAACGAGGCTCCCTTGATCCTGAGCTTCATGGACGGTCCTCAAACCTTCACTGCCGCCAGAATACGCCGTGCCAGCAGCAGGTGCGGCCGATCGAGCATCTGTCCCTCCAGGCTCACGACGCCGGCATTGCCGGCCGCCTCGAAGGCCGCCAGCACGCGCCGGGCCTGCGCAAGCTCGGCCGCGCTCGGGGTGAAGGCCGCATTGATCGGGCCAACCTGGTCGGGGTGGATCGCGAGCTTGCCGCTGAAGCCGTCGCGCCGCGCCTCGGTGAGCTCGCGCTCAAGGCCCGGGAGATCCTTAAACTGCGTGTGCACCCCGTCGACCGCCTGCACGCCCAGCGCTGCGGCAGCGAGCAGGGTGTGCGTGCGCGCCAGCTGGAAGGTGAAGGTATAGCCAGCGCCATCGCGCTGTCCGCGCGCCCCGAGGGCGGCGCTCAGGTCCTCCGCCCCCCAGGTGAGTCCCGCGAGACGCTGCAGCACCGGAGCGTGCGCGCTGAGCTCGCGTGGCAGCTGCGGCAAGCCGAGGAGTCCCGCCGGGGTCTCGGTCGCGAGGACCAGCAGCCGCACGGCGCCCGGGCGCGCCCCGCGCGCGGCCTCGAGGGATTGCAGCCTGGCGGCGAGGGTGAGGATCTCGGCCGCGGTGCTCACCTTGGGCAGCACGATGCCGGCCGGCAGGGCCTGCGCGCACACCTGCGCCAGGTCCTCATCGAGCTGCGTCCCGGCCGGGGCGCTGACCCGCACCCACAGCTGCGGTGTAGCCGCGCCGCAGCGCGCCAGCAGCTCGCCCACCTGGCGGCGCGCGAGCGGCCGCTGTGCCGGGTCGACCGAGTCCTCCAGGTCCAGGATCAGTGCATCGGCCGCGCTCGCGAGCGCCTTCGTCTGCTTGCGCTCGCTGTCCCCGGGCACGAACAGCCAGGAGCGCAGTGGCGCCCCGGGGCCGGTCGCGCTCACGCCGCGGGCCTCTTCAGCATGAGGGCGCTGCGGCGGCAGCTCGCCACCTCCTCGTCCCGCTGGTTGAAGGCGCGGTGCTCGAACACCACGATCCCGGCATTGGGGCGCGACTGGCTCGCGCGCACGGAAAGGACCGTGGTGGTGGCGCGCAGGGTATCGCCGATCAGCACCGGGCGCGCAAAGCGCACCTCATCCCAGCCGAGATTGCCGATCGTCGTGCCATACGTGGTGTCATAGACCGTCAGCCCCGTGAGCAGCCCGAGCGTGAAGACGCTGTTGACGATGCGCTCGCCGAAGAGGGTGCCGCGGGCGTACTCGGCGTCCAGGTGCAGCGCCGCGGGATTCATGGTGAGCGTGCTCACCAAGAGGTTGTCGGTCTCGGTTACCGTGCGCCGCACCACGTGCTCAAAGCGCTGCCCGACGCTGAATTCCTCGAAATACAGTCCCGGCACGGGGTTGGTCCATCAAAAACAGGGACATAGTGTTGCATAGCCTCATAACCCCAGAAAGAGGTGCACCAAACCACACGGTATTTAGCGCCCGCGAAGGCGCCGCCTATAGTCCCGGCATGTACCGGTACGATGAGCTCGACCAGGCGTTCGTCGATGCGCGCGTCGCGGAGTTCCGCGACCAGACGCGCCGTCACCTCGCGGGCGAGCTATCCGAGGAGGAGTTCCGGCCCCTGCGCCTGCGCAATGGGCTCTACATCCAGCGCCATGCGCCGATGCTGCGCATCGCCATCCCCTATGGGCTGCTTGCCGCGCGGCAGCTGCGCAAGCTCGCCGACATCACGCGCCGCTACGACAAGGGCTACGGGCACTTCACCACGCGGCAGAACCTGCAGCTGAACTGGCCGAAGCTCGAGGACGTCCCGCAGATCCTCGCCGAGCTCGCGACCGTGCAGATGCACTCGATCCAGACCAGCGGCAACTGCGTGCGCAACGTGACCGCCGATCACATGGCCGGCATCGCCCCGGATGAGATCGAGGACCCGCGCCCGTACTGCGAGCTGATCCGCCAGTGGGCGACGCTGCACCCGGAATTCACCTACCTGCCGCGCAAGTTCAAGATCGCCGTCACTGGAGCGGCCACCGACCGCGCCGCATCCGAGGTGCACGACATCGGCTTGCACCTGGTGCGTGACGCCCGCGGCGAGCTCGGCTTTCGCGTGCTGGTGGGCGGCGGCCTGGGGCGCGCGCCCATGATCGGCCAGGTGGTGCGCGAGTTCCTGCCGCGCGCGGAGCTGTTCGCCTACCTCGAGGCGATCCTGCGCATCTACAACCGCCAGGGCCGGCGCGACAACATCCACAAGGCCCGCATCAAGGTGCTGGTCAAGGCCCTCGGCATCGAGCGCTTCCGCGAGCAGGTGGAGGCGGAGTGGCAGGCCGGCCGCGGCGCTGCCGCGCAGCTGCCGGCCGCGGAGCTCGAGCGCGTGCGCGCCTTCTTCCGTCCGCAACCCTACGAGATCCGCGCCGACCAGGACATCACGGCCGGCGCGAGCCCACGCTTCAAGGCCTGGTACCGCTACAACACGCGCGCGCACCGCGTCAGCGGCTACCGCGCGGTGTTCGTCTCGCTCAAGGCGCACGATGCGGCCCCCGGTGACATGAGCGCGGCACAGATGGAGGCGGTGGCCGCACTTGCCGAGCGCTTCAGCTTCGGGCTGCTGCGCGTCACGCACACGCAGAACCTGGTGCTGGCGGACGTGCCGCAGCAGCACCTGCACGAGCTGTGGCAGGAACTGGAAGCCCTCAAGCTCGCCACCCCCAACATCGGCACGCTCACCGACATGATCGCCTGCCCGGGCCTGGATTTCTGCTCGCTCGCCAACGCCGGGACCCTGGACGTCGCGCGCCAGATCCAGCAGCGCTTCGATGACCTGGATTACCTCTACGATATCGGTGAGATCGAGCTGAAGATGTCCGGCTGCATGAATGCCTGCGGCCACCACCACGTCGGCCACATCGGCGTGCTGGGCGTCGACAAGCACGGCGAGGAGTGGTACCAGATCACCCTCGGCGGCTCGGCGAGCGGCTTCACCGCGCTCGGCGAGGTGATCGGCCCGTCGGTGCCCAAGCACGAGGTCGCCGCGACCCTCGAGCGCATCCTCGAGGTCTATCGCGCGCAGCGACTCGAGGAGGAGCGCTTCATCGAGACGGTGCGGCGCGTCGGACTCAAACCCTTCAAGGAGCAGGCCTATGCGCCACATCCTGCGGCAGCGTGAGCTGATCGCCGATCAGTGGCGCTACCTGGGCGAGCAGCTCGCGCCCGGCGAGGCCGTGGTCGTACCCTTCGCCGAGCTGGCGCGCGAGCGCGAGCGCTGGTGGGCCTGGGATGGGCGCCTCGGCGTGCGCCTCGCGCCCGTCGACCGTGTCGAGGACCTGGCCGAGGAACTGCCGCGGCTCGACCTGGTGGCGGTGGAGTTCCCCTCCCCCGGCGAAGGCCGTGGCTACTCGCAGGGGCGGCTGCTGCGCGAGCGATATGGATTCCGCGGTGAGCTGCGCGCCGTCGGCGCGGGCGTGCGCCAGGACCTGGTGTTCCTGCTGGCGCGCTGCGGCTTCGATGCCATGGAGCTCGCCGGCGGCGAGGACGCGCAGGCGGCGCGCCGCGCGCTCACGCGCTACCCGGTCGCCTACCAGCCGGGCGCAGCCCAGGTGGCGCTGCGGCGGCAACGCTTCCACGCACCCTAGCGCTGCGGCAGCTCGATCCCGGCGAACATCTGCTGCACCTCCGCGGCCGAGTCGGCGCGGTGGGCGCGCTCGATCAGGCGCCGGTCCAAGTGCGGGGCCAGCAGCTGCGCGAAGTCGTACATGTACTTGCGCAGCAGCGTACCGCGGCGAAAACCGATCCAGGTCGTGTGCGCGGCGAACAGGTGCGAGGCGTCGATCGCCTTCAGGTCCTTGTCGTGCTCATCGATCGCCATGTGCGCCACGATGCCGACGCCAAGCCCGAGCCGCACGTAGGTCTCGATGACGTCCGCATCGCGCGCCGTGATCGCCACGTTCGGCACCATGCCGGCTCGAGCGAACGCCTCGTGCAGCGAGGACGGGCCGGTGAAGCTGAAGGTGTAGGTGATGAGCGGATAGGCGGCAAGCGCCTTGAAGGTGAGCCGCCCGCCGTCGGCGAGCGGGTGCGTGCGTGGCACGATGACGGTGCGGTGCCAGCGATAGCACGGCAGCAGCGTCAGGTCGCCGAACAGCTGCTCGGAGCCGGTCGCGATCGCGCAGTCGATACGATCCCCCGCCACCATCTCGGCGATCTGCTCGGAGGTGCCCTGGTGCAGGTTCAGACGCACCTGCGGGTAGCGGCCGCGGAACTCGCGGATGACCGAGGGCAGCACGTAGCGCGCCTGGGTGTGCGTGGTGCCGATCGAGAGGTTGCCGCGCCCCTCATCGCGCAGCTCCGTCGAGAGGTCGCGGATGCTCTGCGCCTCCTGCAGGATGCGCAGCGCGCGCTCGATCACCTGCTGCCCCGCCGGCGTGATGCGCGTGAGGTTGCGGCCCTCGCGCACGAAGATCTGGAAGCCGAGCTCGTCCTCGAGCAGCTTGATCTGCTTGCTCACTCCGGGCTGCGAGGTGTGCAGCTTCTGCGCCGCGGCGGTGATGTTGAGCCCGCTCTGGGCGACGGCGGCGAGGTAACGTAATTGGTGCAACTTCATGGGTGTGCCAAGCCTAACCCAAGCACACGCTGACTGTAGGGGCGTTCGTAACCCCGCTATAACCGCCGCGCAACTCCTAAGAAGAAATGATTCGTTCTGCCGTGCACGGGCGCGCCCTATATTCGACCCCAACATGAGCTCGTCACTGTCACCGGAGCTGCAACTGAAGGTCGCGCAGGTACGCGAGCGCCTGGGAACGGCGCTGGCACGCCACGGCCAGGTGGTCTATTCCAACAGCCTCGGCGCCGAGGCGATGGTGCTCACCGACCTCATCTGGACACACTTCCCGCAGATCGACGTGTTCAGCATCGACACCGGGCGGCTGCACGAGGAGACCTACAGCCTGCTCGAGCGGCTGCAGCGCCGCTACGGGCGGCGCGTGCGCGTGGTGTACCCGGATGCCGCCGCGCTCGAGCGCCTGGTGCAGCGCCAGGGCGTCAACGGCTTCTACGGCTCGCTCGAGGCGCGCCTGGAGTGCTGCCGGGTGCGCAAGGTGGAGCCGTTCCGGCGCGCGATCGCGGGCTTCGGCGCCTGGGTGACCGGCGTGCGCCGCGAGCAGTCCGCCGAGCGCTCCGCGGTAGAGGTCGAGACCTGGGACGCGGAACACGGCCTCTACAAGGTGAGCCCGCTGGTTGACTGGAGCGAGGCACAGGTGTGGCAGTACATCCGCGCGCGTGGCCTGCCGTACAATCCGCTGCACGATAAGGACTACCCGAGCATCGGCTGCTCACCCTGCACGCGGGCGATCCAGCCCGGTGAAGCGCGCCGCGCCGGGCGCTGGTGGTGGGAGCAGACTGAGTCGCGCGAATGCGGACTGCATCCGAGACGTCCAAACAGCCTTGCGAACCCCCTGGCGGTGGCGGCCGCGGCCGGCTGAGCGCGCCGATGGATTACCTGCCGGTGTTCCTGCGCCTGGACGGCCGGCCGGTGGTGGTGGTCGGCGGCGGTGCCGTGGCGCATCGCAAGGCGCAATGGCTGCTGCGCGCCGGCGCGCAGCTGACCGTGGTGGCCCCGGCGCTCAGTGAGGAGTTCACCGCCGAGCTCGGGCATGCCCGCCTCAGGCACCTGGCGGCCGAGTTCGCCAGCGCACAGCTGGCCGGCGCGGTCGCGGTCGTGGCGGCCAGCAACGAGCGCGCTGTCAACGCCGCGGTGGCGGCGGCCGCAGCCGCACGTGCCATCCCGGTCAACGTGGTCGACGATGCCGCGCTCTCGAGCTTCATCTTCCCGGCCATCATCGAGCGCGCCCCGCTCATCGTCGCCGTCAGCTCCGCCGGCAGCGCACCGGTGCTGGCGCGCAGCGTGCGCGAGCAGATCGAGGCGCTGCTGCCCACGCGCCTCGGCGCGCTGGCACGGTTCATGGGACGCCACCGCGCGCGCGTGCAGCGCGCACTGGCGCCGCCGGCGCGGCGCGCGTTCTGGGAGCGCATCGTGCGCGGCCCGGCCGCCAGCGCCCTGCTCAAGGGGCAGGAACCGCAAGCCGACGAGGCGCTGCGACGCGAGCTGCGCACCGCGCAGCTGACCAGCACGCCCGCGCGCAGCGGCGCGCTCGGGGAGGTGTACCTGATCGGCGCCGGGCCCGGGGATGCGGACCTGCTGACGCTGCGCGCGCTGCAGCTGCTGCAGCAGGCCGACGTCATCCTCTACGACCGCCTGGTGAGCGCGGCGGTGCTCGAGCGCGCGCGCCGCGATGCGCGGCGCATCTTCGTCGGCAAGGAGGCCGGCACGCGCGGGCGGCAGGAGCACATCAACGCGCTGCTGCTGGAGCTCGCCGCTGGCGGCGCGCGCGTCGCCCGCCTCAAGGGCGGCGACCCGTTCGTCTTCGGCCGCGGCGGCGAGGAGCTGCAGCTGCTGCAGGCACACGGCATCCCCGTCACGGTGGTGCCCGGCATCACCGCGGCGCTCGGCGCGGCGGCCAGTGCCGCGGTGCCCCTCACGCAGCGCGACCTGGCGCACAGCGTCACCTTCGTCAGTGGCCACGACAGCGAGCGCGCCGCGCACGACTGGCAGTTCTTCGCGGCGGCCAGCAACACCGTGGTGTTCTACATGGGGATCGCGCAGCTGCCGCACATCATCGGGCGGCTGCGCGCCGCCGGCGCCGCGGCCAGCCATCCGGCGGCCCTGATCGAGCGCGCCACGCTCCCCGAGCAGCGCGTGCTGCGCGGTACGCTCGCCGACATCGCAACGCTCGCCGCGCGCCACGGCGTGGCGGCCCCGGCGCTGCTCATCACCGGTGCCGTGGCCGCGCGCGCGGACGCCGCGGCGCTCACGGCACTGACCGCAACGGCGGGCGTGCCGGCGTGAGCACGGTCGCAGGCTTCGTCGGTGCGGTCGGCAACACGCCGCTCATCCGCCTGGCGCGCCTGAGCGAGGAGACCGGCTGCGAGATCCTTGGCAAGGCCGAGTTCATGAACCCGGGCGGTTCGGTCAAGGACCGCGCCGCGCGCGCCATCATCGAGCGCGCCGAGGCGCGCGGCGAGCTCGTCCCCGGCGGCACGGTGGTCGAGGGCACGGCCGGCAACACCGGCATCGGCCTGGCGCACGTGTGCAAGGCGCGCGGCTACCGCTGCGTGATCGTCATGCCGGACAACCAGTCGGTGGAGAAGTACCGCCTGCTGGAGATGCTCGGCGCCGAGGTCCACCAGGTCCCGGTCGTGCCTTACAGCAATCCCAACCAGTATCAGCGCGTGGCGCAGCGCCTGGCGGCCGCGCTGCCGGGCGCCATCTGGTCGAACCAGTTCGACAACACCGCCAACCGCGATGCGCATTTCGACACCACGGGACCTGAGATCTGGCAGCAGACCGGCGGACGGCTCGACGCCTTCGTGGCCGCCAGCGGCACCGGCGGCACGCTGGCCGGCGTGTCCGCGTACCTGAAGTCGCGGCGTGCGGCGGTGCGCTGCGTGCTGGCGGACCCGCCCGGCAGCAGCCTGTACGCGCTGGTGCGCACCGGCACGTTACGGGCCACGGGCTCGGGCTCGATCACCGAGGGCATCGGCATCGCGCGCGTCACCGAGAATTTCAAGGACGCGCCGCTCGATGACGCCGTGCACGTCGAGGACTCCGAGACCGTCACCTTCGTCTACCGGCTGCTGCAGGAGGAAGGCCTGTTCCTCGGCAGCACCAGCGGCATCAACGTCGCCGCCGCGGTGCGGGTGGCGCGCGAGCTCGGTCCCGGGCACACCGTGGTCACGGTGCTGTGTGACGGTGGCGCCCGGTACCAGTCGCGCCTGTTCAACCGCGCCTGGCTCGAGCAGAAGGGTCTGGCCGCCTATGCGCCGGTACCCCCGCCGGGCTCCCCCGCGGCCTTGCGGCAGGCCCTGGTCGCCTGACAGTAAGCGGACGGCGGCATCCGAGACTGGCCGCCGGTGCGCACCGCGTGCGAAAGTCCGCGTGCGTGAATTCATCCCACCGACGCGCACGCTGAGCGCATGTCCGGCCCCCTCGGAGCTGCGGAGCTGGAGGCGTTGCGGCTGAGCCTGGCGGTCGCCGCGCGCAGCGTGCTCTTCAGCCTGCCGCTGGCGATCGTCATCGCCTGGGTACTGGTGCGGGCGCGCTTTCCCGGACGCACGCTCCTGGATGCCTTCGTGCACCTGCCGCTGGTGCTGCCGCCGGTCGCCGTCGGCTACGTGCTGCTGCTGCTGTTCGGCACCCGCGGGGTGCTCGGCGGCTGGCTGCAACGCCACCTCGGAGTGGAGCTGCCCTTCACCACCGCCGGCGCGGCGCTCGCGACCGCGGTCATGACCTTCCCGCTCATGGTGCGCACCGTGCGGCTCTCGCTCGAGGGCATCGACCGTGGCCTCGAGGATGCCGCGCGCACCCTGGGCGCCGCACCCCTGGATCGCTTCTTCAGCATCACGCTGCCGCTGATGCTGCCGGGCATCCTCGCCGGCGCCGTGACGGCGTTCGCGGCCGGCCTGGGTGAGTTCGGCGCGGTGATCACCTTCGCCGCCAACGTCCCCGGGGTGACCCGCACGCTGCCGCTGGCGCTCTACACCGCGATGCAGTCCCCGCAGGGCGATGCGCTGGCGCTGCGCCTGGCGTTCATGTCCTTTGCGCTCGGCCTCGCCGGGCTTCTGGCCGCGGAGCAGCTGACGCGGCGCGTGCGGCGCCTGTACGGTCCGGGCGCGGGCTGATGCTGCACGTTGCGCTCAACTGCCGCCGCGGCGAGTTCGTACTGCAGGCGAGCTTCAGCGCCGCGACCCCGGGGGTCATCGCCCTCTTCGGCCGCTCCGGCAGCGGCAAGACGACGCTCATCGACCTGATCGCGGGGCTGCTCGCCCCCGGGGACGGGCAGATCCGCCTCGATGAGAGCGTGCTGCTCGACACGCGCGCCGGCATCAACCTGCCGCCCGAGCGGCGCCGCATCGGCTACGTATTCCAGAACGCGCGCCTGTTCCCGCACCTGACCGTCGCCGGCAACCTGGGTTATGCCCGGCGGCGCGCGCACGGCGCACAGCTCCTGCCCTACGACGAGGTACTCGCGCTTCTCGGGCTCGAGAGCCTGCTCACCCGGCGCACCCACCAGCTCTCCGGCGGCGAGCGCCAGCGCGTCGCGCTGGCGCGGGCCCTCCTGTCGCAGCCGCGCCTGCTGCTGCTCGATGAGCCGCTGGCCTCGATCGACGTGGCACGGCGCGAGGAGGTACTGCCGTATCTGGAGGCGGTGCGCGACCGCCTGCGCATCCCGATGGTGTACGTGAGCCACCAGTTCGATGAGGTGCTGCGCCTGGCCACGCACGCGGTGCTGCTCGAGCAGGGCACGGTGCAGGCGCAGGGGAGCGTGGAGGAGCTGAGCCTGACCCCGCAGCTGCAGCAGGTGCTCGGCCCGGAGCTCGCCGGTGCGGTGCTCGAGGGCACCGTCACGCGCCTGGAAGAGCCCGGCGTCGCCGAGCTCGCCGTCGGCCGCGGCACGCTCAAGGTGAGCCTCGCGGGCGTGCCGGTGGGCGCGCGCGTGCGCCTGCAGGTGCTGGCGCGCGACGTGATCCTCGCCACCCATCCGGTCCAGGGGCTCTCGGTGCGCAATGCGCTCCCCGGCACCGTGGTCGCCCTCGAGAACGATGAGTTCGGCGTGCTGGTGCGGCTGGATATCGGGGGTGCGCAGGTCCTGGCGCGCATCACGCCGGAGGCGCTGCGGGCGCTTAAGCTGCGGCCCGGGGATGCCGCTTGGACGCTCTTCAAGGCGGTCTCCACCCGCGGCCACGCCTTCCGCCTCGCGGCGCGCCCGGGTTTGCCTCAGGCTAAGCCGTACGCCTAGAGTCACGCCTGGCGCCGGCGCGCGCAACCAGGAGATCGTCGCTGTCACGCTTCCTGTCGGCCCTGCCGCTGTGGCTCTCGGCGCTGCTGCTGGTCATCCTGCCGACCGCGCTCGCCATGTGCGGCCCGGTGCTGGTGCGGCGCCGCTTCGGGCTCGAGCGCCTCACCACCAACAACGAGATCGCGGGCTTCAAGTTCGCCACCGTCGGGGTGATCTACGCGGTGTTGCTGGCCTTCGCGGTCATCATCGTCTGGGAGCGCTTCGCCGACGCGGAAGCCGCGGTGATCCAGGAGGCCGGAGCCGCGGTCACGCTCTACCGGCTCGCCTCGGGCCCGGAGCCGCAGTCGCGCGCCGTGCGCCGCTCGCTCGATGCCTACCTGGGGGTCACGGTCGCGCAGGACTGGCCGCAGATGGCGCGCCTGGGCGAGAGCGGTGAGGCCACGCGCGCGCTGAACGGCCTCTATGATGCCGCGCTCGCGCTCAGCCACGGCGGCGTGCGCGAGCCGGCGGTGCAGGTGGAGATGTTCCACCAGCTCGACCTCATCACCGAGGCGCGGCGCACGCGGCTGCACCTGGCGCACGGCATCGTGCCGGCCATGCTGTGGGCGGTGCTGGTGACGGGCGGCACGCTCACCATCGCCTTCACCTTCTTCTTCGGCACCCGCAACCTGCGCGCCCAGATGCTGATGACCGGCGTGCTGGCGCTGATCGTCTCGATGGGACTGCTGGTGATCGTCTCGATCAACCACCCCTTCACCGGGCCGGTGCGCATCCAGGCCGCGCCGCTGGAGCTGGTGCTCAAGGACTTCGGGCAGCGGTAGGCGCCGCGGGCGCGTCCGGCAGCTCCTGCTCGCTCACCATGGTGAGCACGTCGTAGCTGGCCACGCTCTCCCCGAGCTGGTTCGTGATCTGCGTGTCCCAGCGCACCTCGCCGTAGCCGGCCCCGGCGCGCAGCGACTTCTCCTTGCAGGTGAGGCGCACCCTGATGCGATCGCCGGGCTTGACCGGCTTGGTGAAGCGCAGCGCATCGATCCCGTAGTTGGCCAGCACCGGGCCGAGCGGCGGGTCGACGAACAACCCGGCGGCGGCCGAGACCAGGAAGTAACCGTGGGCGACGCGCCCGCCGAAGAGCGGGTTGCGCGCGGCCGCGGCCTCGTCCATGTGCGCGTAGAAGCGATCGCCCGAGAGCGCGGCGAAGCGCTCGATGTCCTCGAGCGTCACCTCCCGCTCGCCGGAGTGGAACGTGTCGCCGATCGCGAGCGCCCCGAAGGGCTTGCGGAACGGGTGGCGTCCCGGATCGCGCTCGCGCGCCCCGCGCACCCAGCGCCCGGTCACCGCCGTGAGCACATCCGGCGTTCCCTGCACCGCGGTGCGCTGCAGGTAGTGCATGAGGCCGCGGATGCCGCCCATCTCCTCGCCGCCGCCGGCGCGCCCGGGCCCGCCGTGCACCAGGTGCGGGAGCGGCGAGCCATGGCCGGTGGAGTCCTTGGCGCAGTGCCGGTCCACCACGAGGATGCGCCCGTGGTAGGGCGCGAGCCCGAGCACCAGGCGCGCGGCCACCGCCTCGTCGGCGCTGAAGACCGAGCCGGCGAGGCTCCCGCCGCCGCGGCGGGCGAGCGCGATGGCCTCGGACTCCGAGGCGTACGGCAGCACCGTGCACACCGGGCCGAAGGCCTCGACCGCGTGCACGGCGCGCGCCGCGGCGCCATCGCGGCAGTAGAGCAGCGTCGGGGCGAGGAAGGCGCCGCGCTCGGCATCGGCGCCCTCGGGGACGAGGCCATTGGCGCCGCCGCACACCAGCTGCGCCTCGGCGCGCAGCCGGCCGAGCTGCTCGAGCACCTCGCGCCGCTGGCTCAAGGAGGCCACCGGCCCCATGCGCACGTTCTCCAGGCGCGGGTCGCCCACCACGATGCGCGCCAGTGCCGCGCGCAGCGCCGCGGTGACCTCGGTGGCGCAGGCGGCCGGCACCAGGGCCTTGCGGATGGCGGTGCACTTCTGCCCCGCCTTCACGGTCATCTCGCGCACCACCTCGCGCACGAACAGCTCGAACTCGGGCGCGCCCGTCGTCACGTCCGGGCCGAGGATGCAGGAGTTGAGCGAATCGGTCTCGGCGGTGAAGCGCACCGAGTGCGCCAGCACCGTCGGGTGGGTGCGCAGCTTGAGCGCCGTGGCAGCCGAGCCGGTGAAGGACACCACGTCCTGGCAGGTCAGCTGCTCGAAGAGCTCGCCGACGCCGCCCACGATCAGCTGCACCGCACCGTCGGGCAAAATCCCCGACTCGAGCATGCAGCGGAACACCTGCTCGGTGAGGTAGCTGGTCTGGGTGGCCGGCTTGACGATCGCGGGCATGCCGGCGAGCAGGGTCGGTGCGAGCTTCTCCAGCATGCCCCACACGGGGAAGTTGAAGGCGTTGATATGCAGCGCCGCCCCCTCGAGCGGCACGCAGATATGCTGGCCCTGGAAGGTGCCGCTCTTGGAGAGCGCCTCCGCCGCGCCGTCCACGTACACGTGCGCATTG
>Ga0335077_10002566_pt1 | contig 21705 bp, 21 predicted proteins | sample Lox_Sample_31_FD_207151 | JGI IMG/M metagenome (GOLD analysis project Ga0335077, IMG submission 207151) | Soil microbial communities from Loxahatchee National Wildlife Refuge, Florida, United States - Lox_Sample_3.1 | ecosystem: Environmental > Terrestrial > Soil > Wetlands | place: USA...
GCCGATAAGAGACGGGTGAGCGCTAATGCCGCGACTAATCCGGCTACGACCCCCGCGCCAGCCGTCAGCAGCGCCTGTCGCAACATGAGGTGCAGAATATCGCCTCGGTTCGCACCGAGAGCAATGCGGATTCCCACCTCATGCGTGCGCTCGGTCACCGTGTAAGCGATGACACCATAGATGCCGACCGCCGCGAGGAGCAGCGCGGCAGCAGCCAGGGCCCCCAGGAGGAAGGTAGTGAAACGCGGCTGTGCGATTCCCTCCCCGATAATGTCCTGCATGCTTCGCACGCGCGTGACCGGCTGATCGGGATCGATGGCGAGCACACGCACGCGCACCGCGGAGGCGACCGAGTACGGATCGACTTTGGTACGGATGATGAGCTGGATGCCGGCCCACGGGAGTTGTTTCCAGGGGACGAAGAATTCGGGCCGCACGTCGGAGGAGAGGCTGATATTGCGAACATCGCCGAGCACGCCGACGACTTCCGCAGGCGCGGGTTGCCTGCCGATCAGAATGTGCTTGCCGATCGCTTCTTCGCCTGGCCAATAGCGGCGGGCGAGGGTCTCGTTCACCATTACGACTCGCGGCGCAGCGACATCGTCGTGGTCCGTGAACTCGCGTCCGCGCTTCAGAGGAATACGCATCGTAGCGGCATATCCGGCGCCGACCATCTGGATGTTGAAGAGCGGGCGCTCATAGAGGCGGCGGCGGTGAAAACAAGGACGTGCCCATCGATGGCGATTTCCGAGGCGCGCGGGAGGGTGTTTTCCGCGAGGGACGCCAGAGCGCGCGTACCCCACTGGCCGAGCAGGAGGCCCAACAAGCCGCCGATACAGGCCAGCAGGAGACTCTCCGCCAGTAATTGGCGGACGATCTCCCCGCGCGTGGCGCCAACCGCCATGCGGATGGCGATCTCACGCCTGCGGCCGAGCGCGCGCGAGAGGAGAAGGCCGGCGACGTTGGCGCAGGCGATCAGAAGGACCAGAGAGACCGCACCGAAGAGGACCAGAATGGCGACCTTGACCGAGGCCACCATCTCGTCGCCAAGGATGCCGGCGTAAACGATCAGGGCGGGATCGGCATCGGGGAGCTTGGGGTTGTCCTTTTTGTAGGAGACGGCGAGGGCGTTCAATTCGGATTGCGCTGCCGCCAGGCGGACGCCGGGTGCGAGGCGGGCGATGTAATCCAGGAAGCCGACGCCGCTTGCGACCTGCTGCCGGGTGACCGCATTGAGCTCGAAGACGCGGGGCACGAAGAGCTCGGCCTTGCCGAGAAGAGCGAAGCGGAAATCGGGAGCGAGGACACCGATCACCAGGTAGGCCTTGCCATCGAGGGTGAGCACGCGGCCGAGGATCCTGGGATCGCGCGCGAAGCGCCGCTGCCAAAGGCTATCGCCGATCAGGACCACGTTGTCGCCGCCAGCGCGGTCTTCCTGCTGGCGAAATGCGCGGCCGAGCGAGGGCGTGACGCCGAGAATCTCGAAGAAATTCCAGGAAACGCGTGCGGCGGCGAGTTGTTCGGGATCGCCCTGGCCGGTCCAGTTGAAGGTTTCGTTGCAGAAAGCGGCGATTGCGGAGAAGGATCGCGCCTGGCTCGAGAGCTGTTCGAATCGCGGAAAGGTGAGCGGACCGGAGCCTGCCTGGCCCTGTCGCCGGGCGTCCATGACGACGATGCGATCGGGATCTTTGAAGGCGAGCGGCCGGAGGAGCAGCGCGTTCGCTACGCTGAATATGGATGTGTTGGCGCCGATGCCGAGGCCGAGGGTGAGGGCGGCGATCGCGCTGAAGCCGGGGGATTTTGCGAGGAGGCGGAGCGCTAGCCGCAGGTGCCGCAGCATAACAGGCACGGTATCACGGGGGCAGGTCGGAAACGCGCCCGCGTGGTTAAGGGAAGAAGTAGGCCCAGTGGGTGCGGCCGATGCGGGCGTGCGGAGGGATGCGATTGGCCCAGCCGGGATGATCGTAGACCTCGAGTCCGCTGAGGCTGACGATGTTCCAGCCGGGCAGCGGGCGATACCAATCGGTCGGCGTTACTTGGGGAAAGTCACGGCCGGCATCGAGGTAGCTCGCGCAGTAGGGCGTGAAGGCGACGTGCGTGACCCCGCGGCGCTCGAGGAATGCGGCGACGAGTTTCATGTCCTGGCCCCAGTCGAGATCGGATTCGGCGACGAATTTTTGGGGATGATCTCCGGCGATTTCGTTGGTGTAAGCGAGGTAATCCGGGTGCGCAACGGACCCGGAAATCGCCTGCCATGCGAACAACGCGAGGAGGCCACCGGTGAGAAGCCTGGGAGCGGTCCGCATGATGTCAGCGGCGGCGACGGCGCAGATCACCGCGAGGCCGCCGTAGACTGGCAGCACGTGGCGCACGCCGATGTTAATCCGGCCGGTCATGGCGACAAGCAGAATGCCAAGCGAGCAGGCTAATGCGGCATCTACGGGCAGACTCCTTCGCCAGGACCGGACGAGCGACCACGCCAGCAGGATCAGCATGGCCAGAGGAGTCTTCACCCCGAGCACCACGGGGAAGAAGTACCAGACACCGGTGCGGTGGCGCGCGCCCAGGACGTAGGAATCATGGCCGATGGCGTTGTGATGCAGAAGGCCGCGGATGCCGGCGAAGAGGTCGGGCGCCGGAATGCGGTCGAAGGAGAAGCGATAGGCCGCCCAGATTACGAGACAGCCGACGACAGCGGCAAGCGCGAGCGGCGCGAGATAGCTGCGCAGTGTCTTCCGGGATGGGCGGCGCCACAGAAGCAGCAGCACCCATCCCGCCGGCAGATACGCAAGCAGCGAGAACTTGGCCAGCGCTGCAAGTCCTAGCGCGATGCCGAAGACGAGCGTGCGCGCACGGTCCGGACGCTCCGCCCACCAGAGCGAGCAGTAGAAAGTCACGATGCCGAAAGCGGTGGCGGCCATGTCGGTGGTCACGAGGCCGGCGTGCGCGAGCACGGGCGGGATCGTGGTAAAGAGGAAGACTGCAATTACGGCGGCTGTCGGGCCTCCGGCACTGCGTGCCCACAGGAACACGCCGAGCGACGCGATCCAGAACAGGGGCAGGATGCCCATACGCGCGAGGGCAAGGGTGCGGTCGTAGTGGCCGCCGTGTCCCAGGAGCAAGATGCCCTCCGCGTGAGAGCCGGGCGCATCCAGGTAGCGGGCGCCGTCGAGGTAGGGGCCGATGATGGCCAACACACGGGCGATCGGCGGATGCGAGGGGTCCCATGTGTACTGGCCGCGGGCGAGCCATTGCATGCCGCAACCCAGGTGCTCGGGCTCGTCCATCGTGTGGCTGAGGACGGTGTAAGTGGAGACGATGCGCGCTGTGGCGATCAGGACCAGGGCTGCCGCCAGGATCGCGGGGGCGCGCTTCGCCATCAGGCTTTGCGGCCGGCCGGCGACGCGGCCTTAGCGAGGCGCATGGCGTTCTCGATCAGTTTCATGCCGCGATCGCCTTCGGCGGTGAGAATCGATTCGGGATGGAACTGCACGGCCTCGATCGGCAGGTCGCGATGGCGCACACCCATGATCACGCCGTCGGCCGTCTCGGCGGTGATTTCCAGGCACGCCGGGAATGTCTCCCGGCGCGCGAAGAGCGAATGGTAGCGGCCCACCTGGAATTCCTCGGGCAGGCCTTCGAAGACGCCGATGCCGCAATGCCGGACGGTGGAGGGCTTGCCGTGCATCGGGTAATCGAGCACGCCAAGCTCGCCGCCGAAAGCCTCGACGATACCCTGCAAACCGAGGCACACGCCGAAGACGGGGACGCCGAGCCGGACGGCGGTCTGCACGACTTGCGGCACGCCGAAATCCCCGGGACGCCCGGGGCCGGGCGAGATCAGGATAAGACTGGGCTGCACCTGAGCGATGAGCTCGGGCGGAAATCCGGCGCGGTAGGTTACGACTTCGGCGCCAGTCTGCCGAGCGTAGTTGGCGAGGGTGTGGATGAAGCAGTCGTCGTTATCGACCAGCAGGAGCTTCGCGCCGGTGCCGATAGCCTCGCAGGCGGCGGCAGCCGCGGCCGGCGATTCGACCGCGCCCAGGGTTCGGAAAAAGCCGGTCGCCTTGAGGCGGGTCTCGCGCTCTTCCATCGCGGGGACGGAATCGTAGAGCAACGTGGCGCCCACGGGGTAGCCGGCGACGCCATCGCGGAGATAGGTGGTGCGGATCAGGATGCCGGTGTTGATGTCGCCGCCGAGGGAGATCATGCCGACGGCGCCGCCGTACCAGCCGCGCGCGTCCTTCTCGATGGCTTCGATGGCCTGAGCAGCGGCTTTCTTGGGCGCGCCGATCACAGTCACGGCCCACATGTGGCTGAGAAACGCGTCGAGCGCGTCGAAGCCCTCCTGGAGGATTCCCTCCACATGGTCCACCGTGTGGAAGACGCCCGCGTAGGATTCGATGAGGCGGCGGCCGATCACCTTGACGCTGCCGGGCTCGCAGACGCGCGACTTGTCGTTGCGGTCGACGTCGGTGCACATGGTCAGCTCGCTCTCTTCCTTGGTGGAATCGAGCAGGGCGCGGATGTTGTCGGCGTCGCGGAGGGGATCGCCGGTCCGCTGGGCCGTGCCGGAGATGGGGCACGTTTCGACGCGCGCACCTTCCACGCGAACGAACATTTCGGGCGAGGCGCCGACGAGCTGCTCTTCACCGAGCTGGAGCAGGAACTCGTAGGGACTGGGGCTGGCGGCCTGTACGCGGCCGAAGAGCTCGCTGACCCTGCCGGAATAGAACGCGCGGAACGTCTGGCGCAGGACGACTTCGTAGTAATCGCCGCGGTGCATGCCTTCGCGAACCTTCTCCACGTTGGCCATGTACTCTTCGGGCGTGTGGTCGCTTTCGATGGGGCCCGAGGAACGGCGCGGCGGGCGGGAGACCGGCTCGCCATCGCGCTTCAGTCCCGCGGTGGCGATGTTTTCGCGGGAGAATTCGTAGCGGTAGCGCTCGACCTGCTCCTTTTTGCGGTCCATGAACCAGATGTCGTCGCAGAGGAAGAGGTGCAGGTCCTTGTGGCCGCCGCGGGGGAGCTTCTTTTCGATGGGCTCGAACTGGAACAGGAGGTCGTAGCCGAACGCGCCGACGAGGCCAAGGCGCGAATCTTCCTCGCAGCGGAACTCCTCGATAAGTGTACGCAGGACGGAGAAGACCGACGGCTGCTTGCTGCGCTGCTCTTCGGGAAAAAGCGCGGGAAGCGGCCTGAGACGTCCGGCGAGCATGTCGCCCTGGAAACCGAACTCTTCCCAGTGCGGATGCGAGGCCAGCACGGGATGCAGGATGCGGGCGATGCGCCGGCCGCGCTCGTTGAGCGGGCGCAATTCGACGCGGCGATCGTAGGAAACGATCTCGAGGGGCGGGCAGGTAGAGGCGATATCCCAGCGCGAGTACCTTCCGGGATACTCGTATCCCGAGGAAAGGTAGATCCCACGGTGCCGATCCAGGTCGCGAAGAATGTGTTTGAGGCCCTTACGGAAATTGGCCTTGGAAACGCTGCGGGTAACCTGAATCCCGTGGGGAGTCGTGTAGCGGTAGTCGCGCATAGGCAGTGCCCCTTGGGAATTCTCAGAATACCATGCGCCGGAGAATCGTCTCGGCCATGCGGGCCGCGGGCTTGAGGTCGTGACCGGCTTTCTCCACGGCGAGCAGATCGGTTTTGGCGGGGATGAGGCGGAGGGCGTCGCCCAGCTCCGCGAGCGTGCCGAAAGGATCACGCGAGCCGTGCACGAAGAGAGCGGGTGTGCGCAGCTGGGAGAAGAAACTGGTGCGCAGCTGCTGCGGTTTGTCCGGAGGATGCAGCGGGTAGGAGAGCAGGAGCAGACCGTCCGCCATGTCCGGATTTTCGGCGGCGGCCATGGCGGTCTGTCGTCCGCCGTAGGAGTGGCCGCCGGCCACGATGCGGCCTTTCGTCATCGAGCGCACGGCATCGATGGCGCGCAGCACGCCTTGGCGGTCGCTCGACTGGGCGGCGGGCGGCGGCGGCGACTTGCGGCCGGACGTGCGGAACGGCAGGTCGTAGCGAAGCACGAGGAACCCGGCGCCGGCAAAGGCCTCGGCGAGCGCGACCAACAGCGGCGCGCCGGCGTTGGAACCGGCGCCGTGGGTCAGGAGAATAGCGTTGCCGTTCGGCGACTCGGCGCTGTGCAAAAATCCACGGACGCCCGTGGTCTCGAACGGCTCCACAATCTAGGCTTCTTTCTTTTTCAGGAGGTGATCGTTTTCTTGAATGAACTGGCGGATTTCGTCTGCCATGCCCAGCAGTTTCTCCCACTGCTCGCGGTACAGGGTCACCGGGAAGCGTCCCATCCCGTAGACCGAGAGTGCGCCCTTCTCGCTCACTCTCAGCGACAACTGTCCGCGTGCGGGCTTCTTCAGACGTTCGTTCTCGGCGCGCAGGCGCTCGATCTCCGCTTGCATCTCTTCTTCAGTTGGCATGGGCTTCAGATTCTGTGATACCACAATCGCGCGCATGATACGCTGAAAGTCTCCTCCCCCATGAGCGATCTCCAGGCGATTTTCTTCGATTTCGACGGTGTGCTGCTCGATACGGAGCCGGTGCATTGCGGCTGTTGGGCGGAAATGCTGGCCACAGTCGGAATCACGCTTTCGTGGGAATACTATCGCGACTACTGCATCGGGATCGACGACCGCGACATGTTGCGCGCGCTGGCACTCCAAGCCGATCCGCCCCGCGATTGGGAGAGCCTCTGGACACTGTACCCGGCGAAGAAGAAGCTATTCCAGGAACGGATGGCAGCGCCGCCGTTCGAGCAGAAACTGGTGGAGATTTTGCCTGCGCTACACCGCGATTACCGGACGGCGGTGGTGAGCTCGAGCTCCGCGTCGGAGATCGAGCCGCTGCTGGCGGCGGGCGGAATCCTCGAACATTTCGATACCATCGTCGGCGGAGAGATGGTGAAGCGTCACAAACCCGCGCCGGAGCCATATTTGCTGGCGGCGGAGCGGCTGTCCGTGGAGCGGGCGCTGGTCCTGGAAGATTCGGCCGCGGGAATCGCGAGCGGGAAGGCGGCGGGATTCGAGGTCCTGCCGGTGAAGCATCCGAATGAAGTGGCGGAATTGCTGCGGGCACGGCTGAACGGCAAGCCTGCCCGAACGGGTGGTGTCAAATGATGGGGCACCATGTACATTCAAGTAGAGGAGGCCGAGTGGGTCCCCAGAAGCCGAAGGGCAAAACCAGCGACCACTTGAAAAGCGCCTGGCCGCTTCTGCGAGAGCTGATCCGGCCCCGCAAAGGAAAGATCGCGTTCGGCTTTCTGCTGATGGGCATCAACAAGGTGTGCGGCCTAGTGCTCCCCGGATCCACGAAGTTTCTGATCGACAACGTGATCAACAAGCACCAGGTGGAGTTGCTCACACGGCTTGTGGGCGCGGTGTTTGCGGCGACGATTATCCAGGGAATCACGTCATTCTCCCTGACGCAGCTTCTCTCCAAGGAGGGCCAGCGGCTCATCGCCCAGCTCCGGTGCAAGGTGCAGGAGCACGTTGGGCGGCTGCCCGTGGCTTATTACGACGCGAACAAGAGCGGCGCGCTGGTCTCGCGCATCATGAGCGACGTGGAGGGCGTGCGCAACCTTATCGGCACCGGGTTGGTGGATTTCCTGGGCGGCATCATTACGGCGCTGCTGACGCTGTTCATCCTGCTCAAGCTGAGCGCGCTGCTGACCGGAATCGCACTATTTTTTGTGGTGGTGTTCGGGCTGGGATTGAGCCAGGCGTTCACGAAGATCCGCCCGATTTTCCGGGAGCGCGGCAAGATCAACGCCGAGGTTACGGGACGGCTGACGGAGTCGCTCGCGGGCGTGCGGGTGGTGAAAGGGTACCATGCGGAGGCGGCGGAGGCGAGGGTGTTCTCCGGAGGCGTGCAGCGGCTGCTCGAGAACGTGATGCGGTCGCTGACGGCGATCTCGCTGATGAGCCTATCGGCGACGGTACTGATGGGCGTGGTTGGCGGCACGGTCATGTACGTGGGCGCGCGGCAGGTCCTCTCCAATCCGCCGGTGATGACGGTCGGCGACCTGTTTTCGTTCACCGCGTACCTGGCGTTCCTCGTGGCGCCGATGTTTCAACTTGTTGGGATCGGGACGCAGTTGACGGAAGCGCTGGCGGGGTTGGATCGGACGCAGGAGGTGCTGCACGAAAAACCGGAGGACGAGGAGCCTTCGCGGATCCGGCAAATCGGCAGCGTGCAGGGCTATGTAGCGTTCGAGAACGTGACATTCGAATATGACGCCGGCAAGACCGTGCTGCACGAGGTCAGCTTCTACTCGGAGCCCGGCACCGTGACGGCGCTGGTGGGCCCGTCGGGTTCGGGCAAATCCACGATCATCAGCCTGGTGGCTGCGTTTCATCAGCCTTCGACCGGAAAGATCCTGGTAGACGGCACCGATCTTTCGACCGTGCGGCTGGATTCGTTCCGCTCGCAGCTCGGCGTAGTCTTGCAGGACACGTTTCTCTTTGACGGCACGATCAAGGAGAACATCGCGTTCGCGCGGCCCGGCGCAACGGACGACGAGATCCTGTCGGCCTGCAGGATCGCCCGGGTGGATGAGTTCGCCGAACGGTTCGAGAAGAAGTACGACACGGTGGTCGGCGAGCGCGGCGTAAAGCTCAGCGGCGGGCAGCGGCAGAGGGTCTCGATTGCGCGAGCCATTTTGGCCGATCCGCGGATTCTGATTCTTGACGAAGCCACCAGCAGCCTCGATTCGGAAAGCGAGGCCGCGATCCAGGAAGGTCTGGCTTATCTCATGAAAGGCCGCACCACGTTCGTGATCGCACACCGGCTGAGCACCATCCGGCGCGCGGACCAGATCCTGGTAGTAGAAGATGGACGCATCGTGGAGCGCGGCACGCACGAGTCGCTCTACGATTTACACGGCAGGTATTACGACCTGTACACGCGGCAGCACGGCATCGACGCCAACCTGTTCCTTGCGCCCGGCGAGGGCGACAAGGTGCCGGACGCAGAGGTGCGCGCCGGCGTTCGAGGCGCGGCGGCGCCCACGGCGGCATCGCTGTTCCGCGGCGGCACAGTCTAGGCAGCGACCACAACAAACGGAGGGAATATGGCGAAGATGCGAGCGGTCCAGGTCACCCGTGCGGGCGGACCTCTGGAAATCGTAGAGCGTGAAATTCCAGTACCTTCGGCCGGATCCGTACGGATCAAGGTGGAGGCGTGCGGAATCTGTCACAGCGACTCTGTGACAAAGGACGGCGGCCTTCCCGGTATTGTGTATCCTCGAGTGCCGGGGCACGAAGTGGTAGGCGTGATCGACGCGGTGGGCGCGGGCGTATCGCAGTGGAAGGTCGGTCAGCGCGCGGGCGTAGGCTGGCACGGGGGGCAGTGCGGCTACTGCACGAACTGCCGGCGCGGAGAATTCTTCGCCTGCCAGACCGCGACGCTGGTGACCGGCATCACTTCGGATGGCGGATACGCGGAATACATGGTGGCGCCAGCCATCGCCGCGGCGGCGGTGCCGGACGAGCTCTCCGCCGTGGAGGCGGCACCGCTGATGTGCGCCGGGGTCACGACCTTCAATGCGCTGCGGCATAGCGGAGCCGGGCCAGGAGAACTGGTGGCCGTGCTCGGCTTGGGTGGCCTGGGCCATCTCGGTGTGCAGTATGCAGCCAAAATGGGACTCCGCACCGTGGCGATCGCTCGCGGCAAAGACAAGGAGCCGCTTGCGCGGCAGCTCGGGGCATGGCGCTACATCGACAGCCAGAGTGACGATCCGGCCGCGGCGCTAAAGAAACTGGGCGGCGCCAGGGCGATTCTGGCTACCGTGACGAATGGCGACGCGATGGCGGCAACGCTTGGCGGCCTGGCACCGGGCGGAACTTTTCTGGTGCTTGGCGCCGCCGGTCCAATGACCGTCTCACCTTTGTTTCTGCTCTCGGGCACACGATCGGTCAAGGGCTGGTATTCAGGCACCGCGATCGATTCACAGGACACGCTCGACTTCAGTGTGTTGAGCGGCGTGAGATCCATGAACGAGACCTATCCCCTCGAGCGGGTCAACGAAGGGTACGAGCGAATGATGAGCGGCAAGGCGCGTTTTCGAGTGGTGCTGACTATGGGCAGGTAGAGATGCGCAGCGAGGCCGGACCGCGGATCGCGAATCCGCCGCCCCACTCGACGAACTCAACACGCGCGCCGGAGAAGCGCTCGACAAATGCAGCGGTGGCCGCGCCTGCCGCCGCTCGGATCAGGGGCGCGCCGACGCAGGCGTGGGGACCCGCGCCGAAGGCGAGGTGCCCCGCGGCATCGCGGAAGAGATCGAGGCGATCGGGATCGCGAAAGCGGGTAGGATCGCGATTGGCGTCTGCCAGCATGAGGGCCGCGTAATCGCCGATGCCGATGGCGCAGCCGCCTATTTGCACGGGCCGGGTCGCGCGCCGGAGTTGGGCGCGCGCGGGGCCGGCATAGCGCAGCAGCTCGTCGATGGCGCCGGGCATCAACCCGGGCGATGCGCGGAGCAATTCCATCTGCTCGGAGTGGGTCAGCAGGGCCAGCCAGGCGCTGGCGAGAAAGCACGGCAGGGTCTGCGACAGGGCGACGAAAGCCTGCACGTGAAAAGCTGCGAGCGGACCCGGGAACATCGCGGCGAGTTCGCGCGCGGCTTCTCCGGCGCGGGCGGCAAGGGCGGGATCGAGCGGGCCGGCGGCAGCGGCGAATATATCGCGGGCCAGCGCCAGGGCGCGCACGGAATCGCCTTGCGGAGGGAAAAGGCGGGTCGCGACCGCGGCAGACCAGGGTTGTGCGACATCACGGACAAGGTCGGACTGGCTGCCTGGCGGCAAGGCACTCAACCTCTCCGCGGTCAGGACGGCAACGGCTGCCAGGCCCTCGGCGCGGAAGCGGAGATGGTACTCACGGCCCGGCTCTCCGCCGGTCGCCGAGAGAGATGGCTCCCGCAGGGCTTGAAGGACGTCCACGTAGCGGGTCAAGAAATGCACGGCGCCGTCAGTAACCCTGCTCGCGCAGCTTATCGACGCTCAACGGTTCCTTGAGATTCAGCTTGCGGAGGAGTTTTTCGACGTGCTTCGCCAAAACGTCGCATTCCAGATTGACGCGGGCGCCCGGTTTGTAACTGCCGAGCGTCGTATTGCGGAACGTGTGCGGAATGATGGTCACGCTGAGCATGTCGCCTTCGAGCGCCGCGATGGTCAGGCTGATTCCGTCTATGGCGATCGAGCCCTTGAACACCAGGAACGGATCGAGCTCGGCGGGCACGCGGACGCGCAGCCACCAGTTTTCGTCGCCGAGAGCTTCGAGCGAAAGAAATTCGCCCGTGCCATCGACGTGGCCTTGCACGATGTGGCCGCTCAGCCGGCCGGCGGGGGAGAGCGGACGTTCGAGGTTGACCCGCGAGCCGGCGCGGAGCGCGCCCAGGTTGGTGCGCTTAAGTGTTTCGGGCGCGACATCGGCGGAGAAGGAATCGGGACGGATCTCGACCGCGGTGAGGCAGACTCCATTCACCGCGATGCTGGCACCTTCGCCGGCGTCGGAGAGGACAGTGGTGCAGCGGACCTTGAGGCGCGCGCCGGCGGCGCGGATTTCGATGGACGCGACGGCGCCGAGCTCTTCAATAATCCCGGTGAACATCGAGGTAGCCCTCCACGGCGAATTCGTCGGGTGGAATAGAGTGGACGGTCACGTGGTGCACGGCGATGGCATCCGCGCGGCGGCGGCGCCCGATGCCGCCGGCCAGAGGCAGGGCCTCCAGGCCGCCGAGAATCTTGGGGCCGTAATAAAAGAAGACGCGATCCACCACGCCCGATTCCAACGCGGTCCAGTTCACCTTGGCGCCGGCTTCGATCATCAGCGAGAGATAGCGCTGGCGGCCAAGCCACTCTACCGCGCCACGGATATCGGCGCGCCCGCCGGGGCCGTCCATGACGAGCACGCGAACACCGCGCGATTCGAGCATTTTCCGGCGTTCGCCGCTGCCCGCAGTCGTGGTGATGACGACGACATCGTCCGCGGCGCTGCGCACCATTTTGGAATCCAGGGGCAGGCGGAGCTGCGAGTCCATGACGATGCGAAGGAGCGGCCGGGAGCGCGGCTCTCCAGTGCGGTCGGTGAGCAGGCAATCGTCGGCGAGGACGGTGCCGATGCCGGTGAGGATGGCGTCGGACTCGTGGCGCAGCTGCTGCACGTGGGCGCGGGCGCGCTCGCTGGTGATCCAGCCGCGGTTATCGTCGGGAGCGGAGATCTTGCCGTCGAGCGTGATAGCAGCTTTCAGCGTGACGAGCGGGCGCGCGGCGCGCATGAAGTGGACGAACGGCTCGTTGAGCTTTTCGGCTTCGGCGGCGAACTCCGGGGCGAGCTCGATCTCGATGCCGGCTTCGCGGAGACGCGCGAAGCCTTGGCCGGAGACCAGCGGGTTGGGGTCGGCCATCGCAGCGACTACCTTGGCGATGCCGGCGCCGATGAGCGCGCCGGCGCACGGCGGGGTGCGGCCCTGGTGGGAGCAGGGCTCGAGGTTGATGTACAGAGTGGCGCCGCGCGCGCGCTCGCCGGCCTCGGCGAGCGCGACGATCTCGGCGTGATCGCGGGCGGCGTAGATGTGGAAACCGCGGCCGACGACCTCGCCACCGGCGACGATGACGGCGCCCACCGCCGGGTTCGGGCTGGTCTGCGCCCGCCCTTTACGCGCCAGATCGAGCGCCTCGCGCATGTATGCGGGGTTCATCTCTGGAACAAGGACTGTATGAAGCTTTCGGGGTCGAACGGCAACAGGTCGTCCACCTTTTCTCCCACGCCGACGTAGCGGATCGGCAGATCGAGCTCGCGCGCGATGGCGACCACGATTCCGCCCTTGGCGGTGCCATCGAGCTTGGTGAGCACGATGCCGGTGACACCGCTGGTCTCGGTGAATTTGCGCGCCTGTTCGAGCCCGTTCTGGCCGGTGGTGGCGTCGAGCACGAGCAAGACTTCGTGCGGCGCATCGGGGATCACCTTCTTGGCGGTGCGGCTCATCTTGTTCAATTCCGCCATGAGGTTCTCCTTGGTCTGAAGGCGGCCGGCGGTGTCGATGACGACGTAATCGGTCTGGCGGGCCCTGGCGGCCTGAAGGGCATCGAACAGGACGGCGCTGGGGTCGCTGCCGGGAGTCTGGCGAATGACTGGCGTGCCCGTGCGCTCTCCCCAGATTTCGAGCTGGTCGATGGCGGCGGCGCGGAAGGTGTCGGCGGCGCAAAGCAGGGCGGTACGCTGCTCGTTTTTGAAGCGCTGCGCAAGCTTGCCGATGGTGGTGGTCTTGCCCGAGCCGTTGACACCAACGACGAGAATGACGGCGGGCGGCTCGCTGACGCGAGGCATGGCGCGCTCGCTGGCCTGGAGGATCTCGAGGAGACGCTCGCGGATGAGACCGCGCAACTCCGCGGCATCGGAGAGCTGGTGGCGCTCGACGCGCTGGCGGATGGTATCGAGAATCTCGTTCGTGGTGCGCACCCCGATATCGGCGGAGATGAGGGTGTACTCGAGCTCGTCCAGGAGATCGGCGTCGATTTCCTTCTTGCCCTGAAGCGCGTCCTCGAGCGCAGTGACCAAACCGGCGCGGGTCTTTTGGACGCCGCTTTTGAGCTTCTCGAGAAGAGTGGGTTCCTGTTCGACGGAGCCGAAGAGTGTCTGAATCATCGGGTTTGATCTATTTTACCGTCCATCCTATGTGCCGCGTGTTAGCATTTTGTTTTGCGTAAAGTACCGCTTGCGGATTCCCTCCGGATCATCGGGCGAGGGTCGTCGAACTGGCTTGCCCACCGTCCCATCGTAGTTTCGTTCGAGGTCACGGACTCCTGTTCCTGCCGGTGCAGGCACTGCGATCACGGCGGCCCGCGCGACGATTCGCGCAATCTCAAGCCCGCCGGCTACCGGCGCTACATGGAGGCGCTGCGTCCGTGCGTGGTGCAGGTTTCCGGCGGCGAGCCGCTGCTGCGCGACGACGTGGTGGAGATCGTGCGCGCGATCAAGGACGGCGATACGGTTCCATACACGATCCTGGTTTCCAATTGGTCGGAGATGACGGAGGCGAAGTACGCCGCGCTGCGGGAGGCGGGCGTGGACCAGTTCAGCGTGAGCCTGGATTTTCCGGACGAGCGCCACGACGCCTTCCGCGCCTACCCAGGGCTTTACCAGCACCTGGAGGACTTGATTCCGCGGCTCGCGAAGCTGGGGCACGACGACATCGTGTTGAATTCGTGCATCACTAGCGAGAACCTGGGGGAGATCGAATCTATCGCGGACAAGGCGCGGGAGTGGGGAGTGAACCTGTGCTACAGCGCGTATTCGGCCCGGCGCACGGGATGCCGGGATTACTTTCCAGGGTCGGCGGAGCAGGTGAAGGAAATTGCGGAGCGCCTGGACCGCGTGGAAGCGCGCCGCGACCCGACCAACTGGATCGTCAACGCGCCCACCACGCTCCAGGCCACACGGCGCTACTTCGCCAACGGCGGCGCACCCGGTTGCAAGGCGGGTTTACGGTTTCTGGTCGTGACCGCCGACGGCTGGCTGCAGCCGTGTTCCATGCAGTTCCAGCGCTACAGCCTCGAAGAGCGCGGCCGCATGGTGTCCGAATTCACCGCGTCGAACCGGTGCGATGAATGTTACGTCTCGATTCGTTCGTACCTCGACAAGAGCTTTCCGAGACTGCTTTGGGAAAACGTGAGCGGGTTCTTTTCCTTCAACGGTTCAAGATGAAATTCACCAGGATGGGCGCCTGGACCTCGACAGGCTGGCCATTCAGGATCGTGGGCGCGTAAACCCACTGCTTGACGGCGGACATGGCAGCGTCGATGAGCAGCGGATGACCGCGGACGACGCGGAGCTCGTGGATGCGGCCATCGGTGCCGAGCACGCCGACCAGCTCGACGGTGCCGGAGATGCGGGCCTGGCGGGCGAGCGGCGGGTAGACGGGCTCGACCTTGTAGATCGGCTTGGCAAGTTGAATCACGCTGATGCGCACGGGCTTATCCACTGGCGCGGCTGAGGTAGGCGGCGCGACGAAGGTTTTTGGGGGCTCCGGCGGTCTGGGACGCGGCACAATCTGCGCGACCTGGCTCGCAATGCTGAACGGAACGCCGTCCCTCTCACCGCCGTATGTGCCGCCAATGACCCCCAGTCCAGTGCCGCTGGCAGCGACTTCGGGATCCTCAACCAGAATCATCGGGTGCCTGGGAATGTTGACCGGTTCCTGGTAATACCCGCGGCTGCCCTGGAACGGCACTACGCGCGCATGGTGGGGTACGGCCGGATCGGGCGGAGGAGGAGGCGCCGGCGGACCTGGCGGAGCGAGGCTCACCACCCAGGCAACGTGGGGGATGACCTGCGGCCAGAGGAGCGGAGCCAGAAGCGCACACCCGATCAGGATGGCTTGCCCGCTAAAACCTGCGAACGTGGCCCAGACGCGCTTGGTGAGCGGACCATAAGACAGCACGGCTGTTTCAAACATGACGTTCTCCTTTCGTTTCGGTGTACAGACACACCACCCCTCTCGTGATGGCGGGAGGGGGATTCGCTCAGCGGGTTTGTCCGGTTGTCGGCATGGCCTTCAACCTCCACCCGAGTAGACACCAGCCTTAGCGGGGAAGTTCCACGCGCGTTCCTCTTATGATGAAGAGGTGCAGCTGCCGCCAAGCGTGCGCCGGGCGATCGAGGAACGCGCAGACGATGTGGGATTTCCCGCCGTCAAGCGCGCGGCAACCGCGCTTTCCGAAGCCTATCGCGAAGGCAGGACCGCGCGTCTGGCGAGCGACGAGGCGATCGCGGCGTACCTGGTGACGCGGATGCCTGCCACGTACGCGGCGGCGCGCGCGGTGCTGGGCGAGTTGCGCGGTATGGAGATCGCCAGCATGCTGGATATCGGCGCGGGCACCGGAGCGGCGGCGCTGGCAGCGCGCGAGCTGTTTCCCGGCGCGTCGCAGATCACGCTGATCGAGCGCGACCCGTCGCTGGCGGAAACGGCGCTCCTGTTCCTGCCGGGCGCCGCGGCCATTCACGCGGACCTGAGTCGGATGACGGAGTTTCCGCCGCACGACCTGGTTGTGGCCGCGTGGTCGCTGGGAGAGTTGTCCGGGAACATCGCGGCGCGGCTTTGGGACGCCGCGCGCGTCGCGCTCGTCGTCATCGAGCCGGGCACACCGCGCGGCGCGGCGCTGATCCGGTCGGTGCGCGAGGAGTTGCTGGCAGCGGGGGCGCACATGATCGCGCCGTGCCCGGCCGCCATGCCGTGTCCGCTCGCGGAGCCCGACTGGTGCCACTTCGCGGAGCGCGTGGAACGATCGAGCCTGCACCGGCGGGTGAAGGACGGCGCGCTCGGGTACGAAGACGAGAAGTACAGCTACGTAGCGCTCGCGCGCAACCAGGCGCCGCCCGGCTGGGCGCGCGTGCTGCGGCGCCCGCGGCACCATCCCGGGCTAATCGAGCTGGAGTTGTGCACACCGCATGGCGTGGAGGCGAAGCGGATTGCCAGGCGCGACCGGCCGGCGTTCCGCGCCGCGCGCAAGGCCGAATGGGGTGGACGCTACTGCGCCGGAGCGTAGTAACCGTGACGGAAGTACGCCCGAAGGACCGGCAGCTTGAGCTCCCTCGGCGTAATCACCTTCACCTGGACCGTATGATAGCGGCCGTCGCGGGTCTGGTTGGTTGGCGAGTAGCCGAGCACGTAGCGGTTACGCAGCTCGACGCCGATCTTGGCGGCGATGTCGGGCAGCTCGTTGACATCGGCGGGAAGGTGACGCCCGCCGGTCTGTTCGCAGAGATCGTTTAGAAGCCCGGGACCAGCGGCTTCCTCGGGCGTGCGGCTGCGCAGGCCATAGGGCTCGAAGACGCCGATGGCGTAGATGAGGACGTCGGCTTCGCGGACGAGGTTGCGCACTTCGGCTTCGCTGTAGCGGCTGCTGTTATCGCCGCCATCGGAGATGATGAGCAGGGCCTTGCGATTCTTCTTGGATTTTTTCAGCTCGTGCATGGCCAGGAAGATCGCATCGAGCAAAGCGGTCCGGCCCTTGGACTGGGCGAAGGTGAGGTGGTTCTGGATGTCCTCGACGTCGCGGGTGAGCGGCACTTCGAGCTTGGGAGTGTCGTTGAATTCGACCAGGAAGAACTCATCTTCGGTGTTGGCGGTCTTGAAGAAGGAAGCGGCGGCCAGACGAGCCTTCTGGAGCTTAGGCCCCATGCTGCCGCTGATATCGAAGACGAGGCCTACGGCGACGGGCTCGTCGTCCATGGCGAATTGGGTGATGGTCTGCTCGACCTTGTCGTCGAATACGCGGAAATGCTCCTTCTCGAGGCCGGTTACGGGACGGTTCAAAGGATCGCAGACGGTGACAGGCACGAGCACGAGGTTGGCGTCCACGCGCAGGTTGGCGGCGGGCCGTCGCACCTCCGCGGAGGCGCCGAGTTTGGGGCGCGGCTGCGACTGCGTTTGCGGCGCCGACTGCCCGCGCGCCAGCAAAAGCGAAGCCATCGCGAGCATGAGAAACCGCCGGGCGCACGACATGAGCCGAACCTTGCCCGTATTGTACTGCGTTGCACTCGTGAGCGGACCGCGGAAGACGCAGAAGGCCATTTCCACCGGGAACAAAATCGGCTAGAATTGGACTTAGCGAGGTGAGTCTTCTCGAGTAGCAGGCCATCTGTAGTTTCGAATTCGAGTACCTCAGCAGTACGGTCCGCCTCCTACGCCCTTTTTTCCCTCTTCTTCCCCGACACGTGCCGGATCTGCGGCGACGATTTGCGCGAGCTATTCCGGTATCCGGTCTGCCGGCGCTGCGTGACGTCCCCCGAGCCGCTGGCAGCAGAGTTTTTCTGCGTGAGCTGCCGGACGCCTTTCCAAAACGCTTTCCCGTTGGATGCCGAAGGGCGCTGCGCCTTGTGCCGCAGCGGCGCGCGCGGCTTCGATGCCGCCTACAGCTTCGGGGCTTACGAAGGCGTGCTGCGGCAACTGATCCATCTCTACAAATACGCGCGCATCAAGACCCTGGCCGGCCCGCTGGCGAACCTGCTGGCGCGCGCGATGCCGCTCGATGAACCGTTCGATGCCATTGTGCCGGTGCCGCTCCACTGGCTGCGGCGGTGGAAGCGCGGATTCAACCAATCCGAGCTGCTAGCGCGCGCGCTTTCGCGCCGCACGGGCATCCCGATAGTGAAGGCGCTGCGGCGGACGCAGGCCACGCGGGTCCAGGCGGGGCTGAGCAATCACGCGAGGCGGCGGAACGTGACGCGCGCATTTCGCGCCCGACCGGTGGGCGGCAAGCGCATGCTATTGATTGACGATGTCATGACGACCGGGTCCACCGCGGCGGCCTGCGCGCTGGCTCTCAAACGTGCAGGCGCGGCGCGGGTTGGGGTGCTGACAGTGGGTCGAGCCGACCGGCGGCTTCGCGGCATGGGCCTGGCTGGGTCGGATGCGGCTTTGCCAGATTTCGAGGTGGGGGGAGAGTAGCGAGAATGGCCAGTGACCGACTGCAGAAACCCGTGCTGGTGCTGAACGCCAGCTACGAGCCGATCAACATCTGTGGTGCGCGGCGCGCCCTGGTTCTGGTGCTGAAGGGCGTGGCCTCCGCCGAGGAGGAATCGTTGAGCGCGGTTCATTCGGCGCGCAGCGTCGTGCGGCTGCCGAGCGTGATCCGGCTGCTGGAGTACCGGCGCATTCCACGGCAGACGCGCGCGCTCTCCCGGAAGAACATCCTCATGCGCGATCGGTATACCTGCCAGTACTGCCACAAAACGCTGCCTTCGGCCGAGCTGACACTGGATCATGTCGTCCCGCGGTCACGGGCAGGCGAGTCGGCGTGGGAAAACCTGGTTGCCTGCTGCAACCCCTGTAACAACCGGAAGGGCAATCGGACACCGGACGAGGCCGGAATGCGGCTGTTGCGGCCGCCGCGGCCGTTCAGTCTGCATACGAGCCGCCACCTGATGCGCATGCTCGGCAAGGGCGACGCTCAGTGGCGGAAGTACCTGTTCTATTGAGTACGCGCGAGCGGAGAACCGCGGCAAAAACCGCCATCCAAGGTTGCGCGCCCTGCCGTACTGAAGTATAGTTGCTCTGAACCGGGTAATCTTCGTTTGAGGAGGAGTCTGTGAAAGTACTTGCAGTGTTTACATTTGTAGCGATGAGCGCGATGGCCGCAGAGTGGACAGGCTATATTGTGGACGCGAGCTGCGCCGGGAAGCAGGGGGCCAAGGCGGCGAGCGACGCGCATGCCGGTTGCGCCGAACGCTGCATCAAGGGCGGAGCGGCTGCGGTTCTGGTCGATCCGGATGGCAAAGTATACAAGATTGCCAATCAGGATAAAGTGACCGCACACGCCGGCCACAAGGTGACCCTGACTGGAAAGATGGCCGGCGACACCATCACGGTCGACGACGTCAAGATGTAATGCGACCGGGCCGGCCGCGCGAGCCGGCCCGCTCCACACCTCGTAGTTTAATCAGTCCCTACCATCTCCCGCATTTCGTGCACGAGCCGGCGGAGCGCGTCCGCATGGCCATTAAGATCCTTACCTGCCGAAGCTCCATCCTGCGAATTGCCTGCCGTCGACTGGGTCAGTTCCTGCATCTGAAGAACAGCGTGGGCGATTTGTTCCATGCCGCGTGCCTGCTCCTGGCTTCCGAGGTTGACTTCATCCACGAGGCATTTCACCTGGCCGGCGTTGTCCGTCATCGCCCGGACCGACCCGGCCATCTGGTCGAGGCGCGAGTTCCCGTCGCGGGAGGTTTCGATGGACTCCTCGATTAGCCCCGTGGTATCGCGCGCGGCCTGGGTGCAGCGCTGCGCGAGGTTCCGGACTTCGTCGGCGACGACGGCGAATCCCAAGCCTGCTTCGCCTGCCCGCGCGGCTTCGACGGCGGCATTGAGGGCCAGGATGTTGGTCTGGAAGGCAATCTCATCGATTACCTTGATAATGCGCGCAATCTTTTTGCTGGATGTGTCGATTTCCTTCATCTGAGCGACCATCCGATCGAGCGACTGGTTCACTTCTCCCGCGCCGTCAGCGGATTGTTGCATCAACTCGGCCACCTGCAAGGCGTGGTCCGCATTTTTTCTGGTGATGGACAGGATCTCCTCGGTGGATGCCGACGTCTCTTCGAGGGCGGCAGCCTGCCTGGAAGCGCCATCCGCCAGCGATTCGCTGGTCTTACAGACCTGGGAAGCGGCGACCGAGACCCGCTCGGCGCTTTCCAGCATGCGGGAGGAGAGTCCCTTCAGGGCCGCATTGGCTTTGTGCACGGCCCAGAAAACGCCGGCGCCGACCGCGAGCGCCACCAGGGTCAGCAGGATGGCGAGCGCGCTGGTGCGGGTGGAACGGGCGGCCGAAGCGGCCGAGGTGTCCGCCAGGTCGTGGGTTTGCCGCTCTACCAGCTCCGCGGCCTGACGGCCGATCTGCTCCAGATTCGGTTGCACCTTTTGCGCGAAGATCGCGAGCCCCGCGTCCATCTGCTGGTTCGAAGTGGCCTGGCGCAGCTCGTCGTGGCCCTGCAGGACGAGACTGGCCTGCTGTTCCAGACTCCGAATGCGCGATGCCGCCTCAGCCGAGCCGGCGAGGCGCGCCAGCCCGGACAGCGCTTTTTGCAGTGCTTCACCGCGCACGCGGAACTGCTGCTGATATTCGTCGAGACGTGCCGGTTCTTCACTCAGCATGGCGCCCAAAACGCCTCCGCGCTCGAGGCTGGTCAGCTCCGCAGTCGCGGCCTCGATCTGCCCCGCGAGGTACTGCTGGCGCGCCGCAACATTTACGGCCCGGTCCAGCTCGGCGTTCAGGTCGTGCAACACGAACATTCCGCCCACGCTGAGAAGCAGAATCAGCGCCATCATGACGCCGAAACTGCCCAGAAGCTTTCGGCTCAAACTCATTTTTGGTTTCCTTCTCGTAGGTTCCGTAGACCCGCAAAACACTCAAAGCTTGAAATTCATGCTTACCGGCACCAGGGCCTTCACAGCCTTGCCTTCTGCAGTAAAGGGAGCGAACTTCCATTTCTTGACCGCTTCCGCGGCTGGCCGGGTCAGGAGGGGATTGCCGCTCACGATGTTGACCTTTTCGACTGCCCCCGCCTCGCTCACCACCGCTTCCAATTCCACGGGGCCTTCGATCTTTAATTGCCGGGCCATGGACGGATATTCCGGCTGTACCTTTGTCATGGCGTTATTCAGGCCCTCCACCTTGGTCACCTTCCTGGGCTCCTGCGCGGCCAGGGTGGCCGCGACCACAGCCAGAATTGCCGATATCCCGACGAGCCGTTGGAGACGGCTCAGCTCGTTCGTTCTCATGCTGTCTATATCGGCTCGAGCGACGAAAAGTTTATGCGGCCACTATAATCAGAGAGGATCTCGCTCTTATGCGAAAGCGCCTGCTGTACGGGATTGCCATCCTGCTGCTGGTTGCCAGCACGATGTACGTGGTGTGGCAAGGCTCATTCCATCAGCGCGACTTCATGCCAAAGCCCGCGCAAACGTTGATCCTGTGGGCCGTTTCGACACTCATCTTCGTCTTGATGGTCACGGTCGGCTGGATCCTGGCGCGGGAATTTATCAAGCTTTACGTGGCGCGGCGCACGAATCAGCCCGGTTCCCGGATCCGGACCAAGCTGGTAATCGGCGCCATGCTGCTGAGCTGCGTTCCAGTATTCTTCCTAGTCCTTTGGATGTACGAGGTCCTAAGTCTGAACTTGACGGCCTGGTTCACG
>Ga0335077_10002567_pt1 | contig 21698 bp, 21 predicted proteins | sample Lox_Sample_31_FD_207151 | JGI IMG/M metagenome (GOLD analysis project Ga0335077, IMG submission 207151) | Soil microbial communities from Loxahatchee National Wildlife Refuge, Florida, United States - Lox_Sample_3.1 | ecosystem: Environmental > Terrestrial > Soil > Wetlands | place: USA...
CAGCGGATGCGTCCCTCGCAGCGCGCCCGGCACCTAATCCGGTTCGCCGGCCTCATCGAGCAGCACGCTGACGAACTCGCGCTGCTGCAGACCCGGGACATGGGCAAGCCGATCCGGGAGTCGCGAGGCATCGACCTTCCGGTCATGGTCGAGACCCTGGAGTACTTCGCCGGGCTGGTGACCAAGATCGAAGGCCGGACGACCCCCGCACCGGGACGGTTCCTCAACTACACGCTCCGTGAGCCCGTCGGCGTGATCGGTGCGATCACGCCGTGGAACTTCCCCGCGGTCCAGGCCGTCTGGAAGATCGCGCCGACACTCGCCATGGGCAACGCGATCGTCCTCAAGCCGGCCCAGCTCGCGCCGTTGGTCCCGGTCGCTCTCGCAGAGCTCGCCCTGGCGGCGGGCCTGCCCGCCGGCCTCGTCAACGTGCTGCCCGGCCGGGGCTCGGTGGCGGGGAACGCGTTGGTCGAGCACCCCGGGATCGGCAAGATCACCTTCACCGGATCCACCGAGATCGGACGACAGATCGGCCGCAGCGCTGCGGACCGGCTCATCACCGCCTCGCTGGAACTCGGCGGCAAGTCGGCCCTCGTCGCGTTCGGTGACGCTGCGCCGCAGGCAGTGGCCGACGTGGTTTTCCAGGCGATGTACAGCAACCAGGGCGAGACCTGCACCGCCCCGAGCAGGTTGCTCGTCGAGCGCCCGATCTACGACGAGGTGATCAGCCTCGTGGTGGCCAAGGTCGAGGCTGCCCGGGTCGGGAACCCGGAGGACGAGGCGACCGAGATCGGTCCGCTGGTCGACGCAGCCGCCTGGAACTCGGTGCACTCCTACGTCACGGCCGGAGTGGCGGAGGGCGCGAAACTCGTGGCAGGCGACGCCGGCGGCTCGTGGGGCGATCGTCCTGGGTACTTCTACCAGCCGGCCGTGTTCGCCGAGGTTGACCCGGGGATGCGGATCGCGCAGGAGGAGATCTTCGGGCCGGTGCTGTCGGTTCTGGCGTTCGAGGGTGAGCAGGAGGCCATCACGCTGGCCAACGACACGATCTACGGCCTGGCAGCCGGCGTGTTCACGCGCGACGTCGGTCGGGCGCTCAGATTCGCGCAGACGCTCGACGCCGGAAACATCTGGGTCAACAGCTGGGGAGTGCTCAACCCGGCTTCGCCGTACAGCGGGTTCCGGTTCAGCGGACACGGCAGCGACCTGGGTCAGACGGCGGTCGACAGCTTCACCAAGGAGAAGAGCGTATGGGTACGAATGGATTGACCCCGGCCGCGGTCGTCTCCCGGCTCCGGGATGCGCGGGACCACGCGCGTTGGGTCCCCGACCCCGGCTACTCGATCGTGCGGGATGCGCTGTTCGACCAGGACCCCGAGCGGGTCGCGATCCTGCGCGCACTATCGGACCAGCCGGACGGGGTGACCTTCGGCGAGATCCAGCAGACGGTCCGCCGGGTCGCGGGCGCGTTGCGCGCGCGGGGCGTCGGACGGGGCGACCGGGTCGCGATGTACCTGGACCCGTCGCAGGCTGCGGCGGAGGTCGTCTGCGGGGTGCTGGCGGCCGGCGCGGTGATCCTTCCGATCCCCAGGCTGCTGGGCGGGCTCTCGGTCACGCACCGGCTGCGTGATGCCGGGGCGACGACCCTGGTGACCGACGCGGCCGGGGTCGGCCGGCTGCTGGAGACCCGGGCATGGACGGCGGGTGTCACGATCCTCACCGTCGACTCATCGTCTTCGGCAGACCTGCTCGACGAAGCGCGCCGGGCGGAGCCGGTCGAGCCGTACCAGCCCGCTGCCGACGAGCCCGCGCTGCTGATGTACACCTCTGGGACCAGCGGGAACCCGAAGGGCATCACCCACGCGAACCGGGTCCTGCTCGGTCACGCCGGGGTCGACTTCGCCTTCGAACTCTTCCAGGCCGACGACGTCTACTACGGGACGGCGGACTGGGGCTGGATCGGCGGACTCATGCTGGGACTGCTGGTGCCCTGGTCGTTCGGGGTTCCCGTGGTCGCCCTCCGGCAAGAGCGCTTCGACCCGGCCGAGACGCTCGCCATCTTCGAACGCTACGGGGTGACCACCGCGTTCCTCCCGCCGTCGGTGCTCCGCCTGCTCGCCGCTCATGAGCAGCAACCACGCCGCCGCCTCCGGGCGGTGGTCACCGGCGGTGAGCCGGCAGGCGCGGCCGAGATGGCCTGGGCGCGGCGCCACCTCGCGGCGGCGGTCAACAAGGCCTTCGGCCAGACCGAGGCGAACGCGCTGATCGGTGACTCGGTGGTGCTCGGCTCGGTGGACGACTCGACCATGGGTGCGCCCTATCCCGGGCACGTCATCCGGCTGCTCGACGAGGCCGGCGAGGAGGTTGCCGCGGACGAGGTGGGTGAGATCGCGCTCGCCCTGCCGGACCCGGTCGCGATGCTCGGCGTCTGGAACGCCGAACTCCGGCGTCCGGTGCCGACCGGCGGTCGCTGCCACCGAACCGGGGACCTGGCGCGCCAGGCCCACGGTCGCCGACTGGAGTACCTCGGCCGCTGCGACGACGTGATCAAGAGCCGGGGCTACCGGATCGGGCCCGGCGAGATCGAGCAGGCGCTGAAGCTGCACCCATCCGTCGAGGACGCAGCCGCCGTCGGCGTCGCGGATCCGGAGATCGGGCAGCACATAAAGGCCTTCGTGCATCTGCGCGTTGCTGCGCTGGATGCTGCGCTGGAAGGCGAACTACGCGAGCTGGTCGCGAGCACGGTCGGTCCGCATGCCCGCCCCCGCGAGATCGAATCGATCGAACACCTGCCGCGGACGGAGACCGGAAAGCTGCTCCGCCGGGAGCTGCCGGTCCGGGCCTGACCTGGGCTCCAAGCGCGCGGCGAGTGAACAGAACACCGAGATCAGCAAGAAGGAAGGAAGTGAGAGGCGTGCGGAAGTTCTGGCACGTAGGGATCAACGTCACCGACATGGATGCGTCGATCGACTTCTATGCGAAGGTCGGATTCGAGGTCATCCAGGACAAGGAGATCACCGACGCGAACCTGGCACGTGCGTTCATGGTCGACGGAGCGAGCCAGCTCCGCTTCGCCCATCTGCGCCTCAACGACTCGGCGGACGAAGCGCTTTTGGACCTGATCGAGTGGCGCGACGTGCGCTCCGAGGGCAGGGCCGTCGCTGACCTGATCCATCCCGGGTTGTGCCGCTTCTCGATCCTCACCGACGACATCCAGGGCGAGTACGACCGGCTGAGCGCGGAGGGCGTCGAGTTCCTCCACACCCCGCAGACGGTGATGGGCCCCGACGGCGTGAACGGATGGAGACTGCTCTTCGCGCGGGACCCGGACGGCACGCTGTTCCACTTCGCCGAACTGATCGGGGCTGCGGCTACCGTGGGGTGATGCGTTCGGCGAAGCATGCGAGGCGAACATGGAGCATTTCCAGAGGGAGGCACGCCGATAGTGACCACGGACGAGAAGCCGGACGCCGGGCAGAGTGACAATGCCGGGACCGCGGAGGTGCTCGTCCCCGCGGTGACTCGGGCGACGCGGGTGCTCGAGGCGCTCGTCAGGACTCGTAGCGGTGCCAGCCTCACGGAGTTGGCAGAGCGGTGCTCCCTGGCGAAGAGCACCGCCTCCAACCTGCTCCGCACGATGGTCGCCGAAGGGCTGGTCAGCTACGACCCTGAGACACGCCGGTACAACCTTGGCCCGATCCTGGTCGAGTTCGGCGTCGCGGCGATCACCCGGACCACGGCAGTCACCGAGGCACGGCCCTTCATGGAACGACTTGCCGAGCGGACCGAACTCGCCTGCTTGGCGATTCAGCCGATGCCCGACGGACACTTCGTCGCGATCGCCAAGATCGAGAGCCGCAAGGACATCAAGGTCACGATCGAGGTCGGCGAGCGGTTCGACCGCAGGGCTCCGCTGGTGAGCCGGCTGGCGGCTGCATGGGCGGCACCGAACCCCGCGGCGGCCCCGGCCACCGAGGTCGGCGGCCTCGATCAGATCCGGGCCCTCGGTCACGCCGCGGTCTTCGGCGAGTACCGCCCAGAGCTCAACGTCGTCGGTTTCCCGGTCTTCGATCGCGACGGCCATCCGTGTCTGTTCATCGTGCTGGTGGGCATGGGCCGCGATCTGACCCCCGGGGACGTCGACCAGATGTCGGCCTACCTCGTCCAAGCAGCGACCTCGATCACGACCCGCAGCGGGGGCACCATCCCCGATGGTTATCCGAGAGCCAGTCATCCGGAAGCCCTGACCGGCTGAACCCACCGCACAGGATCCGGCGCGACCACGTCGCCCCGGCTGCCTTCGCCATGCCACGAACAGGACCCAGGCGCTGGTGCCGGGAGCCCGGGTCGTGGGTGCGTTCCACCATCTGTCCGCGGTCAATCTGTGGGAGAGCGAGGACCTGCTCGACCGCGAGGACGTCCTGGTCTGCGGGGACGACGAGGATGCCAAGGCGATCGTGCTCGACCTCGCCGCCGCCGTCACCGGTCGTCGCGGCATCGACGTCGGCGCCCTCAGGCTGGCGAGCCACCTCGAGCCGCTGACCGCAGTCCTGATCGGCATCAACCGCCGTTACAAGATTCGTTCGGGTTTGGCGATCGCCGGCGCCGCGTGATGATCCACGAACTGCGCGAGTACGTCGCCGTGCCGGGCCGTGCCGAAGACCTGCACCGACGCTTCGCCGACATGACGTTGCACCTCTTCCGGGAGGTCGGGCTGTACCTGACCACGCCGGACTACGTCACTTCCTGACCCTGTCGGCTCTTGACCACGGAGCAGTCCTGGCCGTAGTCTGTTCGAAATACTGATCTTAGTTCAGTAATATGAATCGAGTGTTCACATGATCACAGGGATCCAACTGCACGCCTGGGCCAGCGGGCCCGAGATGGTCGAGGTGGCCGAACTGGCCGCTGCGCAGCTCGAGACGGTCTGGGTGACCGACCAGCTCCAGTCCCGTGGCGTCGCAGCGATCCTCGGCGCGGTCGCGGCGCGGACCGGGGCAGGTGTCGGTACCGCGGTGACGTTCCCCTTCGGGCGCAACCCGCTCGAGCAGGCATCGACGATGGCGACGCTCGCCGAGTTCATGCCTCCCGGACGCCGGGTGAGCATGGGGATCGGGACGGGCGGCGGTCTGGTGAGCGCGCTCATGGAGCGCGCCGATCCGGTCGACCGGGTGGCCGAGTTGATCCGCATCTGTCGCCTGCTGTGGAAGGGCGAGCAGCTCTGCCTGGGCGACTTCCCGCGCACCTGCGAGCAGCTTCGGCTCCGCCCGGACGCCAAGATCTCCTTCCCGTGGGTCCAGGACGCCGACGTCCGGGTGATCGTCGCCGGTGCCGGCCCGCAGATCCTGGACCTGGCGGGCGAGGTCGCCGACGGCGTGATCTGTGCCAGCAACTTCCCGGCGCACAGCCTGGCCGCGTTCCGGTGCGGCCAGTTCGACGCCGTCAGCAACCTGGACTGCCTCGACCGTGGACGGCTGCGCAGCAGCCGAGCGGAGTTCGCGCGGATCTACGGCGTGAACATCTCGGTCTCGCACGACCGGGAAGCGGCCAACGCGGCCGCGCGCCGCCAGGCGACGTTGATCGTCAGCCAGCAGCCGCACAAGAACCTGCAGCGTGCCGGGTTCGAACAGTCCGACTACGCGGCTCCGCGCCAGGCGGTCCTCGACGGCGACGGCGTGGACAAGGCAGCCGCGCTGCTGCCGCAATCGGTGGCCGACCAGCTCGTGGTCTCCGGCACTCCGAATGATTGCGTCGCCGCCCTCGGTGAGCTTCTCGACCACGCGCGCAAAGCGGGCTTCACCGAGGCCTATGTCGGTGCTCCGGTCGGTCCGAACCCGCGGGAGGCGGTCGAACTGCTCACCACCAAGGTCCTCCCGGCGCTCGCATGAACGGCGCATCCCTCACCTTCGCCCCCGAGCTGTGCCTGATCGCAGGTGACGGGCCGACCGCGACGATCACCCTGAATCGGCCGGCGGCGAAGAACGCGCTGAACCTCGAGCTGCTCTCGGCGCTCGTCGCGCGACTCGAGGAGTGCGCCGCCGCAGGGGTCTGCGTCCTGGTGCTGCAGGCCGAGGGAACGGCGTTCTGCGCCGGTGCGGACATCCGTTCCGACGATGGCACATCCATTGGCCGGCCGGGCCTCCGGCGCGAGCTGATCGAACGAGCGATCGCCCTGGTCCGGGCCTTCCCGGTCGCCATCTCAGTTGTCGACGGTCCAGCCGTCGGCGGTGGGTGGGGGCTCGCCTTCGCGGCGGATGTCGTCCTCGCGACCGAGAACGCACGGTTCAAGTTCCCCGAGCTCGCTCTCGGCTTCCTCCCGCCCGAGTCGATCGTCGTGCGGTTCCACCAGGTCGCGGGTCCGGCTAGGGCCGTTCGCCTGCTCGGGTCGGGGGAATCGTTCCAGGCCGACGCCCCGGCACTGAACGGGCTCCTCGAGATCGTGCCCGCCGCTCAGGTGGCCGATCGCGTCAACGAACTAGCTGGGCTGTTCTCCCGTTCGGCCCCCGGTTTGCTCCACGGTCTCAAGCGGAGCATCGACTCTGTCACCACCCAGGAAAGGTCTTTCTCATGAGTACTACTGCCTCGCTCGAGACCGGGGAACAGATCGAGTTGCGAAAGGCTGCGCGAGCCTTGTTCGCCAAGCTCGCGCCCGAGGGTGCCGTCCGGATCTGGGACGAAGAAGGTTCCTACCCGGTCGAGCTGTACCGGGAGATCGCGGCGCTCGGTTGGTACGACATCGTCGCCGAAGGAGCCGTCGACGGATCAGCGGGTCTGCTGGCAGCGCTGTGCGAGGAGATCGGCCGTGGCAGCTCCGACCTCGTCGCGCTGTTCAACCTCAATCTGAGCGGAATCCGGGATCTGCAACGCTGGGGCACGCCCGAGCAGCAGGCCAAGTACGCCGACCCTGTCCTTCGCGGCGACGGCCGGTTCTCGATCGCCGTGAGCGAACCGGACGTCGGGTCCGACTCGGCCAGCGTGTCCACCCGTGCCGAGGCCGGCGAGGACGGCTGGATCCTCAACGGCCAGAAGACCTACTGCGAGGCGGCCGGCCTCCCCGGCACGGTGATGGAGTTGGTCGCGAAGGTGGGCGACGGCGGACGCAAGCGCGACCACCTGGCCGTCTTCCTCGTGCCCGCGGACACGCCCGGGATCGAGATCCGGCGGATGCCTGCGCTCGGCCGCAACATCAGCGGCATCTACGAGGTCTTCCTCCACGACGTGACGCTGCCCCGGGACGCGCTGCTCGGCGAAGTCGGCCAGGGCTGGCAGATCCTCAAGGAGCGCCTGGTGCTCGAGCGGATCATGATCAGTTCGGGTTTCGTCGGCAGTTCCTCCGCGGTCATCGACATGACCGTCACCTACGCGAACGAGCGCGAGCAGTTCGGTCGGCCGATCTCCTCCTTCCAGGGGGTGTCGTTGCCGCTGGCCGAGATGCACCTCCGGCTCGACGCGGCGCGCTGCGCGGTGGGGCGCTCAGCAGAGTTGTTCGACCGGGGCCTGTCGTGCGACGTCGAGAGCACCATGGCGAAGTTCCTGTGCGGACAGATTTATGCGGAGTCCTCGGCGCTCGCGATGCAGATCCAGGGTGCGTACGGATACGTGCGTGACCACACGCTGCCGATGCACTATTCCGACGGGATCATCGCGCGTGTCGTCGCTGGTCCGCCGTCCGTCCAACTCGACTACGTGGCCCGCTCCATGGGTCTGCGCGTCGGTTCATGAGCGGGCACGGCCTGCGTCGAGCGCTGGCGCGCGTCACCGCAGGCAAGACGACGGATCGCACCGAGGCCGTGGCGCTGCTCGCGGCCCGTGATCAGGAACTCGAGCGGGACATGTCGTCCCGCGGCACGACGATGCTCTTCGCCGGCCCGGGGCTGCCCTGCGGCCCGCGTAGGGGCCCCACTCTGCGGACGCGCACCAACGGCAGGGGTCGTGTCGCCTGCGCCACGGCGGCCTCGACCTGCTGCGCCAGGACGTCGACGGCATGGCGGACCTCGCTGTGGTGAACCGTCGATTCGAGGACATTCGATGATGGGAAGTGACAGCGTGAGGCTTCTGGACGCCAGGACCGCGGTGGTAACCGGGGGCGCGCAGGGAATCGGCCTGGCCACGGTGGCGGCGTTCGTCGACGCTGGTGCCCGAGTCGTCATCGCGGACCTCGATCTTGACGCTGCACGCGCGGCAGCAGCCGGCTTCGCCGGGCGCGGGGCGGTCGAGGCCGCCCGGTGCGACGTGCGGGACAGCGCGGACGTGGCAGCCGCGATCGCCACCGCGGTCGACCTTTTCGGCGGACTCGACGTGATGGTCAACAATGCCGGGATCACGCGCGACGCGACGCTGCGGAAGATGACGGAGGATCAGTTCGACCAGGTCATCTCGGTGCATCTGAAGGGCTGCTGGAACGGCCTGCGGCACGCCGCGGCGGTGATGCGTGAGCAGGGTTCGGGCTCGATCATCAGCATGTCGTCGATCTCGGGGAAGGTCGGCTTCGCCGGGCAGACGAATTATTCGGCGGCCAAGGCGGGGATCGTCGGAATGACCAAGGCCGCGGCGAAGGAGCTCGCGCATCATGGTGTGCGGGTCAACGCCGTCGCGCCGGGGCTGATCCGGTCGGCCATGACCGAGGCGATGCCGCAGCACGTGTGGGACACGAAGCTGGCCGAGATCCCGCTCCAGCGCGCCGGCGAGCCGTCGGAAGTCGCCTGGGTCAATCTCTTCCTCGCCTCGGACCTCTCCTCGTACGTGACCGGCACGGTCACGGAGGTCACCGGCGGGCGCTACATGTAGCCGAGGCGCCGGCACCGAACTGGCGCCGGCGGTCCGAGACGGCTCAGCGATTGTCGTCGGGCCAGGTGACCTGGTCGGGTCCGCGGACCTCGGCCGGCGTTTTGCCGCGCCCCGGCTGGTCGGCGGCGATCTGAGGCAGCCGGATTGAGTGTGTCGGCCAGGCCTGCTCCCTGGCGAGTCCCGCTGCGCGCGGCCAGGAGGTGTGGGCCGAGACGCGAGGCGCGGCGGACGACCAGGCTGGGTCACCGCACCAGACCCGAGCTCGTAGCGAAGGATCGGTTGCGCTCGTGGAGTGGGCGGCGAAGGGCCGAGAGCGGGGTTCGGTTCTACGAGAGGAGTGGGTCGTCGTGACGGGCGTTGGACGCTGTGCTCATGCTGGCCGGGGCCGTGGTCGGTTTCGGTGCTGTCGGCGCCTATGCGTTCGAGGGCATCAACCGGGTTCTGGCGCCGGGCGACCGTGCCGAAGTGCGGGTCTGGGGCGGGATGCACCTGCCGTCGGCCGGATCGGGCATTGCACTCGTCACGATCATTACGAGCAGCGTGCATGGTTACTTCGTGTGGCCTGTGGTCGGGTTCACGGCGACCACGACGTACCTGCTCGTCATCGGCGTCCAGTTCTGGTTCGCGACCCGCCGAGGGTGGCATATGGCCGAGTCGATCGACCTGGATGGAGACGCACCTCCGCCGAGGGCTTCACCTACTTCGCTTGACACATCGTGTGATCATGTTGCGGCGATCGGCGTGGCAGAGCGGCGCAGGGTCAGGTCCCACAAGCGTCGGTCGCCAATGGCAGGACGAGGTGACGATGTTGCTTGACACGTTAAGAGGCACCCATTAGGTTTGAACTCAGTTCAGTATAATGGTTACAGTTCAGCATTATGGACTCTCCATGGACGGCGGTCTCAGTAGGAGCGACATTGATTCTCCTTGGCTATCGCGATCGCAACGTGCACGAATTGGTGTGCCATGAGGTCGCCGAGCGCGCCGGCTACTACGACCGTTTCGGAGTCGAGGTGAAAGCGGTACCCGGTTCGGACCATCCGGAAGCCGCGTTGTCGGCGGGACTCGGCGGATCGATGGTCGAGGCGCTTCGCGGGCAACGACGATGGCGGGCTGCGCTCGTGCACACCCTTCATCCGTTGTTCTGGATGTGGGCTCGAGAAGCAGATGCGGCGATCACGAACCCGGGCGCCCTGGCCGGACATCCAGAAGGGTCGATCGTCTGGGCTTTCACCAAGCGGCTGCTGGCGGACCGCGGCGTAGCAATCGACGAGATCTCGGTCCTGCGCTTCCCTGTGGGGATCGCGGGCGATCACCAGCGGCTCGAGGCACTCACCTCCGGAGCGGTGGACGCAGCAGTTCTCGGGGCCACTTTCGCTCCCAGCGCGTTGCCGCGACTCGGGCTCGTCCAGACGATGTTCTTCGGCGAGACCCTCAGGTTCCCGACTGCCGGCGTGGCCGTCGACCTGGACAGGACCGAGGTCGAGCACCCTGCTGTGCGCGCAGTCGTCGCGGCACAGAGCGCAGCGATGCTCAAGATCAAGCAGAGAGATCCCGTAGCACTCGATGCCGTGGCGTCTCTTCTGCACGGGAGCAGCCGGGACGATGCCCAGCGACTGCTGGTCGGCCATCTCTCCCTTCAATACGGCCCGGAGCAGCGGGAAGTCCATGACGCCGGAGCCGGCGCGCTGATCTGGCTGAAGGGCGAACTGCGTGCGGACGAGCCGTCTGCCGCTGCTTTCTACGAGGAGATCCGGTGACTACGGCCCGACGAGAACAACTGGTCGTCGATGCTCTGCCCACGACCCGGGGGATCACGGTCTCCGTGCGTGGGCACGAGCTGCAGATCGACGAGGCCGAGCGGTACGGCGGGCACGATTCTGGCGCGAATCCGGTCGAGCACATGCTCGCCGGGATCGCGGCGGCCTCGCTGGTCGTCCTTCGACTGCTCGGCGAGGCTACGGTGGCCGAATCAGCTCTGCTCAAGGTCTCCGCATCTCTGAACGTCGATCGCGTGATGGGTGTCGACCACGGGGCTGTCTTCGAGCTGGTGCGCCTGGACTGGGAGGTTGAGAGCGAGACGCACGCCGAACGGTTGCGTACGGCTCTTCCCCGGCTCGCAGTTCGTCGACCAGGGCAAGCGCTGATCGATGCCGCTGCCGCGTTCGTCGAGGAGATATCGGTCCGCGCGTAGGCGTCGGTCGATGATTGAGCCCGACGCCCGCTCCCGGACACCGTTCCAGCGTGCATCAGGCCGTTCAAGCACCATTTCAGAAGCGCGGACATCACCTGATCGAACTGGTCCTCGGTCCTGTTCCGCACCGTCGCGCCATGTCGAGGGCAGCCGAGTTCACGGCTCATTGCGGCGGCAGCGCCGTCGAACCAGAGCTTTAATCAGGCGTCGAGCCCGGCCTGGCGGCACGGTGTCGTCACGACACAGCCCGGTGAGATTCAGCAGACGCCCATTGGTCATGGACGAGGCGTTGAGGATGTTCTTCCAGCCCGCGATTCGGTTCTAATCATGAAATGGAACAGGTTGGGCCGCCAACTCAGCGGCTCGGACGCACCAACACCGAGTCGGCACCGGCGCCCCCGGCGATTGCTGGATTTGCGCACCAGGTCAGGCGCTATCGTGGCCTGGTGGTTGCGTACCTGCCGACGGTGCGGACGCCCTCGGGCCGGGTCGGCGAGGTGACTGGACCGGCAACGAAGAACCTGCCAGCTTGATCCCCGCGAACGCGAACGCGAACGCGGCTGCGGCCGTCCCGGCAAGGAGGCAGCGACAATGTCGTCGTCCATCGCGGGGGAACTAGTCACCGAGAGGTTCGACTACGACGGTGGGCGGCTGGTGACGGTGTACGTCCCGCCAGTTCCGCCCGAGGCAGTCGTGTTCGCTGGTGACGGCCAGCTGATCTCGCAGTGGGGCGGAGTCCTGGAGGCCGCCGGCGTGCCGCCGACCATGATCGTTGGCGCCCACCGGCTGGACGACGAGATGCTGCGGCTGCAGGAGTACTCGCCGGTCTTTGACGCGGAACGGTTCGCGGCACACGAGAAGTTCTTTGCCGAAGACGTCCGCTACTGGGCGCGGTCACGTTTCGCACTCGCGCTGCCCGCCGAGCGCACGGCGGTGTTCGGTGTCTCGGCGAGTGCAGAGCTCGCGCTGGCCATGGGACTTCGTCATCCCGGCATCTACGGTACGGTCTTCTGCGCATCGCCGGGCGGAGGTTACCGGCCGCCTGCCGCGATGCCGGGCTCGCTTCCGCGCGTGTACCTCGTCGCCGGCGCGCTGGAGCCGTTCTTCCTCCAGAACGCGACCCGCTGGGCGGTCGCCCTGCGCGACGCAGGTGCGGACGTTGTCATGACCGAGCGGGCCGGGTCGCACGGCGGCGCATTCTGGACAGAAGAGTTCCCGCTGATGGTTGCGTGGGCGTTTGCGCGCTGAGCATCGGCGGCGAGTCGCTCGCGGGCGGTCACCACGGCCTGCCGCGTTCACCTAGTGCTCATCCGTTTACGGACAGATCGACGGACCCTTATCCGGCAGGTCATCGAAGCCGTCAGCGCCAGGTGCTGAGAGCTGCGCACTAGCTTGGCCGGAGTCAGGGAACCGCCAAGGACCCGCACAAGCCAGCCCCCGGTCCCTGGATACCTGACTTCCCGGCTCTAATAGCGGCGGCCATCCAGCCGATCCGGCAGGACATCACGCAATGCGACCATCCGCCGGCCGCCACCAGTTCAGATCCTGCCGAGTATGGAGACTGGCCCTCGCAGTGGGACGACACAGCTCGAAACTCGCAGAACATCCAATTCGGCGCGGTGCAGTCTCATCCATCCGCGGTCGGGCCGAGCTGGAAGTTGTCGAGGGCATCCCGGAGGAGTACCTCCAGATCATCGGCAGCCTCGCGATGACGGCCGGGCAGCGGGCCGGGCGGGAGGCCGGGGTCCGCTCGCTCTACGACGGCATGGTCCGCATCGTCGTGACCCCGGCCTGGGCGAAACTGATCGACTTCGGGACCACCCTCCCCAGCGCGGTCGAGGACCTGATCTGGCAGCGGGACGAACGCCAGCGCGCCTGAGCGCCGCCATTACCGGGCGACTCACGGGCCTCAGCAACCCAGACCTGCCGGGGAATATGACCCGGTTCCTCCTCTGGGATGGATCACGGGGCGTGAGAAGCGGTATCCGGCTGGCCTGTACCTGACGCAGCCGGGCTCTTTTGCGCGGTCGCGTGATGCTGCATCATGGGTCGGGTGCGGGCGGTCAACGGCGGGCGGCAGACGTGAGGCTGGCTTCGGAGGGCGACGGTGCGAGGCTGCTGGTCCGGGACGTGCTGTTGCGCGATGGGTCGACGCTGCGCCTGCAGGCCCCGGTACCGTCGGACTTCGGGGACATCAGGGCGTTTTACGACGGCCTGTCGCCGGAGAGCCGCTATTTCCGGTTCCATGGCTATGGGCGCACCGACGCCGTCGCGCGGGCAGAAGCTGAGGCTAGCGGCGTTGACCGGCTGGCGCTGATCGGCCGGCATGAGGGCCGGGTGGTGGCTGTCGCGAGCTATGACGGGTTGCGCGAGCCCGGCGCGGCGGAGATTGCGCTTGCGGTGGCTGATGATCTTCAGCGTCGCGGGATCGGGACCCGGATGCTGGAGCAGCTGGCGGCGATCGGGGCGGAGCGCGGGATCCGCCGGTTTGACGCGGAGGTCATGCCGGACAACTACCCGATGCTGGGGGTGTTCGGGCATGCCGGCTTTGCCGTGCGGCGCCGGACCTCGTTCGGAGAGCTGACTGTCTCGCTGGATACCACGCCGACGCAGGCGGTGCGGGAGCGGATCGATGAGCGTGATCATCTGGCCGCGGTCAGGTCTTTGCGGCCGATCCTGGCACCCGCGTCGATCGCCGTGGCCGGCGCCGCGGCGGTGCCGGGCAATGTCGGCCGCGCGGTGCTGGCGAACATCATCGGCGGCGGCTTTCAGGGCGTGGTGACGCCGGTGCACCGCGAAGGGGGCGTGGTCTGCTCGATGCGGGCCGCCCGCGGCCTGGGCGAGCTGGAAGTCGCTCCGGAGCTTGTGATCATCGCCGCCGCGGGCGATGAAGTGCTCGAGTTCGCCGCCGATGCGGCGGCGAACGGGGCAAAGGCGGTGGTGGTTATCCCCTCCGATGCCGAGGAGGACGGCGCGGGTTCGGCCGGACGGGAACAACGGCTGCTGGAGATCGTCCGGGGCGCGGGCTTGCGGATGGTCGGGCCGCATTCGTGGGGGGTGCTGAACACCGCCGAACAGGTCAGCCTGAACACGACGTTCAGCGGTGCGAGGGTGCCCGCCGGGGGGCTGGCGATCGGCTCGCAGTCGGGCGGGCTGGGGCTGCTCGGGCACGCGGCGGCCCGGCAGCTGGGGGTGTCGATGTTCGTCTCGGTCGGCGACCGCGCCGACGTCTCGACCAACGACCTGCTCGAGTGGTGCGAGGAGGATGAGCGGACGGCCGCGGTGATGCTGTATGTGGAGACGTTCGGCAATCCCGCGCATTTCACCCGGATCGCCCGGCGGGTGTCCCGCAGCAAGCCGATCCTGGCCCTCAAGGCGCGTCGCAGCGGCGGGCTGGCGCGCGGCGAACCGCGTTCGGACACGGCCGCGGCGCTGAGCGGCGACACGGTCGCCGACGCGCTGTTGCATCAGGCCGGGGTGCTGCGGTTCCGGCGCGGCGAGGAGCTGTTCGACGCCGCCGTGTTCTTCGAGAGCCAGCCGCTGCCCAGCGGCCGGGAAATCGGCATCGTGAGCAACTCACCGCGCCTGGCGACGCTCGGCGCTAACGCCTGCACGGCGTGGGGGCTGCAGATCGGGCAGCCCGGCCAGGCGCGCAACCCGATGGTGCTGGGGATCGGCGCCGGGCCGGACGAATACGCCGCGAGCATCCGCCAGCTGCTCGCCGATACCGGCATCGACGCGCTGACGGTCTACTACTCCGAAGTTCTCGGTGGCGACCCGGAGGCCGTGCTGGAGGCGATCGGTGCCGTCTCGGCGGGGCAGGCCAAGCCGGTGGTGGCATCTGTGGTGCGGTCCGATGGCCGGCTTCCCGAGCGGACGGGCCCGGGTATGCCGAACTTCTTGTTCCCCGAGTCATGCGCGGCCGTGCTCGCTCGCGCGGCCGAACGCCGCGACTGGCTGTCACGGCCGCTCGGCGAGCCCCCTCAGTACCCCGGCCTGGACGGGACGGCGGCACGCGCGCTGATCGCCGCGCTGCTGGAGCGCGAGCCCGCAGGCGGCTGGCTTTCGTCCGATGAGGCAGAAGCGCTGCTGGCCACGCACGGAATCCCGGTGGCCGCCTCGCATCGCTGCGGTGAGGTCGAGCATGCGGTCGCCGTCGCCGCCGAAAGCGGCGGCCCGGTGGCGCTGAAGGCCGACCTCGCCGCTCCCGCGCACGCCAGCGACATCGGCGCCGTGCTGCTCGGGCTGGAGGGCGGCCCGGCGGTGCGGTCCGGCTGGCACGAGCTCCAGCGGCGGGTGGCGGCCGCCGGCCGGGAATGGACCGGGGCGGTCGTCCAGCCCCTGGTGCCGCCCGGTTCGGACATGCTGGTGGGCACGGTCAACGACCCCGATCTGGGCTCGGTGGTCGCGGTGGGCCTGGGCGGGCTCCAGGCCCGCCTCACCGAATCGGCTGCGTTCCGCCTGCCGCCGGCGACGGACACGGAAGCCGACGAGCTGATCGACTCCGCCAAGGGTGTCGCCGCCGAGCTGAACGGGCTGCGCGGCAGCGCACCGCTGGACCGGGAGGCGCTGCGCGAGCTCATCTTGCGCTTCGCCCTCCTGCTCGCGGAACTCCCCGAGCTCATCGAGGCCGACCTCAACCCCGTCCGGTGCATGACACGCGGCTGTCTCGTGCTCGACATGCGACTGCGGATCGAACACCGGCGCCCCGTCGACCGGGTCAAGACCTGGTGACCGGCGGGAGCCGCCAGCAGACTCTCAGCCAGCGCACGCGTGCGAATCACCTGCGTTCTCACCGATGACCGGTTACGCACGGGCTCATAGTGAGCCCGCCGCAGGACATGACAACGCCGAACCGGCCTGCCACGGGCAGGAGCCGCCCTGCGGCACAAGCCCGGAACCCTGGCGTCCATGAACAGCGGCCTGCCGATCCGCAGTTCTCCGGCGGCTCAGGACGCGCCGTCGTGCGCTGGCGCTAGGACTGGGCAGACGGACACGTGCGCGGCATGGACATCATCCGGGTCCGAAATGACCAGCTCGCAGACAGCCTGGCCTACCACATCAAGGGCTCGCGCAACACCACAGCACACCAGAACGCCTCACCGGCCACGGCTCGCGCCGCACCCAGTCCACCGCAGTGCCGGTACCGGCGACCGGCCGGCAGTCCCCGGCGCGACAGAACAACCTGTCATCTGCGTCCGCCGCAGGACTGCAACTGAGCGCCTGACCCGCACCGAACGGCGGATATTGCATGCTAGCCGCAAGCAGTGATCGTAACGCTGCGTGACAGCCAATTCCGATCGCGAACAAACTGATCGCTTACTCTGTGCTCGTGACCTTGGCCGTCATCCCAGCGCTGAGGATGTCCGGAATGCCCGCATCTGGCTCGTGTCGCCGGGGCGGCCCGCGCTGTGGTGCCGGGACGGGCTGGGCGTTGCGTTGCCGCCCTTTGTGTTGCGCATCCTTTAGCCTTGGCCGGTGCTCGGAGAAGACCTCGCGCTGCTGCTGCGCCTGAACAAGAGCTGGTACGCGGGAATCCCGGCTGACGAGCTCTACGAGATGACCCGGGCCTGGTGGGTGATGTCCGCCGCTACTGCGCAGCGCGTGGTGAAGGTCCTTGCGGTAGCTGGCGGCATCGTGCGCGAGGCCTATGAGCCGGCCGGGTGGCTGCCGTCGCCTGTCGAGGGCCTGGAAAACCGGATCGGGTTCAACGGGGCCGTCGCGAGCGACCGCGAGAGGTACGTCGGCCGCGATGTCGCGCATCTGTTCCGCCCGGGATCGGCCAACCCGGTCCGCTACCTCCCGCTCGGCGTGCTGCTCACCGGCCCGCCGGTTCCGTCGGCCTCCGTCACGCCGGTTTCCGCGGTGCCGGCTGGGACATCGGCCGGCGAGGCTGTCGAGCCAGGGTTGCTGGAGCGTGTGCTGCCGCTTCTGGACGCCTTCGAGCATGACCTGCTGTGGGCGCAGTCACGGGCCGGGCAGGAGCTGTTCCATTCCAATACCATCGCCTGGCTGCTCAAGACTTTCCCGGCCCGGCTGGCCCGGTGCTCGATCTCCTCGGGGCGACGCAGTACGGGGCTGTGGGCCGGGTCGATGTCTGGCGGGAACGCCGGCACCTCGACATCGTGATCGACCCCGCCGGCGCCCGGCCGAAGATCGTGGTGGAGAACAAGCTCTACTCGGTGCCCTACCGGGCGCAGCTCGTCAAGTACAACGCCCGCCCGCTGCCATGGTCGCCGGACCATGATGAGCCGGGCGCGCCGGGCACCCGGTACGTGCTGCTGAGCTTGATGAAGCCATCGTTCCCGCTCCCGCGTCCCTGGGTTCGTGTCGGCTACCAGGACCTCGCCGGGGCGCTCGACCTCGTCGAGACTGACTCACTGGGCCGCACGAGCGGGCAGTTCGTGCGCTACCGCGCCCTGATCCACCGCCTGGTCGCGCTCGCCGAGGCCATTGACCCCGCGCAGGCTCTCGATGAGCAGTTCTCCGCAGCCGATGCCGTCGCCCGGCTCCCGGGCAGGGGTCTTGACGGCGCGATCGCCCGGATGCGCTTCAGCGGGCTCGCCCAGGTCCTGCAGTCCCGGTTCGCGACGGCGAAGTCTTTCGAGGTGGGCGGTAACCGCGGCGGGCTCATTACCTACCGGCGAGAGCTAGCCGGCAACAGGGGCATCGGCTGGCAGTTCCAGGAGGACCAGCTCCGGTTCCAGATCACGGTCGAGGACCCGGACCTTCAGGGGGCGGCGGGGCGGCCCGAGCGCGAGGAGATCGTCCAGACCGAGCATCTCGGCTTCTTCGACTTCGCCGGCGTCGAAGCGATCCTCGGGTCCGACCTGAAGGCGAAGAACTACGCACCCGGCGAGTGGCTCGGGTTCAATCCCGCCTTCGTCTACCGGCACCGGCCCGTGAAGCGCAGCATCTCCACCGCCAAACTCGCCGAGGCTCTCGTCGCGATGACCAGGCGAGTCGATGACTTCGCCGACAAAGCCGGGTACGACACCGACTGAAAGATGCCAGAACCCGCTGTGACAATGCGAGAATCAAAAAGCGGTGTCGCTGCTGGCCCGCCGGGTTCCGCTCTCAGAACATTCTCTAACCTGACCCGTGCTAACACCGAGCGCGACCGCTACGACACCCATGAACGCACGGAACCCTGCCGATTCGGCACTCCCTTCAGGATGGAGAGATCACCGCGGTTACCCGCGCAGAATTGCCGGTTCGGGCGGTTTCGCAATTGGGGTTGCGTGCAGCTGTAAGGCCCTCGCGGAGTGAATCGCCTCAGAGGCGCTGCAGCTCGAGGTTCCAGCCGAATCACCAGCGCGGGTACTTCTGCCGGAACACGATCATCAGCAGCGGGGCGAAGAACAGCAGCCGCCCGTGCCGGCGGCTGCCCGGTGGCGCTTGGGTAAGGACAGCAGGGTATCGGCGATGCTGGTTGCCCATGCGCGGATTTCGGCCCAGTTGCGGAAGTCGCCCTCGGCGGCGCGGATGGCTGAGGCCATGGCCCGGTCGGGAAAGCTGAGGTGTTTCTTGACGAGCCTGCCAGTGAAGATCTGGTGATCGCGTGCCGTGGTGGCCTGGAGGATCTTGGTGACGTCCACCGGGTTGTCGGCGGGCTTGGGCGGCTCGCCGACCGGGCCGCTGGAAAACAGCCACACTGGCCGGGCGGCCAGCGCGGAGGCCGAGCGCTCCGCCAGCTCGCGCGCGGGTTTCATCCACTGGCCCATGTACACCGCGCTGCCCAGCACCACGGCATCGAACTCTTCTATTGCGCCGACCCGTTCGGGAGGGACCACTGAGACCTCAAGGCCCTTCTCGGCCAGTACGTCGGCGACCGCCCGGGCGATCTCGCTCGTCGCTCCGTACTTGCTCGCCGCGCAGACCAGCACCTTCATCAGGCCCTCCCCTCCGGCGCTGCCGCCCCGGTGTCATAGTGCAGGTCGGTGACGGTCACATCGATGTACTCCAGGTCCCCGTCGGGGAGTTTATAGGCCGCCTTGCCGCGTGCGGGAAGCCTGAGCCCTTCGAACTCGCCGTAGCCGGTGATCGGGGTGGACCACGTTTCCGGGCTGCTGGCGCTGGCGGTCCGGTAGCGCTGGGCCACGAAGCCGGTAAGCCGTCCGTCCTTGTCCAAGACCAGGGTGCCGGTGGCGGTCCGGCCGTGGTCGGTAAGAGTGACCCGGGCCGGGGAGTCATCGACCGGCTCGAAGGAGATGTTGCCGGCCAGGAAGGCAGCGGGGAACCAGATCATCTCGCTCAGGTAGCGCATCATCGCGGCCTGGTCCATCTGCTCGCCGCTGGCGTCGGCTACCGGCCACAGCGAGGCCACCTTGACCAGCATCCGCCCGGTGCCCTCGGCATACATGTCGCGGGCCCGGCACGCCGCAAGCGCACCCACGCGCACCGTGCCGGCCCACGAAGCCGGGCGGGCGCACCCAATAGTGCTCCTCGGCGTCCAGGGGCAGCCACCGCTGATCCGGGCCGGCCCGCATCGTGCCCCGCTGGTGAAGCCGGACCACGCCGGGGAACGGCCTGCCCACCACCCCGGTGTAGCGCAGGTAGCGGCGGACCGGTTCGGGTAGATCCGCGAGCATGTCCTCGGTGACCACCCCAGCCCGGCCCGGGGCAGCCCGGGCACGCAGCGCCTGGACATCTCGCCGGACCAGGCGAGTGAACGCGGTGCCCGGCGAGTTCTGCGCCGGCACCCGCCAAGACGGCCATCCTGCCACCGCGGGCAACCGCCTGAGCATCGCAGCCATGGTTTCATCCTCGTTCCGGGATAAGTCCTGGCAACAGCCATCACCCGAACAATCCTCAGCCGTGGCCGAGGCCATTCCGGCGGCACGCGCCCGATCAGCAGGGCCGGGTGCACGTAATGATCGTCCGGTCCCCCTCTCGTGGCCGGGCAGGCGGGGCACCAAGCGTCCAGATAAGGCGGGTATTCGCTCATGCGATCGCGGCTTCACGCCACGGTGATGACGACCTTGCCGTGTGCGTGCCCGCCCTCCACGTACCGCAAGGCCTCTGTGGTGTCAGCCATCGGGTATGTCCGGTCCAGGACGGGCGTGAGCTTGCCGTCTTCTATGAGCGCGGCAATGGCGGCCAGTTCAGCCCGGTCCTCCCGGGTAGGCAAGAACCGAAGGTGCTGCCGGACGAACCCGTTGACCACTGCGGCCCGGAGCATGGTGCCGAGGGGCCCGACCACGTGGCCTGGCGAGCCACCGCCATTCAGCACCAGGATCCCCGCCGGGGCCAGCGCCCTGCGCAGCCGGCTCAGCGGCCGGTTGCCCACGTTGTCAAAGATCACGTCATAACGGGCCGTCTGACGAGTGAAGTCGTCGGTCGTGTAGTCGATGACGTGCGCCGCGCCGAGCGAGCGCACCAGCTCAGCGTTGCGGGTGCTGCACACGCCGGTGACCTCGGCAGCGAGGACCGCCGCGATCTGGACGGCGTAGCTGCCGACCCCGCCGGCGGCGCCGTTGACGAGCACCCGGTTCCCGGCCCGCACCTGGCCCACTTCCCGGATCCCGCGCAGCGCCGTCGTGGCGGCTATCGGGATCGCCGCCGCCTGCTCGAACGTCAGGCTCGCCGGCTTTGGCACCACCTTGCCCGCCTCAGCCCGGGCATACTCGGCGAACGCGCCCGGGCAGAAGCCGAGCACCTCGTCGCCGGACGAGAGCTCGCGCACGTCCGCACCGGCCGCCTCCACGACGCCCGCCGCGTCGAGCCCCGCCACGCGGTACTTCGGCCTGGTCAGCCCTACGGCGCCGGGGATCAGCCGGGCGATCAGCGGGTCACCCCGCAGCATGTGCCAGTCGTAGGGGTTCAGCCCGGCCGCGTGCACCCGCACCAGCACGTCCCCGGGCCCGATCTCAGGCGGATCGATATCCGCCAGCCGCAACACTTCCGGCGGCCCGAACCGGTCCTGGATAATCGCCTTCATCACGTCACATCCTGCCTCATGCCATAGCCGCCGTCACGGCTACCGCGCAGGCGCCGCCCATCATGTCGCAGCCCCGCCATTCCGGCCCGGCGTACCCGGCGCGCGGCCAGCCTGGCCCCGCAGGTCAGCCCGATCTGCGGGCGACGACTGCCAGGCCGGCTAGGGAGGCCCAGAATGCAGAACGGCCGTTCCTGATCGCATCCGCCGGTCGCGCTCGGTTAGGTGCCCGGTCGGCGCCGCCTGCCATTCCTGAAGGTTCTGCCTGTCCGTTGCGGGCTGGCCAGGCGGAGTTCACCGTCGTGGGACCTGCGCTTACCGCGAGGCGCTGGCGGGATACCGTCAACGGCAGCCACGATACGGGCGGGAGACGGCCTCACCTGCCTTCCGCCAGGCGTACGCTCGGTCATGGGCTGCCGGAACGAGAAGAATGAGTCGTACCGGCATTGCTGGGCGCCTTGACCCGACTGCCGCGACTGCCGGACAGGCCGCGCGCCTGACCGGCGTACGCGCGGCGGCCGCCGACGCCAGACCCTGGCGGCCGACTCCGCGATGCCGCACCCGGCAATCCCGGCCCCGGGTCCGCGGCCCCGCGCACTCACGCGGAACAGCCGCTCACCGAGCAAGGAGAGGTGGAGTAGTCATGCACGATGCAGAGGCACTGCTGCGCGAGTACGACCGTGCTCGCGCCTACACCGACGAACTGTGGAAGGACCTCAGTCCTGACGAGGTGACCTGGCGCCCGCACGAGAACTCCAGCGCCATCGGCTGGCATCTCGG
>Ga0335077_10002568_pt1 | contig 21697 bp, 21 predicted proteins | sample Lox_Sample_31_FD_207151 | JGI IMG/M metagenome (GOLD analysis project Ga0335077, IMG submission 207151) | Soil microbial communities from Loxahatchee National Wildlife Refuge, Florida, United States - Lox_Sample_3.1 | ecosystem: Environmental > Terrestrial > Soil > Wetlands | place: USA...
GCGCTCCGTGGCAGGACGCGCGCGAGGGCGTCCTGCGAGTAGACCCGGGACGTGAAGGTCTCCAGCCAACCGTATCTCGAATGCGTCCACCGGCTCGCCGCAGCATGGATCAGAGCGAGCGGGAGCAGGATGGGGGTGGCGGCAGTGGCCACGCCGACCAATCGCAGACATCGCGCCCTAGGGTCTCGCCACCACCCGCTCCAGGTCTCGACGATCAAGCTTGCCGTGAAGACGCCCGTGGCCAGCGCCCATGCCCCGGGATTGCCGGTGAGGCCCGCCGTGAATATCGCGTGGGCCCGGTGACGCGGGCGGCGCCGCTCCGCCGTGAACGGTCGCGCGAGCGCCGCCGCGACGCCCAGGAATTCGTGGGCCCATCGCACCACGATATGGTGCCCGAGGTACGCCCCGACGGCGATTCCGTCTCGGACGGGCCGGAACCGGCTTCGACGATCCTCGGAATGGATCGTGGCAATCGGCACCTCCACGAGCCGCCATCCGGCGGCGGCCGCGCGGATGAGGATCTCCGTCTCCAGCACGAAACGCCCCGAGCGCGTCGCGATTGTCCGGAGCAGTGCCGCGGGATAGACGCGGAACCCCGACTGGGTGTCGGCGATGGCGCGCCCCGTGAGCCAGTTGATGAAGAAGCCCGCGACGCGAAGCGCCGCCAGTCGCCCCGGAGGGACGACACCCGGGCCACCGCCGCGCAGGCGTCCGCCGATGACCAGCGCATCGGGGGACGCCGCCGCGGCCTTGAGCAACCGCGGGATGTTGTCCGGGTCGTGCTGGCCATCCGCGTCGAGAGTGACGACACGGTCCACACCCCGCGCCAGTCCCTCGTGGAACCCGCGTCGGAGCGCTCCGCCCTTGCCCTGGCGGCGATCGAGCCGGACGACGTCGGCGCCCGCAGCGCTCGCCACTTCGGCGCTGCCGTCGGCCGAGCCGTCATCGACGACGAGTACGCTCCCGTACTTGCGGGCCTGCGTGACGATCCGCTCGAGGGTGGGCGCCTCGTCGAACGCCGGAATGACGATCAGGTGATCGCTCATCGTACCCGGCCGGGAGCTTCCCCTTCGTGCTCCTCGGCGCCGAGGTCCATGGCCACCGTCTCGATGACGATGGCGGTCCGGCATCCGCCGCGGGCAATGCCATGCACCAGCACCGGCCCCGCGCCGCGCGACGCATCGAGCGCCGCGGCGCCCGCGCGAAGCGCCCCGAGGCCTGCGTGCTGACCGAACACCTCCGCCAGCGCGGTCAGCGGCGGCAGCCCAGGTCCGAGATCATCCGCGAGCAGCGCACGCTCCCAATCGTCCACAGCGGGATCGCCATTGCCCGACCCATAGCAGCGCTTGAAGGCCCCGCGATGGCGGAGGAGACGGCCGACGGGTGAGTCGTCGTCGGGACGCGGCGGCCGCCCGGCATACGGTGCCGCCGGCACGTTGCCCCAGGCCGCGTCGACCACCTCGGCCAGGATCGTCGCGTCCCGCCGGCGGGCGGTGACCGAATCTTCCAGGACGAGAAAGGTCGCGCCCTCGCCAAGCACGGGTCCGTTGTGCATGGCCTCGTAGGGCCGGCATCCCTCGGCTCCCTGGCCCCGCATCGGCGACAACACACCCATCTCGGCCAGTCGCTGGTAGACGGCTTCGTAGACCTCGTCGACGCCGCCCGCCACCACTGCGTCGGCGCGTCCCGCCTGGATCAGAGCGACCGCGCGCGCGATGGCCAGATCTCCGGCCACCGTTGGCTGGTTGAGCGTGACGGACGGCCCCTTGGCGCCGATCGAGATGGCCGCCAACGACGCCATGGTGTTCATGACGGTGTTCGGAAAGATCAGCGGCGAGAGGCCGCCCGGGCCGCGGTCCAGATAGCCTCGGGCGAACGCCTCGCTCGAGCGGAAATCCCCGTGCTCGGTGCCGACCACGATGCCGAGGCCGGGCCCCGCTGCCACGCGCGCGTCCTGCACCGCCAGCTCGCACGCGGCCACGGCGAGCTGGCACACGCGCGAGAGCCGGCGCCCGCGATCGCTGCCGATGAGCGCGCTGAGTGTCTCAGACTCGACCTGAGCGACCAGACGGCTTGGACTGCCCTGGAGCGGAAAAGTCGTCACGCCAGCGATCGCGGAGCGGCCGAGGCCGAGCGCTCCGGACACGGCGTCGGTTCCCCCCGCCGCGAAGGCATTGACCGTGCCCATCCCCGTGACTACGACGCGCCGCCGCGTGCCCACCGCTCAGCTCGCGCACCGGCCGAAGACGAGGCTCACATTCTGTCCGCCGAAACCGAACGAATTGGACAGCGCGGCATCGACGGGCGCCGCTCTCGCATCGCGCGGGATGCAGTCGAAGGGGATCTCGGGATCCACGCTCGAGAGGTTTGCGGTGGGCGGCAGCAACCCGTGCTGGATGGCGAGGACCGTGGCGATCGCCTCCACGCTGCCAGACGCGGCCATCGTATGCCCGACCAGCGACTTGGTCGAGCTGACGAGCACGCGGTCGTCCCCGAAGACACGGCGCAACGCCAGGGCTTCGACCCGGTCGTTCTGGAGGGTTCCGGTGCCGTGCGCATTCACGTACCCGATGTCTCCCGGGGCGATTCGCGCCGCGTCGAGCGCCAAGGTGATGGACCGGATCATGCCCTCGGCTTCAGGGTGCGGCGCAGTCACGTGATGCGCATCGGTGGTCAGGCCGGCACCGAGGAGGCTCGCGTACATGCGTCCGCCGCGGGCGCGACACTGCGCGGCGTCTTCGAGCACCAGGAACGCGGCCGCCTCGCCGATGGACATGCCGCGACGGTCCCGGTCGAAGGGCCGGCATGGATCAGGGTCGAGGAGCCTGAGCGCATTGAACCCCATGAAGCAGATCCGCGTCAGCGCGTCGACGCCCCCCACCAGGGCCGCGGAGACGACGCCGTCCTGGATCAGATCCGCACCCATCGCGATGGACGCGGCGCCCGAGGCACAGGCCATGACGAGGGTCTCCTTGGGGCCGCTCAGTCCCAGCCGGAACCCGAGCGTCTCGGCATGTGAGCACGGCAAGATCGATCGCAGTGCGCGGATCCTGAGCGACGGTCTCCCGCTCCGCACTTCTTCCCAGTACCACTCCTCGCCCTCGTACATGCCGCCGCCGACGGCCCCGACGAGGAGCGCCGCGCGCGTCCGGTCAGAGCCCGTCAGCTCGGCATCGGCCAGCGCTTCGGACGCTGCCGCCAGCGCCATCCGGTCGGCCCGAGAACGGCGCGACGATGCCGGGAGCAGTGTCATGACGTCCGCCGGAACCTCGGCGGCCACGCGGGCGCGAAATCCTTCGGCATCGATCAGGGTGATGGGCTTGATGGCGCAGACGCCGGTCGACAGTCCGCTCCAGAACGCCTTGAGCCCGATGCCGTACGGGCTCACGATGCCCACACCGCTGACGACCACGCCGCGAGAGCCGTCGGTCATTCGCGGGTGGTCCGGGCCAAGATGAAGCGGGAAAGCCTCTCGAGCGACAGAAACTCGTCGCTCAGGTCCTGGGTCTCGTCGATGGTGATGCCGAAGCTCTCCTCGATGGCGACGGACAGCTCGATGAAGTCCAGCGAGTCGAGCCCGAGCGATCCCTCCACGCCCTTGGGCAACGTGGTCTCGAGCGTCATCTCCGCGGCGCGGAGAGGATCGAATCGCAGCCGCTCGACCACGATCGCCTTGAGTTCGTCCAGGACCTCCTGCTGGGTCATGCCTCAGGCCTCCTGAACTCGAAGGGGGCTTCGCCCTCCGTCCTGAAGCCTCCCACTGGATGCAATGCAAGCCGTCGGTCTATCGAGCGACACCGGCTCGCGCGACCGTCAGGCCCTCCGTCCATACGAGCCTGGCCCGCTCCCCGCGCCACACGCCCTCGAGTTCGAGCGGCGCCCTGGCACTGGCACGTCGCCAGCGATCGATGGCCGCCAGCGGTGCGCAACCGAACATCTCTCCCTCCTCCCGATGGGGCGGCCGCACGCGGCGACCGAGGCCACGTCGGGATTCGAAGACGAGCGTTCCACGACCCGGCTCGAGCCAGAGGCACCCGGCTGCCTCGACCAGCGGCCGCCCGGTCAGTCGCGGCGCTCGCGCATAGAGATCGGCGCACTCGTCGAAGATCTCCACGGCCAGGACCAGCACTCGGTCACACTCCTCCGAGTCCAGCCAGAGCCCGGCTTGCCAGATCCCCCGGAGCGTCGCGGGCGGGCCACCGAGGAAGATCGCATAGGGCCCCGTGATTCCAAACTCGATGGCCACTTCGGCGGACACTCCTGCGGGAGCCGTGTAGGCGAAATGGATCCCGCTGCTGCTGCTTTCGATGAAGTCGCGATTGGAGGGCCCATAGGCCGCCGCTGTCGTGTAGACGAGCCCGGTGCGGTCTCCCCTGACGGCACCCCGCCCTGCGTTCCCATCTTCGAGCATCGCTTCCACGGCCGCAAGCGCCAGGAGGCATTCCCGGGTCGCACGCCGGTGAGCTTCGCTCGATCTGGGCTGACCGAGCGAGCGGACGACCGGTCCCGTCGCTTCGGCCACGGTCGACGCGTCGCCCCCGACCCACTTGGCCGAGAGCAGCCCGAGGGCACGCAGCGTGGGAGCGCGCATCAAACAGCGCCCTCCAACACGAGCGCAGCGTTACAGCCGCCGAAGCCCAGCGACGTGCTGAGGCTGATACGCGGCTGGCTGACGCGGGCTCGACCGAGCACGTGGTCGAGGTCGCACCGGGCATCCGGTTGCTCCAGGTGGAGCGTCGGCGGGATCAGACCGTGCCGCGACGCGAGCAGGCACATGATCGCCTCGAGCGTGGCAGCCGCGCCCATCGTATGGCCCATGCCGGGCTTGATCGAGTTCACCGGGATCGCGCGGGCTCGAGACCCCAGCGCGCGCTCCAGGGCCATGGTCTCGACCGGGTCGTTCTTGGGCGTCCCGGTGCCGTGCGCGCTCACGAAGTCGATCTCCGCGGGCGTGACGTCGGCCTGGGCCAGCGCCGCCCGAATGGCACGCTCGAGCCCCTGTCCCGCCGGATCGGGCGCCGCGATGTGCGAGGCGTCGCTCGCGCTGCCGTAGCCGAGCAGCGTGCCCAGTCGCGCGCGCCCTGCATCCTGTTCGCGCACCAGGAGCACGAGCGCCGCGCCCTCTCCCAGGAGCAGTCCGCTGCGACGACGGTCGAACGGACGGATGACATCGCGCGTCAGCGAGCGGAGCGCGTCGAAGCCGCGCATGACGAAGCGGCAGAGGATGTCGTAGCCGCCGGCCACCACCGCATCGGCCTCGCCCTGGCGGAGCAGGTCGGCGCCCACCGCGAGCGCCGTCGCGCCCGAGGCGCAGGCCGTCGACACGGTGATGGCAGGTCCCGTGGCGCCAAGCCAGCGAGCCAGATCGTGCGCGGGAGCATCGTAGAGAGCGTCGCGGAGCCGGCGGCGTCTCCGATCGCCGGCCAGCGCTTTCTCGCCTTCCTCGACGCCCCCGAGTGCCGTGCCGACCACCACCGCCACTCGCGCCGGCTCGAGCGGAAGCGGCCGGAGTCCCGAGCGGACGACCAACTCGTCGGCAGCAGCGATGAGCAGCCGGCTGGCGCGGGAATGCGGGCCCCGGTCCCACGACTTGAGCCGAGTGAGCTTCTTGATCTCCCCTCCGCGTCCCACACGCAGGTCGTCGACCGGGAAACGCTCGATCTGTGAGATGCCGGACGCACCGGTCATGAGCGACGACCAGAACGCATCCACGTCCTGACCGATGGGCGTCACGACCCCCGCGGCGGTGATCGCGATGCGTGGACCCGTTCGTGCCCTTGCGCCTCGCATGGTCGCCGGCTTCACAACAGCGGCCAGTAGTACATCCTGAAGGCGCGGATGGCGCCCGGCACCGTGTCGTAGAGGTGCGTGGCCATGAAGCGGCGCTCCGTGCGGTCGAACGTGATGACGCCGGGGGCATGGGGATCGTTGGGATCGTAGACGACGAACTCCACCGACCTATTGTCGCCGATCCGGTAGTCGTAGACCACCACGGTGTGGTTCAGCTCCCAGACCGGAAAGTTGGTCACCAGGAATTGCACCAGACGGCCCGCCTGGAGCTCGCTCAGGGTCTGGCTGGCCACGCGTTCCTGATGCGCACCGGTGAAGGGAAAGACCACACGCCAGTTGGTCCAGTGGATCCAGGTCCAGAACCGACCCTCCAGACCAGCCTTCACCGCCGGCTCCTGGGCCGCCGAGAACTCGTAGAGGGACGCATAACCGGGAATGACCACGCGAGCGTCCTCGGGTAGCGGGTCGTCCCACGGCGCGAGGACCGTCACCTGCGCCACGCGCTCCGTGTAGGCCTGGGCCGAGAGACGGGGGGCGTCCGGATCGAAGCGCGCAAAACGGTGGAACTGGGTCACCGCTCTCGCCATCACGAAGCAGTAGTTGGCGAAGAGATCCGGCTTGCCCTGGTTCTTGGAGCGGCTCTCGTTCGCAAACGCGAACGTGTCCGCCCCGAACTGGATGAGCGGCGACGGGACCGGCCGGCGTAGCGCCGTATCCAGCGGAGCGACGGACGAACACCCGGCGAGGACAAGGGCCAGGACCAGCACGAGGTGCATAGGTGCGCGCCGAGTTTCCGCTGTCATCGCCCCCATCCGCTCACCCCTGGGCGGAAAAGCCTCCATCCACCGGAATCGCCGTGCCGGTGACGAAGTCGGAAGCCGCGCTCGCTAGGAAGACGGCCACGCCGGAGAGGTCGTCGCCGACGCCCCAGCGTTTGGCCGGCGTCCTGGCCAAGACGCTGTCGTGAAGCCCCGGCACTTCCCGGCGCGCGTTGATGGTGAGCTCCGAGTCGATCCATCCGGGGAGCACGGCGTTGACCTGGATGTTGTCCCGCGCCCACGCCGCGGCCATCGCCTTGGTGAGCTGAACCATGCCGCCCTTCGAGGCGCCATACGCCGGCGCGTACGACGCGCCGAAGAGCGACATCATGGAGCCGATATTGATGATCTTCCCGCCGCCCTGCGACTTCATGAGGGGATGGACGGCACGGCTCGCCAGGAAAGCGCTGGTGAGGTTGGTGTCGATCACCTGGTGCCACTCGGCGAGCGTCAGATCCTGGAGCTGTTTTCGGATATTGGTGCCGGCGTTGTTGACGAGCACGTCCAGACGCCCCCAGCGCTCCGTCGCAGCCCGAACGAGCGCGTTCACCGACGCCTCGTCCGTGACATCGACGTCGATGGCGATCGCCCGCGCGCCCAGGCCTTCCAGCTCCTTGACGGCGCGAGCGCTCTTCTCACGATTGCGCGCCGCCACCACGATCGCGGCGCCGGCAGCCGCCATCCCCCGCGCCATCCCGAGTCCGATCCCGCCGTTGCCGCCGGTCACGACCGCCACCCGCCCCTTCAAGTCGAATGGGTTCAAGCCGGCCCTCCTGAGTGTTCGCGACGTTCCCGTAGCGTCGAAGCGTGCTGACGAGTCTAACCGGGAAGGGCGGTCCTGTGAAGCGGAGGAGCCCCGCATCGCGAGGCGCAGGCCGGTCCCTGACGATCAGTCTCGCTCGGCGAGGAACTGTCGCAACGCCACCCGGTGCCCCCGGAAGAAATAGCCCAGCATCACGAAGGACGCCAGGGCGTTGCCGGCGAGGATGGTCCACCACGCGAGCGTCTCCAAGAGCCACTCCGCCAGGATGGCGACGAGAGCGATGAAGAACACCTCGAAGCAGCAGAACAGCATGAAGACGCCGAAGAGCAGTCGTGGCTCTCGGTCGGCCAGTGCCAGGAGCCCCGCGGCTATCCAGCCGAATCCGACGAACACGAAGCCGTGGACCACCGTGTACTGGAGGACCAGCGGGGTCGTGATGATCAGCGCGCTCGGATCGCGGAGCCCGTGGAAGAGGGCCGCTCCCAGCAGGGCGGGCGTGCGGAACGGCATGCCGGCGGCGAGATCATACAGCAAGAACCACACGGCGACGGCGCCGGCACCGGCGAGACCTGCGATCAGCCCCTCGCGCGCGACGCGCGTCCACGGGCCGAGCAGCGCCTTCCCGAGCGCGCGATGACCCACGAAGAAGTACACGAGCATGCCGGCCGCAGCCAGCGCGTTGCCCAGCAAGATCGCCCACCACGCGAGCTCGTTCAGCACCGGGTGAGCGAACCAGGTCACGACGGCCAGGAAGAAGACCTCGAAGCACATCAGCACGATGAAGAGCAGGAGCACGCGGCTCGCCTGCCGTTGTGCGGAGACGATCAGGTAGGCGATCAGCACGCCGATCATCGCGAACACGACGCCGTGCAGCACGGTGTACTGCACGACGAGGTGCGCCGAGGTCGGTACGTCGGCCGGGTTCTGCACGCCCTGGAAGGCCGCGGCTCCAAGTAACGCTGGCGTCCGGAGTGGACGACCACGGGCCGCGTCGTAGATCAGGAACCAGACCGCGACGATGGCGGCGCCGATGAACCCTGCGATGATACCTTCGCGGAGGTAGCGGGACTTGGAGGCCATGGAAGATCCTCCTCTCTCCGGCGAATCTTACCTAAACCGGTACCACCATCGCGGGGCGCGGGCAAGCGCCGCTCGGGGCAGGCGGTTCTCTTCAGGCGGCGGTCAACGCTTTGAGGAGTTCCGCGCCGAAGCGGTCGACCCGCCAGCGTCGGACACCCTCGATCTGCTCCAGCTCGGCCACATCCCGAGGAGGGTCGCTCGCCAGGCGGTCGATCAGCCGCTGGGGCAGGAGGACACCGGGATCGAGCCCCAGATCCTGCGCCGCTTGACGACGCCAGGCGCGCAGCGCCTCCCCCCGGCGCCGCTCGGCAGCGGAAACATGGGGCCGTGGCGCCGGTCGACGTGAGGGCAGCTCAGCGTCAGGGACGGCTTCGCCTCGGGCCACGGCCTCCAGGATACGCGGTCCCATACGCTGCACCACACGCGCCGTGCAACCTCGTACCGCCAGGGCTTCCTCCAGTGTGTGCGGACGCGCGGCGGCGAGGGCCACCAGCGTGTCGTGTCCGATGATCATGAACGGCGGGCGATCGAGAGCGAGCGCCGCCGTCTCGCGCGCTCGGTGCAGCTCGCGCAGCACCGCCCAGCCCCGCCGGTCCAGATCCTTCGCCCCCTTGAGCCCGAGATACGCGTCCGGGTCCGCGACCTTGTCCGGCACCTCGAGCGCGGCCAGCGCTCGGCACTCCTCCTCGACCCAGGTATCACGTCCTCTGGCGCGTAGCTCCTCCAGGAGACGCGCGCGCAGCGGGCGCAGATGCCGGACGTCCTCGAGCGCGTACGCCTCCTGCTCGGGTATCAGGGGCCGGCGCGACCAGTCATCCTTCTGCCGCGACTTGACGGGCTCCACGCCGAGATATTCCCTGAGCAGTCCGTCGAGGCTGAGCGTTCGCGCGCCGAGGAGGCGGGCCGCAACGGCGGTGTCGAAGAGCGACACCACCGTGAACCCGTAGAGGCGCTTGAAATACGCCAGGTCGTTGTCGGCGGCGTGGAGCACCTTCTCGGTCCGCGGATCGGCGAACAGTGGCCCGAGAGGAGCCAATGTCCCGAGCGCCAGCGGGTCCACGAGGTGCGCTCGGCCCGTGTCGTCGGCGATCTGCACGAGGCACAGCTTGCCCGGATAGTGATGCAGGCTGTCGGCCTCCGTATCGACGGCGATGGCGCCCGCCCCCGCGAGGCGGCGGACGAGCGCCTCGAGCTCGGCAGGCGTACGGATCCAGAGCGGGAGGTCCATGAGTCTCCTGCTATACTACGCCTCCGGAAGACGTCACGCGGACATCGCGGCGGTTGTCCTCCGTGTTGACCACGCCGCTCCATACCACGACCAGGAGAACCGGGGCATGAAGATTGGGGGCTCGACCACGGTCATCACCGGCGGCGCCTCCGGACTGGGCCGCGCCACGGCCGAGAGACTGCTCGGAAGCGGCGGCCGCGTCGCATTGCTGGACCTCCCGACGTCCCCGGGCGTCGAGGTCGCCCGGGCCTTGGGTCCGGACGCGCTCTTCACGGCGGCTGACGTCACGAGCGGCGAGGACGTGGCCGCCGCGCTCGAGGCCACCGTGAAGCGCTTCGGTGCCATCCACGCGCTCGTCAACTGCGCCGGAATCGGCCCTGCGGAGAAGACATTCGGCAAGCGTGGCCCTGCGGATCTTGCAAAGTTCGCGCGCACCATCCAGATCAACCTGATCGGCACGTTCAACTGCATCCGACTCGCGGCGGCGCACATGGCCCAGCACGAGCCGGGTGCCGACGGCGACCGCGGCGTGATCATCAACACCGCCTCGGTGGCGGCCTTCGATGGTCAAATCGGTCAAGCCGCGTACTCGGCGTCCAAGGGCGGCGTCGTCGGCATGACGCTGCCGATCGCGCGCGATCTCGCCGAGTTGGGCATCCGGGTGTGCACGATCGCGCCGGGCCTCTTCGATACACCGATGATGGCGACCCTCCCGGAGCCGGTCCGCGTCGCGCTCGGCAAGCAGGTCCCGTTCCCGGCCCGGCTCGGCCGCCCGCCCGAGTACGCGGCGCTCGCCGTCCACATCATGGAGAACACGATGCTGAATGGCGAGACGATCCGCCTGGACGGCGCCATCCGGATGCAGCCGCGCTGAGGATTCTGAAGACGGGAGTGCTGGCTCCGCGCTTCGTCGTCGACACCATGCTCGGCCGGCTCGCGCGCTGGCTGCGGGCCATGGGCTACGACACGCTCTACCCGGGACAGGCCGAGGACCGCCGACTGCTTCAACTCGCCCGCGCGGAAGAGCGCATCCTCGTCACTCGCGATCGTATGCTGGCGCGACTCGGCCAGCCACACAGCTGCCTGATCCGAGGCGAACGGGTCGACGATCAGATCGTCGAAGCGGTGGAGCAGCTGGCGCTGGCTCCCGACGAGCGTGATTGGCTCTCGCGCTGCCTGGAGTGCAATGGCACGCTCGAACGGGGAGCGCCCGAATCCCTGCCAGGGCACGTGCCGGAGCACGTGCTGGCGCTCCACACCGAGTTCACGCGATGCCCGGGTTGCGCCAGGATCTACTGGGCTGGAAGCCACGCCGATCGCATGAAGGAGCGCCTGTCCCGACTACTTGGCACGGGCCGTTCGGAGTGACCGTCCCTCTCGCTGGCGTCACGGGATCTTGCCCGTGAGATCCAGCACCTGCCCGGCACGCAGGACCGTCACCTTGAACGGGGCGCCGCTCGCGGTTGTGGCCATGTGGTCCCGGATCTTCGGGACGTTGGCCATCGCCATGGGAATGCCGTCGACCGCCAGGATGATGTCCCCGCCGAGCGGGACCTCCTCGCCTCCGATGTTCACGACCTGCTTGGCCCCCCGGAGGCCGATCAAGTCTCCCGGAGAGTCCTTCGCCACCGTCTTGACGATGTATCCGGAGGCGCGCGGCGGAAGGTTGAGGATATCCGCGAGCTGATCGCTCAGCATCATGCCCTCGAGCCCCGACCAGAAGGATCGCTTCTCGAGCAGGAGCTGCTTGGCCGTGTTCATCGTGACCACGAACCCCAGCCCCTCGCTCCCGCCGCTTTTGGAAATGTTGTGGCTGACGATCCCGATCACGTCGCCGTTCATCGCGAACATCGGCCCGCCCGAGTTGCCGGTGTTGATGGTCGCCGTCGTCTGGAAGAACTCGGCGAGCGGCATCGTCTTGTACACCGTGTTGGGCGCCCACCGGGCACTGATGAAGCCCACGCTCAGGGAGTAGGCCAGCCCGTACGGTGCGCCGACGATGATCACCGGGTCCCCGATGTGCACCGTGTTGGAATCGGCCATCACCGCGGCCTTCGCCTCGGGCGGCACGCGGTCCAGCTGGAGGAGCGACAGGTCGGCCGCGGGCTCGGAGGCCACCACGCGCGCGGGCACCGTCTCGCCTCCAAGGAACTGCACGTCGATCTTGTCCATGCTGTGGACGACGTGCGCCGCCGTCATCACCTTGCCGTCGGGGGTGACCAGCACGCCGGATCCCGTCTCCTGGAACCCCGACTGCCCGCTGGTCGTGACGTCACGTCCCCGCGCCTTGATCACGACCACCGACGGCGCCACCTTCTCGAACACCTCGCGCACCGTCTGGGCACTGGCTGGCCGCACGCCGCCGGAAATGGCGGCCGCCCCAACCATCAAGGTGAGCACCACCGTCGGCAGCAACTCGAATCTCCCTCTCTGGCCATTCATCGTCGTCCTCCTCTCCATCCTCGTGTCCACCTTGGACCCTTCCCCTCATCCCCGCCGGAGCGGCTTGTAACGAATGCGATGGGGTGTGTCGGCGGCAGCGCCAAGCCGCTTCCTGCGGTCGGCCTCGTAATCCTCGTAGTTGCCTTCGAACCACACCACCGCGCTGTCACCCTCGAAGGCCAGCATGTGGGTGGCGACACGGTCGAGGAACCAGCGGTCGTGGCTGATGATCACGGCGCAGCCCGCGAACGCCAGCAGCGCGTCCTCCAGGGCGCGCAGCGTGTCCACATCGAGGTCGTTGGTGGGTTCGTCCAGCAGCAGGAGGTTGCCGCCGCTCTTGACGACCTTCGCGAGGTGCACGCGGTTGCGCTCACCACCTGACAGGTCCCCGACGCGCTTTTGCTGATCCGCGCCCCTGAAGTTGAAGGAGGCGACGTAGGCCCGTGAGGCGATCTGGCGGTTCCCCAGCTGAATCTGCTCCTGCCCGCCCGAGATCTCCTCCCACACGGTCCGCCCCGGGTCGAGCGCGTCGCGGCTCTGGTCCACGTAGGCGAGCTGCACGGAGTCGCCGAGCCGCAATGTCCCACGGTCCGGCGCCTCGAGCCCGGTGATCATCCGGAACAGCGTCGTCTTGCCGGCACCGTTGGGCCCGATGACGCCGACGATGCCGCCCCGCGGCAGGTTGAAGGACAGGTCCTCGATGAGCAGGCGATCGCCGTAGCCCTTGGAGAGGCCCCGCGCCTCGACGACCAGGTCACCGAGCCGCGGTCCCGCCGGAATGATGATCTCGGCCGTACCCTCGCGCTCGCGGCCCCCCTCGGCGAGCAGCTCCTCGTAGGAGGTCAAGCGCGACTTGGACTTGGCCTGGCGCGCACGCGGTGACATCCGGACCCATTCGAGCTCGCGCTCCAAGGTCCGCTGACGGGCCCGGTCCTGCTTCTCCTCCTGGGCCAGGCGCTCACGCTTCTGCTCGAGCCACGACGAGTAGTTCCCTTCCCAGGGAATCCCAGCACCGCGATCCAGCTCGAGGATCCAGCCGGCCACGTTGTCGAGGAAGTAGCGATCGTGGGTGATGGCCACCACGGTGCCGGGGTATTCCTTGAGGAAACGCTCGAGCCACGCCACGGACTCGGCGTCGAGGTGATTGGTGGGCTCATCGAGCAGCAGCAAGTCGGGCTTCTGGAGCAGGAGGCGGCAGAGCGCGACCCGACGCACCTCGCCCCCCGAGAGTGTCGTCACGTCGGCGTCCGGCGGGGGCAATCGGAGAGCGTCCATGGCGATCTCCACCGAGCGGTCGAGATCCCAGGCATTGACCGCCTCGATGGCATCCTGCACCCGGGCTTGTTCCTCCAGCGTCTTCTCCATCTCGTCGGGATCGAGCGGTTCGCCCAGGCGCAGGTTGATCTCGTCGAACCGCGCGAGCAGCGCCCGGGTCTCCGCCACGCCGTCCTCGACGTTGCCACGCACGTCCTTGGCGGGATCCAGTCGCGGCTCCTGCGGGAGATGGCCGATGCGAGTGCCCTCGGCCGGCCACGCCTCGCCCAGGAAGTCCTCATCCACTCCCGCCATGATGCGCAGGAGGGTGCTCTTGCCGGCGCCGTTCGACCCGAGCACGCCGATCTTGGCGCCAGGAAAGAACGAGAGCCAGATACCCTTCAGGACCTCTCGCTTGGGCGGGACGACCTTTCTGAGGTCCTTCATCGTGAAAATGTACTGGTGAGCCATGGGGGTCGATTATACCGGCGAAGCAGTGTCCGAGGCTGTCGAAGTCAGCGTGGGACGAGTGCTCCATGGCTGGGGGTATCGGTCGCCTTGGGGTTGACAAAGCGCCTTGGTGGTCACTATAAACTACCAACGTCCGCACCCTCCCCGGGCGGTGGCGCCGGGGATGACCACCTGGAGGGCAATGGGGCCGCTCGCATCCACGTCGTTGCTAAGCGTCCGCGAGATCACGATGCGCTTCGGCGGCATCGTGGCGTTGGATTCAGTGTCCTTCGAGATGCAGGAGGGACAGATCGTCGGCCTCATCGGTCCGAACGGCGCGGGCAAGACCACCCTCTTCAATTGCGTGAGTCGTCTGTACACTCCGGACAAGGGGGCCTTGCTGTTCGAGGGCCACTCCATCATCGACGACACGCCGCACCGCGTCGCGGCCCGTGGCATCGGGCGCACCTTCCAGAACCTCGCGCTCTTCCCCACCATGACCGTCCTGCAGAACGTGATGGTGGGCGTCCACGCCAGGACGCGCAGCGATTTCCTGAGCAATGCGCTGCGGCTTCCCTGGGTCGGCCGAGAAGAGCGCGCGATGCGGGAAGCGGCCATGCAAGCGCTCGGCTTCCTCGAACTCGGGTCCGTCGCCGCTCATCCCGCCGCCGGCCTCCCGTTCGGCACGCTCAAGCGAGTCGAGCTGGCGAGGGCGCTTGCCGGTCGCCCGAAGCTCCTGCTCGTCGACGAGCCGGCCGGAGGCCTGAACCACGAGGAAGTGGCGGCGCTCAGTGTCATCTTGCAGGCCATCAGGGAACGGGGTGTGACCGTCCTCCTCGTGGAGCATCACATGAGCCTCGTCATGCAGGTCTCGGATCGGGTCGTGGTGCTCGACTTCGGACGAAAGATCGCGGAGGGTGCGCCGGCGGAGGTCCAGCGGAACCCCGACGTCATCAAGGCGTATCTCGGCCAGGAGGCCTGACGATGCCGGCCCTGCTCGAGGTGTCGAACCTGCACGCCCAGTACGGCTGGACCGAGGTGCTCCACGGCCTCGCCTTCGCCGTCGAGGCCGGCGGCATCACGACCATCCTGGGCGCGAACGGCGCGGGGAAGACCACCACGTTGCGGGCCGTCTGCGGCATGGTGAAGACGACCGGAGAGGTCCGCTTCGACGGCCACCGCATCGACGGGCGCGCGACGGAGGACATCGTGAGGCTCGGCATCGCGCACACGCCCGAAGGGCGCGGCACCTTCGTCGACCTGACGGTGGAGGAAAACCTGAGACTGGGCGCCTATGCGCGGCGCGATACGAGTGGGATCACGCGGGACTACGAGCGCGTGTACGAGTACTTCCCCGTACTCGCCGAGCGGCGGCGGCAGCAGGCGGGCACGCTCTCCGGTGGCGAGCAGCAGATGCTCGCCGTGGCGCGCGCCCTCATGTCACGGCCGCGTCTCTTACTGCTGGACGAGCCTTCGCTCGGACTGGCCCCGCTCGTGGTCCGCGAGATCTTCCGCATCGTCGGAGCCATCAACAAGGACGACGGCGTGAGCGTGCTGCTCGTCGAGCAGAACGCCGCCATCGCCCTGGACCTGGCCGATCACGCCTACCTGCTCGAGACGGGTCGGGTGGTGATGTCCGGTCCAGCGGCGGATCTCAAGCGGAACGAAGCGATCCGCCGCTCGTACCTCGGGTACTAGCCTTGGACATCCTCGTCCAGCAAGTGGTCTCGGGGCTCGCCACCGGTGGCATCTATGCGAGCCTCGCCCTCGCGCTCGTGATGATCTATCAAGCCACCGACGTGGTGAACTTCGCCCAGGGCTCGATGGCGATGTTCAGCACGTACCTCGCGTGGTCGATGTTGCAGGCGGGCGTCCCCTACTGGATCGCGTTCTGCGTGACCCTCCTGATCGCCTTCGCGGGCGGCCTCGTGATCGAGCGGGTGGTCATCCGGCCGGTCGAGAACGCGCCCATCCTCGCCATCGTGATCGTCACGCTCGGACTGCTCGTCATCCTGGTCAGCGTCGCCGGCTGGATCTACTCGTACATCCAGAAGCCATTTCCGAGCCCCTTCCCCGACCGACCGCTCAAGATCGGCAACGTCGTGTTCGGCGCCCACGATCTCGGCGCGATCGGGATCACGCTCGTCGTCCTCCTCCTCCTCTTCCTCTTCTTCCGGTACACGACGCTCGGGCTGGCCATGCGGGCCGTCGCTCAGAACCCCGTGTCGAGCCGGCTGTGCGGAATCCGAGTGAGCTGGATGCTCGGGCTCGGCTGGGGTCTCGCGGCGGTCTTCGGCGCCGTGGCCGGACTGATGGTCGCGCCCGTCGTCTTTCTCGACCCGAACATGATGGGAGGGATTCAGCTCTACGCCTTCGCGGCCGCGACGGTCGGCGGCTTTACGAGCCCTCTCGGCGCCGTTGTCGGCGGCTTGCTCGTGGGGGTGACGGAGAACCTCGTCGGAACCTACGTCAGCTTTATCGGCACCGAACTCAAGCTCACCGTCGCGCTGGCCATGATCATCATCGTGCTCCTGGTCAAGCCGAGCGGCCTCTTCGGTCGCACGACCGTCCGGCGGGTCTAGGAGGACGATGGCATCCCCTGGCGGCGCGGCGGCGAAGGCGGCGGAAGGGGGCCTGGAGCGCGTCTCCGGGCCAGCGTCCGGTCTCAGCGCGCGGTACATCCCCGGCGCCGGTGTCTTCCTGCTGCTCGTCGTGGCGGTCGCGCTCCCCTTCACGCTCAGCAACTTTCGCACGTTCCAGTTTACCCAGGTGATGATCTACGCTATCGCGCTGCTCGGTCTGAACATGCTCACGGGCTACAACGGGCAGATCTCGATCGGCCACAGCGCGTTCTACGCGATCGGCGCCTACACCACGGCCATCATGATCGACCGTTGGAACGTCGGCTACGGCTGGACCATCCCGGTCGCCGGACTGCTGTGCCTCGTAGTGGGCTTCCTCTTCGGACGGCCTGCGTTGAGGCTGGAGGGTCTCTATCTGGCACTGGCGACCCTTGCCCTCGCGCTGGCCGTCCCGCAGATCCTGAAGTACTTCGAGCACTGGACGGGGGGGTCCCAGGGCATCGTGCTCACCAAGCCGAACGCCCCCTGGGGATTCCCCCTGAACCCGGACCAATGGCTCTACTTCTTGACGTTCGCCATCACCGTGCTCCTTTTCGTCCTGGCGCGGAACCTCCTGCGCGGCCGCATCGGGCGTGCATTGGTGGCCATCCGCGACAATCACATCGCCGCCGAGGCGATGGGCATCGACAACTCGCTCTACAAGTCCGCCGTGTTCGGGGTGAGCGCCGCCTACACGGGAATCGCGGGGGCGCTCTCCGCCGTGGTCATCGCCTACGTCGCCCCGGACTCCTTCGACGCGTTCCTGTCCATCACCTTCCTCACCGGTATCGTGATCGGCGGACTGGCGACGATCTCGGGCGCGGTCATCGGCGCGCTGTTCATCCTCTTCGTCCCCAACTGGGCCCAGGACATCTCCAAGGCGGCGCCATGGGCGATCTTTGGCACCTTCCTGATCGTCTTCATGTACGTCATGCCGCGCGGCATCGCCGGATTCTGTCGGCTCGTTTGGATCCGTCTGACCCGGCCGTCAGTTATAGGCAAGGAGGCCCGGTGAGACGCGGTCGACTGCGGCGCCCGGTCTCGATGCAGCACCCCACAACACCCTGAACGGGAGGAAACCATGCACTTGCCCAAACGGTTCCTTGCGCTACTGCTCGTCGTCGGGCTCGCCCTGGCGGGCCCAGCGGGCGTGACGGCTCAGACGGTCGTCGGTGTCACCGCCACCGAGATCAAAATCGGCAACACCAACCCCTACAGCGGGCCCGCCTCCGCCTACGGCACCATCGGCAAGGCCCTTGGCGCCTACTTCAAGAAGGTCAACGACGAAGGCGGGATCAACGGCCGCAAGATCACCTACATCACCTATGACGACGCGTACACCCCGCCCAAGACCGTGGAGATGGCGCGGCGGCTGGTCGAGCAGGACCAGGTGGCCTTCCTCTTCCAGACGCTGGGAACGCCGCCGAACAGCGCCATTCACAAGTACATGAATCAACAGAAGGTCCCGCAGCTCTTCGTCGCCACCGGCGCCACCAAGTGGAACGACCCCCAGCACTTTCCGTGGACGATGGGCTATCAGCCCAATTACCAGACCGAAGGGAAGATCTACGCGGCGTACATCCTGAAGAACGTCCCGGATGCCAAGGTCGGCATCCTCTATCAGAACGATGACTACGGCAAGGACTACCTGAAGGGCTTCGAGGACGGCCTCGGCGATGCGGCCAAGAAGCTCATCGTCCTGAAGCAGAGCTACGAGGTCACGGATCCGACGATCGACTCGCAGATCGTCAACCTGAAGAACAGCGGCGCCAACGTGTTCTTCAACATCACGATCCCCAAGTTCGCGGTGCAGGCCATCAAGAAGTCGCACGACATCGGCTGGAAGCCGTTGCACTTCCTGAACAACGTGTCGAGCTCGCTCGGCACCGTGCTCAAGCCGGCAGGCCTCGAGGCCTCCAAGGGGCTGATCACGGCGCTCTACATGAAGGAGATCACGGATCCTCAGTGGAAGAACGACAAGGGCTTTCAGGACTGGCTCGCGTGGATGAAGAAGTATTATCCGGAGGGCGCGCTCGACGACCAGGCCAACGCCTTCGCGTACAACGTGGCCATCCTGATGACGCAGGTGCTCAAGCAGTGCGGCAACGATCTCTCGCGCGAGAACATCATGAAGCAGGCGGCGAACCTCAAGAACGTCGAGCTCCCGCTCTTGCTGCCCGGGATCAAGGTCAACACGGGCCCGGCGGATTTCGCCCCCATCGAGCAGGAGCAGCTCGCCAAGTTCGACGGCGAGCGCTGGGTGCTCTTCGGCGAGATGTACGAGTCCAGCAAGAAGTAGACGACGGAATCCCCCGCACCCTCTGCCCGCGGCCGGGGAGAGGGTGCGGGTTCGATCCCCTGTGAAGCCTTCCCTTCCCGAATCATTGCCGCCCGATCCACTCCCGCTGATCGAGCAGTGGCTCGTCGAGGCCGCGGCCACCGTCCGAGCGGCGACCGCGATGACGCTGGCCACGGTGGATTCCGACGGCCGGCCCTCGGCCCGGATGGTGATCTGTCGCAGGTTCGACGTCAAGGCCGGCTGGCTCGTCTTCTACACGGACCGTGAGAGCCGCAAGGCGCGCGCCCTGGCGGCGCACCCGAGGGCGGCGCTCGTCTTCTACTGGGAGGCGCTGGAGCGCCAGATCAGGATCGAGGGTCCGATCGTCGAGGCGCCCGACGCGGACTCGGACGCCTACTGGCTGACGCGTCCTCTCGACGCGCGCATCGCCGCGCTGGCGAGCGATCAGAGCCGACCCATTGCCTCACGTGCCGCGCTGCTGGCCAAGATGCACGCCGCCCGGGAGCGGTACGGGGCCGAGCCGGCGCGGCCCGCACGCTGGGGAGGGTACCGGGTCTGGGCGGATGCAATCGAGCTCTGGGTGGGCCAGCCGTTTCGTGTTCACGACCGCGCGCTGTGGACGCGCTCGCTCACGCCGGCGCCCGGAGGCTTTGTCGGCGATTCCTGGCGCTCGACACGACTCCAACCCTGAGGCCACTGCCCCATGCGCAAGGCATCCGCACCGCAAACGGTCCCCCCGGCGCTCCGGCACCTCGCCAAAGCGGACCCCGTCCTTCATCGGCTGATCCGTCGTGTTGGCCCCCGTACGCTCGTCCCGCAACGGCGGCATTCACCGTACGAGACCCTCGTGCGCGCCATCGCCCATCAGCAGCTCAACGGCCGGGCCGCCCAGACCATCCTCGAGCGCTTCGTCGGACTCTTTCCCGGCAAGCGCTTCCCGGAACCCGACGATGTTCGTCGGACCAGCACGAGAGCGCTGCGCCGGACTGGCTTCTCGCGCGCCAAGATCCGCGCGATCAAGCACATCTCCGAGCAGGCCGCCGCAGGGCGCGTGCCGACCCGGCGTGCCGCCTCCCGGATGAGCGATGACGACCTGATCCGAGAGCTCACCCTCATGCGGGGCGTCGGAACCTGGACCGTGCAGATGCTGCTGATGTTCACGCTTGGGCGCCCGGACGTCCTGCCCGCCGACGACTTCGGGATCCGCGAGGGTTTCCGGATCACCTACGGATTGCGCGCGCGACCGACACGCAGGGAGATCCTCGCTCACGGGGAGTGCTGGAGGCCGTATCGCACGATCGCCTCGTGGTATCTCTGGCGCGCCGTGGAGCGGGCTAGAGCCGATCGTGCCTAGGGCCAGGGCTCCCGCAGGCGATAGCTCACCTGGCCCATCGCGACGAGCTGCCCCGACGCGGCCGTGGTGATCTGGACCGTGCTGAAGAGCAATTCTTCCGATCGCTGCTGGATGTGAGCGTCGGCGACCACGTCCGCTGCGGCACCGTAGGGATAGCTCACCTGCATGCCAATCGTCGAACCCCGTGCGCCCGGTCGGCGCGGCACCAGCGACCACGAGGCAGCGACGGCGGCGATGTCCGCGATCGAGGCGAGCGCCCCCGCGTGTAGCCGGCCACCGTCATCCACGTGCATGCCCGTGCAGGGCATGTGAAGACGCACCCGTCCTGCGCTCTCGTGGAGCGCTGTGATCCCGAGCTTCCGCACGTATCCGCGGAACAGTCGTGGGGACATGGGAGGGATCAACGGGGTGGGAGCTGGGAGCAGGGCATGCATCGCCTGCACACGCGGCTGCTGCCCCGCGTAGTCAGAGGCCTGGTAGCTCAGCAGGCCCTGACAGATGGGAACGCCCCGGCGGGAACTTAACGCCACGTCGACGAAGATCAGGGTGCGACCGCGGCGTAGGACGCAGGCCTCCGCGACCACATCCTCGTCGGTGACCGGGCTCAGGTACTGGATCGAGACATCCACGCACCCGAGCTGGAGATCGGCGTCAAGATCCACTCCGGTCCAGGCCGCCAGCGTCCCGGCCATGGTCAGCAGCGAGGCGCTCGCGCCGCCATTCAATACACCGACCGCGTTCATGTGGTCGGGCTGATGCGGCAGCACCAGCACCGCACGGTCTTGCGACACGTCGGCGACGGTCACGCCAAGCCATCCCACGAATGGCGTCCGCACGAATCGTGCGCGGGCCGCCTCCACGCGCCGGGCACTCTCCGACGTCATCGTCGCCCGTCGTGATCCACGGCCTCCCACATCATCGAGAATCCCGCGCGAGGCCGTGAGGTGCTCGAGGCGACATCTTCTTCTGGACCGTCAGCGGCCGGCAGTCACTCGCGGTATCCGGACCTCGCCGTATCGACAACCTGCCCATCGTCCTCGATCGGCGGAGGGACGCCCTGCGTCAACAGGAGGCGGCGGAGGGCGAGGATGACGGGGAAGATCTCTTGATTCCAGTCCCCCCCTTGGGCATCGTAGGCCCGCTGCTCGGCCTCCACGGCCATCCGGTCCTCAGCGAACACCGCCTCTGTGAAATGGCGGAGCACCGGCCAGGCGAGCGTCAACAGGAAGCGGACGCGAGGCTTTCTGACCAGCAGGATGCCGAAGCTCCGATTCGCGCGATCCGCCGCGCCGAACGGCACGTAGGCGACCCACAAGGAGAGGCTGGGAGCGTCGACCGTGTTCGACCCGCTAATCGTGAGTCGCTGGTACGGATACTCGGTGCGGATCGTCATGACGTCGTATTGACTCTCGTCCTGACCCTTGCCCATCGAGAGCCAGTGCATGCCATGATGCGCCTTTCCAGCTCCGTGATGGAAATGATAGCGGGCCTCGACCCACGTATCCCCCACGGCGTGTCCAAGGAGCTCCGGGCGGATACTGCCCATGAGCTTGCGGTGGAGGAATTGATGGTTCATGTCCATCAGGTTCTCGTGCATG
>Ga0335077_10002569_pt1 | contig 21696 bp, 13 predicted proteins | sample Lox_Sample_31_FD_207151 | JGI IMG/M metagenome (GOLD analysis project Ga0335077, IMG submission 207151) | Soil microbial communities from Loxahatchee National Wildlife Refuge, Florida, United States - Lox_Sample_3.1 | ecosystem: Environmental > Terrestrial > Soil > Wetlands | place: USA...
CGCGCAATCTTGCCGTAACCGTCAGCGAAGCGGTCAAGGCCAACAAGTTTAGTTCGTAAGGGTTTGGGGCTAAGCGGGCCCCGCCCGCCGCGTTCCGATAAATTTGAAACAGAAATTCGAGAGGAGAAATCGCAGTCATGTCGAAAGTAGAAACGATCCTGGATGAAATCAAGGGCCTGACGCTCCTGGAAGCGTCCGACCTGGTTAAGAAAATGGAAGAAGCCTTCGGCGTGTCCGCGGCGGCTGCCACGGTTGTGGCGGCGGGCGCAGCGGCCGGTGGCGGCGCAGCGGCGGCCGCGGCGGAAGAGAAGACTGAATTCACGGTCGTTCTCACCGACGTGGGCGGCAACAAGATCAATGTCATTAAGGCCGTTCGCGAAGTCACCAGCCTCGGCTTGAAAGAAGCCAAGGACCTCGTCGATGGCGCGCCTAAGACCGTGAAAGAAGGCGTGTCTAAGGACGAAGCGGCCACCATCAAGAAGAAGTTCGAAGAGGCCGGCGCAAAGGTCGAGATCAAGTAATGGGGCGCCGGCCCGTTTGCGGCCGGCTTTCCTTTGGTTCGGGCTTTGGTGTCGGCACGGCGCGGCGGGCTGTGCCAGGGGAATTTCGTACGAAAGCTACGACCGGTTTTGTCTTCAATCATTCGGGTCCTCTACGGACCTTCACTAACCGTGTGCGGGGCGGCTCCGGGCAAGCCGCGCGGCATCACGGCTTAGTGTCTTTTTAGCGTTTCATCTGTACCTGCCCTAGAGGGAATGAGGTTAATCAGGCATGTCCAATAGCAACCAGCACGTTCGGGAACGCCAGCGCCTGGATTTTGCGAAAATCCAGGGGTCTATCCAGATTCCCAACCTGATTGAAGTCCAGAAAAAGTCGTACCAGCGCTTCCTGCAAATGGATCTTCTCCCCAGCGAGCGCGAAGACGGCGGGCTGCAATCCGTGTTTACGTCTGTGTTTCCGATCCGCGATTTCCGCGAAATGTCGCAGCTCGAATTCGTGGATTATTCCATCGGAAACTGGGAATGCAAGTGCGGCAACCTGAAGGGTCTGCACCATCTCCGCGCCACCTGCCGGAATTGCGGCGCTTCCGTCGTCACCAATCCTTATCAGACGGGTGACGTGGTCTGCCAGAAGTGCGGCACCTTCAACAAGAACACCCCCACTTTCTGTAACAAGTGCGGCGACCCCGTTGCCATGCAGCTCAAGTACGACGTCAACGAGTGCCAGGAACGCGGCATGACTTACTCCGCCCCGCTGAAGGTCACCATCCGTCTCACCATCTACGACAAGGATCCTGACACCGGCGCCAAGACCATTCGCGACATCAAGGAACAGGAAGTCTTCTACGGCGATATCCCGCTGATGACCGACAACGGCACCTTCATCATCAACGGTACTGAGCGCGTGATCGTCAGCCAGTTGCATCGTTCGCCCGGCGTCTTCTTCGAAAGCGCCAACAACCGCACCTACTTCCTCGGCAAGATTATTCCTTACCGCGGCTCGTGGGTGGAATTCGAATACGACACCAAGAACATTCTTTACGTCCGCATCGATCGCAAGCGCAAATTCCTCGGCTCCATCTTCTTGCGCGCGCTCGGCATGAAGTCCAACGAAGAGATCCTCCGCACCTTTTATCAGGTGGAGCGCATTTCTCTGCGCGATAAGGACCTCTTCTGGAATGTTTCGCCCGGCATCGTCGATCGCAAGCTGACTCACGAAATCCGCAATCCCAAGAGCGAAGAAGTCATTGTCGGCGCGCATAAGCGCATCACCGAAACGCTCTTCAAGGAACTCATCAAGGCCAAGATCTCCCAGGTCCGCGCTGCGTTGCCCGACCTCGAGGGCGCCTACAGCGTCGCCGACGTCGTCAACCGCCAGACCGGCGAAGTCCTGCTCGAAGCCAACAAGCCGCTTACCGCCGATCTCTGGCAGGCCTTTGCCGAAGCCGGTATCACCGAAGTGGACGTGTTCTTCCCGGAACGCGACGACATCGGTATGGTGCTTTCGCGCACCCTCGATAAGGATGCCATCCGTTCCTCCAAGGAAGCCCTCATCGAGATTTACCGCAAGCTGCGCCCCGGCGACCCTCCGACGCTCGAAACTGCCACCAATCTTTTCCGCGGCATGTTTTTCGATCCGCGCAAGTACGATTTCAGCCGCGTTGGCCGCTTGAAGTTCAACATCAAGCTCGGCCTTGATACGCCGCTCGATAATCGTACTCTCGACACCACCGACTTCGTCGCCGCCATCAAGTACCTCTTCAAGCTGCGCAAGAACATCGGCGTCGTCGACGACATCGATCACCTCGGCAATCGCCGCGTCCGTGCGGTGGGCGAATTGCTCGAAAACCAGTTCCGCATCGGTCTCGTCCGCATGGAGCGCGCCATCAAGGAAAAGATGAGCGTGTACCAGGAAATGTCCACGGCCATGCCGCACGACCTCGTCAACGCCAAGCCCGTTATGGCCGCGATCCGCGAGTTCTTCGGCAGTTCGCAACTCAGCCAGTTCATGGATCAGACCAACCCGCTCAGCGAGATCACCCACAAGCGGCGTCTCTCGGCTCTCGGGCCGGGCGGTCTCTCGCGTGAACGCGCTGGATTCGAAGTCCGCGACGTGCACCCCACGCACTACGGCCGTATCTGCCCCATCGAGACCCCGGAAGGTCCGAACATCGGTTTGATCAGCTCTTTGAGCTGCTTCGCCCGCATCAATGACTACGGGTTCATCGAATCGCCCTACCGCCGTGTCAAGGGCGGGCGCATCGTGGACTACGTTCACATCGTCAATGCCGGCGACAGTGAGTTCAAGGCTGGCGATATCGTCGAACGCGACCGCGTCGAAGAGCTCAACGAAGAGCTCAAGCGCCGCAAAGTCGTCTACGAGCCCTACTGCTTCTATCTTTCCGCTTGGGAAGAGGACAAGTACGTTATCGCGCAGGCCAACGTCTCTCTCGACGAAAAACTGCGCATCACCACTGAACTGGTCAACTGCCGCCAGGCCGGCAACTTCGTCCTCAAGCATCGCGATGAAGTCGACTACGTCGACGTTTCGCCGAAGCAGCTCGTCTCCGTCGCCGCCAGCTTGATTCCGTTCCTCGAGAACGACGACGCCAACCGCGCTTTGATGGGTTCCAACATGCAGCGCCAGGCTGTGCCTCTCATCCGTGGTGAAGCTCCGCTCGTCGGCACCGGCATGGAGCGCGTCACCGCCCGCGATTCCGGCGCGGTCGTGCTCTGCAAACGCGATGGCATCGTCGACCAGGTGGACTCCGAGCGCATCATCGTCCGTGTGGAAAGCGATCACTCCGGCGTGCTCAGCCGCGAAGTGGGCGCCGACATCTACACCCTGACCAAGTTCAAGCGCTCCAACCAGAACACTTGTATTAACCAGAAGCCACTCGTTCGTGTGGGCGATCGTGTGAAGACCGCACAGGTCCTCGCCGACGGCCCTTGCACCGATCGCGGCGAACTCGGCCTCGGCCGTAACGTGCTGGTGGCTTTCGTGCCCTGGCGCGGGTACAACTTCGAAGACGCCATCCTGGTCAGCGAAAAGCTGGTCAAGGACGACTACTACACCTCCATTCACATTGAGGAGTACGAAATCGAAGCCCGCGACACCAAGCTCGGTCCTGAAGAAGTCACTCGCGACATCCCCAACATCAGCGAGTCCTTCCTCCGCAACCTCGACGAAAGCGGCGTCATTCGCATCGGCGCCGTTGTGAAGCCCGGCGACATCCTCGTCGGCAAGGTCACCCCCAAGGGTGAAACCACGCTGACTCCGGAAGAAAAGCTGCTCCGCGCCATCTTCGGTGAAAAAGCCGGCGACGTGCGCGACGCTTCTCTCTACTGCCCGCCGGGCATCGAAGGCACCATCGTCGACGTCAAGATCTTCACCCGCAAGGGCGGAGAAAAGGACGAACGCCACAAGGCCATCGAGGCTTCGCAGGTCTTCAAGCTCGAAAAGAACCTGGCTGACGAAATCCGCATCCTCACCGACGAGCGCCTCAAGCGTCTCGAAGATCTGCTCGGCGGCAAAGTGCTCCAGGCCGACCTGCACGACGAAAAGACCAACAAGCGCCTGCTCACCAAGGGCGTCGAACTCAATCGCGACCTGATCGAAAAGATCTCTACGCGCAACCTCAAGCGCCTCAAGCTCAACGAGCGTGATCCGCTACTCATCGAGAAGATCGAAGAAATCGAAGAGATGACTTCGCGCCAGATCGATGTGCTCCGCAAGATCACCGAAGAACGCAAGGAAAAGCTCAAGAAGGGTGACGAGCTTCCTCCCGGCGTCATCAAGCTCGTCAAGGTCTACATCGCCATGAAGCGCAAGCTCTCCATCGGCGACAAAATGGCCGGCCGCCACGGCAACAAGGGCGTCATCGCCCGCGTCGTGCCGGAAGAAGATATGCCCTATCTCCCGGATGGCACTCCCGTGGAAATCGTTCTGAATCCGCTCGGCGTTCCTTCTCGCATGAACGTCGGTCAGATTCTCGAAACGCACCTCGGCTGGGCCTCCAAGGAATTGGGCAACAGTCTCCGCCGCCTGCTGAGCAAGGAAAATCGCGCTGAGGCAATTCGCCGCTGGTACCGCGAAGTGTTCAGCGACACGGCAATCTGGAAGTCGCTCCAGAAAATGAGTGACGACGAGTTGCTGGAATTCGCCGAAGGCTTCCGCGAAGGCATTCCCTTTGCCACGCCCGTTTTCGACGGCGCACGCGAAGCGGAAATCCGCCACCTGCTTGAAGTTGCGGGCTTGCCGCACGCCGGCAAGATCAACCTCTTCGACGGCATGACCGGCGAACAGTTCGATCAGCCCATCACTGTCGGCTACATTTACATGCTCAAGCTGTCCCACTTGGTCGACGACAAGATTCACGCTCGTTCGATCGGCCCCTACTCCCTCATCACCCAGCAGCCCCTCGGTGGTAAGGCGCAGTTCGGTGGACAGCGCTTCGGCGAAATGGAAGTTTGGGCGCTCGAAGCTTATGGCGCCGCTCACATTTTGCAGGAACTCCTCACCGCCAAGTCCGACGACGTCTATGGCCGCGCCAAGATTTACGAGGCCATCGTCAAGGGTGAGCCGGGTATTGAGCCGGGCGTTCCGGAATCGTTCAACGTTCTTGTGCGCGAGCTGCAGTCGCTCTGCCTCGACGTCGAATTGATGAAGCGCCAGAAGCCCACGGTAGAGAAGGCAGCCGACTAGCGGCATAGGTTTAGCCTGTGCAGCCGAAGGAATTGAGCAGTATTCAGTAGTTCGGGTTCTCAGCCGCCTCGGGCAGCACGCAAACGCTGTCAGGGGCGCGTCCCCGGTGAAAGCCGGGGAGGGAGGAAATTACCTTGTATCGCAGCAGCCCTTATGATCGTGCCAGCTTGATCGCGGATTTCGATTCCATCCGTATCTCCCTGGCCAGTCCGGAAAAAATCCGTTCCTGGTCTCACGGCGAAGTTACCAAGCCCGAGACCATCAACTACCGCACCTTCAAGCCCGAGCGTGACGGCCTCTTCTGCGCCAAGATTTTCGGTCCGGTCACGGACTGGGAATGCTTGTGCGGAAAATACAAGCGCATGAAGCATCGCGGAGTGATCTGCGATAAGTGCGGCGTCGAAGTCACCCTCTCCAAAGTCCGCCGCGAGCGTCTCGGCCACATCGAGCTTGCTTCGCCCTGCTCTCACGTCTGGTTCTTTAAGGGCCTGCCCAGCCGTATCGGCTACTTGCTCGATATCTCCATGCGCGATCTCGAGCGCATCCTCTACTTCGAAGCCTTCGTCGTCGTTGACCAGGGCGAAGTCGCCATCCTGAAAGAGCGCCAGGTTCTCCAGGAAGACGAGTATCGCAAACTCCTTGCCGAGTACCCTGGCCAGTTCCATGCCAAGATGGGCGCCGAAGCCATCAAGGAACTGCTGCGCCGCGTCGATGTCGACAAACTTGCCGACGAGCTTCGCGAGAAGATGAAGGCCGATCCTTCGCTTCAAAAGCGCATCAAGTACGCCAAGCGCCTCAAAGTGCTCGAAGCCTTCCGCAAGAGTGGCAACAAGCCTGAGTGGATGATTCTCGACGTGATTCCGGTTCTTCCGCCGGAGTTGCGCCCCCTTGTGCCTCTCGATGGTGGCCGCTTCGCCACTTCTGACCTCAACGATCTCTATCGCCGCGTCATCAACCGCAACAACCGCCTCAAGAAGCTCATGGAACTGCGCGCGCCCGACGTCATCGTTCGCAACGAAAAGCGGATGCTCCAGGAAGCCGTTGACGCGCTCTTCGACAATGGCCGCCGTGGCCGCGTTCTGCGTGGCACCAACAACCGCCCGCTCAAGTCCCTCAGCGACACGCTGAAAGGCAAGCAGGGCCGTTTCCGCCAGAACCTCCTCGGCAAGCGCGTCGACTACTCCGGCCGTTCCGTCATCGTCGTCGGCCCGGAACTCAAGCTCAACCAGTGCGGTCTGCCCAAGAAGATGGCTCTCGAGCTCTTCAAGCCCTTCATCTATCACAAACTTGAAGCGCAAGGGCACTGCACCACTATCAAGCAAGCCAAGGAAATGGTCGAACAGCAGGAATCCGTCGTGTGGGACATCCTCGAAGATGTCATCCGCGAACATCCGGTCCTGCTCAACCGCGCCCCAACCTTGCACCGCTTGGGGATCCAGGCTTTCGAGCCGACCCTCGTTGAAGGTAAGGCCATCCGTATTCACCCGCTCGTCTGCACCGCGTTCAACGCGGACTTCGACGGCGACCAGATGGCCGTGCACATTCCGCTTTCGCCCGAATCCCAGGTTGAAGCGTCGGTGCTCATGCTCAGCTCGCGCAACATTCTTTCTCCGGCTCACGGTTTGCCTCTCGCCGTGCCGTCGCAAGACATGGTTCTCGGTATCTATTACCTGACCAAGTCCAAGCCTGGCGCCAAGGGCGAAGGCCGCGTGTTCGGCTCCACCGAAGACGTCGTCCTCGCGCTCGAAGCCGGCGAAGTCGAACTGCTCACTCCGGTCCGTTTGCGCTACACCGGCGAGCTCATCGATCTGACCACCGCGTACGACACGCAGGACGTCACGCACACCGAACCCGTGCGCATGGAGCGTCAGTTCGTCCAGACCACCGTCGGCCGCGTCATCTTCAATTCGCATCTGCCTAAGCAGATGCCCTATATCAATGGCTTGCTCAAGAAGAAGGGCGTGCAGCAGCTCGTTTACTACGCCTACTTGCGTTTTGGTCTCGAAGCCACCGTGGAACTGCTCGACCATTTGAAGGCGCTCGGCTTCACCTACGCCACACGGTCCGGCATCTCCATCGGCATCGATGACATGCTCATCCCCAGCGACAAGTACAAGCTCGTCGAAAACGCCGAGAAGGAAGTCGTCAAGGTTCAGCAGCAGTACCTCGACGGCGCCATCACCAACGGCGAACGCTATAACAAGGTCATCGCCATCTGGGGCGACGTCACCGAAAAAGTTGCCGACGAAATGTTCAAGGCCCTGGAAACTCAGGACCGCGAAGGCAATATCAACCCTGTTTACATCATGGCGGACTCCGGCGCCCGCGGTTCCAAGCAGCAGATCCGCCAGCTTTCCGGTATGCGCGGCTTGATGGCCAAGCCCTCCGGCGAAGTCATCGAAACTCCCATTACTTCCAACTTCCGCGAAGGCCTCACCGTGTTGCAGTACTTCATCTCTACTCACGGTGCGCGTAAGGGTCTCGCCGATACCGCTTTGAAGACCGCCGACTCCGGTTACCTCACTCGCCGCCTCGTCGATGTGGCGCAGGACGTCATCATCAACGAACGCGATTGCGGCACTTCCGACGGCATCTTCGTCGAGCCCATTATCGAAGCGGGCGTTGAAGTCGAACCCTTGCGCGACCGCGTCGTTGGCCGCGTCTCTCTCGAAAGGATCAAGGACTTCGAAGGCAGCGTCATCGTCGACGTCAACCAGGAAATCACCGAAGAACTGGCCAACGCCATTCAGGCTGCCGGTATCGAACGCGTCCGCATCCGTTCCGTGCTCACTTGCGAATCCCGTCGCGGTGTTTGCGGCCTCTGCTATGGCCGCAACCTTGCCACCGGCCGCATGGTCGAACTCGGCGAAGCGGTCGGCGTCATCGCCGCGCAGTCCATCGGCGAACCCGGCACCCAGCTTACGATGCGTACGTTCCACATCGGCGGTGCGGCCACCCGCGTCAGCGAGCGCTCCACCCTCGAAGCCAAGAACACCGGCGTCGTCAAGTTCGTGGACCTGCGCCACGTGGAAGGCCGCGGCGGTGCTCACATCGCCATGAACCGTTCCGGCTTGATCGTCATTCTCGACGAAAAGAACCGCGAAAAGGAACGCTACCACGTCGTTTACGGCGCTCGCCTCCGCGTTGCCGATGGCGACTCCGTCAACCATGGCCAGATCCTCGCCGAATGGGATCCCTTCACCTTCTCGATCCTCACGGAAACCGCGGGCTCCGTGAAGTTCGACGATCTCCGTCCCGGCCTCACCATCGAAGAGCAGGTCGACGAGGTTACCGGCCTCTCCCAGCTCGTCGTCACGCTTCCTCCGGGTGATGAAAAGCATCAGCCGGCGATCCTGGTCCGCGATTCTTCCGGCAAGGTCCGCAAGAAGTACCTCATGCCTTCCCGCGCCCACTTGATGGTGCAGGATGGCGATGAAGTCCAGGCCGGAGACGTGCTCGCGAAGATCCCGCGTGAAACCACCAAGACCAAGGACATCACCGGCGGTCTCCCGCGCGTTGTCGAACTCTTCGAAACCCGCAAGCCCAAGGACCCTGCCGTCATTTCCGAAATCGATGGCACCGTCCGTTACGGCGAAATCGCCAAGGGCATGCGCAAGATCTACGTCGAAAGCGAAGATGGCAAGACCTCCAAGGAATATGCCATCCCGCGCGGCGTTCACATCAACGTTCAGGAAGGCGAGCACGTCCGCGCCGGTGAAGCGCTCATCGACGGCCCGCTCAACCTCCACGACCTGCTCGCGGTTCTGGGCGAGAAGTACACCCAGGCCTACCTCGTCAACGCCATTCAAGAGGTTTACCGCCTGCAGGGCGTCAACATCAACGACAAGCACATCGAAACCATCAGCCGTCAGATGATGCGCTGGGTCAAGGTCGAAGACGTCGGCGACACCACCTTCCTCCTCGAAGAACAAGTGGACAAGTTCCGCTTCCGCGAAGAGAACGATCGTGTCATCGCCGAAGGTGGCCGTCCCGCTACCGGCCGGCCGCTGCTCCTTGGTATCACCAAGGCCTCGCTCTCGACTGACTCGTTCATCTCCGCCGCCAGCTTCCAGGAGACCACTCGCGTCCTCACCGAAGCTGCCGTGGCCGGCAAGGTGGACTACCTCCGCGGCTTGAAGGAAAACGTCATCATGGGCCGCCTCATTCCGGCGGGTACCGGTCTTGAACACTACCGAGCCATTCAGTTGCTCACGGAAGTGCCCATCCCGGCTCCTGTCGAAGAACTGCCCGAAGCCTCCGAATTCGCCGTCGACGACGCGGCGGGTCTGGAATTCCTCGGCGGCAAGGACGAAGAAACCGAAGCCGACGCCGCCACTGAAGGCCAAGACTAAGCTTCCGTCGTTCCATCATCTTTTAACATCAACCACGCCCCGGCCTCGCCCGGGGCGTTTTCTTTGTAGCGGCGGGTCTTCAGACCCGCTTACGTAGCATAGGCTTTAGCCTGTGCAGTTCCCAAGAGCGCCAACCACTGTGTTGGCGTTCCTATTTTCTTTTTTTGCACCCCCTGTAGGGACGCCTTTCTGCTTGCGCTGAGCCTCGAAGCGAGACCGTCCGCTCCCGGGACCGCCAATCTCCCGATTCGCGTCACTACAACTCAATTGCTCCACCTTCCCGGGGTTGATCTCCGGGGGCGTTTTTCTTGTGAAGAAGTCTTACATGCAAAGGCTTTAATTGCAGACCCGACTTACCAAGCACAATCGTTTCCTTCAACCGAATATGGATCTTTTGTTGAGCTACGATATTGTCATGCTGGTTTCGCGCAAAGACAAATTGGCCCTGTTTCTCGTGATACCAGCGGGCGCAGCTCTCACTTTCATACTCAGGCATCCCTCTCTCTCTTCGCCTTACATCCTGTTCGCTTTCCAAATCCTTGTGATTCCTTTGATCGCCTATGTTTCGGACACGCAAAGGTTTCTGGTTTGGCAGGTCGGTGTTTGCGGTTTAACAGGATCTCTCCTGATGGGAATAATGCATGCTGGTGGAGTCACCAAGCGTGAGATTTTGCCCGTGGGTTTCGTTTTTTTGGGCAACCGGGACAATTCTCTCCTCACCTGCTCCGATATATTGGTTTTTAATTCGAGTGGAAAAATCCAAGCGGATCCTTGTGTTCATTCCCATCGCGCTTTGTATCCTCGCGCTCTGGTTGTCGGTGAAACAGATAACCCGCTAACCGAACGAGGCATCTCGCACGTAGGGCGGACAAAATGAAGAAACAACAAACGGCCAAAGTTCTCGCTGCAACCGTTTTTCTGCTTGGCATCGGTCTGTTTCCGTTTCTGTCTAGCATTTCGGAGCAGGTGCCTTCGCCAACTAGCGGCGAATACCTGGTCGAATCCGTCGCCATCTGTTTCGAGTGCCACTCCGAGCGCGATTACTCGAAACCCGGCTGGCCCATTCCGCCCGGCCGCAGAGGCAGCGGACGAATCCTACGCGGTGAAGGCACTCCCGATCCGATCGTCGCGCCCAACATCTCTCCCGACAAAGAATCTGGCATCGGCGCCTGGACCGACGATGAAATCAAGCGCGCCATCATTGGCGGCATCGGCCGCGATGGTAGGCAACTGTATCCCGAGATGCCCTACCATTATTTCAATCTCCTCACCGCCCCTGAACTCGACGCCATCGTGAATTACCTGCGGTCGATTCCGCCCGCAAAGAGCTCTCTGCCAAAAATGTCGAACTATGTCCCCGGCCCGAATCCACCGCGAGTTCCCATGGACTCCATTCAGCTCGCTTCCCATTCGGAAGTGGTGAAACGAGGACGATATCTCGTTCGCTTGGCCGGCTGCGAAACCTGCCATACCCCCAGGAACGCGCAAGGGTTTATCCAAGGGATGGAATTTGCCGGCGGCTCTGTCTTTCGCCACGCGAACGAAGAGGCGGACGCCGCTTCAAACCTGACCCCCGATCCTACCGGTATCGGTCGTGTTACCGAACAGCAATTCATCGACATCATTCGCACCGGCCATTCCGGCCATCGCGCCCTCAACTCCGCCATGCCTTGGCAGTTCTACCGCAACATGACCGATTCCGACTTGAAAGCCATCTTCGCTTACCTCAATGCCCTCCCTCCCATCCCCCACAAAATCGACAACACGCAGCCTCCCTCCCTCTGCCCCAAATGCCGCAATCAACACGGCCTCGGCCATGCGAACTGAATCATCCTGGCTTGGGTCACGTCCTCGCCACTGGTCACTTGCCACCGGTTTCCCCCAGCCGTCCATTCGTACAGGTATACCTCACGCACCCCGTTCCTCGTTGCTACTTGCCGCCTTTTCCGACCGCTTCCTATCATGAGAAGTCACGCACTGGGCCCAGGTCCTTCGGTTCGAAGAAACCATGAGCGACGCCCCACAACCGAACGCCTCCCACTCCGATTCCTCCTCCCAGGATCTCGGCAGCCTGGTGGTCACGCGTCTCGAAGCCTACGAGAAACGTCAGCACGAGCTTTGGGGCCTCACCTTCTTCCTGCTCTTCGTCATCTCCGCCGTCTTTGCCTGGTTCTCGTGGGACTCCGTCAAGAGCGCCAGGATTCATCTCGAGGCTCTTCCCATCGGCCTCGTCATTCTGATTGGCCTCCTCGGCGTTTACATCTGGCGCAAGTCCCAGCAGATCGCCGAGCTCAAAGGCATGGTCCAGGGACTCGACCAGGGTGCCTGCCGTCCACCCAACGATCAGCAGATGGAACAGCTCTTCCACATGATCTCCAAGTCGCAGCAGGGTTTCCGCGACTTGATCGACTCCTTCGACGACATTCTCCTCGCCCTCAGCCTCGAAGGCGATATTCGCGCCTGCAATCGCAGTTTCGCCGATTTTGTTGGCCAGCCTTTCCAGGAAATCATCGGCCTTCCTCTCACCCACTTTCTCTCCGACGAAACCGGCATCACCGAAGAGAGATTGCTGCGTGATATCGAACGCTTCATTGAGCGCCGCTTCTGGTCTGGCAGCATTCAGGTGCGTTTGAAAAAAACCGGCGCCGTGCACTTCTTCGAATGCGTCGCTCACGCCATGGTCCGCGACAATAAGGTCCACGGCCTTACCATCCTCGCCCGCGACATCACTTCCCAGCGCCGCGCCGAAGCTCGCTTCACTGAGCTTTTCGAGACTCTCCAGGAAGGCATCTACATCGTCACTCCCGACGACAAGATCCTCGAAGTCAATCCCGCTCTCGTCCGCATGCTCGGCTATTCTTCCAAGGAAGAGCTGCTCTCCAAAAAAGTCACCGAAATCTTCGTCGACGAGGAACAGCGCGCCCTCCTGACTCACGAGGTCAACAATCAGCCGGCCCCCGAGGGCAGGGAAATCACCCTTCGCCGCAAAGACGGACAGCCCGTCGTCTGCCTCAACACCGCCTCCGCGGTCCGCGACGCTGCTGGGAAAGTGATCCGCTACCAGGGCGCCCTTGCCGACATCACTGAACGCCGGGCCATCGAAAAGCGCCTCTACCAGCAACAGGAATTCGCCCGCCGCCTCATCGACTCCTTCCCCGACTTGATCTTTGTCGTTGATCCCAGCCGGAACTACACGTTTGTCAGCCCCAAGGTCAAAGAGTGTCTCGGTTTCGAGCCACAGGAAGCCATCGGTATTGCCTTTGGCGAGAACACCCACGTCGAAGAGCGTGCTGCGCTCCTGAAAGTCTTCGACGAAGTCATCCACGGCAAACAGAATTTCGCCTCCATCGAAATCCGCGTGCGCCACAAGCAGGGTGATTGGCGCCGTCTCCGCTGCCACTTCAGTCCTCTGTTCAATGAAAGCGGCAAGATCGAGGGCGTGGTCATCTCCGGCCGCGATATCACCGAAGTCAAGCGCCTCGAAGAGCAGCTCATTCAGGCCGAAAAGCTCGCCGCCATGGGCCAGATGCTCGCCGGCGTCGCCCACGAACTGAACAATCCCCTCACCGCCATCCTCGGCGCCAGTGAACTTCTCCGCGATCGCGCCGGCACCGACGAAAACACCAAGCGCCAGCTTGATATGACTCATCGCCAGGCCCGCCGCGCCGCCCGCATTGTCCAGAATCTGCTCGAATTCTCCCGGCCCGCGGCTCCCCAGAAAAAAGCGCTCGATCTCAACGCCATCGTGGACCGCACCCTCCAGCTCCACGAGCACTCCCTCAAGCGCAACGCCATCGAAGTCGACTTCCGCCAGTGTCAGGGCATGCCCCCCCTCATTGGCGACGCCAACCAGCTCATCCAGGTCTTCCTCAATCTCGTCTCCAACGCCGAGCAGGCTATCCGCGAAGTTCGCCCCTCCGGCCGCATTCAGATCCGCGTCGGCCGGGTCGGCCAGCGTCTTTTTGCCACCGTTCAGGACGACGGCGTCGGCATCAAGCCGGAAGTCTTGGCCAAGATCTTCGATCCCTTCTTCACCACAAAACGCCCAGGTGGCGGCACCGGCCTCGGCCTCAGTATCTGCATGTCCATCATTCGTGAGCACGGCGGCGATATCGAAGCCGAATCGCTGCCCGCCGGCGGCGCGGCCTTCACTGTATATCTGCCCGTTGCTGTGGAGGGAAAGCCACCTCAGCCTTTTCGCGATTCCGATTCTTCCGGCACCGGCGACATGATGGCGCCCCCTCTCGATCTGCTCAAAAAGAAATCCATTCTGGTGGTTGACGACGAGGAGAGCATTCGTATGCTTCTCGTCGAAGGCCTCTCCGCGCAAGGCTTGCAAGTCGATTGCGCCGGCACCGCTGAAGAAGCTCTCGCTCTCGTCCTCCGCTCCAAATACGACGCCATCCTCTGCGACCTCAATCTTTCCGGCAGCGGCCCCAACGCCGATGGCTACAACGTTGCCCAGCGCCTCAAAATCGCCTCCGGCGTCAACAAGCCCGAACTCATCTACATGTCCGGCGAAGTCATCGAAGACGGCCAGGGCTCCAGCTCCTCCGACAGCTACCGCCGCCTCCAGAAGCCCTTCCGCATCTCCGACGTCCTCAACACCCTGATGTACGTCTTCAGCCGCATCCCCATCCCCTCCTCCAAACGCTAGTTGTGCGGCTTGGGGACACGCCGATGAACAAGCATCGCGCATGGATCATTGTTAACGCCGTTTTAGAGGGTGGCCTACCCTTTGCGGTGTTGGCAAAGGGTGGGTCTGCGATTCACGCTGAGCGGCCGGTTTCGATCGAACTCAATCCACATCGACTCGACGAGGTTATCCTCACTTCTTCTTGTTCTTCCCTGTATCAGCCGCCCCATCCAGCCCAAAATCCCACACATAATAATTCAGTCCGTCAGGCAACACTTCCGCAATCGCATATTCCCCTGGCGTCAACGCCTCTCCCAACGTGAACCGGTACAGCCCTTGCGCTACTTCCCACCGTTGCAACGAAATCTCGTTCCGGTTCTGGCTCATCTGTTCCCCAAACAATGTGCTGATCGATTCTAACTGCCGCCCGTTGCGCACCGCCTTCGCCCGCACCAGCACCACATCCGGCCCGTTCTCCCCCGGCCGGCTGCTCTTTTGTACCGGCGATACGCGATCCGGATCCGGCGGCGCTTCCCGCAAATAAAATTCCGGCGAGGTTGTCCGCAGCCGCAAGCTCGCTCGGCTTCCAGGAATCGTCACGGTAATCTTCCCCGGCACCAGCGGAACTGGCGAAAGCACTTGCTCGATCGATCGCAGCTTGTCCGCTTTCGCCTCGGAACCCACTTGTTGCAACATGCGCACCGTCTTGCCTTCCACTACAAACAGCCCTTCTCCCGTCGGCAGATACACGCCTTCGGCCACCGGCAGGCTGGCGTCCACATCTAGCGGAGGGTCCATGCTCTTCGCCACTTCAGACTTGTGAATCTTCTCCACCATCGCTTCCGACGCTTTTTCCGCCGCCGCCTCATCCTTCGCGGTTGCATCCCAGTCGATCATCGACGCCGGAATCTCTTCCCAATCTCCCCGCTCGGCGCTGAAATACCGTACCCGCTCGCCATTCCGCTGGTATTCGCGCACCACTTGGAACGTCCCATCCTTCAAAACGAGCTTCTTGCTCCGAATTGGGACCGCGTCCGTGTCTGCTTTCTTGGGAGGTGCCGGCGTCGTGGCGCCTTTCGGCTGAGGTCCAGGAGGCTGCTGTGACCCGGTCGGACCACTAAACAACCAGGCCAAGGCAAGCAGGAGAACCAGCAGGAATCTCGGTTGGAGCGCGGTTGCAGGGTTGCGAAGGCCAGCCATAGCGGTCCCGGGTTGCGGCTCAGAAACTGTACGGCTGTTTGGCCGCTTCCCGAATAACCAGCATAGACCTCTGCCAATAACCTCGCAAGGACGCTCGGCACTTACCACTCATTTACGCTTTCCGGGGAACCTTCAGGCAGGGCGAGAGCGGGGCAGAAAAACGAAGCCACTAGTGGGTGCAGCGCGGGAACAGCGTCGCCAGCACCATCAGGTCAGACAAGGTGAACAGCCACTGCTCCGCTTGCGCGCCGGCTGCTTCCGCTGCTCGCGCGATCATCCCCAGATGACGGCTGCGCGCGAAATTGTGCACGTGCTCCACGCAGATGCCCGTCAAGCTGGCCACTTCCGCGTCGGTAAAGATCTTCTGACTCGACTTTACAGTTACCAAGGGAACCTCTCTGTCTCCGCCGCTTTCATCTTCTACTTTCTTCGATGTTCCGGAGAGATTAGAAGACACACAATCCTCCTGCAATAGTCGTTCCGTTTGTTTTCCCGCCAAACTTTTTCTCTAGTACTTTTCTATTTCCTTTGTTTTTGTTGGGGATTCTGCCGGTTTTGGCCGAACTCCCTGGTTTTCATGACTGTCAATCTTGACAGGTGGGCGTGTGAAAAAAAGTACCATTTCTGCGAACTTTCTCCCACTTTTGGTAGCCGCTCCGCAATTTCGCACTCCAACTTCGCGCCACAAACTTGCTGCGCCGCAATTATTTCAAACCATTCACGCGAATTTTGCATCTCAACTGGTAGTTATATTTAGCGGTCCGCGCCGAATTTGCGTGTCTGCGTTCGCCCCGTCAGTGTCCCGTTGCAGAACAACTTCATTCGCGTGAAAAATTAGTTTGCGCTTTCGCAAATTCCGCCTTCGTGAACGATGAGTTGTTCCACACTTATGTTGGTACGGGGTAGGGCTGTGTAGGGGCACGGAACTCCTGCGCCCCATGTCCGCAACAAATAATTGACCTATTCGGGGTTTTGCTTCAGTGGAATGATGACTGACTCTTCGTCGCCGCCGTCTTGCTGCCGTTACAGTGTCGCTCCGCCCACCTGCTCGAACGCGTGCGCCAGTTGCAGCACCTTCGTTTCGCCAAACGCCGGCCCGAAAATCTGCAAGCCCACCGGCAACTTTCCGTCAATCTTTCCGCAAGGCACGGAAATCCCAGGCAAACCCGCTAGCGATCCCGTAACCGTATAAATATCAGCAAGATACATCTGCAGAGGGTCGTTCACTCGCGAGCCCAATTTGAACGGCGGCACCGGCGACGTCGGTGTCACGATCACGTCCACCTGCGCGAACGCCTTTCGGAAATCCTCTGCGATGAGCCCGCGTACCTTCTGCCCCTTGAGGTAATACGCGTCGTAATAACCCGCCGAAAGCACATACGTTCCCAAAACGATGCGCCGTTTTACCTCGGCGCCGAATCCTGCTCCGCGCGTCTTGCGATACATCCCGATCAGCGAATTCCCATCCACTCGCGGACCAAACCGCACGCCGTCATACCGCGCCAGGTTCGAACTCGCCTCCGCCGTTGCGATGATGTAATACGTCGCGATGGCGTAATCCGTGTGCGGCAACTGGATATCCCGCACATCGCAGCCCATCTTCCGAAACTGCTCGATCCCTGCATCGATCTTCTTGCGTACGCCTGCATCCATTCCCGCGCCGAGATATTCCTTCGGCACGCCCACTTTCATCCCTTTCACCGGCTGGCCCAGTGAAGCGCGGTAATCTTCCACCGGCGCCGTCGTCGACGTCGAATCGTTCGGGTCCCGCCCTGCAATCGCGTGCAGCACCGTCGCCACATCCCCCACCGTGTGCGCGAATGGCCCAATCCGGTCCAGAGACGACGCAAACGCGATCAGTCCATATCGCGACACTCGCCCGTAACTCCCCATCATCGCCGGTATCCCGCAAAATGAGCCCGGCTGCCGGATCGATCCGCCCGTGTCCGTCCCCAGCGACGCAACCGCCAGTTTCGCCGCCACCACCGCTGCCGACCCGCCGCTCGACCCTCCCGGCACGCACCCCGGCGCCGCCGGATTCTGCACCGGCCCGTACGCGGAGTTCTCGTTCGAGCTCCCCATCGCGAATTCGTCGCAGTTGGTCTTGCCCAGAATCACCGCTCCGGCCGATTCCAGCCGGTTCACTGCCGTCGCATCATACGGCGGAATGTAGTTCGACAGGATCTTCGACCCGCACGTCGTCTTCACTCCCCGCGTGCTGATCACATCCTTCACCGCCACCGGCACGCCCGCCAGCGGCGGCAACGCCTTCCCCGCTGCTACCAGCGCGTCCACGCGGTCCGCCTGCCGGTACGCCCGTTCCTCGCACAGCGTCAGGTACGCATTCAACGCCTTGTTCCGCGCCGCGATCCGCTTGAAATACTCCGCCGCCACTTCTCGCGCCGAAACCCTTCGCGCCTCAATCGCCCCGCGCACTTCACCAATCGTGTTCATCGTCGTCATAGATAGAATCCGTCATTCCGAACGCAGTGAGGAATCCCTCTTCGATCTTCCCGCCACTTGCTTGCCCCGGGCACCGAGGGGCCACTTCTACCTCTCAATCACCTTCGGCACCCGGAAATACGGCGGTTCCGGGTCAGGCGCGTGCTGCATCACATCCTCCGCCACCGCGCACGGCACAATCAAGTCCTCCCGCAGCGTCGCATCGGCTTGCTGGTCGCTGGCCAACACCTGGGCCATCGGTTCCACGTTCGCCGTGTCTAGTTCGTTCAGCTTCCCGATGTATTCTAGAATTTCGTCAATCTGCGCGCGGTACGTCTCCAGCTCCGCCTCGCTCAACTCCAAATAGGCCAGCTCCGCCACCCGCAACACATCTTCCCGACTGATCTTCATCGCCTATCCTTGTTACAACCGAGAACTTGTTGTCATCCTGCTTGCCCTGAGCGCCAACGAAGGGACCGAAGCGAAGGATCTCAACCAACTGGACCTTGGCTTTGGTTACCGGCTAAGCGCCTCTGCCGTCTTCTTCGGGTACTTCGTCGAGATGTAGTCGTCCACCAGCTTCTTGAACGCCCCCGCCAGCTCGTCGTACGTGCCTTCCAGCGTCACCGCCTTCTGCCCATCAATATATACGGGGCAGCGCGGCGCCTCGCCCGTTCCCGGCAGGCTGATTCCGATATTCGCGGCCTTCGATTCGCCCGGGCCATTCACGATGCAACCCATCACCGCCAGCGTCATGGTCTCCACGCCCTCATATTGCTGCTTCCACGTCGGCATCATCTCGCGAATGTATTCCTGCGTACGCTCGGCCAACTCCTGGAACGTGGTGCTCGTCGTCCGCCCGCAGCCCGGGCACGCCGTCACGCTCGGCGAAAACGACCGCAGCCCCAGCGCCTGCAGCAACTCGCAGCACGCGTACACTTCCTCGCGCCGATCGCCTCCCGGCCGCGGCGTCAGTGAAATCCGGATCGTGTCGCCAATTCCCTCAGACAGCAGCACGCCCAGCGACGCCGACGACCACACCAGCCCCTTCATCCCCATGCCCGCTTCGGTCAATCCCAGGTGCAACGGCTGCTGCGTCTTGCTCGCCAGATCCCGATACACGGTAATCAGGTCGCGCGGCCGCGAAGTCTTGCACGATATGATGATCTGGTCGTTCCGCAATCCCGATTCCAGCGCCAGCTCCGTCGACTCCAGCGCCGAAAGCACCATGCATTCGTTGATAATGTCCTCGGACTCTTTCCCCAAATCCTTGTCTGTGTTCTCCTGCATCTTGCGCATTACCAGCTCTTGATTCAGCGAGCCGCCATTGACTCCAATGCGCACCGGTTTGCCGTGATCCACTGCCACCTTGCAAATCGTTGAAAACTGCTCGTCGCGCCGCTGTCCCGCGCCCACATTCCCCGGATTGATCCGGTATTTGTCCAGCGCCTTCGCGCATTCCGGATACTTCGTCAGCAGCACGTGCCCGTTGTAGTGAAAATCCCCAATGATCGGCACGCGGCACCCGGCATCCAGCAGCCGCTTCTTGATTACCGGCACCGCTGCCGCCGCTTCCGGCACGTTCACCGTCCAGCGCACAATCTCCGAGCCCGCTTCCGCCAGCTCCATCGTCTGCTGAAACGTGGTCTCCACGTCCGCCGTGTCCGTGTTGGTCATCGACTGCACAACAATCGGCGCGCCCCCGCCCACCTGCACGTGGCCCACCTTCACGCCGTACGTCTTCTTCCGCGCATACCGCAGCCCGCTCAGGTCAAATCCCGATATCTGGTTCAACATATCTTTCTATTTTAGCAGCCTCCGGCCAAATCTCAGCTCATCCCTTCCGGGTGCCCCTTCTATCGCTGGTCCGCGCACTCTCGTAGCGGCGGGTCTTCAGACCCGCGCCTTTTCTCCGGGTGTCCCACGGGCCGCTTTTGAATCTGACTCCGTGGCCCTTACCCGACAAAAAATCTGCTTGACATATTCCTATATGGGAATATAATTCTACCATGGCCCGCGCCGCTACCACTTCCGATTCCTTCAACGCCGTCGCCGAACCGCGCCGTCGCGACATTCTCAGTTTTCTGATGGCGCAGGAACGCCCCGTGGGAGAGATTGTCGACGGCCTTGGCTTGCCCCAGCCATCCGTGTCCAAGCACCTGCGCGTCCTTCTGGAAGTCGGCCTGGTCAATGTTCGCAGGGACGGCCGCCACATGCTCTACCGCACAAACGCGGACGCCATCCGGCCGCTGCATGAATGGACCGCGACCTTCGAGCGCCACTGGCGCAACCAATTGACGCGCATCAAGGAACGCGCTGAATCGATGGAATTGGCTTCTCGGCGAGACCAAACAAAAAAAAGGAGAAATGAAGATGACGGCAACTCTGGCGGGAATTGAAAACCTCTCGTTGCAGGTGACTCAGGAGATCCGCGTGCGCGCTTCTCTGGAGACCACCTTCAAAGCGCTGGTCGACCAGTTGGGATGGGCCAATGAAACGCCCGACCGCACGCCCATGCCGATGACACTGGAAGCATGGCCCGGCGGCCGCTGGTTCCGCGACTTGGGCGACGGCAACGGCCACTTCTGGGGAACCGTGCAGGCCATCAAGCGGCCTACCCTTCTGGAGATCTCCGGGCCGCTGTTCATGTCTTACCCCGTGGCCAACAACGTTCAATACCGCCTGAGCGAAGAGAACGGTGTGACCCTGATCAAGTTCTGTCATTCCGGTTTTGGCTTGATTCAGGAAGCCCACAAGGCCGGTGTGGTAACCGGCTGGAGCTACATTCATGAGCAGGCGCGCCAAAGAGCGGAGGGCCTGCTCTCCAAAGCGAATTCCGTGCAGTAAGGGGAAGTTGCAGAACACTCAGAAGGAGAATCCATATGTCCATCGCAGAGGTGTTGCTGAAGGAGTTCGAGGTCCAGCGGCCGATCACCAGGCGGTTTCTCGAGCGATTGCCCGAAGACAAATTGTTGTGGAAGCCGCAGGCGAAATCCATGACCGCCGGCCAACTCGCCTATCATCTTGCATCCGTGCCCGGTGCGGTCGTGAAGTTCGTGCAGAATAACCCGGCGCAAGCCCCGGACTTCGCCGCCTTCCCGCAGCCCGCGACCATAGATGAAATCCTGAAGACCTTCGACGAAAGCGTCGCGACCGTGAGAAGCCTGCTGTCGGCATTCGACGACCAGGCCATGAAGGAAACCTGGCGCTTGGTTGCGGGAGGAAACGAAGTTGCGGCCTTGCCTCGCGAACTATTCCTCCGCGATGTCATGCTCAGCCACTGGTATCAGCACCGCGGCCAGTTCAGCGTCTATTTGCGCATACTCGACGTCCCCGTCCCGGCCAGCTGGGGACCTAGCGCCGACGAACCACCGCTCTTTATGCAGAAAGCCCAATCCGCGTAACGTATCCAGCGGTGAGGAGGGAATCATGTGCCCTGCATGTGTGGCTGGCGCCGCTACTCTGGCGCTGAGCGCAACTTCGACTGGTGGATTCGCAGCTTTGCTCCTCTACCGGATTCGGAGGCTTAAGAAATTCTGGCGATGGGTTTCCGTTCGAGTACGAAAGGAGAACTGATCATGGCTACAAATGCAGTTGCAGGTTCGAAGATTGTTTCGCAGGCGGATTGGCTTGTGGCCCGCAAGAAGCTGCTCGCAAAAGAGAAGGAGCTGACCCATTTGCGTGACGCTCTGGCCGCCGAGCGCCGCACCCTTCCCTGGGTACGTGTCGAACACAACTACTTGTTTGATACCCCGGCAGGGAAGAAAACCCTGGCCGACCTCTTCGACGGGCGCAGCCAGCTGGCCGTCTACCACTTCATGTTTGGCCCTGACTGGAAGGAGGGCTGCCCCGGCTGTTCGA
>Ga0335077_10002572_pt1 | contig 21686 bp, 16 predicted proteins | sample Lox_Sample_31_FD_207151 | JGI IMG/M metagenome (GOLD analysis project Ga0335077, IMG submission 207151) | Soil microbial communities from Loxahatchee National Wildlife Refuge, Florida, United States - Lox_Sample_3.1 | ecosystem: Environmental > Terrestrial > Soil > Wetlands | place: USA...
GTCCCACACCGGTGACTGGCAGGCCTCCAGCCGCCGCACCGGGCCGTCCGGGGTCTCCTCGGTGATCGTGAACCGCTCCAGCCCGGCGAGGCCGCGCTTGATCACCGGATGGCCGGGCCCGTAGCCGAGCAGGTGCAGGGCGATCAGCGAGTAGACCCAGGGTGGCTGGATGCCGCCCCAGCAGCCGTCCTGCTCCTGCCGCGCGATGATCCATTCCGCGCACCGGCGCAGCGCCGCGCGGCGCACCGCCCGCACCGGCGCGGCCCGGTGGGCACGGCGCTCGTAGCCGTGCAGCCCCCGGTCGAGCCCGCCGAACAGCGCCGCCCACCCCTGCCCGGGACCGGGCCGGTCGTTCCGGCCTGCCCGGCGGGGCGGGTCACCCGGCTGAGCGGGCGGCCCGGCCAGCTCGTTGAGCGTGAAGGGGAGCGGCCGGACCGGGCGCAGCGTGCCGACGATGGTCAGCGGCACGATCGTCTGCCGGGCCCAGCATGCCCAGTCGTAGACGTTGAGAGGGAACCAGGCAGGCAGGTAGATCAGTTCCGGCGGCATGACCGGAAGGTCGTCCCAGGACCATTCGCCGAACATGGCCAGCCAGATCCGGGTGAACACCCGGGTCGCCGGGACGCCGCCCCGGGCCCGGATCCACGCCGCCGCCCTGGCCATGTGCGGCTCGGCCGGCTGGTGCCCGGCCAGCCGCAGCGCGACGTAGGCCTCGACCGTGGTGGACAGGTCGCCGGGCCCGCCGTAGAAGTTGGCCCAGGTGCCGTCCTCGCGCTGCTTGGACACGATCCACCGCGCCGACGCGGCGGTCTGCTCCGGGGTGCGGATCCGCAGGAACTCGCGCAGCAGCAGGTCCTCGGCGTCCATGGTGACGTTGGTCTCGAGCTCGCCCTGCCACCAGCCCTGCTCGTGCTGGAGGCCGAGCAGATGGTCGCGGGCGCGGGCGAGCGCTTGCGCCGGGGTGGTGGCAGTCCGTCCCCGCGGCCGCGGATGTGTGACCGTCATCGGTTCCTCCCGCGCCGCTGCGGCACCGCTCACCACTGCCGCGCGGTGATGAACTCGGCGATCCCGGCCAGCTCGGCCCGGACGTCGGCCGGCATGCCGGTGTCCGCCAGGCACTTGTGCGCGGCCGCGAGCTCGGTGGCCGCCTCGGTCTCGGTCCAGGCCTTGCCGCCGGCCGCCTCGACCAGCCCGGCCGCCAGTGCCAGGTCGTCCTCGCTCAGCGCCTCCTCCCGGGCGAGCAGGGCGGAGAGCTCGCGCGCCTCCGGCGTGCCAGCGCACAGGGCGGCCACCACCGGCAGCGACTTCTTCCTGGCCCGCAGGTCCGACCGGACCGGCTTGCCGGTCACCTCCGGGGCGCCCCAGATGCCGAGCAGGTCGTCGGTGAGCTGGAAGGCCAGGCCCACGTGCGCGCCGAACGCGGCCAGCCCCATCGCCAGCTGGGGCGGCGCCCCGACGTGGATGGAGCCGATGCTGCAGGCACACGCCATCAGCGCGGCCGTCTTGTCACCGGCCATCGCCAGGCACTCCGGCAGCGAGACGTCGTCGCGCTGCTCGAAGGCCAGGTCCGCGCCCTGGCCGGCGATCAGCCGCTGCACCGCGGCGGACAGCGCCCGGGCCGCCCACACCCCCTGCGGGGCGGCGTCCTCCAGCAGGATGTCCTGGGCGAGCGCGAGCATGGCATCGCCGGCCAGAATGGCCGCGCCGATCCCGTAGACGGTCCAGGCGGTCGGCCGGTGCCTGCGCTCGGTGTCGCCGTCCATGATGTCGTCGTGCAGCAGCGAGAAGTTGTGCACCAGCTCCACCGCGACCGCGGCGGGCACGCCCCGTTCCGGCGCGGCGCTCGCGGCGCGGGCCGACAGCAGCGTCAGCGCGGGCCGCAGCGCCTTGCCCGCGCCCGGTGCCCGGCCGCGGCGGCCCTGGGTGCGGCCGCCTGTTCCGGCCGTGCCGTCGGCGCGCCCCCCGTCCGGGCCGGCCAGGCCGAGATGGTAGGCGGCCACCTTCCGCACATCCGGGGTGAGCCTCTCCACGGCCGCCGCGAGCACCGGCCCGACCAGGTCGCGGGCGGTTTCCACGCCCGCCGGCATCACGGCGGTCATGCCGTGGCTCCGGTGCCCGCCGCGCCACGGGCCGGGCCCTGCCCGTTCACCGGGCCCGAGCCGTTCACCGCACCGGGCCGGCCCACCTGGCCTGAGCCGTTCACCGCGCCTGGCTGCCCCGTGCCGTCCAGACCCGTGCCGTCCAGATCCGTGCCGCCCAGATCCGTGCCGCCCAGGTCCTGCTGGCGCCCGGGCGGCACCGCCGCCAGGCTCCGGGCTGGCGCGCCCGGCCCGCCCGCACCGCCTGCCGCCGCGAGCCCCTCGCGCAGCATCCGCACCGCGTTCAAACCGCTTCGCACGGCACCCTCCATCGTGTCTGGCCACCCGGTGTCGGTCCAGGCACCGGCCAGCACCAGCCCCGGCACCGCGGTGGCGGGTCCCGGCCGCAGCCGCTCGCACCCCGGTACCTGCCGCAGCGTGGCCCGCCGCTCCCTGGTGACGAAGAAGTCTGTGATCCGCGCGTCACGCGCGGCCGGGAACAGATCCGCCAGGGCAGGCAGGAACTGCTCCCGCAGGACCGCTGCCGGGACGTCCACATAGGCATCGGCCGCCGACAGCGACACCGCGAGGTACTGCCCTGACCGCAGCCCGGACGGGCTGGTCCGGTCGAACACCCACTGCACCGGCGAGTCCACCGCCGCCGCGAACGGCAGCCGGGTCACCCGCCGGTCATAGATCACGTGCACGTTGACGATGGGCGAGGTGGCAAGCTCGCGCCACTGGGCCGGGCCGGGCTGGGCCGGCACGTTCCCGGCGGCGGCCGGCATGAGGCTGGCCGCGACCGCTGGCGGCACCGCCAGCACCACACCGTCCGCGTCAAGGACGTCTCCGGCGCCTCCTGGCGGGCCATCGCCGCCCCGCCGGCCGGCCAGCCGCACGCGCATCGGCGCACCCGGCCCGCCCGGCCCCTCCGGCAGCATTTCCACGGCGGCGGCCTTCGCGCCCAGCCGCACCTGCGCGCCCATCCGGGCCAGCAGCGCGCCCGCCGCCTGCCCGTGCAGCTCCCCGAGCGGGACGGCTGGCACCCCGATGTCGGCGGCGTCCCTGGCGCCCAGCAGCGCGGTCTTGACCACCGTGGCGGCCAGCGCCAGGTTGGCGTCGTCGCCGCCGACGTTCAGCGCGGACACCGTGAACAGGTCCCACAGCAGCCGCCGCGTCTGCTCGTCCTGGCCGTGGGCGGCGAGCCAGTCGCCCAGCCGCTGCCGGTCAAGGTCCTCCCGCGCCGGGTCCAGGGCCGCCATGGCGAGCGCGGCCCGCCCCACCCGCAGCCGCTGCGCGCGGGAAAGGAAGCGGTAGCCGAGCAGGGCCCTGCCCATGTGCAGCGGGCCGGGCAGCGCGGTCCGGCGCAGCTGCGCCCTGGCCCCCGGCGCCAGCACGGTGACGTCGAACCGGTCCTGCAGCGCCACCGCCCCGGTCATGCCGAGCCGGGCGAGCAGGCCTCGGTAGGCCACGCAGCAGCGCAGGAACACGTGCTGGCCGTTGTCCACCATCAGGCCGCCGCGGCTGAACGAGCAGGTCGCACCGCCCAGCCGGGGCCTGGCCTCGATGAGGGTGACCTCGGCGCCTGTCTCGCGGAGCGCGATCGCGGCCGTGATGCCGGCCAGGCCGCCACCGACCACGACGATCTTGCCTGGGGTGCTCACGGGGCCGCTCCCATCCCGGCCGTCCGGCCCCGCCCGCGAGGGCGCAGCGCCACCGCCATCGACCGGGCCGCCACCAGGGCCTTCTCCCTGGCGGACAGCGACATCCGGTGCTCAAGTACCTCCCGCGGGGTGGCGGCGATGCGCTGCAGCAGCCGGAAGTAGATGCCGGCCATCGCCCCGGCCGAGGCCGCGCTGCGCCAGTCCAGCATCGGCATCAGCGCGAGGCCCTTGGCGTACCACGTGCTCGCGCGCTGTGCCTCGAACTCCACCAGCGCCGCGAGCTTGTCCCCGTTCGCGTCCGTTCCCGGCCCCTGCTGCATGGCGTCCTGCTGGAGCGGGCCGTCCGCCAGCGAGCAGCCGAAGCGCTCGAAGTCCTCGGCCGGCAGGTAGACCCGGCCGCCCAGGTAGTCCTCGCGGACGTCGCGCAGGATGTTGGTGAGCTGGAGGGCGACGCCGAGCGCGTCCGCGAGCGGGGCGGCTGTGGCGACATCGGCCGTGCCGAACACGCCCAGCGAGAGCCGGCCGATCGAGCCCGCCACACACCGGCAGTAGTGCAGCAGGTCGTCGAAGGTGCGGTAGGTCGTGCCCCGCACGTCGGCCTCGCAGCCGTCGATGAGCTCGCCGAACGCGGCCAGCGGGATGTCGAACCTGCCCGCCGCGTCCGCCAGTGCCACCAGCACCAGGTCGCCGCCCGGGGCGGCGCCGCCGGGCGGCCCGCCGTTCGGCCGGGGGCCGCCGTTCTCCCCCGGCCCGCTGCCGTTCCGACCGGCCGGGTGCGGCCGGCCGGCGAGCGCGGTCACGCTGGCCCGGGCGTCGGCCAGCGCGGCCAGCTTGGCAGGACCCGGCAGGTCGCCGTCGCCGATGTCGTCGATCCGGCGTGCGAAGGCGTACACCGCCGCGAGCGCCTGCCGCTTACCGGGGGGGAGCAGCCGGATGCCGTAGGAGAAGTTCCTGGCCTGGGACCAGGTGATCTCCTCGCAGTGCCGGTAGGCGGCGTGGACATCCATGGCTTCACCTCCCGGTCGCATAGGCCTTCACCAGTTCAGCGGCGACCCGGGATTTGCCCGGCCGGGGGGTGGCGCGCAGCACGTCGTGGCCGCTGGCTGCGATGGCTGCCAGGGCCGCCCGGCCGCCCGCCACGTACCCGGCCACGGCCGCGCGGGCGGCGCCCCGCAGCGTGCCGACGATCGGCGCACCGGCGTCCAGCAGCGCGCGGGCCCGCCGTTCCTCGAACGCGATCAGCGCCCGCACCCGCGGGGCGGCGCGGGCGGCGGCGAGGTCCTGCTCGGCGCAGCCGAACCGGTCCATGTCCTCCTGGGGCAGGTAGATCCGGCCGGCCCGCAGGTCCTCGGCCACGTCCTGCCAGTGCTCGGCGAGCTGGAGCGCGGTGCAGACCCGATCGGAGAGCGCCTCCCGGCCCGGTGTGGCGGCCCCGAAGATGTGGAGCACGATCCGGCCGACCGGGTTGGCCGAGAGCCGGCAGTACTCCAGCAGGTCGGCGTAGGCCGGGTAACGGGATACCACCTGGTCCATGCGGTTCGCCGCGATCAGGTCGCGGAACGGCTGGGCCGGGATGCCGCAGGCGGCGACGGCGGGGGCGAGCGCGCGGACCACGGTGAGCCGCGGGGGGCCGTCAGCGCCCGGGCTGACGGGACCGCCGCCCGCCGGGCCTGCCCGCGACACCATCCGGTACAGGCGCTCCAGGTCGGCTTCGAGCTCGTCGAGCAGCGCCAGCCGTTCCCCCGGCGCCGCCTCGTCCCCCATGTCGTCGGCGGACCGCGCGAAGCCGTAGACAGCGGCCAGGTGCCCCCGGTATCCGCGGGGGAGGAAGCGCAGGGCCACCGGGAAGTTCTCGGCCGCCGCCTTGGCGCCGGCCTGGGCCGTGATCGCCGTGGCTGAGCTGCCCGCCACCGCCCGGCTGCCAGCCGTGGCCGGGCTGCCTGCCGCCCCGGGGGCGCGGCATTCGCCTGTTCGCGTCGCTTCCGGGGTCACATCCCTATCCCTGCATAGTTCGCCGGCAAATGCAAACAATGACATCAGCGTCATGTGACATACACGTCGTAGAACGGCCGACGGGATGCTCCTGCCCTCCGCGGCAGCTGGTCGATGATTATACACAGCCCATAATGACGCTGCGACGGGCCCCCGTCCCGGTCTTTGGATGGCCGCATCGCCATTATGAGCGAGGTGGTACGCGTTATTAACGCTGCGTTGACCCGCCGTGTGCACGGCCCGGTATAGGCTGCATCGTCCCTGGTCCACAGCTGCCGGCCAGAGGGCTGGGGGTCCCTGGCCGCGGTACCGGCGCTGCGCGGCGCTACCGGCCCGTGACAGTTCGCACACGCAAACTATTGGTGCCGCGCGCCGCTAATCGTGCGCGGACGCCCGCCCAGCCGTCACCGAGGCCCGCTTTGGGCCGGCTTTACCCCTCGATGGCAGCTCCGCTGCCCTCCGGCCGGCCCGGGGATACTGCAGCTAACGCACCTTTTGCTGACGCCTGTGTCATATTAGCGCCGCGCCCGCGCCGGGCCTTTCTATGACGCGCGTGTCACATTGGGGAATAGCCGGTCAGGTCCGCCAGATGAGGGCGAGCGCGCAGTCGTCGCCCCCGCCCGCGCCGCCCTGCATGACCCGGACCAGGTCGGCGGCGCCTTCCCGGAAACCGGAGGCGACCAGCCGGTCCGCCTCTCCCAGCAGCCGGTCGGTCCCGTAGTCGATGTCCCGGCCGGGGGCCTCCACCAGCCCGTCGGTGTACAGCATCAGCGCGTCACCCGGCCGCAGCATGCCCCGCTCCGGCACCAGCCGCAGGTCGGCCACGACCCCCAGCACGATGCCCCGGGCCTGGGTGACACGCCAGGTGCCGCTGCCGGCGTCGAGATGGGCGGCTGGCGGATGGCCGGCGGAGGCCACCACATACTCACCGGTGGTGAGGTCGAGCGCGAGATGAACGGCGGTGACGAAGCCCTCCGCCATCTCCCCCCGGCGCAGGTAGGCATTGCACGCGGACAGGAACTCCTCCTTCGGGACCGAGCCGAGCAGGCCGCCGAACGCGCCGGAAAGCAGCAGCGCCCGGGTTCCCGCGTCAACCCCCTTGCCCGCCACGTCGACCAGCGCGACCTCCAGGGCCTTGCCGTCGCAGGCGGAAACCAGGAAATCGCCGCCGAACGAGGAGCCGCCGGCGGGCCTGAGCACCGAGACCGACCCCCAGCCATCGGGGAGGGCCGGCAGCGTCCCCTGCGCGCGGATCCTGTCCCGCAACTCGATCAGCATCTGGTTGCCGCGCATCCCCTGCATGCCGAGCTTCTTCCTGGTCCGCGCGAGCACGTCGGCGACCAGCCCGGTGACCACGATGGTGGCGATCAGCCCCGGCCCCGCCAGTCCCCTCAGGGCGTCATAGGCGAGCCCGGCCGCGATGACACAGAACAGGATGCGCAGCGCGCGCGGCCAGAGCAGCAGGCCGCCCGCGAGCACCGGCAGGATGAGCAGCCCCGGCGAGAACCACGCCTCCGAGACGTAGACCGCCGCCACGCTGATGACGACCGTCACCACCGTCAGGGCCACCGCCACCCGCCGGTTGCGGGTGATCAGCTGGTGCCGCACGAAGCCGCTGACCCTGCCCGCGACCGCACGGGCAGCGAGCACGGAGCGAGACCAGCCGGGCACAACCATGATGGCGGCACTGTATCGGGCCGCCGGGAGATGCGGAACCTGCGGGCATGGCCCGGCACCGTACTAACCCGGCTTCGGCCTCCTCGATGCACTCGCTCAGGCGCTGGGGGGTGGCGGCGTTGAGCACGGGCCGGGTCTGGCCCTGCGGCCGGGCGCACCACACCGGCCCGCCGAGGTAGCGGTCGACCCGCCATACCTGCCACCCGGGATGCTTTTCCCGGAGAGCGGCCAGCTCCTGATCATTGGAGTTCACCTGGGCGACACTAGCCTCAGCGGCCTGCCGGGGCCGGTTTCCCGGGGCGCCCGCTACCGAGCCGTTACAAGATCCAGCCGGGCCACGGTCAAGATCGTGCGGGCCGGGTCCGGACCGCTACGGAGAGGAGCCAGTCATGGGTGAGCCGCGTTCGTGGTGGGCGATGCCGCCCGGCGGTGCGACACTGGGCGGTGGAGGCTGCGATGCCGGGCATGAAAATCACGCTGAACAGCGCGATGCGGGTCAGGGACGTGTCGAAGCCGTTGCCTCATCACGACGAGGGCGCCCTCGCCAGGGTGGCCGGATGGCCCGCCGCGCGTCCCTCTCCCGTGCCGGCCCCACCGCCGGCCCGCGGCCGCAAGAGGAGCACTCCGTGGCGCCCGGGTGCGGACCGTGGTGAGGGACCGGCCCCCGGGGCCGGGGGCGGGTCCCGGAAGGGGCAGGGCCGGCCCGGGCCGCAGCCGGCCCGCGGCGCGGGCCAGCGCCCACGGCCGCCCGAGACGGGCAGCTTAGGCCAGCGGCCACAGCCCGCGGCGGTCCCGGCACCACCGCCGCAGCCGCCGGCCGTCGCCACCGGGGACGGCGGGGACAGCCGGCTGGGCGAGCCCCGCCCCGGCCCGGCCCGGCGCAAACGGGTGCGGCGCCGCCGCCGAGGCGGTCAGCCTCATCCCTGGCCGGGGAGCGGTGGCAGCTCGCCGGACCGCTCGTAGTCAGCGATCATCGCCAGCCGCCGCACGTGCCGGGCCTCGCCCGAGAACGGCGTCGCCAGGAACACCCGCGTGAACGCGATCGCGTCGTCGACCGGATGCATCCTCGCGCCCAGGCTCAGCACGTTGGCGTTGTTGTGCAGGCGGGCCAGCCGGGCCGTCTCCTCGCTCCAGGCGAGCGCGGCCCGGATGCCGCTGATCTTGTTGGCGGCGATCTGCTCGCCGTTGCCCGACCCGCCGATCACGATCCCGGCGCTGCCCTCGTCGCCCGCTGCCGCGGCAGCCGCGCGCATGACATAGGGCGGGTAGTCGTCGTCGTCGTGATAGGACGACGGGCCGCAGTCGGTCACCTCATGCCCTTCGGAGGCCAGCCAGCCGACAAGAACGGACTTCAGCTCGAACCCGGCATGATCAGATCCCACATAGACACGCACGCGCGCCAGTCTCGCATGCCCCGGCGGCCAGCCGCAGCCCGCCCGCGCGGGCGCCCGCCGAGAGGCGGGCCATCAGCCGTCCAGCACGCCGCGCAAGGTGGCGGCGAAGGCCTCCGGATCACCCGTTCTGCCGTATTCACCGCCGAGGAACCCGTCGTGGCCGCCCGGGAAGGTGACGGGCTCCGTCCCGAGCCGCCCGGCCACGGCCACGGCCGCCCGGCCAGCCAGCATCTGGCCCGATTCCGCCCCGACGCCGACCACCACGCGGCTCGGCGCCGACCGGAGCGCACCGAAATCGTGCTGGTAGCCGGGGGTCGAGGGCATGTTCAGCCCGAGGAGGGGGTCGTCCCGGGAGCCGTCGTCCTCGGCCGGCAACCCGAAGCCGGCGGGGTCCGGACCGGGCTGGTCAGCGAAACCGGCCGGGAGCGGGCCCTCATAGCTGACGAGCGCTATGAACTTCGCCATCGCCGGGCCAAAGCCCTCGCGCTGGTAGGCCTCATGGATGCCCTCGCACGCGGCCAGCGCCGCCTCGCGGTCCGGCAGTTCCTGTACGGCCGGCGGCTCGTGCGCCAGGAGGGTGCGGACCTGCTCCGGGTGCGCGGCCACCAGGGCCAGCGCGTTGACCGCGCCGCCGCTGCTGGCGAAGATGTCCACCGGCCCGGCGCCCAGCGCTTGGATCAGCCGGTGCAGATCGTCGGCGTGCTCCTCGGTGGTGGACTTCAGCGCCCCGTCGGTACGCTTGCTGCGCCCCGCCCCGCGGGGGTCGTAGGTCACGACCGTACGGTCGGTGAAATGCCCGGCCAGAGCGGTGAAGCCGTCGGCGGTCATCGGCGACCCGATGAGCAGCAGCACCGGCTTCGCAGACGAGTCGTTGCCCCGCACGTCGTAGTGCAGCACCGCCCCCGGCACATCCAGGGTGTGGCTCTTCATCTCAGTCATCGGACGCCCCCTTGCCGGCTCTCGATTTACCCATCCTGACGCACCCCTCCGTCAGAATTCATCGCTCCCCAGCCGGGCACCAGCGCCTTCCCGCCAGGGCGGCAGCGGGCGTAGCGTGCCCCACCCCGCCCCCACCCACGCGCCTCGGGCACTACGGGCAGCAGCACCGCCCGTCCAGAGCCAGCCCGCAGAGCCCTGGGGGGAAGGCGCCCCGGCAGACTCAGTCGAAGACCGGGTCCCGGAACCGGCTGCGCTTCAGCTCGAAGAAGCCGTCGACCGAGGTCACGGTCAGCACGCCGTCCCAGAGCCGGGCCGCGTCCTCGTCGCGCGGGATCGGGGACACCACCGGCCCGAAGATCGACTGCCCGTTCACCGAGATCACCGGCGTGCCGACGTCATCACCGACCCGGTCCATGCCGTCCTTATGGGACGCGCGAAGGGCCTCGTCGTACTCGGTGGAGTCCATCGCGTCCGCGAGCGACGCGGGCAGGCCGGCCTCGGCCAGGGCCGCCTCGATCGTGGCCCGGTTGCGTTCGGCCTTCTCGTTGTGGAACCGGGTGCCGATCGCGGTGTAGAGCGGGCCCAGCACCTCCGGGCCGGCGGTCTGCTCGGCCGCGATGCACACCCGCACCGGCCCCCAGGCCCGGGCCATGAACTCCCGGTACCGGTCCGACAGGTCCTGTTTGCCCTCGTTCAGCACCGCCAGGCTCATGACGTGCCAGCGTGGCTGCACAGGGCGCAGCTTGGTCACCTCCACCAGCCAGCGCGAGGTGATCCAGGCCCAGGGGCATTGCGGGTCAAACCAGAAATCGACAGGTGTCGCCTCGGCCACGTCGTCCTCCTTCGGGGAAAGCAGCGGGAAGGGACCGCGCCCGCGCGGCGTCGCCGGGCAGGCCGCCGGAACCCTGCGGGGGGCGGTCATCGTTGCCTGCAACGGGGCCACCCTCGCCGGCATTCCGCCCGGCGTGGCAGGATTCAAAATTGCTGGTGCTGAATCACCATGCAGCGATCAAGGAAGGACGAGAGCGCCGTGACCAACAACCTCACCCGGGACGAGGCGCACGATCGGGCCCAGCTGCTCCAGGTCGTCTCCTATCAGGTCGGGCTCGACCTCACCGCGGGCGAGGAGACGTTCCCGTCGGTGAGCACTGTGATCTTCCGCTGCGCCCGTCCCGGCGCGGCCAGCTTCATCGATCTGACCGCACCCGCGGTCGGCGAGATCACCCTCAACGGTGAGCCGGTGGCGGCGGGCGCCTTCGACGGGGACCGGATCGCGCTGGCGCCGCTGGCGGCCGAGAACGAGCTGCGGGTGGTGGCGCGGTGCGCCTACTCCAGCAGCGGCGAGGGGATGCACCGCTTCACCGACCCGGCCGACGGCGGCGTCTACCTCTACACCGACCTGGAGACGTTCGACGCCCACCGCGTGTACGCCTGTTTCGACCAGCCCGACCTCAAGGCCAGCTTCGAGCTGACGGTCACCGCGCCGGACGGCTGGCAGGTGATCTCGAACATGGCGCCGGACGCGGCGCCGGCGGGAGACAGAGCGCCAGCGGGCGACGGTGCGCCCGCAACCGCGCGCCGCTGGCATTTCCCGCCGTCGCCGCCGATGTCCACCTACATCACCTTTGCCGGGGCCGGGCCCTACCACGTGGTCCGGGCCGAGCACGACGGCATCCCGCTGGGCATCTACTGCCGGGCGTCGCTGGCCCAGTACCTGGACCCCGGTGAGATCTTCGAGGTGACCCGGCAGGGCTTCGACTTCTTCCACGCCGCGTTCGGGGTTCGCTACCCGTTCGGCAAGTACGACCAGCTCTTCGTGCCCGAGTACAAGGCCGGCGCGATGGAGAACGCGGGCGCCGTGACGTTCCTGGAGGACTACATCTTCCGGTCCCGGGTCACCGACTTCGCGCGGGAGTCCCGGGGCGACACGATCCTGCATGAGATGGCGCACATGTGGTTCGGCGACCTGGTCACCATGCGCTGGTGGGACGACCTGTGGCTGAACGAGTCCTTCGCCACCTGGGCGGCCACCATCTGCCAGGCCGAAGCCACCCGCTGGACCAATGCCTGGACCACGTTCGCCCAGCTGCACAAGACCTGGGCCTACCGGCAGGACCAGCTCCCCTCCACCCACCCGATCGCGGCCGACATCCCCGACATCGCGGCGGTGGAGGTCAACTTCGACGGCATCACCTACGCCAAGGGCGCCGCGGTGCTGAAACAGCTCGTGGCCTACGTGGGCATCGACAACTTCCTGGCCGGCGTGCGCCGCTATTTCGGCCAGCACGCCTGGTCCAACGCGAGCCTGGCGGACCTGCTGGCGCCGCTGGAGGACACGTCCGGGCGGGACCTGGCCGGGTGGTCCAAGCAGTGGCTGGAGGCCGCGGGCGTGAACACGCTACGCCCGGAGTACGCCACCGACTCCGGCGACCGGTTCACCGAGTTCGCCGTCCGGCAGGAGGCCCCCGCGGACCATCCCGTCCTCCGCGACCACCGGATCGCGATCGGGCTCTATGACCGGACCGCCGGCGGCCTGGTCCGGCGGCTGCGGGTGGAGACCGACGTCACCGGTGAGCGCACGGCCATCGGCGCGCTGGCCGGGGAGCGGCGCCCTGACCTGGTGCTGGTGAACGACGACGACCTCACCTACGCCAAGATCCGCCTGGACGAGCACTCGCTGGCCACGCTCATGGGCGGCATCGGCGAGTTCACCGGGTCGCTGCCCGCGGCGCTGTGCTGGGCCGCGGCCTGGGACATGTGCCGGGACGCCGAGCTGGCGGCGCGGGACTACCTGCGCCTGGTCCTGGGCGGGGTGGAGTCGGTCACCGACATCTCTGTCCTGCAGACCCTGCTGCGCCAGGCGGCGGCCGCGCTGCGCCGGTACACCGACCCGGCGTGGCGCCCGGCCGGGCTGGAGCTCGCCGCCACCGCCTTCCGGGATCTGCTGGACCGGGCCGAGCCGGGCTCCGACGCCCAGCTCGCCTACGTGCAGGCCTTCGCCGGGGTGGCGGCCTCGCCCGGTGACCTCGCGCTGCTCGCCGGGCTGCTGGACGGCTCACGGCCGATCGACGGGCTCGCGGTCGACACCGAGCTGCGCTGGTGGCTGCTGCGCCGGCTGGTCAGCCGGGGCGCGGCCGGGGAGGCCGATATCGAGGCCGAACTGGCGCGGGACGCCACCGACGCGGGGGCCCGCCGCGCCGCGACCTGCCGGGCCGCGATCCCCGGGCCGGCCGCCAAGGAGGCCGCGTGGCAGCAGATCGTCAGCGGCACGCTGCCCAATGCCATGTTCCGGGCGGTGCTGGACGGCTTCGCCGACCCCGACCAGCTCGACCTGCTCGCTCCGTACGCACAGCGCTACTTCGAGGTGGCCGGCCGCATCTGGGAGGACTGGGGCTCGGACATGGCCCAGTGGTTCGTGGCCAACGCCTACCCGCTGGCCGACAGCCGCGGCGTGATCGAGGCGACCGACGCCCTGATCGCCAGCAGCAGCCCGCCCGCGGCACTGCGCCGCCTGCTCATCGAGGGCCGGGACTCGGCCGAGCGGGCGCTGCGCTGCCAGGAACGCGACCGCCAGGCTGGCTGACCGCCGCCACCACGGCGCGCACGCCCGGATGGGCGGCCAGGTCCTCCAGCAGGACCGGCCGTCCGTCGGCGTCGCCGAGCGGGACACACCAGTTCGGGTACTGCGTGGTGGTGCCGGGCAGATTCTGCGGGCGGCGCTCGCCGACCGCGTCCGCCAGCGAGATTCCCACCAGCGCGGCCGGGGTGCGGGCGAGATAGCCGTAGAGCGCGACGGTGAACTCCGCCGGGTCCAGCCGGGCGCCGGGCGCAGCGAGCCCCTCCCTGGCCAGGGCCTCCTGCCAGCCCCGCAGGGCAGCGGCGGCGTCAGCTCGTTCTGCGGCCAGCTCCCGGGTCAGCAGCCCGAGACCGGCCCGGAGCGTGACCTGCTCGCCGGTGGCGAACGCGGCCACCGGTGGCACGTCGTGCGTGCCGACCGTGGCCAGGCAGTGCTCGCGCCACTGCCGGGGTGGCCGGGGCAGGCCGCCCGGGAGCCGCTCGAACCACAGCATGGACGTGCCGAGCACGCCCCGGGCGCCCAGGTAGTCACGCACCCAGTCCTCGACCGTGCCCAGATCCTCCCCGATCGCCAGCGCGCCGGCCCGCACGGCCTCGCCGGTGAACACCCCCACCATCGCCTGGTGGGGGTAGCGGACGTAGGCGCCGCGGTCCGGCGTCATCCCGGCGGGTACCCACCAGAGCCGGAAGAGCCCCATCACGTGGTCCGCCCGCAGCCCGCCCGCGTGCCGGAAGGCGCTGCGGAACAGCCCGGCCAGCGGGCGGTAGCCGTCCGCGGCGAGCCGGCCGGGGTGCCAGGGGGGCTGCGCCCAGTCCTGGCCGCGCTGGTTGAACTCATCCGGCGGCGCGCCCACGGTCACCCCCGGCGCCAGTACCCCGGCGTGCGCCCAGGCATCCGCGCCACCCGGGTGCGCGCCCACCGCGAGGTCGGCGACGATCCCGATCCGCATCCCCGCCGCCCGCGCGGCGGCCTGGGCGGCGGCGCACTGCTCGTCGGCGAGCCACTGCAGCCAGGCGTGGAACCTCACCGCCGCGCCGAGCCTGCCGCGCCCGGCCAGCACAGCGGCCGAATGAGCACTGCGCAGCGGCGGTGGCCATGCCCGCCAGTCGGGTCCGTGGATCTCGGCCAGCGCGCACCAGGTGGCCCAGTCGTCCAGCGCCTGGCCCCGGTGGACCCGGAACCGCTCGAACGCGGCCCGCCGGCCAGGGGCCAGCGGCTGGCCGTAGACGATCTCCAGCGCGGCGCGTTTGGCACGCCAGACCGCGTCCCGGTCGATGAGGCCGCCGCCGGCGCTGGCGGCGCGGAGCGGGACGGCCAGGCCGGCGATGCGGCGCCGCTGCGCGGCGGGCAGCAGCGCGTACTCGCCGATGTCCTCCACCCGCAGGTAGAGCGGGCTGACGAACTGCCTGCTCATCGGCAGATAGGGGGACGGGCTCACCGGCGGGACGGGCTCACCCGCGTGCAGCGGGTTGATGAGCACGAAGCCGGCCCCGAGCTCGCTGCCGCTCCAGGTGGCGAGGTCCGCCAGGTCGTGCAGGTCACCGTGGCCCCAGGAGCCGCGGGAGCGCAGCGAGTACAGCTGGACGGTGAACCCCCAGCTCCGGCCGGGGGGCCGCGGCGCGACCGGGGGGCCGGCCGCCAGCCCCGGCCACGGCGCGGGCCGTCCCCGCGCCGTGCCCGGCCGGGGGGCGGGCGGGGTGCCCGCAGGCCCAGCGTCCAGCGCCGCGAGGACGGCGGCGAGGGTCTCGTCCGAGACGTCCACCGGCCGACCCCGCCAGTCCCGGTAGGACGTCACCACGCCGCGGGCCTGCGCCCGGCGCCGCAGGAGGTCGCTGCTCACCCTGCCATGATCCACGCCACCGCGGCGTCCCGGGCACCGGCCGGCCGCCGCCGCCCGGCCAGGGCTTGACCCGTGCCCGCCGCCATCGTATCTTAATGATGCTCAGAAAATGAGTATCTATCAGATCGCCCGGCCTGGGAGGAGCGCTGCCATGCCAGCGAGATCCCGCCGGTGGACCGCTGCCGACGTGCCGGACCAGTCCGGCCGGACGGCCGTGGTGACCGGCGCCAGCAGCGGGCTGGGCCTGGCGACGGCCAGCGTGCTGGCCAGCCGCGGAGCCACCGTGATCCTGGCCTGCCGGGACCTGGCCAGGGCCGGCCGGGCCGCGGACCGGATCCGGGCCGTGGCACCGGGGGCGGGCGTGCACGTGCTGCGGCTCGACCTCGCCTCGCTCGCCTCGGTCCGCGAGGCCGCCACCGGGATCCGCGCCGCCTGGCCGCGGCTGGACCTGCTGATCAACAACGCGGGCGTGATGCGGCCGCCGTACCAGCGGTCGGCGGACGGCTTCGAGCTGACCTTCGCCACCAACCACCTGGGCCATTTCGCGCTCACCGGGCTGGTGCTGCCCAGCCTGCTGGCCACGCGTGGCTCGCGGATCGTGACCGTCAGCAGCGTCGGCCACCGGGACGGCGTGATGCGCTTCGACGACCTGCAATCCGAGCGCGGGTACCGGGCCGACGACGCCTACGCGCAGTCCAAACTGGCGAACCTGCTGTTCACCTACGAGCTGGCAGAGCGGCTGCAGGCAGCCGGTCATGCCGCGATCGCGCTGGCCGCCCATCCCGGCCTCGCCCGCACCGGGCTGTTCCGGTGGGATCCGTGGCTGACCCGGGCACTGCTCAGCCAGGCCCTGCGCCCGCTCACGTTCTGGGGGCTGCACAGCGCCCGGGCCGGCGCGCTCGCCACGCTGCGGGCCGCGGCCGACCCGTCCGCCCGGGCGGGCGAGTATTACGGCCCGGGCGGGTGGCACGAGTACACCGGCAACCCGGTCCGGGTGGACTCGGCCGCGCAATCGCACGACCCGGCGTCCCGGCGGCGGCTGTGGCAGATGTCGGAGCAGCTGACCGGCGTGTCCTACCTGGACGTGCCCTACCCTGAGGACCATGCCGGCACGGGGCAAGGACGGCCGCTACCACCACGGTGACCTGCGGGCCGCGCTGATCGAGACCGCCATCGAGGTCATCGGCGAGCGGGGCGTGCGCGGCTTCTCCATGGCCGAGGCGAGCCGCCGGCTCGGTGTCGCCGTCAGCGCCCCGTACGCCCACTTCGCGGACCGGGACGAGCTGCTGGCGGCCGTCGCCGTGCACGCCTACCAGCTGTTCTATGCCGAGCTCAGCCCGGCCGTCGGCCAGGTCACCGGGCCAGCCGGGCAGCTGGCCGAGCTCGCACGCTGCTACGTGCGGTTCGCCGCCGCGCACCGGCCGCTGTTCGAGGTGCTGTACGAGGCCGGGCTCGACAAGGCACGCCACCCTGAGATCGAGACCGCCGCGGCGCCCATCGACGACCTCCTCAGCGCCTGCGTCCGCGCCCTTTCCGATGACCAGGCCGGCGCCGGCGAGCTGGCATCGGCGCTGGAGGCCACCGCCAACGGGCACGTCGTCCTGTTCTTCGACAACTGCGCCGGGCAGGACGAGCAGACCGTCGCGCAGGCCGCCGAACGGGCCGCCCGGTCCACCCTGGCCCTGATCGAGAGCCGTCACCTGCTGACCCGGCCCCATGACCAGCTGAGGCTCTGACGGCCCCGGCAGCAGGACCGCCCGGCGCCGTCGCCCCGTCAGCCGGCCGGGTGGCGGGGGCCAAGGGCACGGCCGAGCCACAGGCCCGCCGCCGCCTGGATGGCCGCGACCAGCAGCGTGACCGCGATCGCGACCGCCGCCTGCGCGGGCAGGCCCGCCAGCGCCGCGATGACCCGGGCCACCGCTCCCTCGGGCAGCCCCCGCAGCGCCAGCCACCACAGGGCCGCGCCCCAGCCGGCCGCGGCCACCAGCACCACCGCGGGCAGCGCGACCCGCAGCCGCCAGCGGCCGTGGCGGGACGCCACTCCTCCGGCCAGGCCGGCCAGGAACGGGATGGCCCACGAGCCCACCAGGGCGCCCACCGCGATGAACGCCGCCGCGGCCAGGCAGGCCAGCAGCCACAGGCCGGCCGACCCCCGGTGGCCCGGCGCCCAGGCCGGGTAGTGGGGCGCCGCCGGGGGCTTCCCGGCGGGCGGCGGGGCCCCGAGCCGGCCGAGCCGGTACGAGCCCCGCCTGCCCAGCCTGCGCAGATCAGCCACGCCACGCTCCCATGCTCATGGCCGCAGGCTCCACAGCACAGGGCCTGCCGCGTACCCGCCGGCCGGTGGCATCGGCAGGTACCGCCCGTCCCACCAGTCCGCCATCTGATCGGAATACCAGGGCGAGGCCGGGTTCTCGCTCTGCCCGCCCGGGTACACGCCCTCGCCGGTGGCGGTCCCGTGGCCGGGCCACGCCACGATCATCCGCCAGCTCGGCCCCTGGTGTGAGACCAGGCCGCCATCGGCGGCGTCCACCGTCCACGGGTCGGCACCGGAGGCACGCGGCCCGTACCCGAGCGCCGGCGCCTGCGTCACCGACGGGAACTGGCGGAAGTGCAGCCGGCCCCAGGCCCAGCTCGACGGCGCGCCGTGCAAGGTGGCGCCCAGGTGCGCCACCGCGGTGGCGAACGCGGACCGCATCACCGCTGGCGCCGTGCGGTGGGGACCGCCGGGCGGGCTGAACGCACTGTTGGCCGGGTCGGCCGTGGTCCATTCCGCGAGTACCTGGTCGAGGCTGACCTGGTTCTGCGGGGAGACCGCCAGCCCGGCCCGGTCCTTGTGCACCGGCACCTTGGCGGCCTTCCACCACGGCCCGAACACCGCGTCCAGGTAGTCGCCCCAGAACGTCCACCACAGCGCCGCGGCCGCCGAGCTCTGCGCCATGGCGCCGTTCCAGCCGTGCAGCAGCGCGGCCGCCGCCTGCTGCCGCGCCGTCAGGTGCCCGCCCCGCAGCGCCGCGAGCAGCGGCGGCACGATCTGCTGCGCCAGCCGGTCGGTCAGGCTGAGCTGGACCGCCGCGAAGTCGGCCGGGTGCATCCGCGACCGCCCCTGCAGCGAGGCGTAGATCTCCCCCGCCCGGTACCCGGGGTCGAAGAAGTTCGCGCTGGTGCCGATGTAGTAGGGATAGGAGGGGCCAGCCGGGCGCTGGTTCGCGGTGGCCACCACATGGCCCGGCGGGTCGTAGACCTGCGGCACCGAGGCGTACGGGATCACCCCGGCCACGTCGTCGGCACCGGTGCCCGGCATCGGCAGCCACGGGTCGCCGTGGCGGACCAGCGGGTAGTAGCCGGCCGAGATCGCCCCGATGTTCCCCTGGTCGTCGGCGTAGACGAAGTTCTGTGACGGCGCCCGCCAGCCCGCCAGCGCCGCGCGGAACTGCGCGAAGTCGTGCGCGCGGTTCACCGCGAGCATCACCGCGAGGTCGGGCGAGGGAATATTGCCCATCCAGTCCACCGACGTTGTCTGGCCCGCCTGCGTCATCACCGGGCCGTGCACGGTGATGTCCACCGTCAGGTGGGCCGCCGACCCGCCCCGGACCGGGATCGTGTAGGACACCTGCCGCATCCGCCGCCAGGCGCCGCGCCAGAAGTACTGCCCGGGACGGCTCTTGCTGGTCCGCTCGGTGTAGAACAGCGTGGCCTGGTTCTGGGTGTCGGTGAGCGACCACGCGATGTGCGCGTTGTGGCCGATCAGCACCCCCGGCAGGCCGGGGACGCTCACCCCGGTCACCGACAGGCCGGGCGCGGACAGCGCGATCTGGTACCAGATCGAGGGCACGGTCTGCGGCAGGTGCGGGTCGCCGGCCAGCATCGACTTCGCGCCCGCGACCTTGGGGCCGTTCGCCGCCCAGGCGTTGCTGTCGGGGTACTGGTGGATGGTGCCGGCCGGCAGCGCGTCCGTCTGGGCGAGGATGGCGGCTGCGGCTGCCGCTACCTGCGGTGTGATGCGGTTGCTGCCGGGGCCGGGGCCGGCCACCGGCCCCTTTACCGCTCCCGCCGAGGCCGTTGCCGCCAGCACCGGCTGGCCGGCTTGCGGGGCGATGGGGGCGATGCCGCGGTCTTTGTACGGGCCCGGGTCGTAGGGATTGTGCTGGCCGGGGGCCAGGACGGGGAACCAGGCCATCGTGTGGGCCGGGCCGAGGGTGCGCTCGAGGATGGCGTAGTCGAGCGGGGTGGTGGTGTAGTCGAGTTGCTGGGTGAGGACTCCCTGCAGGACGAGGCTGTCCACGGGAGTCCAGCGGCCCGGGTAGACACCGGTCAGCCCGTAGATGGAGGGCCATTCGCCGGAGCTGCTGGCCTGGGCCAGGTAGTCGTTGACGCCGCGGGAGTAGGCGATGAGCGCCTGCCCGGCCGGGCTGGTGCGCGAGGTGGCGGCCCATTCGGCCCGGGCGGTGCGCAGCAGGCCGAGGCGCAGCTCGAACTTGTCCGAGGACAGGCCGGCCGGGCCCGCCAGCTGGGCGACGCGGCCCTCGCCGAGGCGGCGCTCCAGGTCCATCTCGGTCAGCCGGAACCGTGCGTGCAGGTAGCCGAGCGCGAGGAACGCGTCGGCGTCGTCGGCCGCCCGGATGGAGGCCACCCCGTGGCTGGTGAAGGCGACCGTGACCGGGTGGGCCAGGCCCGGCAGGGACAGGGCCTGGGAGTGGGCCGGCTGCCCGCCAGCCGCCGACGTCCAGGCGCCGTGCCCGGGGTCGAGCGCGCGGCCGAGCGCGGGCACCGGGCCGTAGCCGAGCGCGAACAGCGCCAGCACGGCGGCGGACACCAGCAGCGCCGCCAGCACGTTGAAGACGCGTCCCATCAGCCCCCCCACGGTCCCAGCCGGCTCACCACAGCGGCGGGTGCCGGTCCTGCCACGGCCGGGCCGCCTCCACCTGGGCGGACAGCGAGATCAGGGTGGCCTCGTCGCCCATCCGGCCGGCCAGCATCACCCCGACCGGCAGCCCGCCGGCGGTCCAGTGCAGCGGCAGGCTCACCGCTGGCTGCCCCGTCACGTTATACACGGCCGTATACGGCGTGAACCGCTTCTGCCGCTCGAAGTTCTCCGCCGGCTCCACCTCCTCGAAGTAGCCCACCGGCACGGGTGGCGAGGCGAGGGTGGGCGTGAGCACCGCGTCGTAGCCGTTCAGCGTCTCCCAGGCCGCGCGGACCGTCAGCTGCAGGTACGCCTGGGCGAGGATGAGGTCCTGCGCGCCGAGCGCCTTCCCCTTGCCGCGCAGGTAGCGGGTGAGCGGCAGCAGGCGGTCCTCCTGGGACGGGTCCACCGGCGCCAGGGTCGCCATCGCGTACCAGAGCGTCTCGAACGCGGGCACCACTTCCGCGCCGAACGGCGGGTCGATGTCCTCGACCTCGTGCCCGAGGCCGGCCAGCAGCGAGCTGGCCTCCTCATAGGCGGCCACGCAGTCCGGGTGCACCTCTCCCCCGCCGACCGCGTGCTCCAGCGTCCGGCCGATCCGGAGCCGGCCCGGCTCGCGGCGCGCACAGCCCAGGAAGCTCTGCCCGGGCGCCAGCGGCGGCTGGGTGTACATGTCGCCGGGCTGGTTGCCGGTCATCACGTCGAGCAGGAGTGCCGCGTCGGCCACCGTCCGGGCCAGCGGGCCGTCGATGCCCAGCCCGACCAGATCCGGCATGAGCGGGGCGGAGGAGATCCGGCCCCGCGTCGGCTTGATGCCGAACAGGCCGCAGACACTGGCCGGTATGCGGATCGACCCGCCGCCGTCGCTGCCCTGGGCCGCCGGGGCCAGCCCGGCCGCCACCGCCGCGCCCGCGCCGCCGCTGGACCCGCCCGCCGACCGCGACAGGTCCCACGGCGTGCGGGCGGGCGGCCCGATCGCCGTCTCGGTGTAGCAGGGCAGCCCGAACTCCGGCGTGGCGGTCTTGCCGGTGATCACCGCGCCCGCCGCGCGCAGCCGGGCCGTCACGAAGTCGTCCTCGGCGGGGACGTTGTCCTCGAACGTCAGCGAGCCGAGCGTCTGGCGGACCCCGGCGACCATGTTGAGGTCCTTGATCGGGATCGGCACCCCGGTGAGCGGCGGGAGCGAGGCCGGATCGCCGGCCCGGGCGACGGCCTTCCCTGCCTGGCTGGCCTGCTCGCTTGCGAGGTCGGCGGTGACCGTGAAGAAGGCCCCGACCTCGGCGTTGAGGCGCCCGATGCGGTCCAGGTAGTGGCCGGTGATCTCGGCCGGCGACAGCTCGCGCCGCCGGACCGCGGCCGCCAGCTCCAGCACCGTCAGGTCATGAATCTGCGTCACGTTACCGAACCGTAGCTGGCCGGCCGCCCGGGTACAACGCGGCCATTCCGCGCTCCCTGCCAAGGACGGCGGCCAGGGACGGCGCATCCGGCCGGGGCTGCGCCGGTAGGCTGGGGGCTTCACCCACGTGGAGGAAAGATGCCGCCGCTACGCTCCCGCACCGTCACGCACGGGCGGAACATGGCCGGGGCGCGCGCGCTGCTGCGTGCCACCGGGGTCGCACGCG
>Ga0335077_10002574_pt1 | contig 21680 bp, 20 predicted proteins | sample Lox_Sample_31_FD_207151 | JGI IMG/M metagenome (GOLD analysis project Ga0335077, IMG submission 207151) | Soil microbial communities from Loxahatchee National Wildlife Refuge, Florida, United States - Lox_Sample_3.1 | ecosystem: Environmental > Terrestrial > Soil > Wetlands | place: USA...
CCGCCGTGACTGTCTGAGGGATTGTCTCCAGGCGGAGGCGTTGAGATGAAGCGTGGAAACGGGCGCTCCGCGCGCCCCCGGGGCGCGACTCTGAGCGTGTCGTTGCTCTTGTCACTGCTCGCTGGACTGTGTGCGAGCGGCCGCATACTCGCATCCGGTGCGCCTGCGCATTCGCACGCGAGCGAGCTTTTCTCCGGCTGGCAGTGCGATTACGGCTACTTGCCCGACGCCAATCGCTGCGTCCTGGTCCAAGTTCCCCCGCATGCCTATCTCGACGATTCCGGATTGGATTGGAAATGCAACCGTGGCTATCGACGCAGCGCCGATCAGTGTCTCGCTATCCTAATCCCGGCCCACGCGCATCTGACGCAGCTGGTGATCGAGCGCGGCTGGCAGTGCGACATCGGCTACCGAGATCTCGGCGATGCGTGTGTGGCGATCCGCGTTCCGCGCGACGCTCATCCGATTTACGACTCCTCCGGCGGACTCGACGCGCTCTCGGCACGCGGTTGGGACTGCAACTGGGGGTACCGAGCCGACGGTGGGGGGTGCGTCGCGATCCGAATTCCCGCGAACGCCTTCATGACCGCTTCAGGTAAGGGCTGGGCCTGCAGGCGAGGCTATGTCAAGAAGGACGAGGCCACCTGCATCGCCCTCATCGTGCCCGCTGTCGCGCACCTTGATGCCACGGGCCACGACTGGGCGTGCAATCTCGGTTACCGCCGCAAGAGCCATACGTGTGTGGCGATTGTCGTTCCCCCGAACGCCTATCCGACCTACGACGGTTACGGACGCGGCTGGCGCTGCCGGCGAGGCTACCGCGAGCAGAATGACGAGCGCTGCTTGGCCGTTCCGGTTCCGGCGCACGCATTCCTGATCGATAGCGGCAACGGCTGGCAGTGTGCGCGGGGTTTCCAGCAGAGCGGTGCGACGTGTGTGCCGCTCAAGATACCGCTCGACGCGCACATCGATTTTTCAGGCAACGAGTGGGAATGCGACGACGGCTACGTGCGCATTGCCGATCACTGCAGCAACGAGGCGAGCGCCGTCGGGTAAGTGCCACCGTGCAGCTGGGGGCTCACTGAAGCGTACCACCCGCGGCATCGAGCACTCCTCGGACCTTCCGCGCGAGATTGGCGCGCGTGAAGGGCTTGACGATCAACTCGACGCCAGCATCCAGACGGCCCTGATGGACGATGGCATTGCGCGCATAGCCAGTCGTGAACAGCACCTTGACCTGCGGCCAGCGCGACAGCACTTGCTCGGCGAGCTGCCGGCCCGTCATGCCGTTGGGCAGACCGACATCGGTAAATAGGAGATCGATCTCGGAGGGCTTCTCGAGCAACGACAAGGCGACCTGTGCGTCGGGTGCGATCAGCACGTGATAGCCGAGATCGCCCAGTACTTCCGCCGTGAAGCTGCGCACATCGTCGTTGTCCTCCACTAACAGAATGGTCTCGCCGCGCGAGCGATACCTCACCACCGTACCAGCCTGTTGAACGGGCTCGACGGCTCGTGCAACGCGCGGCAAGTAGAGCTTGACGCTGGTCCCGGCGCCGGACTCGCTGTAGATGTGCACGTGACCGCCGGATTGCTTGATGAAACCGAATACCTGAGAGAGGCCGAGCCCGGTGCCCTCACCAGACGCCTTGGTCGTGAAGAACGGCTCGAAGGCGCGCGCCATGACCTCCTTCGTCATGCCGACGCCACTGTCGCTCACGGAGATCACCACGTACTGCCCGGGACGTGCGTAGGGATGCAACGCCGAATATGCCTCATCGAGCGTGACGTTCGCCGTCTCGATGGTCAGCTGACCGACGCCTGACATCGCATCACGGGCATTGACGACGAGATTGAGAATGGCCGTCTCGAGCTGATTGCCATCCGCCGAGGTGATCCACAACTCACTGCCGAGCGCGCAGTGAATCGCGACGTTCTCGCCGAGCGTGTGGCGCAACAGATCGGTCATCGTCGAGACAAGCTTGTTCACGTCGAGCGGCTTGGGATCGAGCGGCTGGCGGCGTGCGAACGCGAGCAGCCGCGCGGTAGTGCTGGCCGCCCGGTCGGCGTTGCGCTTGGCCATCTCCAGATACCGCCGTGCCTCCGCATCCGCAGCTCCCACACGGCGCTGCGCGATCTCCACGGCATTGCGGATGACGTGCAGGAGGTTGTTGAAATCGTGCGCGATGCCGCCTGTCAGCTGGCCGAGAGCCTCGACCTTCTGGGACTGCGCGAAGGCTGCCTGTGACTGGGCCAGCTCCGCATTCAGGCGCTGCTCCGCCGCGCGCCGCTCGGCTTCCTGATGGCGTGCCTTGTGAAAAGAGAAGAGCGTGAGGGCGACGCCCAGCACCATGAGCCCCACCGCGAGGATCCCTCCGGCAACGGCGACCTGCGCCGTGCCACGCTCATCCTGCGCCGCACGCGCCAGGCGCTGCGTCAGCAGCTGGTTCTCGCCCGCCACGATGGCATCGATGGTGGCTTCGACATCGTGCATGGCATCGAGGCGCACATTGCGCCGCAGGATGATCTGTGCGGCAGTCCTACCCTCGTGCTGATACGCATCGAGATCGTGCTGCATCGCGCGCCGCCCGGCTTCGATCTGCTGCGCGAGAGTGGCCATGCGCCGCTGTTGCGCAGCGCTCACGGACGCGGTCTGCCGCAACCTGTCCATGAGCGCCGGGATCGCGACGCTCGCGCTACGATAGCTCTCGAGATCGGTGGGTTCTCCGGCCAACACATAGGCGCTTTGTCCCCGCTCGGCATCCTGCAGAGACGCCTTGAGCATCTGGGCGGTCGCGATCACCTGAAAGGCGTGCGCAACCGATTCGCGATCGCGCGTGAGCCGCGGCAACCGGCTCATACCCTGATAGGTTTGCAGGCCGATGAGCGCAAGAAACGGCAGCACGATCAACAGGAGGGCCAGCCAAAGCCCCGCCGGGACATTGCGCTGAAGCATGGCAGTTACGCTACAGTATGCCGCGCAAATGCAACGATCCGCAATACATGATCCACGATCTCGCGCGTCATGCGCCGGGTGACGGGGGCATGCCCGAAGAGGGTGCGGTAGTAGAACGGGCCCGTCAGCATGTCGAGCAGCAGCTCGAAGTCGACATCGTGCCCGATCTCACCGCGCGCGACCGCCCGCATGAAAGCCTCGCGCATCGATTTGCGGCGCTTCGCGAGCACTTGCTGGCGAATGATGGCCGCGAGCGCCGGATCCTGGGCCATGTCCGCCACGAGCCCGGCCAGCGCCCTTCCCAACGGGCCGCCGAAAGCGCTCAGTAAGGTTCCCACCGCTGCCTCGAGATCATCGCGCAGCGCGCCCGTATCGGCCGCCGGCGCGTCGCCCATCTCGCTCAGTACCGCATAAGCGACCAGATGTCGCTTGCTCGGCCAGCGCCGATAGATGCTCGAGCGTGCGCGCTTCACGATGCGGGCGATACCATCGATGGTCACCGCCCGATAGCCGCGTGTGCGCAGCACGGACAGCACGGCCGACACGACATCCGTGTCGATGCGCTCATCGCGCGGCCGGCCGGGACCTACGCCCGCCGCCGCCCCTCGCTGCTGCAACTCCCTGGCTGAAGTTGATCTCATGTGCCCCTACCTTCCTTGCCCTGGTACACGTTGGGATCCGACGTGAGCTTGCCTGAAATACGAGACATAGTGTATCTTATTAGTCCGCGAATTGGAGAAAGCCACGATGAAACGATTCCTACCCCTTCTCATCCTGGCCGGCGTCCTGCTCGCGTGCAGCTCGACCGAGTCAGACTGGCAGAAGGCAAGCACCGCCAATACCGTTCAGGCGTATCAGCAGTTTCTGCAGAGCCACGCAACAGGAGACCACGCCGATGAGGCACGCAGTCGCATCCGTGCGCTGCAAGACGATCAGGCGTGGATGGAGGCGATGAACACCAATACCACCGAGAGCTTTCAGCAATATCTGCAGAAGGAGCCGATGGGCACGCACGCACAGCAGGCGCGCGATCGGATCACGGCGCTGCAACGAGCCTCCGACTGGCAGGTTGCGCAGGCGAGCGGCTCGGCGGCCGCCTTGCAATCGTTCCTGCAGAAGTACCCTACCGGGCCCGAGGCTGATCAGGCCCGCGCGCGACTCGACAGTGACTACCAAGTGCAGCTCGCCGAGTATCACACCAAGCGCGAGGCCGACCATGCTGTCAAGCGGCTCGAGTCACGTTACGGGAAGGTGGTGCACGGCCTGACCGTCTCTACCGGAACAGACAAGCTCAATCAGGTGCACTCCGCACCGATGAGCCTCGCGAACGCGCAAGCTGCCTGTACGACGGTAGAAAAGTCCGGCCAGCACTGCGAGGTGGTCAAGGTCGCCCAGCGCTGAGGGCCGTTAGCGACGGCCCTCCGTTGCACCTCTGGACCTCCGGCACCCCTGGCCGGAGCGGCACCAGCCTGATTGGCCGGCGCCGCACTGATGCGGCTATCCGGCCTGTGCGGGAGCCTGCGGGACGATGGAGCCCATGAGCACGTCGCCGCTGGTCAAAGTCTCGACCGGCGTCAGTCGCACGTGTGCTGCCTGCAGCTCGTAGCACATGCCTGGGGAAATCGTCTGCGTCTGACCGTCGTAGGTCACTCGCAAATCGACGGCCGGCGCAGGGGTGAAGGGTACCGGCTGTGATGTGAGCGGCGTCGGCCGCAGATATTCGGGTGGCTCTGCCGAAGACTGCGCCGTGAAATTACAGACCCGCATCCAGCGCGGTTGCCTGTAGGCCAGGACCTCGGAGTCGGCCCGATCGCTCAGCTGAAACTGAACACCCGAGCTTGCCGCAATCTGCCGGTCCTCCTGCGTTGCGCTCGTGCCTTGCGCCAAGGCCGTTGCGGCGGTGAGAGTTGCGGCGGCGATCCCCGTAGAAATCAAACCAAATGAAGAGTGTTGACCACGCTTCATACATACCTCCTTGTCATTGCATGCCGGGAAACGAGTTGTTCCGGCGCGGCAGCGGAGCCCACTGCCTCACTAAGGATAAGAAGCAAGAACTGTACCGATGCCCGGGGGCGCTTTGTTTGAAGTACTGCCCCAGGCCACGTTGTTTGAAAGTAGTAGAACTCGAGGCCGGCATCGCGGTCTAATACCCTGCAGAGGTGTGTATGAAGTCACTGCTGACTTGCGCGTGCTTCGGCATGGTCGCCGCCGCGTTCGCAGCCGCGCCGCCTGCGGCAGAGCAGCCCGCGGCGTGGGTGCCGCACGAGGTCATTGTGCAGTATCAGAATTTGCCCGTCGCTTACTCCTGCGATGCGCTCTGGTACAAGGTCGGCGATATCCTGCGCGCGGTCGGCGCGTGGAGGTACGTGTCCATTACTCCTCGCGACTGCAAGCCCCAGACGCAGAACAATGGCCTTTCGCCGACTCTCAGTGTGCATTTTCTGGCGCTCGAGAAACTCGGGCCTTCTGAGGCGCGCTGGGCGCAGACGCGTGCCGTAGTACAGGCCGTCGATCTCAGGGCCGGCACCCCGAAGTCACTCGGCAGCGGCGATTGCGAGCTTCTCAGGCAAACCAATGAGGACCTGCTCTCGCTGCTGAGCGACGAGGTGCAGGTCGTATCCAATAACTTGCAATGCGGATCGCAGGCCTCCGCGCGCAACTATGATCTTGCGGTGCGCGCCCTCGAGGCGGCCCCGGCGACGGCGACACTCGCCGCACGCCCATCTGCCGGGCGCTGAGCCGGCCTCACTTGCGCAAATTCCGCCCACTGATGGGCGCGCGCTTGAATGCGAGGGGGTTCGAGAACGTCATCTTGAAGGTCTAGGCCAGACTCCGCTGTCCCACGGCTCATCACCAGCGACCGAGGGTGAATCTGCAGAGTCCGGGTTGACGACGCCAAAACGGGCTGGAATCTGCGCATAGAACAAGCGGACTTTCTCCGTGTGGAGAAGATCCAGCAGCTTCGCTGCCTCCTCATCGGTAACGATGAACTCCACCTCTACGGCTAGCGTGCCGGCAAGCTCAAAGAACGTGGCTTCGTGCAGGCGGTGATGCCGACCAAAGCCGGCCATCGCGCGGAAGGCGGAACCGCCGCGGATTCCGAGTTTGTTCGCGCGCTCAAGCAGCCACTCCCAGACTAGCCGACCGTGGTGACGGTGGTTTTCGTGTACGTAGAATCGAAAGAACGAGCCTTGCATGACTGCACCTCAGGTTCGTATGTCACTTCAGCTTCGAAGCCAAGCGATGGTGCCGACCCCCACGAACGTCATCAGCACAGAACCGCCCAGATGAACAGCCACTGAGCCGCATGCCCACGCAACCCGTCCTTCCTGCAACAACGTGACGAGCTCCGCAGAGAAGGTTGAGAAAGTTGTGAGTCCCCCGCAGAAACCCGTAATAACCAGCAAGCGCCACTCGGGAGCGAGCGCCGAGAACGTCGAAAAAAAAGCCATGGCTGCCCCGATCGCATAACCGCCAACCAAGTTGGCGACAAGTGTCCCTGGCGGTACTGTTGGGAAGATGCTGTTGAGTTTCATGCCCAACCACCAACGCAAGAGTGCGCCGAGGCTGGCACCTACGCTGACCGCGAGAATCGACTTCCACATGCACCTGCCCTTTGACCTGACTCGGGCAGGCAGCTGATGCCTACGTCCTGCCGAAGACGCTCCGCGCAGGCATCATCAGCCGCGAATGCAGCGGTTCGAGGAGGAATGCCATCTCCTTAGCAGGAAGTTTAAGAGTTGCGACGACGGCAATCAATCCGCTACGCCCTGCTGCCCCATGCTTGCTTCATCCCAAGCGCGCCAGGAGCGCAGACATTCGAAGGAATTTGACGACGTCCAAACTGTGCTCTAACGTGCATTGCGTTCGGGGATGGAGTCCCCCGGAATTGCTAGCGAGCTGATGACTCCTACCGTGCACCGTCCTGGCGAGACATTCCGCCGCAGAGGCCAGCGAGGTAGGGTCATGTTCACGAACGTCCAACAGTTGCGCGCGCATCTTCTGGAACGCCTTCAGAAGGGCGAACATCTCATCCTCTACGGACCGCGAGGAAGCGGAAAGTCGAGACTCGTCCTGCAATTGCGCGTAGGTCTTGGCAAAGCCAATATCCCCTGCGCCATTGCCTCTTCCACGACCTGCCTCAACGACATCACACGTACGCTCGCAATGGCTTACCCAGGCGCGGAAACAGGTGCCCGCACCCGGCGCGGCGCGCGCTCTAGGCTGTGGGTGGCCGCAGACCAGCGTCGCGGAGTTCTGCTTCTCGACCACGTGTCGGCCATGAGCACGGCCATGCTCGGCTTCTTGCGACGCCTGCGAGGTGGCGTTGCAGGCATCCTCATGGTGGTCGATTTAGACGTGGAGCGCGACCGGCGGCACATTCGCGCCTTGCGCGTGGGTATGTTGTCGGTGCATATGCCGCGTACTCCCGCCCGTACGTTACTTAGACTATTGCGCTCGCGGTGCAAACAAGTGCGAGTGGGACTCGATCGGGATACCCAAACGAAGCTCATGCGTGTTGCGCGTGGCCGACCGGGCTGGATCCTCCAATGCGCGTCACTGCTCGCTCAAGGGCGCTACCGGCGCGAGGGTCGGTTGCTCTTGAGCGTGCTCTGCACCGACACAGAATTCGCCCTCCGCGAGGGCAATCTGCGCTGGGCGACAGCCAAGGAGAGCGCCGAATCCTCCACGGCGAGGTCAGCGAGTTGAGCGTCACAGACTTATCGGCAAGAGGTTGCGGCCTCAGTAACCATTGACCGCGCTTGGCGGCGCAAGGCAGTACGGGTTCCGACGTTTATGAATCCAACGAGGCTTTGGAGGTGTGAAATGACAAACCGCGAACGGAAGATTCTTTGGCGCGGAGTAGCTGCTGGCACGATTGTCGGGTTGGCCCTGGGACTCATAATCGCGCTGTTCATTGCGATGAAGCCGGAACTCTTGGCAGGGCCGATCCAGTAACCCCCCTCGTTTGCTGCATCACTCAGGAGGAGTCCGGTGTCATGCCCTTCCGGAGTAAGCTCAGCAACTTACATCAGGATGTCATCCCGATACCGTTACCATCAAGCGACCACCGCCGCGGCACTTTGAGCCACACCGACTATCGAGCTACGGAAACCTTCACTTGCTCAATCGGGGCCGTTTCATCAAAGATCTTGCGATAGAGGTCCGGGCCGTAACTCGTGGGCAGCGGTTCACCCTCGAGCAGACGAAATGTGCGCGTGCCGTCCGACAGGCGCTCGGCGCGCATGAACAGCGCGATGTCCAACTGCTCGCCGTGGAGGCGCTGTGCCAGCTCCGTGAGATGCGTTACATACAATAACTTGATGTTGGATTCCAATAGCCCGCGTACGACTTGGCCGGCGATTTCCGATCCTTCCCTCTCATTTGTCGCCGCAAACGATTCATTCATTAGCACCATCGCACCTGGGACAAGACGGTCGACGATCGCGCTCATTCTGCGCAGCTCCTCGTCGAGCTTGCCACTTTTCAGTTCATCGTCCTCCTCGCGTTTGAAATGAGAGAACAGCCCAGTGCAGACATTCGCGCTGAAGTACTCGGCCGGGACGAACATTCCACACTGAAGCATCAATTGCGCTTCGCCGATGGCACGTAATAGCGTTGATTTTCCGCCGCGATTGGCGCCAGTGATCAACACCAGCCGCTTGTGGTTGGCTCTGACAGCATTGCCGACTACCCTCTCCGGACTCCGCAGACTCAGCGACACATCGTATAGCGCACGTGCACTGATCACTTCCTGCTCAGCCGAGAGCACCTCCGGGAAACAGAGCGGCTCGCCTTTTGCGACCAAGCGATCGCGTAGGTTCAAGCAACCGGTGTAGAACCCGAGTTCCCAGTGCAGCATTTCGAAGAAGCTCCGCACATGGTCCACCGACTGTCCCAACGCGCTCGCAACTAAGCTCACTCCATGCCCGCGAAGCGCGCTTAGCACCTGAATGCCAGCCTCGTCCCGGTCCGCGACCTCGTAAACGTAGGCAGCTTTGTTGGTTCGCGGGATCTGCCCCACCCATCCTTGGATGCGCGTGAGCAAGTTCTGTCTCGCTTCGGCTGCTTTGCGCAATACAAAGTTGCCGATCCTGTTGCCCGCCAAGAGCTCGGCGCTTATCAATATGCCGTCCCGAAACTGGAGTCGTCGAAGGTGCTCGTCCAAGGCCGCCAAGTACTCATCGCTCAGCTCGCTCATGAGCATGCCGGCGAATGCCTTTAGTCCTTCCGACTGAAACCGTGCGTGATGGCGATCGGCGAGGCGGCGCAGCCGCCCCAACAGTTCCGAGAATACCTTGAGGACTTCAACGGAGCGGTGTAGCAGCGACTCCGGATAGCGGCTGAGCGTCCAGCCCCACACCTTCTTCTCACGCTCGATGGCCTCCCCCGCGATGGAATACATCTCGCGAATGACGGTGGGCTGCTTCATGCAGTCCGCTAAGATGTGCTGCCGATAGACGATCTCGTCGGGTCTTTCGAGACTCGTTAGCAGCACTTTCCGTGCTACCTCGAGCAAGAACCTATCGCTATTGGCCATCGCCTCAAGCACCGCATCCAGCTGTAGGTCTTGAGCCAGCTCCACGCGCGCTTCCGGTAGCTCTCGCGGCAGCTCGAAGTTGCGCTCGCGGTGAAGAAGGTGTGCCTTCAAGATGCCAGTCGCTCTCTAATCATTCGATACGTAAGCCGGTACTTGCGCGCGATCGCCTCCGCGTACGCGCGTCCGTCCGCGGGTTGGCGCAAAATCTTGAAGGTGCGTCGCGTCGGATTGTCGGGATCCACGGTGCTTACCATGCTGACCGTGGGCCGGTCCAACGTAGACAGTTCATCTAGAAAAGTTACGCAAACGCAAAGCATGTCGCGGCTGATGATCCGCTCTAGCACCTCCTTGTTTAGGAACAGCGAATCGCTCACTGTCGTGGCACCGAAACTCTCATTCATGATGAGAATGCTGCGCGCGGTTGCTTGCTCTAAAATTGCATGCATCCTCAACAGTTCTTCTTCGAGTTTGCCGCTGAGATTCCCCGCCTTTTCAGCTCTCTCGAAATGTGTGAACAGACTGTCAAACAGAAAGAGCTTGGCATCCCGGGCCGCTACCGGGCAGCCCAAGCTAGCGAGGTAGTGCAGTTGGCCAAAAGTACGCGCAAAGGTCGATTTGCCCCCCTGATTCGCCCCAGAGACCACCAGGACGCGCTCCATGCCGTGAAGCTCGAAATCATTGGTCACGACGGTGCCGTGTTCGCGGATGAGCCTACTCGCAAGGGCAAGGTCGAACACCTCGTGAGCACGAATCGCCTTTGAAGTGTCCGTGATGGTGGGATAACAGAATGGGAGCCCACCTGGCGCAAAGCCCTCCATGTACTCCAGATAGGAGAGGTAGAACTGAATCTCGCGATCGAAGGCACGGATCGTTGGTTCGATACATTGGCGATGCTGTGCACAATAACGGTCGAGTCGCGCGAATATCTGCGGATTGAGCCACGCCACCCGATCTACTATGGCCGCCTCGACATGGTTCAGCTCGGACGTGTCGCGGAAGGTAAACTGATAGTCTCTCACCCCGCCCTGTTTGAACTTCTCGAAAGTTCGGAGTACCTCTGCGCCATAGTCACCTTCCGACTCATAGCGCCTCACCTCGATGCGCGCGCCTTCGATGCACAGCGCGTAGCGGATGGTGCTCAGATCGCCGAGGAGGCGGTGAGTTTCCTCAAAGAGAGAAACGAATTCTGCGGACTGAGTATAGGAGGTAAGGTACTCGCGCAACCTGCGAAAGCCCCGCGATTGGACGTTCGCACCCGTCAGGTGCCGCGCTAGTGAGTCCACCGATTGACAGTAAAGATGAGCACCATCCAGGAACCAGCGTTGCTTCTCATGTGGGTAGTGAACGCTCTCTGAGCGCGCGAGGCGACCTGCGATGACGCGCATGCCCTGAACGAAGGAGCGAATATGCAGCAGGAGTGCGCGGTCCTCGAGATCGCGCAGCACTTCGTGCCGATACGCGATTGCATCGAGGCTCCTCAGCGGGTCATAGAAGAAGGGCTCCAGATCATAGTCCTCCCGCCCTGCCGTAATTGCCGTGACGACCTGATCCAGATTCAGATCCGCGAAACACGCTGGAGGTGTCAGAGTAGCGGGTCGCGTACCGCCCGCTTCAGAGTCCTCGTACAGGATGCTGAATGACATCGCTCACCGCACTTCCACCACGCCCTACCGTGCGCTCTAGGCACCGGTAGGAGTCATCAGCTTGGGAGGCGGTTCGGGGGGGACTCCATCCCCGATGCGTCCACGTTATCGGCCGCACATGGCCTCGTCAACTCTCTGCCCAGGGCCTCTGGCTATGCGCGCCGAGCGTTGCATGAAGGGAAGGGGCAAGTGCTTTCCGACCTTGGGCATTGACGAACAACAGCCACTGAATTAGCCTTTTTCGCTGCAACCGGGGATGGAGTCCCCCAGTAATTGCCTTATGCGCTGATGACTCCTGCCGTGTGCGTAGATACGCACACGCCGGGAAGCTCCCGTCGTGTGCGGCGGGAGTAGTTAATGCATTTCAAGTGGGTGGTTCTGCCAAAGAAGAACGCAGCAGCCTCTGTCGCTCGATTCACCTTCTTTGCAACCCGCCGTCAACGCGGCCAAGCGTTCCTGAAGCCGACAGTCGCTCCTCCGATGTTGCGAGGGGCGCAATGAACGCCCCGGCGATTGACTCCGTAAATTTAGCGGCTGATGCGGAGCTCAGGCGCTTGGAGCTTCAGCGCTGCCTCGAGGAGGCGGCCATTCTCCCCGGCGCGGACGCGAGCACATGCCGCTGGCTGCAGGAGAAGCTCTCCGACTCTGTCTTCAACTTGGTCGCCGCGGGCCAATTCAAGCGCGGCAAGAGCACGCTCATCAATGCATTGCTGGGCGAGGCGCTGCTCCCCATGGGTGTAGTCCCGCTCACCTCCGTTGTGACAATCCTGTGCTCCGGCAAATCCTCTGCAGCCCGCGTCGAATTCCGTGACGGAAGGCGACTTCCAATTGAACTCGATGCACTGGGCGACTATGCCACTGAGCGCGGCAACCCGAGCAACTCCAAGCACGTCGAGCGCGTTGTAATCCAGCATCCCTCATTTTGGCTTGCCCAGGGCGTGCGTTTGGTCGATACACCCGGTCTCGGCTCGGTTTACGAGCACAACTCGGATGAGACTCGCAAGTACCTGCCGCAAGCGGATGCGGTGTTGTTCGTGGCTTCGGTTGATCAGCCGCTCAGCCGCGCAGAGCTCGACTTTCTCGGTGATATTGGGGCGTACGCCGGAAAGATATTCTGTTTGCTCAACAAGACTGACTACCTACGTCCTGAGGAGTTGCGCGAATCGCTGCTGTTCTCGACTGATGTGATCCGCAATGCGCTCGGCGCTTCGGTGCCGGTATACGCGGTCTCGGCGCGACTGGCGCTCGAAGGTAAGCAGAATGCCGATAGCGATGCGCTCGGCCGCAGTGGCATGCGCGAATTCGAATCGGCGTTAGGCCACTTCATTGAGACGGAGAAGATGGACGCGTGGTTGCGCTCGATTATTCACAACCTGATGCGCATACTCGCCCATGCGCGCTTTGGGATTGACCTCGAATCGAAGGTGCTCACTGAACCGCTCGAGGCGATTGAAGCCAGTCTTGCACTATTTCATCAAGAGAAGCAGACTGTCGAGCAGCGCCGTGCCGACTATCAGGTATTGCTAGAGGCCGATGCTCGGAGATTGCTAACGGCGGAGATCGAACCCAGCCTTGAAACCTTCACACGCGCGCGACAAGAGAGCGTTCTGGCAGAGGTCGAGCGCTGGTTCACAGAGCTGCAGCGCATGTCCTCTAGGAAGCTGCACGTGGCACTAGAAGAACGCGTCGTGACGGAGATCCGCAACACGTATGATGACTGGCTCGCCCAAGAGGATGTGAAGCTCTCCAAGGCCTTCCAGGCGCTGTGCTCCCGCTTCTGGTCCAGTATGCAGGACACCGTAGACGATTTGTTGCAACGTTCGAGCGAGCTCTTCTCTGTCGCTTTGGGTGGAACAAAGGCCGAGTCCCGTTGGAGCACAGAATCCGGGTTCTACTATAAGTTTTGGTATGAGCCTACGAGTCTGAAGATCCTCTCTTCCTCACTTGTGCTCGCCCTGCCAAGGCTCATCGCCGGACCGCTGATCATCAGACGCACAAAGGCCATGGCGATCGAACTCATCGAAATTCAGGCAGGTCGTATCCGTCACGACCTGCAGGAGCGGCTCAAGAAAAGCGTCCAAGACGCTGGGCGTCGCATGGTCGCCCAGATCGAGGCCACGATTGTGGGAATCGAATCAGCCATCAACGACGGCCTTGCAATGCGCTTACATCGGACCCAGGATATCGAAAGTCGCAGCGCTCAGCTGGAAGAGCTCCGCGCCAAAACGTGCGCACTCGAGGAACGGGTCCGGCGCCTCCTGAATTACCTTCCTTCTGTCAAGACCAGCTGACTGCGACATGCGCGGTTGCCATTGTCGGCTCTACTTTCCGATCAAGTGCTGGGCGTCATTGATCCGCAGCACCCTTGCTCCCATCTCCCAGATATCTGCCTCGCTCACGGCGCACGGCTGCGGTGACAGACGCCAATAGGCTGAAAGCGGCTGATCCAGCAGCTGCATTAACAACGCTCGAATTCCGCTGTCGTGGCCAACCAGCACGACGCTGTCACTCGCATGACGCTCTCGGATCATACGCATTGCGTCTGCGATACGCGATACGAGCTCCTGCAGCGACTCGCCCTGGGGGAAACGCATCATCTGGGGCACGGACTGCCATCGATCGAGCAGGGCCGGCCAACGCTCGCGAACTTCCGTGCGCGTCAACCACTGCCACTCGCCGTAGTCAATATCATTAAGCTCTGCCAACTCCACGGCACTCACAGCGCATGCCGCGGCAATCAGGCGACCAGTCACCACGCATCGTTGCAGCGGACTCGTGTATACGATCGCCGGCTGCCAGTACTGAGCGACGTAGGTGGCGACCGCGCGGGCTTGGGACTGTCCCTGTACCGTGAGCGGTACATCCATGCGGCCGCGAAAGCGCTCGGGAGAGATGCCCTCGACGTGTCCGTGGCGGATCAGGAGAGTTTCGGCATAGGAGTCAAACCTCGCAGTAAGCCTGGAGGCCCTCATCGCGACCCGTTATGGCCATCGATCCACCATGCGCTGTCAAACAATTGTGGTTCCTGCCAGTCCCAGGCGCGCACCGCCTGCAGTGACGCCGAGCCGCGGCTTAGTATTAGCGCTACAGCGCGCAAGAAGACCTGCACGCGCTGTGCGCGGTCGATCACCTCCAGAACCAGTGGCAGCTGGGGCTGTCGGAGCACCGCGGGGCTGCCGCTTCTGCGCTCTCGTTACGAACCACATATCGCGCTTCTGGTGTCTCAGGCATAACTAGCCGTGGCGAGGCATGCACCCCCGCGGTAACGCTCAAGACGGTAGGAGTCATCAGCTTTATTGGCGGTTCGCGGGGGACTCCATCCCCGATGGGTTCAAGGTTACGGACCGGGGGTTATTGCGTCAACAGACCGCATCTCGTTTTTCCGGCCACGGCGCAGACTCTCTACACTGGCTGACCCACGGGAGATACGCCACAGGAATTATTCGAAGCGTCAGCGGGCCAGGAGTTGAGTAGCTCGAGATCGGCTCGCGCCGCTTGTGCCGCCTCTCCGATCAGAGTCGGTGAGGCTTGCAACCGGTCCTTTGCTTCGTAGGCCGCCACACCTGCATTAAACTCTCCGGCGAGCTCGGTGATCTGCCTGACTCCCCATTGATACAGCGCCTCGCCGTGCGTCGCGAGCTGCGGTGAGGCAAATGGCAGCCAAAAGCGCTTCAAGCGGCTTCGTGCTGCGCCGCGCATCCATCGCCTCCAGCGCGGCAACCAGCGCGGCCGATCAAGATCCGCAGTCTCTTCGAGGTCCGGCAACTCGCAGACGGGCCGCTCGCGCGGCAGTGGCAGCTCGGCCACCACATCGCGCCTGATGCTCTGAGTTCGGCTCAGTTGCAGCAGCCGTTGTAGATTTTGGCGAAGGTCCCAAAGCATGCGTGTGACCGCATTGCCTGCTTCCGCAACGCGCTGCAAAGCTGCCGCACTCACGAATCGGGCCGTCTCTGCCGCGTCATCGTCATGGCTTAGCCAGCGATCCGCCAGAGCTTGCGCAGCCGTATCCAGCACGCTTGCGCTAAACGTCGCAAACCGTTCGCGCAGTGCCATGAGCTCAGATCGCGAGTGCTCGAAATCGAGCCGTGCTTGCGCCGTATGCTCTCTGAGCGCGCTGTCTAGAGCGGCTTGTTCCGGATGCTGGGCGTGCGAGCGCGCGAGACGGCTCTCAAGGATCGCCACGACGCTCTCGCGCAACACGCCGATCTTGCGTTTCAACGACTCTGCGGCGTTCTCTCGCTGCCTGGCAAGGCGCGGGGCTAGTTCTTGCTCGAACCATGCGGACGCGAGCGCATCGTGCGCGCCCACCGTGCTGATCGGTCGAACGGAGATGGCCTCTACGACGTGAGCCTGCAGCTGCTGTCTGACGTAGTCCAGAGCTTGGCGCAGATCGACGCTCGAGAGCTGATCCGCCTTGCTCAATGCGACAAGAAGCTCGCTTCCACTGTCGATCAGGGCGCGGGCAACACCCACGTCATCGGGACTCACGGGCGCGCCCGCCTCGATGAGCATGACTCCCAGATCGCAACGGGGCAGATATTCGAGCGTCTGCGCGGCACCCGCTGTCGCAAGCGAGCCAAGTCCTGGCGTATCCACCAGACATACGTCCTGCTTGAGCCGTTCCGCAGGAATCTCAATGGTGATCTCCAGAACTTGCCGCGAGTTCCCCGGGTTATCGCGCTCCGTAACATAGGAGGCCAGTTGTTCTGGACTGATTTCGATGGGCCGTAGAGCGCCTGTGCGTACCAGTATGCGCAGTGCCGCTCCGTACCGGATTCGCGTGGGTACGGCGGTGATGGGCGTTATCCCCGTGGGCAACAGGGGCTGCGCCAACCACCAATTCAGAAGCGAAGACTTGCCTGCATTCACGCGTCCGAACACCGCGATTTCAAGGTGCGGTGCGGCCGCGCGATCGGCGAGTAGTCCAAGCGGCGAACGCAGCTCGGTCAGACCGTACTCGGAAATGATCCGCTCCAGCTGCTGCAGCAAGGCGACCTCGGAGCGCACAGCGCTCAGCTGCGCAAGACGCGCCGCGAGACTGCCACCTTGACCATCGACGAGAAAATGCCCGATGCGCCGAAGAAGCACGGTCAGGTCCGCGGCAAAGCGCTCGGCCGCCGCGCCGGACTCGGGATCGACTTCACCGTAGCCACGCAAGTACTTCGGGCGCAGCTCCTCGGCCGCGATGCCGGCAAAGTCGACCGCCGTACCGAAAGAGGACAGCGCGCCTGGCGGATCGCGCTCATCCTCGAGGTGTTGCGACAGCATGAAGCGGCGCAGCGTAAACCGAATTTCCGCCAGGTAGTCGCCTATGACCTTGCGCTGCAGTGCGCTCGAGTCCAGCTTTACGTTCTTGAAGAGCCGACCGCGATCGCTCGGCTCCAGGTCAACTGCCGCCTCCGACAGCAACTCATCGATATAGCGCAGACGGCTGATGAGGTAGCGCCGCTGGCTTTCATTGAACATGTCGTGGCCTCAACGACGCGCACCGGGCTTGGCGATCTTACGATGCCCCACCAGGAGGGCGATCGTGCGGTGCGCAGCTTGCTCCTCTTCATCCGTTGCGAGTCCGCGACGGACTCCATCCCGCTTGATCACGTATCGCTGCATATCATCAGCGAGTTGCGCCAGCCCAGAAGCCTGACGCTGCGCGAGCACTCGGATCACCTCGGGATCGGCTAGCTCACCTACCTGACGCAGGTGCGGGAGACATAGCGGCGGAGGCAGCTCGATCGCATCAGCAGCTCGGTAGCTTGTAATCAGCTTCGTGATCGCCCGGGCTTCGACGTGCCGTTGTACTGCACACGCTGCACACACCGGCAGGCTGTCCTCGAGCACCTTCTTAACATTGGCTGCCTCCGCAGCGGCATGTAACGTCGCCGTTACCCGCTTCGCAAGTGGCGTCAGTGCAAGGCACATGTCACGGTCTGCCGACAACAGGCCGTAGAACCAGAAATGCTGCCCGCATAGACCACCCGCAGAGGCAAAACGCTGCCGTTCCTCCTCTCGCACGACGAGATCGTATTGGTATTTACTCAGGAAGTTGAAGAGTGCATCACGCACCACCGAACAAATTGCGCACTCCTCATTCCTCAGTGGCGCGACCGGCCCCACATCACTCGCCGTGTAGGGCGTTGGCGTGGCGGCAGGATTCGGCCGCTCGCAACCGTGACGATCGCAGTGCTGCTCAAGGCGCGCATGCAGCCTTGCGGATTGAGGAGATTCGACAAACCGATCGACCAGTCGGCCCGCGCGTAAGCTGATACTGTGTAACAGCTCCCGATGCTTGTCCTCCAACAGAAACCGAAAGAGTGCCCGTTCTAGGGCGCCCATTCCACTTTCGGCAAAACCCCGCACACTGCCTGCAAGTCTCGCGGCCAAGCCATCGCGAGCGGATACACAGAACACCGGGGGCGGCGCACCGACGAATGACACTCCCAACTGTCGGCGCACATACCCTTCCACCTCTTCGCGCATCTGCGGCGTGGCGGTATCGCGTTTGTTGAGAACGACGAACAAGCGACGCTCGGATTCTGCCAATGCATGCGCGACACGCAGCTCCTCTTCGCATAACGGGCCATCGTAACCTGACACCAGCAGCGCCGCGTCGGCCTGGGGCAGATAGGCTTGCGTCGTACGCGTGTTCGCGACGACGGCGGAGCCAAGCCCTGGACTGTCAACAAAGCAGACACCGCGTCGCAGGATCTCAGCGGGTAGCGCCACAATCGCCGCCCGCACCTCACGCATGTTCGCGGGATTGCCGCGCTCAGTGATGTAGTCTGGGAGCGCCTCCAATGGTACGTCAAAGAGCAAGCTACTTTGCTGGAACTGAACCTGTGCCCGCTCGCGACTCCCATATGTCACCTTCGTGATTACGGACGTGAGCGGCAAGATTCCTGTGGGAAGCCGATCGCTTCCGAGAATGGCGTTCATCAACGTCGTCTTTCCGCGGCTGAAGCGTCCGATCGTCAGCAAATTGAATTTATCCTCCGCGAGTCTTGCAAACAGTTGCGCAACTTCCGCGCGCAATTCTCCCGAAGTATCCGGCGAAGCCGTGACAATGGCGCGCAGAATCTCCGCCAGTTCGAACTTGGCGGATTCGTATCTTCGCAGATCGAGCATGCCGTTAGGTGATGCGAGCGCTGCGCGGTGTGTGCTCGATGCTCTCACGAGCGAAGAATCCTCCTCGGCGCACAAAGTCCAGTCCGGCGTACTGTGCGGCCGCACCCAACGCCTCCTCGATCCGCAGGAGTCGGTTGTACTTCGCGACGCGTTCGCCCCGTGCCGGTGCCCCCGCCTTGATCTGGCCTGCATTCGTAGCCACGGCTAGGTCAGCGATGAAATCGCACGCCGTCTCACCGGCTCGGTGGCTGATGATGACACCGTAACGGCTACGCGTGGCCTCGGCGATTGTGTCAAGCGCTTCGGACACCGTGCCAACTTGGTTGAGCTTGATGAGCACCGCGTTGGCGATTCCCTCGAGGATGCCGGCGCGCAGACGCAAGGGGCTCGTCACGAAGAGATCGTCGCCTACGAGTTGCACCCGCTGACCCAATTCGGCCGTCAAGGCCCGCCAGCCTTCGATATCTACCTCGGCGAGCCCATCCTCAATCGACCAAACCGGATAGTGCTTGAGCCAACTGGCGTAAAGTCGAATCATCTCGTCAGTCGTGCGTCGCCGACGCAAAGACTTGCGGAAGACGTAACTGCCGGCATCGGCCAGCGCACCGGCCGCGACGTCCACCGCGATTACCACGTCTCTGACCGGCTTGAGCCCGGTGTGCTCGATCGCACTCATTAGAAGGTCAAGCGGCTGCGTGTGGGAGCTATCGAGCTCTGGCGCGAACCCACCTTCATCCCCAACTGATGTCGACATGCCGGCCTTTCTGAGCACGGAACGCAGCGCGCTGTATGTCTCAACACCCATGCGCAGAGCCTCCGAAAAGGTCGGGGCGCCCACAGGGACAATCATGAACTCCTGCAGATCAATGTTGTTGCCGGCATGCGCGCCACCATTGATGACGTTGAACATCGGCACCGGTAGTCGATGCTGCCCGTGGAGCCCGAGGTACTCGTATAGGTTCTGGGTGCCGGCAAGCGCGCGCGTCGCGGCAATGGAAACTGCCAGGATTGCATTGGCACCCAAACGACTTCGGTCACCGGTTCCATCGAGGTCGATCAGAAGCCGATCAAGTACACAGAGCTGACTGAACTCCATGCCGCATACCACCGGAGCGATGAATTCACGAACGTTCGCAACTGCGCGGCGCACACCGCGCCCCTCATAGCGCCCCAGGTCTCCATCGCGGAGCTCAAGTGCCTCCCTTCGGCCTCGCGATCCACCCGAAGGCGCCGCCGCACGAGCAAAGACGCCGCTCTTCAGCCGTAGATCTACCTCAACGGTTGGAACACCCCTCGAGTCGAGGATCTCCCGAGCCGAAAGTTCAGCGATTGCCACCATGGCACGCTCCGCGGTCCGTCGCGCTTCTGGACTGCCAAGTCATAGGCGGCTGCCAGGCTGCTTAGTTGAAGGAGCGCGAATCACATGGACTGACTTGCAGCCCGCGCGGCGGGTGTGCTTGAGCGATGCGTGATGACCGCATTGGCGGAAACAATGACCGCCAGAATCGCCGTCGCCAATCCGAGATAGCCACCCAGGATCATGAAGCCGTGCATACCGGTCCAAGAGCTGATCGTGAGCGCCAAAAGCGTGAGCCACAACCCCAGCAAGAACAAAAGCCGCTCGAGTCCTGCTCTGAAAGATCCGAACCAGACATAGCAGAAATAGACTGCCCAAATGAAGTAGTACCACCCCGTATAGTGGATAGGCTCCGCGCTGTGCGCCGCGGGTGTCACAGCCATCAGATATTCATGCCCGGACCAGAACAGCCCGGCACCGCCGAAGAAAATGATGCCATCCAGCGCGCGTTCATTGAGAAAGGCGAGAATTCCCATCACGACGAGGATCACTGCGAGCGGAAGCATCATCGCCCACCCATGACCCTGTACTTGATCGAACCACCCCGCGTTGGGCATGGAGAGCATCCAGCCTGTCAATCCCAAGCACATGTATCCGACGGTTGAGGTAATCACCGCTTTATTGTTCATAGCTATTTCCCCGATACAGTTGAATGATGGCAATGAAGATGCTCGGCGCGGGCAACATCAGCTGAGGGGTGTGGGTCGATATCGAAGCCACGCGCAGGGACGGCTGCGAATAGTCGTACCCGTTTCACGGATATCCGGATGCCAGATCGTGCTCGATGGAAGCCGTGTTGCGCCCTGGATTGTTCTCGCATGCCACACCCCTAGCGCGAGGGGCGTTTGACGCCCACCGCGCATGATGGTTACGCACGGTAGGAGTCATCAGCTTATTAGGCGCTTGTTGGGGGACTCCATCCCCTATGAACTAGACTAAGGAAACTGTTGCGGCCCGTCAACTAGGTTCGGCTCCACTGGAGCAATTGGCTGAAGTAGTCCGGCGCCGCGTAATGAAATGGCACGGGCCCATCGGGCGATCCGGTGAGAAACTGATTTACGACTTCAGAGGCGCTCGTGCGCAATTCCCGCGGTGAACCGGATGCGGCAACCTTGCCGTTCGCAAGAATGCAGCTGCAATCCGCCAGGCGCTCGACCTCCGCGATATCGTGCGACACGACGACGAGGGTCGATCCGAGTGCATCGGTCAGCTGGCCCAAAAGCCTTACGACGACTCCCGCCGAGATGGGATCAAGGCCGGTGAAGGGCTCATCGCAAAGTAGGATCGGAGGGTCGAGCGCGACGGCGCGGGCAAGCGCAACGCGCCGCGCCATGCCCCCTGATAGCTCAGCGGGCATAAGCCGAGCGGCCCCGCGCAGTCCCACTGCGTGCAGCTTCGTCAAGACGAGGGTACGCAGCAACCGGCTCGATAGCTCGGCGTGTTCGCGCAGCGGGAACGCGACGTTCTCGAAGACATCGAGGTCCGTAAAGAGCGCACCATCCTGGAAAAGCATTCCGATTTGCAGGCGCAGGAGATAGAGCTCGCGTTGCGATAGATTAGCTAGCGCCCGGCCACGCACCAGAACCTCCCCGCGATCCGGCACGGCCTGTCCCGTGATCATCCGCAGCAGCGTCGTCTTGCCCACTCCGCTTGGACCCATGACGGCCGTTATCCGACGAGGGTCGATCCTCAAGTTCAAACCATCAAAAATGCGCCGTTCGCCGGCGGAGTAGTGCACATCCCGGAATTCCACGATCGCAGGCATAGACAGCGCGGACGATAGCACGGTCGCAGTGGGCCCGCCGTGCATGGCGCGAATCATCAGTGGAATGGTCTCAGCTTTTTTCCTGGACGGCACGCAAAGGGCGGCCGTCAGTTCGGTCATCGATCACAGCGAAATGAAATCGCACCTTCCCAAAGCCGATCGAGGTGCGCTTGGCAGCTTGCCGCTCTCTCGACGATGGCTGTATATTGATGAGCAAGGAGATGGCATTCTCCCAACAATCGCCGCGCTCGGCTAATGATGCCTATAAACTCTCACCTGGAGAGCGGCGATTTCCG
>Ga0335077_10002575_pt1 | contig 21676 bp, 18 predicted proteins | sample Lox_Sample_31_FD_207151 | JGI IMG/M metagenome (GOLD analysis project Ga0335077, IMG submission 207151) | Soil microbial communities from Loxahatchee National Wildlife Refuge, Florida, United States - Lox_Sample_3.1 | ecosystem: Environmental > Terrestrial > Soil > Wetlands | place: USA...
GGATGCACGTAGCCCTCAGCCCGAAAGAACGAATGGATAAGACATATTCAAAATTCTTTAGGCCGACCCGTCTATAATTTGCAGAACAGGAAAATGAATGCTTAAGACATTGCTATAGCCGGTGAATTTCCGGGTATAATTTCTTTCTTCAATTCCTGGGTAACCTTGCTGCTGGCGGGTTTTGAATCCTCCGGAACCATATGACATTGGCCATTAAAATTTGCAGATGGTTCAATCTGCAATTTTGTTGACTGCAGGTTTCCATTCACTACACAATTGCTTTTCAACTGCAGAAGATCCTTGACCTTGATGGTGCCGCTCACCTTTCCCATAATATCAGCCTGCTGACCGCTGATATCTCCCTCCACCACACCGTTGGCCCCGATAACTACTTTTGCAGAGCAATTGATATTACCAACCAGGGTTCCGTCGATCCGTAAATCGCCGTTGCTTGTAATATCACCTTTCATGGAAGTTCCTGCGCCAATAAGACTGGCGCTGCTGCCCGACGGAGTCTCGCCGAGAACGTCAGATTTGGATTTTGCATTAAACATGGTATCAGATTTAATCGTTAATTTTTTCAGGTTTTGGAATTTTTAAAGTCGTTGTATCCGTTTTTACAGCAGTATTTCCTTCCAGAGCGGTTTTTAGGCTCTGAAAATACTGGTCGCGGTACCTCATCTCCTGCTCTAACGAATCAGTTCGCATTTTTAGTTCACGCAACTCCTTAGTATTATTAAGATCTCCATATCCGGGGATATATAATTTTAAAGGGGTGAACACGATTAATGCAACGGTAAGACCCGTCAACAACACAAAAACCGTGCTGAGAAACACATATACACTGAGTCGGGATAGTTTAAAAGTAACAACTTCTTCGTAAGTATCGTCATTCATCACTACAAGCCTATAGCGATTCTGGAGACGTTTTAAAGTGGAATTGGCATCGAATTTGGCCATAACAGTGGATTAAAGGTAAAGTTAGCAACTTATCCTGAAAAGGTATAGTACTTAACCCCTGAAGACGGCTTAAGGGTATTTGCTTACTCTTATATTGCTTAATACACAATCCAGGCCCGGCCTTTATAAAATAAATTTCTTGAAAATCAGTTATTAAGAAACTAGTTTGCGGTGCAAATCTAAAAGGACTCGGTGAAAAGGATAATCATACTGTCATTTATTCTTCCCATCATTTTCTCCCCGGATTGTTTCGGCCAGGAAGGTGTTGACTATACCCTGCAAAAGCCGCAAAAATATGAGAATCGCCCGCTTGGTTACGAAAAAACATATACGACCAAATTCAAAACTCCACGCCGTTTTATCCAAAATACAATCACCCACTACAATTATTATTTTAATGCAAATAATAAGATTAATGAAATTCTGGCCAGGGCAAAAGCGCAAAATCGTGACGATTATACCCAACTTCTTTCGTTCTATAATTATAGCCTGGATGTAACTGCGAGGGACAAAAGGAACCTGGATTCTGTTCTTGATAAAATCAATACAGCAATCCTTGTCCGCGATTTGCGCAATGACTGGGTTGATAATCTCTATATGTTGATGGGAAGAGCTTTTTATTATAAAAAAGTATTCGATTCGGCATATATCACTTTTCAGTTCGTCAATTATGCATTTGCTCCTAAAGAAGAAGGCGGTTATGACAAGCCGATTGGAAGCAATGCGAATGCCAGCGAAGGGGGGAATGCTTTTACTGTTTCCACCAATGAACAAAGAAATCTGATAAAAAGAACCTTCAGTCTGCCTCCCAGTCGCAACGAATCCCTGATCTGGCAGATCAGAACATTTATCACCATGGGTGAAATGACCAAGGCTGCTGTGCTGATCGAAATTCTGAAGCAGGATCCACAGTTCCCCGATCGCCTGAAACCCGACCTGCACGAAATGCAGGCTTTATGGTTTTATAACCAGCACATGTACGACAGCGCCGCAGCGCATTTGCAAAAAGCGCTGGATAACGCAACAACCAGACTGGAACAGGCCCGCTGGGAATACCTGATTGCCCAGTTATATGAAAGATCAGACAAGCACGATTTAGCGAAATGGTATTATGAAAAAGTTGTAGAGCATACTTATGATCCTATCATGGATGTATATGCGCGGTTGAATGCAATCAGGCAGAACAGGAACAAGGAAGCCGGAGAGGATTATATTCAAAAAAATATTGAAGCGATGAGGAAATTGGCACGCCGGGAACTCTATGCACCTTATCGCGATATTATCTATTACGCCGGCGCAGAAATGGAATTGGAAAGAAACAATACACAGGGAGCTATCGGGATGTTGTTGAAATCAGTCAACTATACAGCACCCAACAGCCCTCAAAAAGACAAAGCTTTCCTGCTATTGGGAAATCTTTCAATGGATCTTAAAAAATACAGGGCAGCAAAAAATTACTACGATAGTATAAACATAGCCGACCCTTCCATTGCCGATAGCGCTAAAATTCTCAAAGAAAGAAAAATTGCATTGGCAAAAATCGTGGAGCAGGAAGATATCATTCAGCGACAGGACAGTCTCCAGCGAATTGCCATGATGACGCAGGATGAGAGAAATGCTTATATTAAAAAAATCCTGAAAGCGCTCAGAAAACAACAGGGGCTTGCAGAAGAAGATGAATCGGGCGGACAAAATATTTCATTCAATACCAATCAGGGAGCTTCCGATCTTTTCAGCAGCAATTCCACTGGCGAATGGTATTTCTACAACCCTTCCATAAAATCAAAAGGATACAATGAATTTAAATCGAAATGGGGAAACAGGCCAAATGTAGATAACTGGCAGGTGTCCTCTCTTATTTCGAGGCAAAAAAACGCTAACCCCAACGGACAGCCTAACCAGGGAGTAGCCAGCGAAAATAACAATGTCCCAAAACAGCAATCTTCATTAACGACTGAATCACTCCTGGCCAATATTCCGCTCACCCCGGAGAAAATGAAAAAATCGAAGGATTCAATGGAGAATGCTTTTTTCATCCTCGGAAAATCTTACCAGGATAATATCCCCGATTATCAATACGCGATAGTGGCCTATGACAGCCTGCTGCAAGTATTTCCCACGACACGTTTTTATGAAGAAACATTATTCCACCTCTACTATTGCTACAAAAAACTGGGAGATGAAACAAATGCTGCAAGGATATTGCAATTGCTGCAGGGGAAATATCCTAATGGCAAATATGTAAACCTGATCAACAACCACGAAGGTTATGATCCGGAAAAAGAATTGAAATTACAAGCTACCAGGCAATATGAAAAAGTGTATTCGGATTTCATTGAAGGAAATTTTGATCTGGCATTACAAGAGAAAAAAGAAGCGGATAGTCTGTACGGTGATAAATACTGGACATCTCAACTGCTTTATATCGAAGCCGTTTATTTTGTGCATCGCCGCGAAGACAGCCTCGCAAAAGTTGAACTGAATAATATTATAAAAAAATATTCAGGTACGCCCATCGCTGCAAAGGCAAAAAATATGCTTGATGTGCTGACCCGTCGCAAACAACTCGAGGAATATCTTGCCAATTTAAAAATAGAGAGAGCAAAAGAAGATACGGTATCGGCCTATAATCCTGCCGTAGTAAAAAACAATCCTTCGCCCCAGGCAGCCCAGCCAAAGCAGGAAGAAAAGAAAGTGGCCACTACTGTTGTGCCTGACAGCCTGAAACTTGCCCTGGCGAAACGAAAATCGGATAGCTTAGAGGCTGCAAAAAAATTGCCTGTACCTGCCTCAGTGTTTAGTTATACCCCGGACAAAGAACATTCTGTCGCCGTTCTCTTAACGAAGGTAGATCCTGTGTATGTTACAGAGACAAGAAATGCTTTCAACAGGTATAACCGCGAAAATTATTATAACCAGACTTTTGATATCACGAATGTGGCCTTAGACGATACCACCAAACTTGTGGTGATCAGTAGCTTCCAGGATGCTGCAACCGCCTTGGATTATATGGGAAAAGCCCAGAAACTGGCCCCGAGAGAAATCGTTCCCTGGTTGCCGGCAGCAAAATATTCCTTTATTATTATCACGGTCCAAAATCTGGAAGTATTGAAAAGCAATAAGGATATTATCAATTACAAAAAATTCCTGGGAGCATATTTCCCCGGTAAATTTTAACGTTTAGTAATCAGTCATTGAAAATGCTGTTTTTATGGATTTGTGAAAAATTATACTCTTTGTAAGAGGGTAAATTTACTGGTAGCTAGCGGATAAGAACATTTTCAAAATTTTAATAAGCTATCATCCGGCAGGTTTTTTTCTTTTATTATTTTCGGGTAAGATTTTTGCAGAGAATAAATAAACTCTAATAATTCAATAACTGTATGTCAAAAGCCGTCCGCATTTTCTGGAGAATATTCTTCTGTGGCCTTGCAGCTTTTATTGTATTTCTATTACTCATCAATTTTGGTCTTTTTGGTACACTACCATCTCTCAAGGAACTCGAAAATCCCACCATCATGCTGGCTTCCGAAGTTTATGCTGACGATGGAACCCTGATGGGTAAATATTATATGGACAGAAGTAACAGAAGCAATGTCGAATACAAGGATATTTCAAAGAATGTGATCGATGCTCTACTAGCCACAGAAGACAAGAGATTCTATGAGCATTCCGGAATTGACGGATGGGGAGTCATGCGCGCTATTGTCAAGTTGGGGAGAGATGGAGGCGGAAGTACTATCACGCAACAGCTTGCAAAATACATGCTCGGACAGGGATCCAGGAACAAAGTCCTGCGCATGGTTGAAAAACTGAAAGAATGGATCATCGCCATCAGGCTGGAAAGAAATTTTACCAAGGAAGAAATACTGGCCTTATATCTTAACGCAGTTCCTTTTGGAGACAATGTGTATGGAATCCGGAACGCTTCGCGAACTTTTTACCAGAAAGAACCTGACAGGTTAAGTGTAGATGAAGCCGCGGTGCTGATCGGAATGCTGAGCGGAAACAATTTGTACAACCCGAGAAGAAATCCGAAAGCAGCTGTTGAAAGAAGAAACACGGTTATCAACAGGATGGCTGAAGAAAATTACATCAGTTCGGCTGATGCTACAGCATTAAAACTGAAACCTATTGATCTTTCCAATTATAGAAAGCTGGATGAAAACAATGGGCTTGCTCCTTATTTCAGGGATTATATCAGGGATGAATTGAAAAAATGGTGCAAGGAACATAAAAATCCCGCCACCGGCGAACCGTATAATTTGTATGAAGATGGATTGAAGATATATACAACCATCAATCCCCGGATGCAACTTTATGCTGAAGAAGCCGTGGCCAAGCAATTACCTCAGCTTCAAAAATTAATGAACGCGCAGAACAGCATTAAAAAAGGATTGGTGTGGAAGGAATATGCCAATACACTGGAAGCGCTGATAAGAAAAAGTGATCGCTGGCAAAACCTGGAAGATGAAGGAATGAAGGCGGCTGATATCCGGAAAACTTTCGATCAGCCTGTCCCAATGAAAGTTTTTGCATGGAATTCCAAACGTGAGAAAGATACGGTCATGACGCCTTTGGATTCGATTAAATACCATCGGCAGATGCTGCAAACCGGTTTCATGGCTATGGATCCGATGAGCGGTGCCGTGAAAGCATGGGTCGGTGGTATCGATTTTAAGACCTACAAATTTGATCATGTAAATATTAATACGAAACGTCAGGTTGGCTCATCCATCAAACCACTCCTGTATTCTGACGCTATTGAAGATGTCGGTTTTACACCCGAAACAGAATGCGAAAACCAGGCACAGTATTTTGATGGATATGGCCTCGTTCCAGCCAAAGGCCTTTGCAAAGGCGATGGCGTTTCCGTAAGCATGGCTACTGCTCTGGCCTGGTCCCTCAACTGCGCGTCAGCCTATGTCATGAAACAGGTCACGCCAAAACGTTTTGTGAATTTTTTGAAAAATATCAATATCCAGTCTCAGCTCGAGCCCTATCCTTCTATATGTCTGGGCGCCGTCAACATATCAATGTACGAAATGATGTGGGCTTACAGTATGTTTCCCTCGGGTGGTTTCAGTACCAAGCCTTATTATATTTCACGCATCGAAGACAAAAACGGAAATGTATTGGACCATTTCGACACTGAAAGGAAAGAAGTGCTTAGCCAGAATACTGCCTATACCATGTGTCGTATGATGCAGGGACCTGTGGATATCGGAACTGCAATGGGATTACGTGAAAGGCTGGGTATTTCTGAAATGGGAGGAAAAACAGGCACCACGCAAAATAATACCGATGCCTGGTTTCTCGCTTATACCCCTCAACTAATGGCCGGATCATGGATTGGCTGCGATGATAATTTTATACGGCTTGATGGCGGACTGGGGGAAGGCGGTCATGCTGCGAGACCCATTTGGGAATATTTCTTTGCCAAGGTTTTAGCCGACAAAAATCTGGGGATAAACAAACAGGCGAAATTCGTTCAGCCTGAAAATATGAAGACGGATGCCATGTATGATTATATGAATATCATTGATAAGACACCCCCTCCGGGTGCGGAAGGCCAGGACCAGGGTAATGGAAATGCGAATCAATACCTCGACACGAGTTCACCCAAAGTACCTGTAGATTCAAAACTCTCAGGCGAGGAAGAAAAAGTCTTACAGGAAGCCACTACCATACAAAAAAGTGATAACCAGGGATCGGTTACAATAACTGTAAAAGACGCTGATAAAAATCCTCCCCCCAAAAAAAAGAAAGGGTTCTTCAATAAATTATTTGGAAAGGATAAGTAAGGAGAAAACAGACCAGCACGCTTTCCCGCTCTGCGCAGCAGATTTATTTTTTGTATTTATCCAGATTGACTTTGAAGACAGAATTTGGCAGTATCCAAACAATTGCCTAATTTCGTTGTTTAAACATCAAATATTTAAAACACAAAATGATATTATATGGCAAAAGTAAAATGGACGATGGATCCCACACACTCTGAAGTGGAATTCAAGATCAGACACCTGATGATAACCAATGTAACCGGCAACTTTTCAAAATTTAACGTCGACGTTGAAACCGAAGGAGAAGATTTCATGACAGCCAAGGTCACTTTCACCGCTGATATCGATTCGATAACCACCGGCACTGACCAAAGAGATCAGCACCTGAAATCTCCTGATTTCTTTGATGCCGCAAAATTTCCGCAGTTAAAATTTGTAACGACCAAATATGAGAATGTTGACAATGATGGTTCATATGAAGTCTATGGCAATCTTACTATCCGCGATGTCACAAAACTCATAAAACTGGATGCTGAATTCGGTGGCGTCATAAAAGATCCCTGGGGAAATACCAGAGCGGGTATCAGTGTCAGTGGAAAGATTAATCGAAAAGACTTCGGATTGCAATGGAATGCAGTGACCGAAACAGGCGGCCTTGTAGTTGGTGATGAGGTACGCATTCACGCTGCAGTGGAACTGATCAAATCTGCCTAACCTATTGGTGTAGGGTGTAAGCAGATCATTATGCCCTACCCATCTATCACTCCTCCTGCCCTATCTTTGCATCATGCACTATGTATCTGCTGAAGGACTGGGTAAATCGTACGGAATCAAACCACTTTTTGAAGATATTTCCTTCCATATTGAAGAAGCAGACAAGATTGCGATCGTCGCCCGGAATGGCAGCGGCAAATCAACTCTCCTGAAAATTCTATCCGGGAAAGAAACCCAGGACAGCGGTTCACTCTGGATCAATAAGGAAGTAACCGTCGCGCTGTTTGAGCAGGACCCTGTTTTTATCAACGAGAAAACCATACTCGAAAACATTTTCTATCATGATCATCCTGTTTTAAATGCAATCAGGGATTATGAAGCCGCAAGTGAAGAAGGCGTGGCCGGTAAACTGGCGGCTGCCATTGTAAAAATGGACGAGTTAAATGCCTGGAATTTTGAAAGTAAGGTGAAACAAATTCTCGGTAAACTCAATATTCATCATCTTCATCAAACCGTCGTTACACTTTCAGGTGGCCAGCGAAAAAGGCTCGCACTCGCGAGGACACTGATAGATATCGGTTTCGAACATAAACATGTACTCCTGATCATGGATGAACCGACTAACCACCTTGATCTGGATATGGTGGAATGGCTGGAGTACTACCTGAACCAGGAAAAGCTGACTCTGTTATTGGTTACACATGACCGTTATTTTCTTGATGCAGTTTGCAATGAAATCTGGGAAATTGACCGCAATAAATTGTTTGTATACAAAGGTGACTATGAAAATTACCTGGAAAGGAAATCGGCCCGCGTAGAAAGTGAGACTGCATCAATTGACAAAGCAAAAAATACTTACCGAAAGGAATTGGAATGGATGCGCAGACAGCCCAAGGCAAGAACAACAAAAAGCAAAAGCCGACAGGAAAATTTTTATGATGTAGAAGCAAAAGCAAATCAGGTTTTAGAAGAGCAGAAACTGGATTTGCAGGTAAAGACCAGCCGACTGGGCGGAAAAATTGTGGAGCTTAAAAAAGTTTATAAAAGCTATGGCGATAAAATCATACTGAATGGTTTCGATTATACTTTTAAAAAAGGAGAAAGGCTTGGAATCATCGGCAGGAATGGCGTTGGAAAATCTACCCTTATCAATATTCTTCAGGGCATTGAATTACCCGACAGCGGCAAGATCAATATCGGCGAAACAGTTGTGTTCGGTAACTATTCGCAGGAAGGATTGATGATCAGGGAAGACATGCGGGTTATAGAATTCGTCAAGCAAATAGCTGAGAGTTTCCCTTTGGCTAAAGGAGGGGCTTTGAGTGCCTCCCAGTTTCTCCAATTATTTTTGTTTAATAACGAGCAGCAATACACGTATATTTCTCGTTTAAGCGGAGGTGAAAAAAGAAGATTGCATTTACTGACAGTTCTTTTCCGCAACCCTAATTTTCTGATCCTGGATGAACCGACCAATGACCTTGATCTGCCCACACTTGCTGTATTGGAAGATTTTTTGAATGATTATCCCGGATGCCTTGTGATTGTCTCACACGACAGATATTTTATGAACAGACTTGTCGACCACCTCCTTGTCATGGAGGGAAACGGGGTGATCAGGGATTTCCCGGGCAATTATACGCAATACCGCGAGCAGTTGAAAGAAGAACAATACAAGCCGGTTTCTGCGAGTCAAAAAAAATCACCGGGGAACACTAAACCATCCCATATTGAAAAAAAACAACTTTCATACAAAGAAAAAAGAGAATTGGAATCCCTGGAAAAAGAACTGGCCGAGCTCGAAACAGAAAAAAAGATCATCACCGGAAAACTGGATGGCACCGTACTATCCTTTGAGGAATTGAATCAGCTTTCGCTGAGACTAACAGAAATAAGCTCTCTCCTTGATTTGAAAGAACTCCGATGGCTTGAAATAAGTGAAATGTTTTGAGGACATTGCCGAAGAATTGGTAGTGCCTTGAATTAAATAAAAAACTTCATATTAATTCCGGCATGCTCTGATACAGTCCCGGATGTAAATCCGGGGCTATGATCTACAGCATAATATTTTTTGATTTTGTTCAAATAAAATCTTTAGTTTCGTTTACCTTTCCTTCACACTCCCATTCCCTCAAAAAACTTTCCCCTGATCCTCAAATTTTCTTAACACTTATAAAACTTGCAACATGAAAAAGGTTTTTCTTATTGCTGTAGTGTGTGTCCTTGCTGCTGCATGTAGCGACAGGCCCACACTACCGGGTACCGGTAACAGCTCTGCCACTACGGATTCTTCAGCAACAAAAACTCCCCCACCGGTTGAGTTTGCTGATCAAAAATATGTCGACTGGGGTAAAAAAGCCAACACACAATTTGAAAATGGAGATATTGATGGCTGGTCTTCTCAAATAGCGCCTGATGCGATATTCCGCTGGTCAAGCGGCGATAGTCTGATGGGGAAAGTTGCCATTCTTAAATACTGGAAAGAAAGACGGACGCATGTAATCGATTCTGTCCGCTTCAGTAACGATATCTGGCTGCCGCTTAAAGTAAATCAACCTCAGCAAAAAATGGAGTCGCCTGGTATATGGCTTTTACACTGGTCCCAGGTGAATGCAAAATATAAGAGCGGCAAAGCAATCCAGTTCTGGCGTCATGTAGATTATCATTTTAATGACAATGACCAGGTGGATCAGATCATAGAATATATTGATCATGCTCCTATTAATGCAGCAGCAAAAAAATAAATCCTCATTTTCGCATAGTCACAGTATTTTTTTTCAACTTGTACTTTAACAACCTAAAGGTTGACTTATGAAGAAAACCCCCTTGCTGGCAATAATCATTGCCCTGACGATCATCTGTTTTTCAATTCCCCAGTATGGGTGCAATGAATCGTCGCAACCAAAAGCAGACAGCGCAGTAGTTTCCAAAACCATGTCCCATGCTGAATTGCTGGAACGCGGCAAATACATTGTTACCGCTGCGGCCTGCAACGACTGCCATTCGCCAAAAATATTTACGCCCCAGGGCATCCCTGTTCCGGATTCAACAAGGCTACTATCAGGCCACCCGGCATCGTCTCCTGCAATGCCGATTGATAAAAAAGCATTAACACCGGGATATTGGGTATTGGTCGGTCCTGATCTTACGTCATTTTTTGGACCATGGGGAATTTCTTATGGTGCAAACCTGACTCCGGACTCAACTACCGGACTAGGCGCATGGACAGAAGATGTATTCATCCGAACGATAAGAACTGGAAAACATCTTGGTCAGGAAGGGGGCCGTGCAATATTGCCTGCTATGCCCTGGCCTTCCATTGCCCAATATTCCGATCAGGATCTCAAAGCGATCTTTACGTATTTACAAGCGCTTCCTCCCGTGAAAAACAAAGTCCCGGCCCCGGTTTATCCGGCCGATATAGCGAAGATGAATTGAGCAGTTACAATAGTTCACCGAATCATCAAACTGCCCCACGTCTATAGGGCTTTTGTTTTACATATTCCTGGCTCCTGAATTGCCATTCATCATTAATGCAAAAAGAGCTTATGTGGGATAATGACTCTTTTTTATATTTGGCCATTCCATACAACAGTTTAAATAAAGTCAATGAGAAAACTAATTATTTTTTTGATGCTGGCTTCTATGTGCAAAGTCTACGCACAAAAGCCAGCCGATCCCAAACCCTATGCGAACACCATCACAGAAGATGAACTGAAAAAGAAATTGTATATCGTTGCGGGAAAAGATTTTGAGGGACGGGAAACAGCCACAGAAGGCCAGCGAAAAGCAGCAGCATATATTGAAAGTTATTTTAAATCACTAGGACTGAAGCCAGGTAACGGAGACAGTTACCAGCTATATTATCCGGTCTATCAGGATTCGCTGTTGCAGATGAACCTTATAGTCAATAATCAAGCTTTCCAGCCATACCAGGATTTCGATGCCAACATCAGTTCCAATTATAGTTCTACAATGTTTGGTTCTGAAGTGGTATTTGCCGGTTATGGTATCACCGATTCAACACACGATGATTATAAGGGGCTTGACGTAAGAGGCAGGATTGTACTGGTGTTGAATGGAATGCCGAATGGCCAATTGCAAAACCAGGTCAATCGGAGGATGTTTAATCCATTTGGCAAACAGGACGCTGCACAACAACATGGTGCGGCTGCCCTTCTTGTAATTCAGGATGATTTTCCAAGAAAGCAGGCAAATACCAAAGGGAATATGTATTTAAACGCTTACAGAAAAGTTATCCGGATCAATACATTCTATATTTCTCCGAAAATGGCACAGGCGATCATGGGCGATGACTATGCCGCCATAAACAACGGTAATGTACAACCGAAATCATATAGCAAAAATATCGAGCTGGAATTCAATAAAACCATGAACCGGCTCCAAAGCAGCGATGTATTAGGTTATCTGGAAGGAACAGACCTGAAAGATCAGCTGGTGGTCATTTCCGCACATTATGATCACCTGGGAAAAAGAGATACGGTAATTTACTATGGCGCCGATGATGACGGATCCGGCACTGTCAGTGTAATGCAAATAGCAACTGCTTTCGTTAAGGCAAAAGCAGAAGGAAAAGGTCCAAGAAGAAGTATTCTTTTCCTTGCCAATTCTGGCGAGGAAAAGGGATTGTGGGGATCTGCCTATTATACAGACCATCCCGTTTATGCTCTTGACAAGACGACTGTCGATCTCAACATTGACATGATCGGACGAATTGATCCCAACAGGAAACATGGCGATTCCACCAATTACGTCTATGTTGTGGGTGACGATAAATTAAGTACCGATCTTCATAAGATCAGCGAGTCTGAGAATAAAAAATATACCAAACTTGAACTCGATTATAAATTTAACGATCCGAACGACCCCGAGAGAATATATTACCGCAGTGATCATTATAATTTTGCCAAAAACAACGTCCCGATCATCTTTTATTTTGATGGAATTCATAAAGACTATCACCGGCCCACTGATACGCCGGACAAAATCAATTATGATATCATGGCCAAACGAGCTCAATTGGTTTTCTATACGTCATGGGAAATGGCTAATCGTGATGACATGCTGAAAAGAGATATTCCCCTGCCAAAGGATAGATGAATCGTGTAAGAGGATTGAAGAAATTCATACGGAAGAATGTTTGCCTAGGAGCTTTACTTTTATAAAATCCAGCCATGAAGGAAAACAAAATCGTTTACAGATGCGCGTTACTTAGCGGATGCCTCCTTATCGTTGCGGCTCTTGTCAGAGGTGTTAACATCAATAATCTTGTCATTGCCATATCTACAGGCGATATCAGCAAACACTATGCTGAGCCTGTGGTCATTGACTGGAGTTTTTCCAGTATGCTGCTTTTACTTATGGCAATATGGATCTTCTTCCTGTCTGGTGATTTAAGAAAGCTAAGCCGCAAAGCCTGGATTCAGGCAACGCTTATTGGCCTTGCATTTTGTATTTTTGGAGGAGGTCTATGGTACAGGTATCCTTCATCCATGCATCTTCCTGCTTTCCTGTTATTGGGATTACTATTACTACTCCCATTATTAATTTATGCCAGACACTACAGGAAGCCCAAAAATTAGCAGGCCACTTTGGTATTTACAGCAGGCGCGCGAACAAATACCTTCCGTTCTTTGCGGTATTTTGACAGGTTGATCAACAGCACACTGGTTAATATAATGGCCAGGCCAACAAATTGCAATACCGTCATTTTTTCTCCCGCCAGCATGGTGCCGAGCATCACGGCCACGACCGGGTTAACATAGGCGTGGGTACTGACCTGCGTGGCCGGTTTTACTTTTAACAGCCATGCATATGCGCTATAAGCAATGAGTGAACCGAAGACAATCAAATAGACCAGGGCAAGCCAGGAAGTAGATCCCACCTGCGACCAGTGAAAATTCTTCCACTCTCCGCTTATTGCACTGAGTGGCAGAAATGCAATGCCGGCGGAAAGCATTTGCCATGCAGCATTTGCTGACTGGGAATCGCCTTTGGAATAATATTTAGCGTACAAAGATCCTCCTGCCCATGACGCTGCACCAATCATTAAAATTACAACAGCAATAATCTCCATGCTGTTTCCTGCGGTTGTCCAGGCACGAATAGCTTCTTCACTGAACAACAAAATCACACCCACAAAGCCAATAAGCAGTCCGACAACTGTTTCCCTGCTTCTAAAATTAATTCCCCTGTTACGTCCATCCAGGACTACGAACCAGATCGGAGACGTAGAGGCTATCACGGCTGCAAATGAACTCGGTAGAAATTGTTCAGACCACACCACTGCACCATTGCCAACAACCAGCATGAACAGCCCACTTAGAACTGCAGGTCTTATGCTTTGTCTGTTGAATAATTTTTCACCATTGATCGCACACCAGATGAACAACAGAAACCCGGCGCTGAAGAAACGAAGGAAAGCCATGAGCAGAGCGGGAATTTGCTGAATGGCCACCCGAATAAAAAAATAAGTCGATCCCCAGACCAGGTATACAATAGCAAATGCTATAACCACCATGAGCGAAGAAACGGGTCGATTCACTCTTTCTGTCATAAATTATTTTTTTGGTATTACTAATTTCTGTTCTTCTTTTACGGTCTCGAGTACGATGGTTGTTTTTGTAGATAGAATATTGGGGATTTTACTAAATTTATTGCGCATGAGCGACATCAGCGAAGCCGAGTCATTGGTACGCACTTTGACGAGATAACAATCTTCACCGGCGACATGATGCACTTCCTGCACTTCCGGAATTTTGGAAAGTGCAAGTCCCGTTGTACTGCAGCCCAGCCCATCCGTGGCTTTTATAAAAATAAAAGCCAATAACTTTTGATCAAACACATCGGGGTTGATTTGGGTCGTGTATTCTTTGATCACCTGGTTTTGCTCCAGTTTCTTCACTCTTTCCAACACAGCAGATGGAGCCATTTTCAATTCCCTTGCAAGATCAACATTGGAAATGCGCGCATTTGCCTGCATGCTTTGCAGAATATGAAGGTCAATTTTATCTAAAGAATCATCCATATTTTTGTCTGTAAATTAAATAATAAAATGAATTTAATACGTAAAAAATGATAAACGGTAGAATTTAATTCTTTTTCAAAGGCTAATTACCTTAACTCCTTATGGTTGGCTGACCATGTATTCAGGTAAAATTCAGGTACGGATGGGAAGGGAAATCGCACCAACGGTATTTTCCGATCGGTATTTATCGGACATCCTTTTTAAAAGCATTCATTACAGTTTACTACTCTTGAATTATCTGTCAAAAATGTCCCAGGCAAAATGCCACAGGTGCGGGTATCCTAAGTAATTCTATGTATATCAGGTTCTTATTAACATGTCAACTACTGCGGGGTGTTGAATCTTAATATTTGCTTTTCCTGCTAAAATTTGTAAATTACAACAACCTAACCATCGTTCATTTAATAATTGCTGTATGAAAAAAGTATCCGATATTTTTTTTCACAAAGGAAGAAAGATCACTGGTGTTGCACCGGATTCTTCAGTTCTTGAAGCATTGAAAATAATGGCGGATCAGAATATAGGCTCCGTTATGGTAATGGATGGAGAACGTTACCTTGGGATCATGACTGAAAGAGATTATTCAAGAAAAGTAATACTGAAAGGAAAATCATCTACCGATACCAGGATATCTGAAATCATGTCTGAAGATCTTCCCACAGTCACTCCAACCGATACTATTGAATATTGTATGCAACTTATGTCTGACAGAAATATTCGCTATCTCCCGGTTTTTGAAAACGGTGTTATTTGTGGTATTGTCTCCATTAATGACCTTGTCAGGGAAACTATTCTTACGCAACAGGAGACCATCTCCCAGTTAAAAGATTATTTGCACGCAAGTATGTGACGAATGTATACTAATTGTTGAATTTCACTACTTCAAAATTACTTGCCGTAACTGTTCCGAGTGCATGCAATTCATCATTGTCCCATCGATCATCAGGAGCACCGCTGATATATAAATTACTTCCTATATCAGCAAGAATCAATCCGTATTTCTTTAAAGCTGTCAATATGATTTGCTGGCGCGGCGTGAACCCGCTGATATCATAACTGGCTTTTAATCGGATCCTCGCTCCAAATGGTAATCCATATTGACCACCTGTTCCATTAACCTTGTGACGTGCCGGATAAATATAAGCCGGTTGCACAATAGATTTAGATAAGGTGAACCTGATCGCATGATCAATCACCCCTTTGGCCAGTTCATCATACCTGACCAAACCGGGAAAAATCGGCAATCCTGCAGCATCAGCGGAAGTCCAGCCATCAGGGCGTAATTGATCTGATTGCAAATTAAAAATGGCCCCTGAAGAGGCTTCCCAATGATCTCCATTCACGCTGGCATTATATAATTCGTATAAAATATCATTGTCTTTGTCTACTGAGATGACATGTGCATCACCCTGTCCATTGCCTTCTATCGGCGCATCTAACGGTATTGCATAAGGGCCGGGATCACTTTCATCTCCATAATTCCCATCATAGGAATTCGCTCTGAAAGCCACATTCACCTTAGACTGATTTCCGCAAACTACCACGAATGGAATCCCGATTGGTGCATTATCCCATAAGCCACTGCCGAAATCAGCTTTCAATGGGGCAGTTGAAAAATTGGCGATAATCTGGTCACTATATGGATCAACCGGTTCACCGGATATATCCTGGTTCCAGGGATTATCGGCCGGGAAAATCATTATATTTTCTGCATCCGCTTTGGTTGCAGAGCAGGTGCTATTATTTGTGCTATCACCTGATTTAACTGAAGTAGATTCACCTGCTCGATCCTTTTTGCAGGCAGGGAATAAAAGAATGCATAAAAAGGAGAGCACTATCGCATTTCGCAGAAAAAAAGCAGCTCTTTTCATAGGTGTAGACTTTTAGCTGATTATTCAGTAATCCTGAAATAATTGTGCCAAAAATGAAAAATAATGGCTAATAAAACCAGTATTTTAGGCCCAGGTCTTTCGCAAAAAACGGAGCCAGTTTTCGTGCATAATATTCGTGATATCTGATTCTGAGTATCCCCTTTTTTTAAGCAGGGAAGAAATCTTTTGAATGTCAGCAATCGTCTCCAAATCATAAGGCGCCTGTTCTTTTCCAAATGCGCCGTCGAGGTCAGAGCCAATGCCGACATGCAGGGTATTGCCGGCAAGCTGGCATATATGATCAATATGATCGATCAGTTTATCGAGATTGCAATTCATATTTTGGGGAGTCGATTGTCCCCGCACCCATCCCGAAACAATCATCCAGGCATCCATTGCTGCTCCAATCACAGATCCTCTTTCAATCAACACTTTGATCTGTTCATCACTGAACTGGCGATTATGATTGACAAGTACACGACAATTGTTATGGCTTGCCCACACCGCGCCATCAAAATGATCCATCGCCTGCCAAAATGCATCATCACATAAATGAGTTGCATCAAGAATAATATTCAATTCTTCCATTTTGTCGAGCAACGCAAGTCCCTGCTGATTCATTTTTCCTGTGGCATCGGTACCATTGGCATATCTGCCGGGTCCGTAGTGCGCAGGACCGATTGCCCGCAATCCCTGTTGATACATTCTCTCCAAATGCTGAATGCTAATTATTGAATCGGCTCCTTCTAAACTCAATATGTAACCGACAGGCTTCGCTTGATTCGGCTGATCGTTATTCCAAATCAACAAATGCTCTTCGAGTGAGACAAGATCTATGACCTGTTTCATCTCGCCCAATTCTTCCATGGCATTATACCATGCCAGTTGCCCGCGGGTCTGCGACCAGGCCTGCTCAGGAGAATGCCATCCATGCAGTGGATTTTCCGGGGCAACATATCTCGCGATCATTGTCGCGACCACGAGCCCGATATTCCCTCTCCGCAATTCTGGCAATGAAACAAGCGCATTACCACGGTCAGGCTTATCTGTCATGCCCTTTTCTCTATCGCAAATTTCAGTCACCGGTTTCCTCAGATCACGGTTCCATTCCATAGCATTCATGCTGAGATCGAGATGGGCATCTATAATAAACATGTGTAGTCAAATTTTTTGATCAATTAAGCTCACGCAAAAGGGCAAAGAGTAGCGCGAAGCTGCAGAGATTCTTTGCGTCTTTTGTTTACTCTTTGTGCTTTCACGTGATTAGTTCATTTATATTGTGATTTTTCTGTCTCTTGCAATTACTCTCCATTCACCGCTTACATGCCTGTCCTGTACAGTATATGCTCTTTCATATAATGCCACGGTGGGACAAATGTGATACGGCAATCCGTACAATACATCTCCTCTTTTATAAGAATGATCCGCAGGAGCATCAACTACAAGATGCTCTTCGCTTTGACTTACTGCTTTTAATTCCGGAGCATTGAGAAAAAAAACACGACGGGAAATTTCATTTTCAGCGGCCACGGATTTATGCCCCAGATCCAGACATAACTTCGTTGGAGTTGGAGCAGATACAATTCTTGTGATCACCAATGCCGCAGGTAGAAATGGTTGTTCCGGACAGAGGTCAGCATATCCTTTGTCCCAATAAACAAAAGTGCCCGGACTGCATTCAACAGATTTCCTTTTCGAATGAATAGAATAAGTCGGTGATCCCCCCGCAATGATAACAGGCTCCGGTAATCCTTTTTTCACGATATCATCTTTCATCTGGTCAACGGGCGCAAATGCTTTATCGCAGTTCTGCTTTCTCAAATTCCAATCCAGATCCCGGATATGCCCGTCATACACATGCAATCCAACAGGCTTCACTCCATTGAGCTTTGAGCAATCAAGATAAAGTTGTAATGCCTCATCTCCAGGTTCAATGCCTGTCCTGTTTTGCCCAACATTGAGATCAAGATAAACAGGGACATCCAGTTTATGTGCAGAAATGGTTTCGGCTATTTGTCTGGCAACAACTATATCATCAACAAGACAGGAAAATTTTGTCGCAGGATATTTTTGTATCACTGAAATAAAACGCAATACTTTGGGACCAATTGGTTGATATGCAAGTAAGACATCTTTCGCATGACAAATTCCCAGCGTTTCTGCTTCCGCAATAGTTGCACATTTAAATTTCGTAATGCCAGCACCGATCATCAATTGAGCTGTTTCTTCCGATTTATTTGTTTTAATATGCGGACGAAGCCGGTTCACATCTCCGATCATATTGATGGCCGCAGCAATATTCTGCTTCACGCGTTCAATATAGATTACGAGTGCAGGCGAATCCAGCCCTTCCACATCGTTTATACTATACCAGTCATTTTTATTTTCTTTCATCACACTTCTTTTAATATAGTTCAAACAACGCTTCTATTTCAACAGGGATATTGTTGGGAAGCGAACCCATACCAACAGCGCTTCTCACACCTACTCCATTGTCTTCTCCCCATATCTGGGCAAATAATTCACTGCATCCGTTTATCACGTAGGGATGTTTTTCAAATTCCGGAACAGCATTCACCATGCCCAGCACTTTGATTACTCTTTTGATTTTATCAAGACTTCCGATGTAAGAACGAATAGTTGATAAAATCGTCAGTCCTACCTGCCTTGCTGCATGCTTTGCCTGGTCTGCATCCAGGTCTTTACCAACCCGTCCTGCAATGAGGCTTTTGTCATCTTTTACAGGACCATGGCCTGACACATATAAATATTTTCCATCCTGCAGACAGGGTTTATATACTCCCGCTGGCGATGGTGCGGGTGGAAGACTGAATCCAAGTGAAGAAAAATTTAGCTCGGCTGACATATTTTATTTTTGAATGAAGAGATTTAGAATGACCACACCTAACAGTCCAACAAAAGCTATGATGGTTTCCATAATTGACCAGGACCTGATGGTTTGCTTGATTGATAAATTAAAATATTCTTTGAAAATCCAGAATCCTGAATCATTCACGTGCGAGAACATCAAACTGCCTGCGCCGATCGATAATACCATTAAACTGGGGTTGACGTGAATCTGAGCCATCATCGGCGCAATGATGCCGGCTGCTGTCAATCCCGCAATGGTTGCAGACCCTATACATACCCGTATGATTGCGGCAATCAGCCAGGCCAACAATAAAGGATGAAGGTTCCATCCCTGCAGCAGATTGGCTATTTCCATACTTACGCCGCTGTCTGTCAGCACCTGCTTCAAAACCCCGGAACCTCCGATGATGAGCAGGATCATGGATACATCTTTCACCGCTTCTACATAGATGTTCATCACTTCTTTCATGCTTCTGCCGGTATGAATACCCAGGGTGTAGGTCGCCACTAAAAGTGACAATAACATCACAATGGATGGATCGGCAATAAATGAAGCAATGTTCTTCGCCTGCGGATGATGCTTTACTACCGGGGTTAGCAAACTGGTAAAAATTAGCAACAGGACCGGAAGCAGTGCAGAAAAAAAACTATTTGCTGTCCCCGGCAATTTGCCACGATCGGTATGTTCAGCCTTAAATATTTGCAACGGCGCGACGGTAATATCTTTTAATGTTTTTGAATACAGCAATCCGGCAATAATAATCGCAGGAATGGCGATCAATAAACCATACAATAAAGTAGTGCCCATGTTCGCATGAAACTGATCAACCAGGGCAACGGGTGATGGATGCGGCGGGAGAAAGCCATGCGTTACTGACAATGCAGCGAGCATAGGAAGGCCGGTGTACACTGCAGGCAATTTATATTGATACACTACTGAAAAAATCAATGGGATCATCAATACAAAACCCACATTGTAAAATAAGGGGATCCCTACAATAAAGCCTGTTATCATTAGCGCCCATCCAATATATTTTTCCCCGAATATTTTCATCATTACCGATGAGATCTTTTTCGCCGCGCCGCTTTCCGCTACTATCTTTCCGAGCATGGCTCCGATCGAAATAATAATCACGAGTGATCCAAGCGTATCACCCATGCCTTTCTGCAGAGAATGAGCAATGTTATTTAGCGGAATTCCCAACAATATGCCGGCGAGTATGGAAACAATGAGTAGCGCAAGAAATGCATTAAGTTTTAGCCAGGTGATAAGAAGTACCAGTATCACAAGACATACCAATACAATAAAAATTGACATGCAAGCTGATTTAGATCCGGATTCATAAAGTGGACGAATTTAGTGAATATATTGCACTGTGAAGAAAGATCATTGTCAATCAGATTTCAATTCATAACTTCCGATTCCATTTAGAAAACCGGTTTAAGAAAATGGGATCACATCATCCTTCCGGCAGACCTTCCAGGCTGATTATCTATGTAAAATCCCTCGTCTTGATTGCCTATTTTCTTTGCCTGCTTCCGATTTGTATCTTTTCCTTTAAAAGACCTTATTACAACTGGGATATGCTTGCCTATATGGGTGTGGTTCTGTATCATGATCAGGATAATGCGCAGCTAATTCACGATAAGGTATATACGATTGCTAAAGAAGAAATTCCAGCAAAAGAATATACGCTTTTAACAGACAGTTCCGTGGAGTACAGGCAGAGACTGGAAAAAAATGCAGCCAGTTTCTATAATCAACTACCCTTCTATGTGGTGAAACCTTTATACACCAAATCCATCTATCTGTTGAACAAATCAGGTTATTCATTGATTCACTCAATTATTCTGCTTTCCATCCTTCCTTTTTTACTTATAGGAGCGCTACTGTTTTTATGGCTGCAAAAATATTTGCCAATACTGGTAGCATTTGCTGCAAGTTTACTCATCATGTATTCAGCTCCTATGATCGACGTAATCAGGACTTCTTCACCTGATTGCCTTTCCGCTCTATTTTTATTCGGTGCTTTCTATTTTCTGATAGAAAAAAAACCATTAACTGTTGCATTTGGATTATTGCTGCTTTCTGTTTTTACAAGGCTTGACAATATTGTCCCATCTTTTTTCATTTTGACAATGCTCTTATTCACGAATAAAATAAAAATATCGCCGGGAAAATATGCTTTGGCCCTCCTGGTCTTTTTTTCCTGCTATCTCATTATTGCAAGAAATGCAAGCTCTTTTGGATGGAGTGTATTCTATTATCCTTCTTTCCTCAAACAGCTAAATTTATCCTATCATTACCAGCCTCTCTTTCATTTCAGGGATTATTTCACATTGGCTTATTCGCATCTGGTCACCGGTTTGCTTGCCTCAAACCTGGTTTTATTTTTATTTCTCTTGCTGTTGGTATTTTTCCCTTTCCCATC
>Ga0335077_10002576_pt1 | contig 21669 bp, 19 predicted proteins | sample Lox_Sample_31_FD_207151 | JGI IMG/M metagenome (GOLD analysis project Ga0335077, IMG submission 207151) | Soil microbial communities from Loxahatchee National Wildlife Refuge, Florida, United States - Lox_Sample_3.1 | ecosystem: Environmental > Terrestrial > Soil > Wetlands | place: USA...
TACGGCGCGTACGGGGAGAAGAAGCTGTACGGCAAGACGACCTTGGGTGTGATCAGGTCCACGTTCGTGATCGACCCCGGCGGAGTGGTGAGCAGGGCCTACTACAACGTGAGGGCGACCGGGCACGTGGCGCGCCTGAGAAACGAGCTGGGCGTGTGAGAAATGGGCCCGGCGCCTGAGCGGAGACGGTGGTTCCTGGGGCCGTAGCCCAACGGCAGGAGGCGAACGATTTAGGGTCGTTACAGTGTGGGTTCGAGTCCCACCGGCCCCACCACCCCACCATCCGCCCGCCCGGTGCGCGCGGCCCGGCGGCCGCCGTCCGGGCGGGTGAGCGGCCCCTGGCATACTCGCTGGGTGCTGCCCGCCGACAACCACGTTCACTCGCAATGGTCCTACGACACGTTCGGGCGCACCTCGATGGTGGCCGAGTGTGAGCGGGCGCTGGAGCTGGGCGTCCCCGCGGTCGCCTTCACCGAGCACCTCGACTTCAGCGCCTACGGGCCGGGCGACGCGATCGCCGCGGCCGGCATCAAGCCCGGCTGGTGGGACGCCATGCGGCCGCTGGACGTGACCGGATATCTCGCCAGCATCGAGGAGTGCCGTCACCGGTTTCCGTCGCTGCGCATCCTGTCCGGGGTGGAGGCGGGGGAGCCGCACCTGTTCGCCGGCAGCGTCGCCGCCGTGCTGGCGGCGGGCCAGTTCGACCGGGTGCTCGGGTCCCTGCACGCACTGGCCTGGGAGGGCCGGCAGGTCAATTCCTCGTCCCTGTTCCGGATCCTGGAGCCGGCCGAGGTGATGCGCCGGTACCTGGCCGAGGTGACCGCGCTCGTCGAGGGCAGCGGGGCGTTCGAGATCCTGGCCCATCTGGACTACCCCCGCCGGCACTGGCCGGCCAGCGCCGGGCCGTACGCGGAGGCCGGCTTCGAGCCGGAGTACCGGGCCGTGCTGCGCGCGCTGGCCTCCTCGGGACGGGTGCTGGAGGTCAACACCTTCAGCCCGATGGCCTCGGTCGCGCTGCTGCGCTGGTGGCGGGAGGAGGGCGGCACGGCGGTGTCGTTCGGCAGCGACGCGCACGTGCCATCGCGGGTCGGCGACAAGTTCCGGCGGGCGGTCGAGATCGCCGAGGCGGCGGGTTTCGGGCGCGGCCGGGACCCGGCCGGTTTCTGGCGGTGCTGACCAGGGTCAGCACCGGAAACGGCGGCCGGCGCAGCCCGGATGACGGCCCAGCCGGGGGCCCGCGCGGCTCACGCGCGGATCTGGTCGCGGACGGCCGCGGTGACCTGCTCGGCCCGGGCGATGATCGCATCGGCCTTGCCCTCCTCGGCGATCATCTCCAGGCCCGCCTGCTCGTCCGTGATGGAGGCGAGGTTGATCTCGATGTTCACCCGGGCGGTGGCCGCCGCGGCGCGCGCGGCCTCGGCTGCGGCGGCCACGTCGGAGATGACGTTCCGGTTCCCGATCGCCGCCAGCGCCTCGGCGAGGTCGACCACCATGCCCGCGACGCTGATGATCTGGGTCGGCGGCCAGGCGGCCTGCACCAGGGCCCGGGCGATCGCGGCGGAGCGGGCGGCCCGTTCCGCCTCGCCGGAGCTGGGCAGCTGGTAGGCGTGGCTCACGGCGGTGAACGCGTCCGCGTCGGCGTCGGCGAGCCGCAGCGCCAGGGCCTGCAGCTCGTCGACCTCGGCGATGATGCGGCCGATGGCCGCCTCGTGCCGCTCATACTGCGGGCCGGTGGTGTAGCGGGCCACCATGCCCAGCAGCGCGGCGCCCTGCGCGGCGTGCAGGGCGGCGGCGGCGCCGCCGCCCGGGACCGGCACCCGCGCGGCGAGCCGTCCCAGGAAATCGCCGATCTTCTCGTCGCTGATGGGCACGCGTCCCTCCCGGCTGAGCAGGCCCCCACGGGCGTGCCAGTGGGCCTGCCATGCCCAGCAGGCTTGCCTGCGATCGTGTGGCGATCATGCCAAGCCGGGGCCGCCCGCACAAACCGCCGCCCCGTGGCCGGCCCCGGCGATCCCGGCTGCCTGGCACCCACCCCGCCCGCTCACGTGCCGCGTGGCGGGCGACCGCACCGGGGTGTTGACTGGGGGCATGCCAGTTGACGGTGAGTACGGGCCGAGCACACGGGCCTGGGTCCGTGACCAGGTGGAGCTCTATGAGGGCTCGGGGGGGACCCAGGGCACGACGCTGCGGGACACCGGCCTGCCGGTGGTGATCATCAGCAACCGCGGCGCGCGCAGCGGCAAGCTCCGCAAGACGCCGGTGATGCGGGTCGAGCACGACGGCCGGTATGCGGCGGTGGCGTCGCAGGGCGGGGCCCCCACCCACCCGCGCTGGTACTACAACCTCCGCGCCGACCCGTTCGTCGAGCTCCAGGACGGCTCCCGCAGGCAGGACATGATCGCCCGGGAGCTGGCCGGGGAGGAACGGGCGCAGTGGTGGGACCGCGCGGTCGCTGCCTACCCGCCTTATGCCGAATATCAGCAGCGGACCGAGCGCCAGATTCCCGTATTCGTCCTCGAGCCCGCGGACGGAGGCTGATCCGCTGCTGGCCGGCGGTAGCCGGCCCCGCGGGGCCGGCCGGGCGGCGCCCGGGCGGACACTGGAGCCATGCGTTATCGGGATATCGGCACCACCAGGAAGATTTCCAAGATCGGGCTGGGTACCTGGCAGTTCGGGTCACGGGAGTGGGGGTACGGGGAGCGGTACGCCAGCCAGGTGGCGCACGCGATCGTCCGCCGCGCGCTCGAGCTGGGGGTCACCCTCTTCGACACCGCCGAGATCTACGGCTTTGGGCGCAGCGAGCGGATCCTGGGCCGGGCCCTCGGAACCGACCGGGAGTCGGTGTTCCTGGCGACGAAGATCTTCCCGCTGGTGCCGGTCGCCCCGGTGGTCGAGCAGCGGGCGGTGGCCAGCGCGAACCGGCTCGGGGTCCGCCGGCTGGATCTCTACCAGGTGCACCAGCCCAATCCGGTGATCCGCGACCGCACCATTATGCGCGGCATGGACGCGCTGCAGCGGGTGGGGCTGGTCGACGAGGTCGGCGTCAGCAACTACTCCCTGCCGCGCTGGCGCGCCGCCGAGGACGCGCTGGGCGGCCGGGTGCTGAGCAACCAGGTCCGCTACAGCCTCATCGCCCGCGCACCGGAGCAGGATCTGCTGCCGTTCGCCGAGTCGCACGACCGGATGGTCATCGCCTACAGCCCGCTGGCGCAGGGGCTGCTGTCGGGCAAGTATGACCGGGCCAGCCGGCCGTCGAACCGGCTCAGGGCAGCCAGCCCGCTCTTCCTCCCGGACAACCTCGACCGGGCCGGTGACCTGATCGCGGTCCTGCGCGAGGTGGCGGACGCGCACTCCGCCACCCCGGCGCAGATCGCGCTGGCCTGGGTCATCCATCACCCCGCCGTGGTCGCGATCCCGGGCGCATCCGGTGTCGAGCAGCTGGAAAGCAACGTCGCGGCCGCGGAGATCCAGCTCAGCGACGACGAGTACCAGGCGCTCGGGGCGGCCTCGGACCGGTTCAGCCCCGTGACCGGGCCGGCCGCGCTGCCGCAGATGGCCCGGGCCCGGCTCGGCCGCTGAGCCACCGCCGGGGCCGGGGTGGTGCTGGCCCCGGCCGCCGCTCACGGGCGGGCGCGCCGGCTGGGCCGACCCGGATCAGAGGCCTGCCATCAGGTCGGTCTCGGTGATGCCGGGGCCCTGGCCGTCCCGGATGAACCATTCGGTGCCGAACCCGTACCGGAACGCCTCCTCCGGCAGGGCCAGGAAGAACGACGCCTCGCTGATCTGGCTGGCGTGCGCCCGCATGGCGCGGCGCTTGTGCTCCAGGTAGGGGGTGACGTCGACGGCGGCCGTGATCACCGACTCCGGCTTGCCCCAGTCATCGCTGTCGTCGAGGCCGTCCACCTCAACCCCGGCCGCCGCGGCCTGCTCGGCGAACGCGGCCCGGCCGCGCTCCATGTGGTCGCGGTTCATCGTGTTCTGGTAGACGCGCGGGGTGCCCGCCAGCGCAGCGGCGCGCATGCCCACCCTGTGCACCTGGATATGATCCGGATGGCCGTAGCCGCCGATGTCGTCGTAGCAGGTCAAGACGTCCGCCCGCTCCTCCTCCAGGATCGCGGCGAGCTTCTTCGCCGCCTCGTCGACCGGGGTGCTCCAGAACGAGCCCGGTGCGCTGTTGGCCAGCGTGCCCATCATCCCGGAGTCGGTATAGCCGAGGAACTCCACCCGGTGCGCGCCGAGGATCTCCGCCGACGCGTGCGTCTCCGCCACCCGGCGCTGCCACAGTTCCTCGCCCTCGGCGAGGAACCCGGCGGGCACCTCGCCGCGCTCGCCGCGGGTGGCCACCACCAGCACGACCCGGTGCCCCGCCTCGGACGCCTTGCGGATCACCCCGCCGCAGGCGATGCACTCATCATCGGGATGGGCGTGAAAGGAAACCATCGTGGCCATGGCGCTGACGGTACCCGACCGGCCGGACAGCCGGGCCGCCAGGTGCACGGAGCGTCTGGCCCGTGCAGGGGAGCGTGCAGCGGCACCGGGCGCACATCCGGGGGTCAGGCCGGGGCGCGCGGTGGCCGGTGCGAGATCATTGAGTTCCTACCTCGCTGAAGGAGAGCCCCGATGATCTTCATCGCCGCCAAGTTCCGGATCCTGCCGGAAGACGCCGACCGCTGGCCCGAGATCGCCGGGGAGTTCACCCGGGCCACCCGCGCCGAGCCGGGCTGCCTGTGGTTCGACTGGTCCCGGAGCCTGGACGATCCCAACGAGTACGTTCTGGTCGAGGCGTTCCGCGACGGTGATGCCGGGGCGGCGCACGTCCAGTCCCAGCACTTCAAGGACGCGCAGCAGTCGCTGCCGCCCCATCTCGCCGAGACCCCCCGGATCATCAACTTCACCATCGACCAGGACGACTGGTCGGAGCTCGGCGAGCTGGCCGTGCGCCGGTAAGGCGGACCTGGCCGTGCGCCGGTAAGGCGGACCTGGCCGCTACCATCGGCAGGCGTGGCAGGACGGGGAACACCGGCGACCGCGCTGCTGGCCAGGCTGGGTATCGCGCATTCCGTGCACGCCTATGACCATGATCCTCGGCGCGCCGCCTACGGCCTGGAGGCCAGCGACGCGCTGGGCGTCGCGCCGGAACGGGTGTTCAAGACGCTGGTCGCCGAGGTCGACGGTGCGCTGACGGTCGGTGTCGTCCCGGTGGCGGGACAGCTCGACCTCAAGGCTCTCGCCGCCGCGGCCGGTGGGAAGAGGGCGGCCATGGCCGGTGTGGCCGCGGCCGAGCGGGCGACCGGCTACGTGGCCGGCGGCATCTCCCCGCTGGGACAGCGCAAACGGCTGCCGGTGGTGGTCGACTCCTCCGCGCTGGGGTTTGCGACCATCTTCTGCAGCGGCGGCCGCCGGGGGCTGGAGATCGAGGTCGCGCCCGCCGACCTGGTGCGGGCGGCCGGCGCGGTGGTGGCGGCCATCGCCGTCACCACACGTCAATGTGGCGCATGAGCTCGGCGAGGCTGGTGATGACGGCGTCGGGCACCGCGGCGTCGAACGCGGGCACGTCGCTGTTGGGCACCAGGACCGCCCGCATGCCCGTGCTCTTGGCGCCGTGCACGTCGTCGTAGGGCCGGTCGCCGACGAACACACAGGTGGCGGGGTCGTGTACGCCGACCGCCGCCATCGCCGCCCGGAACGCCTCCGGGTGCGGCTTGACCCAGGGGATCTCGCTGCTGTAGACGGCGCCGTCGATCAGCTCGAGCACCTGGTCGCGCAGGAACACGCGCTCGTGCGCGCTGCGCGGCCACATGGTGTTGGAGAGCACCCCGATCTTGATGCCCCGTTCCCGCAGGCCACGCATGAGCGGCGCGGCCTCCGGGTCGGTGAAGGTGTGTGGCTCCCACATCTGGTAGTAGCTGGCCAGGAACTCCTCGGTGGCCGTGACGCCCGCGCGGTCGAACACCTGGGCCAGCGTGGCGCTCTGGTGTGACCGTTCCGACACCTGCCACAGGTCCCGCTCGGCGGCGAGGATCGCCGCCGCCACCCCGGCCGCCTGCCCGGGCGGGAAATGCGGGGCACAGGCGGTCCGCCAGAGCACGTCGTGGTCGATCAGGTGCCATGGGGTGAGCGTCCCGCCCCAGTCGAAGATGACCGCCCTGATCGCCATGCCCGCATGGTATGCGTTCGCCCGGCGGCACCCCGCCGGGCAGCGGGCCGCCGCAGGTGCTACGGCTGCGCCGGCGGGGGCGGCATGGGCGGTGGCGTGGGCGGCGGCTGCGCCGGCGGGGGCGGCGCAGCCGGGGGCATGGACGGGGGCGGCATGGACGGGGGCGTGGGCGGCGACCAGGCGGGCACCGGCGACCGGGCGCGGTTGGTCTTCACGATGCGGACGATGAAGATCACCAGCAGCGCGGCCAGCCCGGCCAGTATGAGCAGCACACCGATCAGGATGGGGCCGAGGATGCCCCCGGCGATGCTGTCGCCGAACGCGAGATCGCTGCCGGCCGGCACGTCGGCCGCGCCGGGCGTCTGCACCGTGAACCGGCCGGGCCGGGTGACCTGCAAGGTCAGTACCGCGATGCCCTGGTGCGACCCGATGCCATACGTTTGCGTGCCGTGGTAGGGCACCAGGCTCTGCACCGCGGCCGGCGCCGAGGCGGGGGTCACCCGGACCCGGATGGCGGGAATCCGCCCCGATTGTGCGCCCGGGCCCTCGTAATAGACCACGTACCCCCCGGAGTGATCCAGGCTGATCTGGCCGCCCGCCGGGATCGGCGCCCGCGGGAAGGAGTTGACCTCCGAAATCACTGACGTCAGGCCGAAGTACACCCAGGCCACCCCGCCGAGGAAGACCAGCAGGCCCACCAGGTACCAGATCCGGCCCGGCCGGATCTTCGCCGGGGGGGCGGCCAGCGGGACCCCCCAGGTGCCGCCACCGCCCGGCCCGGGCGTCATGGGAGTGTTCATGGTCTGCCCCCCCGCTCACCGGGCGGCGGCCAGGATTTCCCGGGCCACCGGCCCACCCATTCCCGATGTCTGGGTGCTCACCTTAGAGCAACGAGACCCGCCAGGTGGGAAAGGAGCTCCGGAACGTCAGGCGACGGCGTACCGGAGCCCGGCGTGCGGATCACCGCCGGGCCTGGGAGACTTGTCGGTAAGGACCCTCAGGGATGAAGGATGCTTGCCATGGCCGAGGTGAACGGCAGGGTCGCGGTCCGCGACCCGGATGCGGTGATCAGCGAGATCGAGCGCACCCGGGAGGACCTGGCCCATACCATCGACGCGATCACCGAGCGGGTCAGCCCGGCCAATGTCGCGCGCCACACCATGGTGGAGGTCCGGGAGCAGCTGTCCCGCCCCCAGGTGCGGCTGGTCGGCGGTGCGGTCATCCTGATCACCGTCGCCGCCGTCGGCTTCGCGCTGTGGCGGGGCCGCAAGTAGGCCGGGCTCACTCCTTCTCTTTCTCTTCGGTCAGCTCCGCGTACTCGCCCGCGGTCAGCAGGCCCGCGGGCTCGCCCCCGCCGTCGTCCAGCCGGACCTTCATCAGCCAGCCGGCCCCGTAGGGATCGGAGTTGACCAGCCCGGGGTCCTCGTCCACGTCGCCGTTGACCTCGGTGACCTCGCCGTCGACCGGGGAGTAGATGTCGCTGACGGACTTGGTCGACTCGACCTCCCCGCACGGCTCGCCCGCCGTCACCCTCGTGCCGGGCGCGGGGACGGACACATAGACGACGTCACCGAGGGCGCGCTGCGCGTAGTCGGTGATCCCGACCGACGCGACGGGGCCGTCAACAGCTATCCACTCGTGTTCTGCCGTGTAGCGCAGTTCAGCCGGAATGGTCATGATCGGTCTCCTGGGAATCGTTTGGTGTCAGCCGGGGTCAGCGTGGCCGGTGATAGAACGGCAGGTCAGTGAGGCGTGCTGGCTCGGCGCTGCCGCGGATGTCGACCGCCAGGCGGGTCCCGGCCGTCTCGTCCGCCGCCAGCCGTGCGGTGCCCGGGTCCAGGTAGGCCATCGCGATCGGCACGCCGAGGGTGGGGGATGGGGCGCCGCTGGTGACGGTCCCCGCGGGCTGGCCGTCCCAGAGCACCTGGTAACCGTGCCGGGGAACCCGGCGTGAGCCGACGGTGAGCCCGGCCAGGACGCGCGGCGGCGCGGCCGCTGCCCGCTCGGCCAGCGCGGTACGGCCCACGAAGTCACCCGGCTTGTCGAACACCACCACCCGCCCCAGGCCGGCGTCGAACGGGGTCACCTCCGCGCCCAGTTCGTTGCCGTACAGCGGCATGCCCGCCTCGAGCCGGAGCGTATCGCGCGCGGCCAGCCCGGCGGGCACCAGCCCGTCGGTTTCGCCCGCCCCGGTCAGCGCCATCCAGACCGGTTCCGCGTCACCGGGGCTGGTGAAGAGCTCGAAGCCGTCCTCCCCGGTATAGCCGGTCCGGGCAAGCAGCACCTCGCGCCCGGCCACCGTGGCCGGCTGACCGGCGTAGTAACGCACCTGGTCAAGACCGGTATCGGTGAGCGGCTGCAGGATGCGGCCCGCGTGCGGGCCCTGGATGGCGATCAGGGCGTAGTCGCTGGTCTTGTCGTCGACCTCGGCCGGGTAGCCGGCCGCGCGCTCGCGCAGGGCGGCGGCCACCAGCGCGGTGTTGGCGGCGTTGGCGACCACCAGGAACTCGGTGTCCGCCAGCCGGTACACGATGAGGTCGTCAAGCACCCCGCCGTCGGGCGCGCAGATCATGGTGTAGCGGGCGCGGCCCGGCTTCAGCGCGGACATCTGCCCGGTCAGCGCGTAGTCGAGGGCGGCATCCGCGCCGGGCCCGCTCACGGAGATCTCGCCCATGTGCGAGAGGTCGAACAGGCCGGCCGCGCTGCGGACGGCGCGGTGCTCGGCGATCTCACTGCCGTAGCGCAGGGGCATCAGCCAGCCCGCGAAGCCGGTCATCGTGGCGCCGAGGCGTTCGTGGACCGCGCGCAGCGGAGTCGGCCGGGGCTGGCCGCCGGCTGGCTGCGCCTCGTCGGGCGTCATCATCTGCGGGCTACTCCAAGCTGGTCGGGGCCGGTCCTGGGCCTGATCTGGCCCGGCGCGGCCAGACTATCCCCGATCCGCTTCCCGGCCGCCGCCGCGGCCGTGCTGGCGGGAGTAGGGTGGCCGCGTGGACCTGCTCAGCGACGAAGAGATCACGGCAGCGCTGGCCGGGCTGCCCGACTGGACACGGACGGGCAGCAGCATCACCCGCACGGTGGAGCTCAAAGACTTCAAGGCCGCGATGCTCTTCACCGGGGCGGTGGCGTACATGGCCGAGAAGGCCAACCACCACCCGGACATCCTGGTCCAGTGGAACAAGGTCACGCTGACCCTGTCGACCCACTCCGCCGGCGGCCTGACCGCCGCCGACATGGCCCTGGCCGGGCACCTCGACGCGCTGCACGGGGGCCCGCCGGTGCGCTGACGCGCCGCCGGTCAGCTGCCGAACGTGCAGGGCAGGTGCTTGATGCCGTTGATGAAGCTCGACAGCAGCCGGTCCGGCGGGCCGGCGGCACGGATGTCGGGAACACGGGTCAGCAGCTCACGCAGCATGACGCCGACCTCACGCCGCGCCAGATGTGCCCCCAGGCAGAAATGCGGGCCGGCCGCGCCGAAGCCGACGTGCGGGTTCGGCGAGCGGGTGATGTCCAGGCGGGCGGGGTCGGCGAACACGGCCTCATCCTGGTTGGCCGACCAGTAGTAGAGCACCGCCTTGTCACCCTCGCGGAAGTCGTGACCGTTCATGCGGTGATCCCGGGTGACCGTGCGGCGCATGAAGATCACTGGCGAGCTGTAGCGGACCAGCTCCTCCACCGCGTTGCCGATCCGGCCATCGAAGTCGGCCATCAGGAGTTCCCGCTGGCCGGGGAAGTCCGTCAGCAGCATCAGCGAGTGCGAGAGGGCGTTCCGGGTGGTCTCGTTGCCCGCCACGACCAGCAGGATGAAGAACGAGGCGAGTTCCGCGCTGGTGAGCTGCTCCCCGTCGATGTTGGCGGTGGCGAGCGCGGTGACCAGATCATCGCCGGGACGCCCGGCCCGCTCGGCCGCCAGGCCGGTGACCAGGTCGGCGAGCTCGGCCCCGGCCGTGAGGATCTGGCCGACCGCCTGCTCCGGATCCTCGCTGATGAAGTCGGGGTCCATGCCGGACAAGATGATGTTGGTATCGCGCAGCACCTGGTCGTAGCGGTCGTCCGGGATTCCCATCAGCTGGCAGATGATGGTCAGCGGCAGCCGGGCGGCCACGTGCTCGACAAAGTCGCAGGGACCACGGCCCAGCAGGTCATCGACGATCGCGGCGGCCACCAGCTGCACGTCGCCCTCGAACTTCTTGATCATCCGGGGGGTGAACGCCCGCGACACGATCCGGCGGAGCCTGGCATGACGCGGGTCGTCCATGTTGATCATCGACCCGAAGTACTCGTTGAACTCGGCCGGGAGATCGGGAATCGACGTGGCGCCGCGGCCGGAGGAGAAGATCTCCGGCCGCCTGCTCGCCTCGAGCACGTCGGCGTGCCGGACCAGGGCGTAGTACCCCGGCCCGCGCTCGGCGAAGGGCGTTTCGGGCTCGGCGAAGAACGGGGGATGCCCGGCGGCACGCAACACGGCGAAGGCGGCCCGCCGCTCGGCGAGCGGCCACCCCCAGAACTCGGTGTCCGACAGGTCGATGTCGGCCGCCGATAGCGCGGGATGCTGTGCCGTCACGGGGGATCACCTTCCGCCCTGGCCCTGCGGTCAGTCCCATCGTCGCAAAGCCGGCCCGTGCCGGGAAGCCGCGGGCCTGCCGGGTCCGCGGCCCGGCTGCGGGCAGGTGGTTCCCGTCAGCGGCCTCGCGGGTCCATGCTGAGCTGCATGCACACACAGGAGTACGGCCCTTGTGACGTCGCCGGTCAGATCGCGCGCCTGCGGGCGGAGGGTGAGCTGCTCGCCGGTGCCGCCGAGCGGGCCGGGTTCGACGCCCCGGTCCCGGCCTGCCCCGGCTGGCGCGTCCGCGACCTGCTCAAGCACCTCGGCTACGTGCACCGGTGGGCCGCCGGGTACGTGCGGGAGCGGCACGCCAGGTGGGTCGACCGGGCCTCGGAGGCGGACATCCTCAGGGGCGGGCCCGGCGACGAGGCGCTGGCCGGCTGGTTCCGCGACGGCCATGCCGCGCTGGTGCGGGTGCTGGAAACGGCCGACCCGGGCATGACCTGCTGGACGTTTCTGGAAGCGCCGTCGCCGCTGGCGTTCTGGGCCCGTCGGCAGGCGCACGAAACCGCGATCCACCGCGTGGACGCCCAGCAGGCCGCCGCGGGCGCGGGCGCGGCCGGTGAGCCCGCGTTCACGCCCCAGTTCGCCGCCGATGGCGTCGACGAACTGATCATGGGCTTCCTGGGCCGGGATGCCAAACGTGGGTCCTGGGACGGGCCGCCCGGGAGTCTCACGATCCACGCCGACGACGGCGCCGCCGGATCCGCCCAGTGGCGGGTGCTCTCCGAGCCGGGCGGGCTCGCCGTCACCCGCGAGACCGGCGCCGCCGACTGCGAGATCACCGGGCCCGCCGCCGACCTGTACCTGCTGCTGTGGAACCGCCGCGATGCCGGCGGCCTCGACGTGCGCGGCGACCCGGGCACCCTGGCCGGCTTCCGTGAGCATTTCCTGGTGACCTGGCACTAGCAGCGCAGGAGATGAGGAAATCCGCGCTATCCCGGTTGCGGGGCGACCGGGATGGTCCAGAGCACCGCGATCCGCGGCAGCGCGTCCAGCGTGCACCGCCGATGTTGCGGGGATGGCACAGCGGTGTTATCGCGTTGTGTATAGCCGTGGACGTTCTGCTGGGCACCGGTGCCGGGCGCCGCGCCGGCGTGCCGGTTAGTGGCATGCGGGCTGGTGACAGGTTGCGATACCCTTACGCCATGCGTTCCGCTCGGTTGCTCCTTACCTAGCCGCGCCGACTGACCTACCCGTTGGCGCGGCTGCCCCTCGTGACCGGGGGGCTTTTCTGTTACCGGAGCCAGGCCGATCTCATAGGTGAGGGAAGATCATGACAGCCGCCGACAGTGCCGAGCGGGCACAGCAGCACTACGACCCGCGCGAGGTCCAGGACAAGTGGCTGGCCCGGTGGGACGGGATGGACCTGTTCCGCGCCAGCGATGACCCCGACGACGACCGGCCGCGCACCTATCTGCTGGACATGTTCCCCTACCCCTCGGGGGACCTGCACATGGGTCACGCGGAGGCATACGCGATAGCGGACGCGATCATTCGCTACTACTTCCACCGCGGGTACAACGTGCTGCACCCGATCGGCTGGGACGCGTTCGGCCTGCCCGCCGAGAACGCCGCCATCCGCAACAACACCCACCCGGCCGACTGGACCTACGCGAACATCGAGACGCAGGCGGCGTCGTTCCGCCGGTACGCGGTGTCGTTCGACTGGTCACGGCGGCTGGCGACGTGCGACCCGGAGTACTACCGCTGGAACCAGTGGCTGTTCCTGCGCTTCTACGAGCGGGGGCTGGCCTACCGCAAGGACGGCTACGTCAACTGGTGCCCGGTCGATCAGACCGTGCTGGCCAATGAGCAGGTGATCGCCGGCAAGTGCGAGCGCTGCGGCGCGGAGGTGATCCGGCGCCTGCTGACCCAGTGGTACTTCAAGATCACTGAGTACGCTGACCGGCTGCTGTCGGACATGGTGCCGCTGGAGGGCAACTGGCCCGACCGGGTGCTGCTGATGCAGCGGAACTGGATCGGCCGCTCGGAGGGGGCTGAGATCCGGTTCCCGGTCGAGGGGCGGGACGAGCCGGTGACCGTGTTCACCACCCGGCCCGACACGCTGTACGGCGCGACGTTCTTCGTCATCGCCGCCGACTCGCCGCTGGCGCAGGAGGTCTGCGCCCCGGAGCAGCGTGAGGCGCTGGCCGGGTACCTGACCCAGGTGCGCAAGCTGACCGATATCGAGCGGCAGTCGGTGGACCGGCCGAAGACCGGGGTCTTCCTGGGGCGGCACGCGGTCAACCCGGCCAACGGCGAGCGCATCCCGGTCTGGGCGGCCGACTACGTCCTGCCCGACTACGGGACCGGCGCGATCATGGCCGTACCCGCCCATGACCAGCGCGACCTGGACTTCGCCCGCACGTTCGGGCTGCCCGTCCGGGTGGTGGTGGACACCGGGGAAGCCGACCCGGCGGTGAGCGGCGTCGCCACCCACGGCGACGGCACGCTGGTCAACTCCGGCCCGATCGATGGCCTGGACAAGTTCGCGGCGATCGCCCGGATGACCGAGATCCTGGCCGAGCAGGGCGAGGGCCGGGCGGCGGTCAGCTACCGGCTGCGCGACTGGCTGGTCTCCCGGCAGCGGTTCTGGGGGACGCCCATCCCGATCATCTACTGCCAGGCGTGTGGCGAGGTCCCGGTGCCCGACGAGCAGCTGCCGGTGGTCCTGCCGGATCTGCGCGGGCAGGACCTGGTGCCCAAGGGCGTCTCGCCGCTGGCCGCCGCCGAGGACTGGGTCACCACCGAGTGCCCCAAGTGCGGCGGCACCGCCCGGCGCGACACCGACACGATGGACACCTTCGTCGACTCCTCCTGGTACTTCCTGCGGTACTGCTCGCCCGACTACCGGGCCGGCCCGTTCAGTGTCGAGGCGGTGCGGCGGTGGGCGCCCGTCGACCTGTACGTGGGCGGCGTCGAGCACGCCATCCTGCACCTGATGTACTCCCGGTTCTTCGTCAAGGTGCTGTACGACATGGGCATGGTCGACTTCACCGAGCCGTTCACGCGGCTGCTGAACCAGGGCCAGGTGATCAACCAGGGCAGGGCGATGTCCAAGTCGCTGGGCAACGGCGTCGACCTGGGGGAGCAGCTGGCGGCGCACGGGGTCGACGCCATCCGGCTGACGATGATCTTCGCCAGCCCGCCCGAGGATGACATCGACTGGGCGGACATGAACCCCGATGCTCAGGTCAAGTTCCTGGGCCGGGTCTGGCGGCTGGCCGTGGAGGCCGGCGCCGCGGCCACCGGGCCCGGCGCCGGCGACGGTGGGCTGCGCAAGGTCACGCACCGCACCATCGACGAGTTCACCCGACTGGTCGAGTCCTCGCGGCTGAACGTCGCGGTGGCGCGGCTGATGGAGCTGGCCAGCGCCACCCGCCGGGCGATCGACTCCGGGCCCGGCCCGGCCGACCCGGCCGTCCGGGAGGCCGCGGAGACCCTGGTGGTGCTGCTGTCGATCTTCGCCCCCTACACCGCGGAGGAGTGCTGGGAGCTGCTGGGCCACGAGCCCTCGGTGGCGCTGGTGGGCTGGCCGTCCGCCGACCCGGCGCTGCTGGTCGAAGACCAGGTCACCTGCGTGGTCCAGGTCAACGGCAAGGTGCGTGACCGGCTGGAGGTTCCGCCCGGGATCGGCGAGGACGAACTGCGGGAACTGGCCCTGGCCGCCCCCGGCGCGGCCCGGGCGCTGGGCGGCGCCGGTGTCAAGACGGTCATCGTGCGCGCGCCGCGCCTGGTCAACATCGTCCCCGCCTGACGGGGCCTGCTGCCTCCTGGCCCGACGGGACCGGCTTTCATCCCGCCTGACGGGGCGCCGCAATCGGCCCAGCCCGACGGGGCCGGCTTTACCCCCGCCTGACGGGGCCGACTTTACCCCCGCCTGACGGATCCGCTGTCGTCCCGGCCTGACGGGCCCGCTGTCGTTCCGGCCTGGCGGGCGCCGCAATCGGCCCCGCCTGACGGGGCGCCGCTGAGCCTGACGGCTGCGGGCGCGCGCCCGGCACGAGGCCGGCCCCGCCGTTCCGTTAGGTCTGATCGCACGTGGGCGGAGCCGATGAACTCGGCTAACGATCACATCCGGTCATGCTCGCCCGCGCCTGGTCACACCCGGCGGAGCACGGCCACGACGCGGCCGAGGATGGTTGCGTCATCACCGGGAATCGGGTCGTAGGCCGGGTTGTGCGGCATCAGCCAGATATGGCCGTCGGCGGCGCGGCGCAGGGTCTTGACCGTCGCCTCATCCTCGATGCCTTCGATCATCGCGGCCACGATCTCGCCGTTCTCGGCGTCCTCCTGCTTCCGCACCACCACCCAGTCGCCGTCCGCGATAGCGGCGTTGATCATGGAATCGCCGACCACCTTCAGCAGGAACAGGGTGCCATCGCCGACGACCTGCTTGGGCAGCGGGAAAAAGTCCTCGATGGACTCCTCGGCCAGCATCGGTGTGCCTGCGGCGATGCGGCCGACCAGGGGGACGTAGGCGGCTTCCTGCGACGGGATGTCCAGCCCGGGTTCTTCGGGCCCCTCGGCCTCGGGCCGGACGGCCGGGTGGCCCGGCAGCCGGACCTCCACCGTGCGGGGACGGCCCGCGTCACGCCGCAGGTAGCCCTTGTTCTGCAGCGTGGACAGCTGGTAGGAGACGCTGGACGTGCTGGTCAGGCCGACCGCCTCGCCGATCTCGCGCATGGAAGGGGGATAGCCGCGCCGCTGGACCGAGTCCCTGATCACCTGGAGCACCTTCCGCTGCCGCCAGGTGAGCACGTGGTCGGGATCGGGATGGTCGGGCATCTCGGTGACCACGGTGGGGACGCTGCCCTTCGGCTTGCGTCCTGGTTTGCCTTTGGGCCTGGTTCCGGGCTCGCCGGGCCCGAGGCCGGCGGAATCGTTCCGTGTCCCCCCGCCTCCCGAGCTGTGATCCATCTACTCAACCTCCGGATTTGATCGCTGGGTTCACGGGTGACGGTAGCGCTTCTGGCGCCCGACCTCAAACATCTGTTCGATGTGGCGTAAAAGTGTCGTACCTCTGCGGTACAACCGTTTCGTACGGGCATTCGATCGAACGAGTGTGCTATAGAGAGAGCATACGTTAGAACTCTCATTCGATGAGGGAGGCCGGGATGAGCGTGTTGACCACGGGGAAGCCGAACGGGCTGACCAGGGCTGCCGCGCCGGCTCGGCAGCGGGCCGGGGCCGTGGGCCGCGGCCAGGCGTCCGGTGTGCCCCGCCCCGCCCGCCGCAGGCAGGGACGGCCTGGCCCCGGTGCGATGCGGCACCTGCGGGTGGTGCCGGAGGCCGGCCAGCCGGAGGGAACCCGGGCCGTGCCGGGCAACGGGCGGCCGCGGGGCGGGCCGGCCGTGCGGGAAACCGTGCCGGGTCCCCGCAGGCCCCCGGACGTCCACAGGCCCGGCGACGCCCGCCCGCCCGGTGCCGTCCGCCGGTCCAGGGAGATATACCAGCCCGGTGACGTCCGTCGGCCCGGCGACGCCCGCCGGGTCCCGGTCAGCCAGGGACCCCGCCGCGTCCCGGTCAGCCAGGGACTGCGTCACAGCGCCCGCGTGCCGGGTACACGCCCGGCGCCACGCCAGAACACGGTCCGGCTGACCCGGCGGGGCCGGATCGTCGTGGCGGTCATGCTGACGGCGGTCTCCCTGTCGCTGGTGGTGCTGGCGTGGCTGGCCATTGCGGCCAGGGCGGCGCAGGCATCCGATGGCGGCCAGCCGGGCGCGGTCTACCAGAACCTGACCTCCGTGGTCGTCCACCCGGGCCAGACCCTGTGGTCGATCGCCTCGCGGGCCGAGCCCAGCGCCGACCCGCGGGTCGTCATGCAGCAGATCATCGAGCTCAACGCGCTTCGCGGCACCAGCATTGAGCCAGGCCAGCGCCTGTGGGTGCCCCGCGGCTGAGGACGGCGCGGCGGCGGGCAGTGGTGCACGACACGCCGGTAACTGGCCGTCCAGGGAACGGCGACCAGCGACTTCCCCCGGCGCGCGCAGACACAGCGCGGCGTGTCCGGCTCGGCGCTTGCGCGGAGCGCGGGACTGAACTACGGTTAAACCACAACATCTAGTAGTTACACAGCTGTAGTTCATCCACAAGTTGTGGGCAAGGGCTCACAGCAGTTTCGGCCGCCGGGAGGTGATGGCGTGTTTTGCCCGTTCTGCAGGCATCCGGACAGCCGCGTCATCGACAGCCGGACCGCCGACGACGGCGCCGCGATCCGCCGCCGCCGGTCCTGCCCGGAGTGCGGCCGGAGGTTCACCACACAGGAATCTGTGATCTTGATGGTGGGCAAGCGCAGCGGCGCCACCGAGCCCTTTACCAGGGACAAGATCGTGCGTGGCGTGCGCCGCGCCTGCCAGGGCCGCCCAGTGACCGAGGACCAGCTCGCGATCCTGGCCCAGCAGGTAGAAGAGGCGATACGGGCCCTGGGATGCGGGGAGGTGCCATCCCACGACGTGGGGCTGGCGATCCTCGGCCCGCTCCGCGAGCTGGACGAGGTCGCTTACCTGAGATTCGCCTCGGTGTACCGGGGCTTTGAGTCACTTGGCGATTTCGAGGACGAGATCGCAACGCTGCGCTCGGCGCGTCAGTCGGCCGGCGTGCTGACGCCCTGAACCAGAGGGCAAACACCACACAACATTGAAGGGCCAGGTCGGCCCAGGCGGAGCACAGACCAAGAAGGGGGACGGCAATGACCGAGACGTCGAGCGGGTCCGCGGCGCGGGGCGGCAAGAGTGCCCGCAAGGGACTCGCCATGAAGCGCATCCACACCCGGGACGGCGTCCACCCCTACGACGACGTCACCTGGGAGCGCCGCGACGTCGTCATGACCAACTGGCGGGACGGCTCGATCAACTTCGAGCAGCGGGGCGTCGAGTTCCCCGACTTCTGGTCGGTCAACGCCGCCAACATCGTGACGACCAAGTACTTCCGCGGTGCGGTCGGGACGCCGCAGCGCGAGTGGAGCCTCAAGCAGCTCGTCGACCGCGTGGTGGACGTGTATGTGGCCGCCGGGATCAAGAACGGCTACTTCGCCACCCCCAAGGACGCCGAGATCTTCGACCACGAGCTCAAGCACGCGCTCATCCACCAGGTCTTCAGCTTCAACTCGCCGGTCTGGTTCAATGTCGGCACATCCTCCCCCCAACAGGTCTCAGCGTGCCAGCCATACGATGCGCTGGTCAGCACCCCCGCCGGCCTCATCCCGATTGGCAAGCTTGTCGACGACAACGCGATCGGGACCAAGGTGTACGACGCTGGCGGCGTGACGCGGATCATCGCGACCAAGGCCAACGGCGTCAAGGATGTGCTGCGCCTTCACACCAAGGCGGGATACACACTCGACGTCACCGCCGACCATCTCGTCTGGCGCTCAACGGGCGAAGGAACAGGGCAGTTTGTCCCCGCCGGTGGGTTGCGTCCAGGGGACCGGCTGGAATGGCGTCGACAGGGCGCCTTTGGTGAGGCAGAGATCGATCCCGCGGAGATCGCCGAAGCTGCCCTCGCCGGGTGGCTGCAATCGGACGGCTTCGTTGGCCAGTACAGCTCCGGCACTAACCGCTCGCTGACGATCGAGGCGATGACGGTCACCTCTGCCGAGTTGGCATGGGTCACGGCAGCGCTTGACCGGGTCTTCCCGGACGCGCACCGACATGAGCGGTCGGTGGAGACCCAGGACGCGAAGCTCGACTGCCGTCGGACCAGGCTCTACGGCGAGTGTCTGCGGCCGTTCATCGAGCGTTGGAGCCTGCTCGCACGCGGCGTGGACATGCAGGTGCCCGAGCGCCTCTATGATGCGCCGCTGCCAGTGGTGGCGGCCTACCTGAGGAGCGTCTTCCAGGCAGAAGGCTTTGTCTCGGCCCGGGCGGCATCCACGGTCGTTGAAGTCGACATGATCCCGGAACGCCTGATCCGGGGGATGCAGCGACTGCTTGTGCGCTTTGGCATCTACTCACGGGTCGGCTTCAAGAATGACTCTCGCGCTGACCGCAAGGGCTGCTGGACACTGCGCATCCAGACTGCTGGCGACCGGCGCATCTTCGCCGACGAGATTGGGTTCATTGATCCGGTGAAGTCGGAGAAGCTCGAGCGCAGCTTCGAATTGCCTGGGCGTCCGGCACGCGACAGCAAGCGCTTGGAGATCTCGCGGATCGAGCCTCTTGGGCCGATGGAGGTCTACGACATCCAGACCGAGAGCGGTGAGTACCTCTCTGGCAATCTCAGGGTGCACAACTGCTTCATCTTGGCCGTTGACGACACCATGGACTCGATCCTGGAGTGGTACAAGGAAGAAGGCCTGATCTTTAAGGGCGGATCGGGCGCGGGCGTGAACCTGTCCCGTATCCGGTCCAGCAAGGAACTGCTGTCGTCGGGCGGCACCGCGAGCGGTCCGGTGTCGTTCATGCGCGGCGCTGACGCCTCCGCAGGCACGATCAAGTCGGGCGGCGCCACCCGGCGGGCCGCCAAGATGGTCGTCCTCGACGTCGACCACCCTGACGTCGAGGAATTCATCCAGACCAAGGCGCGCGAAGAGGACAAGATCCGCGTCCTGCGTGACGCCGGATACGACATGGACCTCGGCGGCAAGGACATCACCAGCGTCCAGTACCAGAACGCCAACAACTCGGTCCGGGTCTCCGACGAGTTCATGCAGGCCGTCGAGGCGGGCGGCAAGTTCGACCTAGCGGCCAGGCGCACCGGCGAGTCGGTCGAGACCGTCGACGCCAAGGACCTGTTCCACAAGATGGCGCAGGCCGCCTGGGAATGCGCCGATCCCGGGATTCAATATGACGGCACAATTAATGATTGGCATACCTGCCCCGAATCGGGAAGAATTACCGCGTCTAACCCCTGTAGTGAGTACGTCCATCTGGATAACTCTTCTTGTAATCTCGCGAGTATTAATCTTCTCAAATTCCTAGACGATAACAAAACCTTCGATTCGAAGCGGTTTCAGCAGGTCACAGAGCTGATCATCACGGCTATGGACATCTCCATCTGCTTCGCCGACTTCCCGACTGAGAAAATAACCGCCGTTACGCGAGCCTACCGCCAGCTCGGCATCGGCTATGCCAATCTCGGTGCGCTGCTGATGGCAACCGGCCACGCCTATGACTCCGAAGGCGGGCGGGCTATTGCCGCGGCGATCACGTCGCTGATGACCGGCACCGCCTACCGCCGGTCCGCGGAGTTGGCCGCCATTGTGGGGCCCTACGACGGCTACGAGCGCAACGCTTCTGCCCACAAGCGGGTCATGCGCAAGCACGCCGACGCCTGCGGCGAGATCAAGACTCTCGGCGGCATGGATCGCGACATCCACGCCGCGGCCGTTACCGCCTGGCAGGAGTGCCTGGCCCTCGGTGAGGCAAATGGGTACCGCAATGCGCAGGCGTCGTTGCTGGCGCCGACCGGCTGCCTTACCGGTGACACCCTGGTGACGACGGACCGCGGGCTGGCCCGCCTGTCCGAACTCGGCGATGAATACGGCGACCGCTGGCAGGAACTGGACCTCACCGTCTCGACGGACGAAGGGCCACGCCGCGCCACGAAGTTCTTCGTCAACGGGGAAGAGCCCACCCGCCGCATCAAGACCGAGGGCGGCTATCAGGTACAGGGCACGCTGACCCACCGGGTCAAGATCGTCCAGCCGGCCTCGGGGGACTGGGCATGGAAGCGCCTTGCCGACATCGCTCCGGGCGATGTTGTGCCGATGCAGATGGGGACTCTCGCCGGGGCTCGGCGCCGGGTGCCGCTGCCGGTACTCGACCAGGCGTACTACACGGGGGACCACGGACTGCGGGTTCCGGACGCGGTCACGCCGGAGCTGGCCGAACTCGTCGGGTACTTCATGGGTGACGGCAGCCTTCATGCCAAGGGCGTCCGGCTGTGCGTGGCCAATAGCGACCTTGATGTCGTGGAGAGGCTCGGCGTCATCGCCAAGGAGCTCTTCGGCCTCACGCCGACGGTGACGGCGCAGGAGGGGTACCGCGAAGTCACCTTGCAGTCGATGCGCCTGGCGCGCTGGTGGCAGGCGGCCGGGTTCGCCAAGAACCTGCCCCGAACCGGTCACGTCGGCAAGGGCTGGGTTCCGCGGATCCCCTCCGCGATCCTGGAGGCAAATGATCCTGCCGTCTACGCCGCCTTCCTGTGCGGGCTTTTCGAGGCCGATGGGACCGTGCTTGAGGGGGTGCCCAGCGTCTCCACGGCGCACGAGGAGTTCGCCGGCGAGATCCGGTCCCTGCTGCTCATCCTGGGGCTCGCTACCACGACCCGCCGCACCGTCAGCGGCTGGGGAGGCGACATCCTGCAGGTGCGGCTGCGGAACATCGATCACGCACTGAGCTTCGGCGAATCGGTCGGCTTTATCAGTGAGCGCAAGTCCCAGCTCATGGCGTTCCTGGAGCCAGACCGTTCAGCGAAGAAGGACTATGTGTTCCTGCCCCCTGAGGCATGGGCGAGCCTGGTCCCGCCGGGCCACTCCTTGTACAGCGCGGTGACGCAGTCACTCCGCAAGCATGGCGGTGTGCCCCGCATGGCCGCCCGGCGCCTTTTCGAGGAAACCCTCGATGAGCAGCTCGGAACCGCTCTCGGTTACCTCTTCGAGCGGGTCGAGGTCAACGAGGATGGCGGGGTCCAGCCCACTTATGACCTGTCGGTGCCGGACAACGTGACCTACGTCGCCAACGGCATGGTGAGCCATAACACCATCGGCCTCATGATGGACTGCGACACCACTGGTGTCGAGCCCGATCTGGCGCTGGTGAAGTTCAAGAAGCTCGTCGGCGGCGGCTCCATGCAGATCGTCAACCAGACGGTCCCTCGCGCCCTGGAGAGCCTGGGCTACCAGCAGGAGCAGGTGGAGGCGATCACCGAGTACATCGCGGAGCACGGCCACGTGGTGGATGCT
>Ga0335077_10002579_pt1 | contig 21666 bp, 13 predicted proteins | sample Lox_Sample_31_FD_207151 | JGI IMG/M metagenome (GOLD analysis project Ga0335077, IMG submission 207151) | Soil microbial communities from Loxahatchee National Wildlife Refuge, Florida, United States - Lox_Sample_3.1 | ecosystem: Environmental > Terrestrial > Soil > Wetlands | place: USA...
TTCCGGTCCACACCATCAGCGACGATCTCTCGTGGAACCACTCCGCCCATCAACTCCGCTTCGGCGGAGTGGTGCGCCTGATTTCGAACCAGTCTGCCAGTCTGGCGAATTCCTATTCGAGCTCCAGTTCCAATCCATCGTGGCTTGTAGGCTCCGGCGCGGATCTCACGGGCAACCTCTCGATCGCCTCCGGCGATACGCAGAATTTCCAGTACGCCATGGCGGCTCTCCTCGGAATCCAAGCCCAGGGAACCGGCCGCTACAACTACCTCGTGGATGGGTCGGTGATCAACCCGGGCGCTCCGGTTCTGCGGAACTTCGTGAACCACGAAGGAGAAATCTACGCGCAGGACACCTGGAAAGTGACGCGAAATCTCACCGTTACGGCGGGCGTGCGGATATCGCTCATGCCCGCGGTTTACGAGGCCAATGGCCAGCAGGCATCGACCAACATCCCCATCGCGCAATGGCTCGCCAACCGGATCAATCTGGCCGACCAGGGGCTCTCGCAGAATGGAGTTACGCCGATCACCTTCATCCCGGCGAACGATCCGGCCGGAAGGGGAATGTACCCCGATCTCTACAACTGGGCGCCCCGCGTGGGGATTTCCTATTCTCCGAAAGCCGGCAGCGGCATCTCGCGTTTCCTCTTCGGCGGTCCCGGCAAGACCTCCATCCGCGTGGGCGGCGGAATGTACTACGACCTCGTCGGCCAGCCGCTGGCACAGTCCTTCAGCAGCTCGCAGTTCGGGCTGTCGAGCTCCCTCAGCAACCCGCCGAACACCCTGACTCTTGCGGCGGCGCCGCGGTTCACCACCTTCTTCACCGTGCCCGGCCAGCTTGTGCCGCCGACACCCCGGGGCGGTCTCCCGGTCACCTATCCCTCATCGGGCACCGGATCCTTTGCCATCACCAATAGCATCGACGATCATCTGAAAGCGCCTTACACGATGAACCTCGACTTCAGCATCGGCCGCGAGTTCAGCCACGGCTTCTTCGTACAGGGTTCCTATGTGGGCCGCCTCTCCCGCCACTCGCTCATCCAGCGCGACCTGGCCGAGCCCACCGACATGCGCGATCCCAAGTCGGGCCAGGACTACTACTCGGCCATGTCCCAACTTGGCAGCCTGCTGGATTACAACGGGGTCTCTATCGCCAATCTCCCGAAGATCCCGTTCTTTGAAGACATGTGGGCGGGCGCCGCGGGCGTGAATCCCGTGTTGGGACCGTTGACCGCGACCCAGGTGATCGCCTTGGATTATCACGGCGATCCCTCTCATGCCATCAAGGCCAACAGCAACCCCGGCGACTTCACCAATACGCTGAACAACATGGACAACGCCGCCAACTGCGGCAAGGCCACATCGTTCAGTTCCGCCGGCCGCGTCAATCAGGCGGCGTGCGGCGTCTATGGCCCGTTCATGATGTTCAACCCGCAGTTCTCGGCCCTCTCGGCCAACAGCTCTATCGGCAAGGGCGATTACCACGCCATGCAGTGGACCATCCGGAAGCGCTTCTCGGGCGGCCTGCTCTTCGACTTCAATTACACGTGGTCGAAATCGATCGACCTGGCATCGACGGCCGAAGGTGGAACGTTCACCGGGTTCGTGATCAACACGTTCAACCCGAGCCAGATGCGCGGCGTATCCGCTTACGATACGACGCACTCCGTGAACGCCAACTTCGTGTACGACCTGCCGTTCGGCCGCGGGAGGAAGTTCGGAAGCCACATGAATAAGGCTCTGGACGCGTTCGTAGGCGGTTGGGAAATCAGCGGTTTGTACCGCCAGACGTCCGGGTTGCCGTTCACCGTAATCAACGGCCAGCGCTGGCCCACCAACTGGAATCTCGGCGGTAACGCGACTCCCAATGGCCAGCCGATACCGGCCGTAGTCAATTCCAAAAATGCCACCGGCATCGCCGGCGGCGGGCCCGACCTCTGGCAGAATCCGACCGACGCCTTCAACGCCTTCCGCGAGGACTTCCCGGGCGAATCGGGCGGCCGAACCAATCTGCGCGGGCAGGGTATATTCAACATCGACACCGGCGTCTACAAGAACTTCAGCATGCCTTGGTCGGAGCGCCAGAAACTCCAGTTCCGTTGGGAGAGCTACAACCTGACCAACTCCGTGCGCTTCGATCCGGCGTCGGGAGCCGGCTCCGGCAACTCCGCCAGCAGCACGCTTTCCGCCACCAGCTTCGGCAAGCTGACCACCCAGCTTGGCACGCCGCGGCAGATGCAGTTCGCGCTCCGCTTCATGTGGTAAGCGGTCCGCGACACTACTGCCACGTCAGCTTGAGAATAAACGTATCGTCGAAAGCGGCCTTCACCGGCTGCGCGGCATTCACCACCGGGAAATCGTCCGAGTAGGTCTGCCCGGCGATCACGATCGCGCCCTGCGCGTCCACGGCGACGGCGCGCGCCCCTTCGCTGAAGCCGCCGCCCGCGTAGGTCGAGTAAAGCAATCCGCTGCCGTCGCTCGCAAAGACCGTAACAAACGCGTCCAGGAAATTCGCCGATGCCGGCTGCCAGGCGTTCACCGCCGGGAAGTCCTTGGAGCGCGTCGCGCCCGTGACCACGATGTTGCCCGCTGGGTCGATCGCGATGCCCTGGCCATAGGTGGTGCCGCCGCTGACGTAGAGGTTGCTTTGGATGAATCCGCCGCCGTTGGTCTGCACCGGATCGATAAGCTGGTGTCCGCCCAGAAAGGTCGACAAGAGCAGCGTCGCCCCGTCGGCGCTGATCTCGCAGACAAAAGCCGCGCTGTGCGCAGCCGAAGCCACGGCCCAGAACGTGCCCGGCGACGCCGCATCCGTAGCCAGCAGGCTGATCGGCGGCACCGTGCCTTGCGCTCCCGTGTACGGAGTGCCCGGCGCCGCCTGCCAGCTATTCGCGTGATCGTGCGATACATAAATCCCGACGCTGGGATATTGCACCGCGGCGTAAAGATCCCCGTTCGAGGAATCGAGCGTGAGATTGCCGGGGATGGCGAATCCCTGCGGGCCGGAAATTCTCGTCCAGGTCTCCCCGCCATCGTCGCTGCGCAGTCCGGGACCGGCATAGATGATCGATGGCTGCGTGCTCGGATCGACCAGAAAGTTGCCGATACTGTCGAACACGTTCTTGGCCCCCGCCCACGAGGCGCCGGCATCCGTCGAGCGATACAGCGTGCTCTTGGTCGGCGGCGGTGGCGGCGGGCCGAAAAAGCTCGGCGGGAAAAACTGCGGGACCTCGGCCGCGAACACGTTGCCGGTGTTGGGATCGACCGCCAGGGATCCGGTGCAGTTGCCGCAGGCGTCGGTAAGCGTCGCAACCACGCTCCACGACCCGCCGCCATCCGCGGTCTTGTAGACCGATCCCGAATCCGCGGCGTAGAGCGTGCCCGCCCGCGTCGGGTCGGCCGCCAGTTGCTGCAGGGGAGCATTCGATGGCAGGCCCGCCGATGCCGGGCTCCACGTTTTCGCGCCATCGCTTGACTTGAAAACGCCGTTCGCCGTACCCGCGTAGAGCGCCCCGCTCCCGTCGCGCGCCATCTTGTAGATGGTTCCGCCGGTCAGGCCTTGGTTGGCGGCAGTCCAGGTCGCGCCGCCGTCGGTAGTGAAGAACAGGCCGCCGTCGAAGGACGCCGCGTACAGCTTGCCGGAATCCGCCAGCAGGGTCGTGATCTGGCCGAACGGCGCATTGTCGATCGGGCCCCACGTGGCCGTGGAATCGCTGGATTTCCAAAGCGTCCGCGCGCCGAAAAGACTCTGTGTCGGCCGGACCAGCGGGAAGTCGGCGGACCCCGTCATCCCCGTAACCCATGCCCGGCCCAACGAGTCCACCGCGACCGAGGTGCCGGCGTCGAACAGCGACCCGCCAATCGCGGCGCGGTACACCTCGCGCGATCCATCCGCGCTCAGCTTGGCGACGATGGCATGCGCTGCCGCTTGTCCGTTGCCCTGCCCGGAACCGGTGAGATAGACGTTGGAATCGCGATCGAGCGCAATACCGAGAACCGCCAGCCGGTCGAGAAATGATGTGAACACGATCTGCCCCGCCGGTGAAAGCTTCACCACGAACACGATGGCGGAGGTGCCCTGCGGCGTGACCGTGCCGTCGGGCCCGGGAAACATGGTGGATTCGGTGCTGCCGGTGACGTACGCATTCCCCGCGGCATCCACCGCCACGGCCCAGCCGAGATCGCTGCCTTCGCCGCCCAGGTATGTCGCGTAAAGCAGGTGCGCGCCATCCGCGCTGAACTTGGCCACGAACGCGTCGCGGTAATACTTCAGATGGCCGCCGTCGAGCGACGGGGAAGCCGCATTCAGCACCGGCAAGTCGGTGGAGGAGGTGGTGCCGGCGATGATCACATTGCCCGCGGAGTCCACCCCGATCGCGTTGGCCGTCTCAAAACTGGAGCCGCCGTAAAACGTGCACCAGAGGAGCTTGCCGATGGGCGAAAACTTCGCCACGAAAGCGTCGTTGTCGCCGGAATGGACAGTCTGGAACGCGCCCTGAGTGACGGGAAAATCGTGCGAGGCGGTCAGCCCGGCGGCGTAAACGTTGCCGGCCCTGTCGGTGGCAACGGCGGTGGCAAACTCGCCCCACATGCCTCCCAGGTAAGTGGAAAACTCGGGACCGGAGGCGGAGGAAAGGGAACCGGCGAGGAGTAAGATAAACACTGGGGCCCGGAACACGACACCATCAATTATAAGATCCGAAGATCGCGAAAAGACCGGAACCTCTGTTAACTCATCACCATCACGGAGGATGAAATGGCGAGTTTTTCCAACTGTCAACTGTGGCTGTTCTTGATTCCAGCCGCTCTGTGCGCGGCGGATGTTACGCCGCCGGCCACTAAAATCGAAGAGGTCACGGATACCCTGCATGGCGTGTCCATCACCGACCCCTATCGCTGGCTCGAGAATCAGAACAGCCCCGACACGCGCGCCTGGCTCGCGGAGCAGGATAAGTTCGCCCGCGCCTACCTCGACAACATCCCGGGCCGCGAGAAGCTCCGCCGGAAATTTGAAGCCCTTCTCAAAATCGATTCCGTGGGGTCGCCCGTCGTGCGCAAGGGGCGCTATTTCTTCAGCCGCCGGCTGGCCGCGGAAGACCGCCGGTCGATCTGCCTGCGGCAGGGCTTCGCGGGTAAGGACGAAGTTCTCGTCGATCCGGCCAAGGTGACCGACGATCCCACCTCGTCCGTTCAGATGCTCGGAGTATCGGAGGATGGCGCCCTGCTGATGTACGGCGTGCGTCGCGGCGGAGAGGATGAATTCGACGTTCACCTCCTCGACGTCGATACGCGCCAGCCGTTGCCGGACCAGCTTCCCCGCGGGCGCTATTTCAGCTTCGCCATCCAGCCCGACAAGACAGCCTTCTATTATTCGCGTTTCACCGTAGGCAAGGGGACGCGGGTGTTCTACCACCCCATGGGCAGCGATCCGAAACAGGACAAGCTGATCTTCGGCGAAGGCTACGGCCCCACGCAGGGAATCGGCGTCGAGCTTTCGGCCAATGGGCGTTGGATGCTCATCGAGGTCGGCGACGGCGTCCCCACGAAGCGCACCGAACTGTACTTCCAGAAAGTCGGGCAGACCGGGCCCATGACGGCGCTGCTCAAGGAAGACGGCGAGTTCAACTTCGATTTCGCCGGCGACACGCTGGTCATGAATACCAACTGGAAGGCGCCCAACCGGCGCATCCTGCGCGCAGACCTCAACCATCCGGCGCAGGACCAGTGGAAGGAGATCGTCCCCGAGTCCAGGCTCGCCATCGATCGCGCCAGCCTGCAAGGCGGCAGGCTATTTGTGAGCTATCTCGAAAATGTGACCACGCGCATCCGACAGTTCGATCTCGATGGCAAGTCGCTCGGCGACCTGGCGCTGCCCGGCGTCGGCACCGCCGCCCTGGCGAGCGGCCGTTGGGAGGACGACGAGGCATTTTTCGGATTCACTTCGTTTGTCGAGCCGGGCGTAACCTACCGCTTCAGCGTCTCCACCGGCAAGCGCGACCTCTGGTTCCGTCCGAAGATCCCGGTGGATACCGGCAACATCGAATCCAAGCAGGTCTGGTACACGTCGAAGGACGGGACCAAAGTTCCGATGTTCCTGGTGCACCGCCGCGATCTTTCGCTGGATGGCAACCGGCCCACCTATCTCACCGGTTACGGCGGGTTCAACCTGCCGAGCCTGCCCGTATTCAGTTCCACCGCGGCCCTGTGGGCGGAGGCAGGAGGGGTCTATGCCGTTGCCAACATCCGCGGCGGAGGGGAATTCGGCGAGAGCTGGCACAAGGCAGGCATGTTCGAAAAGAAGCAGAACGTGTTCGACGATTTCATCGCCGCCGCCGAGTGGCTGGTGCAGAACAAGTACACCCAGCCCGCGAAGCTCGGCATCGCGGGCGGCTCCAATGGCGGCCTGCTTATGGGCGCGATGATGACACAGCGGCCGGACCTGTTCGGCGCCATCATCTGCGGCGCTCCGCTGCTCGACATGCTGCGCTTTCAGAAAATGTCGGTGGGCGCGTGGTGGACCGCCGAATACGGCTCCGCCGACGACCCCAAGCAGTTCGAGTACCTGTACAAGTACTCGCCCTATCAAAACGTCAGGAAGGGGACGAAATTCCCGGCCATCCTCTTCGTCAGCGGCGACTTCGATACGCGCGTCGATCCCGCCCACGCCCGCAAGATGACCGCGCTGGTGCAGGCGGCGAACGCCTCCGGCAATCCCATCCTGCTCCGCTACGACACCAAGGGCGGCCACAGCGGCATCGCCAACGTAAGCAAAACGGTCGAGGAACAAGTGGACCAGGTCGGATTTCTGGCGGCGCGCCTGGGGTTGAAATTCGACTGAGAATCAGCTCTTCCCCAGCGCCGCAAAGGTCCCTTCCGTCACCCGGAGAAGGTCGTCCGGCGCCAGCTCCATCTGGCATCCGCGCATCCCGGCGCTCACGCTGATGGTGTCGAACAGGATGGCCGTTTCGTCCAGGTAGAACGGGTAGGCCTTCTTCACCCCGATTGGCGAGACGCCGCCCCGGACGTATCCGGTAAGCCCGAGTACCTCTTTCACCGCGACCAGCTCGACCTTCTTGTTGCCGCTGGCGCCGGCGAGCGCTTTCAGATCGAGGTCGGTATTTGCTGGGATCGACGCCATCAACACGCCGGTGCGGTCGCCGCGTGCCACCAGCGTCTTGAACACCTGCTCCGGCGGCATGCCGATCTTTTCGGCGACGCGCGGCGCGCTGAGATCGTCTTCATCAACCTCGTATTCCCGCAGCTCGTATCGGACACCCGCGGCATCCAGGATGCGCGCGGCGTTGGTCTTGGCGGCCATGATCGCGGATCTCTAATCGAACACGGGCATCTGTGCCATCTCGCTGGCAGGCACCGGCTCTACCGGCAGGCCCGCCTTGCGCCAGGCGCCGAGGCCGCCCTTGATCACTGCGGCGGGAATTCCTTTTTCGAGCAGGACAGGCGCGACACGCGCGCTCGTGGCATCGCGCAGTCAAGTGCAGTAGAGATACACCCGCTGCCCCGCGGCCACATCTTCCATCTGAAGCTGCTCGATCGCGCTCGGATCCACGCGCCGGGACCCGCGGATGCGCACCGCGTTCCGGTCGTAGTAGCCATGGCTGCGGACGTCGTAAACGATGGCGCTGCCCTCGGCGAGGGAGCGTGCGGCCTCGTCCGGAAGCACGAACGGAATCGCCGGCCCGCCCCGTGACCGCCACCAGACCCACACCTTCACCGCGAGGTAGACTGCGAACGCGATCAGAAGCAGCCAGGCGAGCGCTCCGCCCACCGCCTCGTAGCCGTGGAAGATCGCCCGGAACAGGTCGCCCCCGGCGAAGCCCGCGGCCAGGTAGACGCCCGTGTAGAGTGCCGCGCCCAGGCTGTCCCAGCGCACGAACCGCGCAAAACGCATCTTCATACTTCCCGCCATCGGCGCCGACAGGGCGTTGATGCCAGGCAGGAACTTGGCGACCACCAGCAGGCTCCGGCCACGCCGCCGGAACGATTCGGCCGAGCGAATCACGCAGGATTCCGGATTGACCGAGATCCGGCACAACATGCTCAGCAGCCACCAGCCGCTGTGCCGCCCCGCGACATACAGCAGAACATCCGCCGTCATCATCGCCGCGATCGCCGTCCCGTAGGCAAGCGGAAAGCTCAGCGATCCGCGCGCGCAGGCGCCGCCGACGATCAGCAGCGCCGGCGCGGAGGGAATAGGCAGTCCGATGGCTTCCAGAAAAACCACTAGGCAGAGAATCGAGTAGCCATGCAGGACGAGCTCGTTGGTCCAAAATTCCATGAGCGGGACAGAACGATCATCGCACAGGCGCCTGCCTCCGCTCTGCGCTCCGGATCCCGCTCAGTTCGAGAATTCGAGCGAGAGCAGGAGGCCTGGGTGCGTGCGTACGAACACCTCGACCACTTCCAGGGTCGCGCCAGCTTCTCCACTTGGGTGACGAAAATCGCGCTGTACGAAGCCCTGGCGCGGGCGCGTCGGAGCAGGCGCTGGGCACCGATCCAGAACATGGAAGGAGAAATCATGCCGTACGCGGAGCGGCAAAATCCCAAGCCGGAGACGCCGGAAACCCTGGCCATTCAGGCGCAGCTCGGGCGGATGGTGCAGGCCGCGGTGGATGCGCTTCCGGAATCGTACCGCTCCGTGTTTGTGTTGCGCGAAGTCGAGCAGCTGAGCACCGCCGAAACCGCCGAGTGCCTCTCCTTATCGCAGGAAGCTGTCAAGACGAGGCTGCTCCGCTCCCGCGCTCTGTTGCGGCGCGACTTGGAGAGCCGCGCCGGGCCGGCCATCGCCGAGGCCTATTCGTTTCTTGGCGTGCGCTGCGACCGAAGCGTGGCTCGCGTGCTGGAGCGTATCGGCGCCGGTAACTGACGCCGCCGCTCACCACCCGAGCAGCCGCTCCATCTCCGATGCCAGCGTCTCGGTCTGCGGCAGGATCGCCGCCTCGAGCTGCGGATGATACCCCACCCAGGTATCGAGCGCGCCCACACGCCGCACCGGCGCATCCAGCGACCCGAACAGCTCGTCGGCGATCCGCGCCGCGATCTCCGCGCCGTAGCCGAACGACAGCGTGTCCTCGTGCGCCACGATCACCCGGCTGGTCTTCTCCACCGATTCGCTGATCGCCTGCCAGTCGTAAGGCGCCAGCGTCCGCAAGTCCAGAATCTCGATGCTCCTCGCCGGGTTTCGGCGCTCGATCTGTGTGGCCGCGAGCAGCGCTTTCTGCACCAGCGCCCCGTACGTAATCACCGTGAGATTCTGCCCCGGTTTGACCACCTTGGCGCGCCCGAACGGAATCGTGAAATCGGCGCCCGGGTGCGGCGAGCGGTTGTACGGTTCGCGATACAGCCGCTTGTGCTCCAGGAAGAGCACCGGATCGTCGGCGCGCAGGGCCGTGCGCAGCAATCCGCAAGCGTCTGCCGCGTTACTCGGCATCACGACCCGGAGCCCGGGAATATGAGTGAACAGCACTTCTCCGCACTGGCTGTGATACACCGCGCCGCCGTTCAAATACCCGCCGATCGCCACGCGGATCACCGCCGGGCACGAGAACGCGCCGTTCGAGCGCCACCGCAAGTTCGCCAGCTCGTCCCGCATCTGCATCATCGCCGGCCAGATGTAGTCGAAGAACTGAATCTCCGCCACCGGCTTCAGGCCGCGCGTCGCCAGCCCGATCGCGCGTCCCACGATCGCCGCTTCGGCAAGCGGGGTATTGAATGCGCGCCGCGGCCCGAATTCGCACTGCAGCCCGTGCGTCACCTTGAACACGCCGCCCTTGCCCTTAACCTCCGCCAGGTTCGCTTCCCGCGTGCAGTCTGCCACGTCCTCGCCGAACACGAGGATATCGGAATTGCGCCGCATTTCCTCGCGCAGCGTGGCGTTGATCAGGTCTACCATCGTCGCCGGCGCTCCATGGAACTGCGCGGGCGCGGCGAACGAATCGCTCGTGGGATCGACGGTCTCGGAATACAGGTGCCGCAGCGCCGTCGATGGCTCCGGCGGGTCGTCGTGCAGAGCCTGCTGCGTGGCCTCGTTGACCTCTTCGTCGATCTGGTGGGTGAGGTCCTGGAGCATGCGCCGGTCGATCACGCCCTCGTCGATCAGGAACTTCGGGAACAGCAGCACGGGATCGCGCGCCGCCTCGGCCTCGCGCTCGGCTGGCGTCTTATACAGCCGCTCGTCATCGGAAAGCGAGTGCGAGTACGGACGTACGCAGTGAGCGTGCACCAGCGCCGGGCCGCGTCCATCCCGGCAATACGCCGCCGCCGTCTGCATGGCGCGATACGACGCCAGAAAATCGGTGCCGTCTACTTCCTGGCGGAACAGGCCGGGGAAGCCCGCCGTCAATGCGGAGATGCTGCCGCCCGCGGTTTGCGCCTCCAGCGGAACACTGATGGCGTACCCGTTGTCCTCGATCAGATAGAGCAGCGGCAGCCGCTCCAGGCACGCCACGTTCAGCGATTCCCAAAACTCGCCCTCGCTCGTGGCCCCGTCGCCCGAGCAGACCAGCGTCACTTCTCCGGCGATCCCACGGTAGCGCGAAGCTTCGGCACAACCGGCTGCCTGCAAGAACTGCGTGCCCGTGGGCGAAGACGCGCTCACGATGTGGTGCTCGCGGCTTCCCCAGTGCGAGGGCATCTGCCGCCCTCCCGACGCCGGGTCCGCCGCCGCGCCCACCGCCTGCTGTAGCATCTCGTGCGCGGTCACCCCCAAGCCGAGGCACAGCGCGCGGTCGCGATAGTAAGGGTAGAACCAATCGTACCCGCTGCGCAGCGACATCGCGGCCGCCACCTGGATCGCCTCGTGCCCTGCTCCGGAGATCTGGAAAAAGATACGGTTCTGCCGCTTGAGCACCACCTCTCGGTCATCCAGCCGCCGCGAAAGGTGCATCACGTGAAAGGCCTGGATGAGCTGTTCCGGCGTCAGTTCTTCGAACCGTGACGGCGCGGACAAATGCTGTGTGAGTTCGGTGGCCATCCCCAAGCTCCAGTGTAACTACTTCGCGGCCGCAGCCGCCGTGGCGAGCTTCTCATCCTGAGTCCACGGCGGCCCCAGCACTTTGCCCAGCGGCGACATGCGCGCCACCAGGTCCGCCGGCAGGTCGCGCTCCCTGATGCCCGCCACTTTGAGCCCGCAGCGCTCGCAGGCGCTCGTCAGAATATGCCGGAAGAACACGCCCTCCGCGGTGTGAATCAGCGGATGCGCGGCGAGAATCTTCGGCAGGTCCGGCAGCGGCTTGCCCGCCCCGAGCAGCACCGCGGCCCGTCTGACCCCGTAGCCCTCCCCCGCCAGCGCCGACAGCACTTCACGAATCTGCGCCGCCGCCATCTCGATCGCGTCCTCCTCCGTGCGTTTCAGAAAAGGCGCCGCCTCCTCGATCGGCATGTCGGCCGCGGCATGATACGGCTGGTTGGCGCGAAACCCTCCCTCCCGGATCATCTCGATCCGCCGCCGCAAAACCGGCTTTCCGCCGGCGGCCGCCACCATCACCGCCCAGCCGGAGTGCGCGCGGAACCCGAGCGCCGCCTCAGTTCGCCCCATGATCCGGATGCAGATAGCCGGCGAGGAACCGCCAGATCTCCTGCCGCGATTCCCTGGCCGCCTTGGTGTCGATGCGGTTGAAGTAGTGCCCGCCCGGCGCGTCCTGGTAGATCTTGTATTCGAATTTCTTGCCCTCCGCCTTCAGCGCCTGAATCAGGTGTTCTACCTCCAGTACGTTCACGTCCTCGTCGTTGGTATTGGTGTGGATCAGCAGCGGCGTGGCCAGCTCCTTCGCATGATATACCGGAGAGCGCCGCCGGTACTCCTGAATGTCCTCGCGCACGGTTTTCCCGATGTGGTAAGGCGCCGAATACAGCGACTGGTAGCCCGGCGCCTCGTATCCCATGCGCGCCACCAGGTCGCTCACCGGCACACCTGCGTAGGCAACGGCATACGTTTGTGGATGGCCGAAGATGTTCATCAGCGAGATCAGCCCGCCATGGCTCCAGCCCACGATTCCGACGCGCTTGGGGTCGAGGAACGGGTGATTCTCCAGCATCCATTGCCCCGAGAGGTACACGTCGTCCACCTCCCGCCCTCCGTAGTCGATCTGCTCGTAGAACCCCCGGCCGTAGCCGGTGCTGCCGCGGTAATCGGCGGAGATGATCGAGTAACCCTGCTCCAACAGCTCCCGGAACACGTGCGCGTCGCGCGTGTCTTCGTTGGCGTGGACACCCTGGTGGCAGAACACGATCAGCGGCTGCTTCCTGGTCTTATCGAGACCCTTCGGAATAAATGTGTAGGCCCGGATGATAATCGGATTTCCCGCGCCTGGAGCCTTGGGATTGGGAGTGCGTGCCGGCGGCAGGCTGGTGTACTCGATCTTGTCGATCTCCGCGATGTCGCCGAGCGACAGCCGCCACATGAGGTCGTCGATGCGCTTCAGCAGTTCGTCGTTGCCGGTGTTCGGAGCCGCCGCGCCGCCAGGAGGCGCCGGGGCGCCAGTGGCGGCGGGCGGCGGAGTCGAGGCCGGCTGTGCGAGCAGCCGGAGCGCGAGAACGGAGAACAGGAAGAGCCTGACCATTGGGCGGAATGGTATCACACCCGCCTTACTTCCTCCCCAGCAGCCGCAGCCGGACCGAGAACGCCCGCGCCTGTCCGCGCCCGTACGTCAGGAACTTCGGCGTGCCCTCCACGTTGTTCACTACGTTCGGATTCATATTGCCGGTGATATTGTTGTACCCGAACCGCCACGCCCACAGATAGTGCGCCGCGTGAAACGTCCGCTCGAAATGCAGATTGATATTGAAGTAGTAAGGGTACCGGTAGGAATTCGGCGCGCCCACCATGAATCCCTGCTCATCCACTACGCTGAACGGATACCCGGTGCGGTACTCCACCAGGTAAGCCGCGATAGTATTCCGGAAAAGCCATTGGAAATTCTGCGGCAGGATGCGCTTGGGCAACGGCGCCCAGCCCCACATGTGGACGCGGTTGGGCGTGTCCCATTGGTACGGCCCCGGCCCCTGCTGCGCGAACACCGGGTTCTCCAGGCTATAGTCCACGGCGGCGTTGGATCGCGCGCTCGACCAGGTGTACCCCAGGAACCACTGGAACTGCCCGGCGAACGTGTGCCGGACCGCGAAGTCCACCGCGTCGTACCGCGACCGGCGGAGATTCCGCAACTGGTAAGTTGTGCCGTCGTAGAACATGGTCCCGGCTTGCGGCGCCGTCGGGACGTAGACAAATCCCTGCGTACCCACGCGCCACGTGTATCCCGCCCGCACGTAAAAATCCCCGGGCATCTTGCGCTCGATATTCACGCCCGTGGTCTGGGCGCGCGGCGTCACCAGGGCGCTGTCAAAGACCTGGAACGACGTCGGTACCGGCCCGATCGGCGGTCCGCCTTCCGGCGGATAAAATGTCGACAGGCTGATCTGCCCCGGCCGCGCAATCGTGCCCAGGCTGATCGCGTCGTAATAAATCCCCCAGCCGGCGCTGATCTTCGTATCGCGCAACTGCCGCGGAGCCCACGCCACCGCCACCCGCGGCGCCACTTCGTAGTCGCGAACCACCTCGTTCCACTCCGCGCGCACGCCCGCCTCGAGCGTGAGACCCTCCAGCGGAATCCAGTGGTCCTGGATGTACTGCGCCGCCTCGAAGTTTTTTCGTTCCCGGAACGGCGATCCCTGGAAGGAAACCAGGCGCGCGATCGAGTTATCGTCGCGCAACACCTCGTAGTCGTGCCGGGTCACCTGCTCGTGAAAGCTCTCGCGCTCGAAGTCGATTCCGAACTTCAGATGATGTTCTCCGTGCGAGCGGACCGTCGGCAGAAACAGGTTGGCGATCTCCTGCTGCCGGTAGGAATGCCGGTCCACGCCGCTGAAGAAGTTCCCGCTGTTGCCGGACGGCCTGATTTGGTAGATCTGGTCGCCTAGCGGCGGATTGTGCAGCGTGATTCGCGTGTCGGAGAAACCCAGGTCCAGCAGGGCGCCATTGAAGTAGTGCTGATCGCGGATCGTGCTCATGTACAGCGGCTGCCGGATGTTCGTGGTCGTCTCCACCGGGTTGAGGATGCTCAGCCCGCTGTGATTGACGTCCGCCAGGTTGTATAGAAAGCCCACCGTCAGGGTGTTGGCCGGCGTAACGTTTATCTGCACGCGCGTCACATCGCTCGTGGTCAGGCTGCTCGTCCGGTTCTGCCCGTTAGGCAGCCCGCTGATGGTGTCGTTGCTGTAGAACGCGTCGAGGCCGTTGTAGAACCACGCCCGTCCCTTGACGATCGGCCCGGAGAATTCGAATCGCGGCGTGAACTTGTTGACGTAAACGCCGTGATCGGAGGTCAGCCCCGGAATGAAGTTGGTGGCGCCGAAACGGTACCGGTCGTCGCCGCGCTTGGTCTTCACATCCAGCACGCCCGTGGACCCGCGCCCGTTGTCGGCGGAGTACCGGCTGTTCTCCAGGTCCATGGTCTGGATGCTGTCGATGTTCAGCCGCGTCTCCAGCCGGCCCGTGACCGGGTCGGACATGTTGAACCCGTCCAGCGTATAGTTGGTCTGGTTGGTATCCCCGCCGTTGAAGTGCACGCGGCCCAGGTTGTCCTGCACCACGCCGTTCAACAGCGGCAGCGCGTTGCGGTAGTCCTGCGGCGCTGGATACGGCACGCCCTGGATCTCGGTATTGGTCAGTTCCTTACGCTCGCTGGTCTGCTGCGGATCGATCGCCGGCGGCGAGTACGTGACGTCGATCCGGTCCGCGAACTGCTGCTCGTGGTTCATCCGTATCGTGAGCTGGCTCCCCGCCGGCTCGAACTCCTGCCCCCGATTGACGTATAGGAAGAATCCGCTGCGCTCCGCGCGAATCGAATAGGTGCCGCCGCCCGGGAGGGTCGCCCGGAAATTGCCTGCCTCGTCTGACGAGACCACCACCGGCCCGCCGCCGTCCGTCGCGCGGAACTCGACTCGGGCGCCCGCGATCCCCTTTCCGGTCTCGTCTAGAACCCGCCCGGAGATGGCGACTTGGGCGTACAGCCGCACGCACAGGAGTGCGGCAAACGCGGCGACACGCGTAGTCTGTGCACCCGTTAGCATGCTGGATGGGCGGCGCCCCCATACAGAATACACCCCAGCACTCTGACCGTCAGGCTCCTCGGGGTTATCTCATACCCGCCATTTGTAGAAGTAGAAGAGCAGCGGCGACTTCCCCGTGTTGACAATCCCGTGGAGTTTCCCCGCGGCGCAGAACATCATGCTGCCTGGCCCGACCTTGGTGACCTTCCCTTCCACCGAGATTTCGCCTGTTCCCTCGGTCACAACCATGAACTCCTCCTCGGGATGCTCGTGTGGCGCATGAGGAGACATTCCGGGCTTCAAGCGGAGGCTGCCTGCGGTCATGGCCTTGAGTTGGGGGGTCGGGCCATCGAAATAAATCTTTAGCTCGCCGAAGTCCTCTTTGGTGACTTTTGCGCTCGCGCCATCGACGACCGAGTTGGCGAGCCCCTCCCCACGCGCGAGCATCGCCGCGGCGTTCAGCGTGGCGGCTAGTCTGAGCACATCCCTGCGGTTCGGCATGGGTAGATTATGGCATGGAGGCCGCAACAGCGTGCCATACCCCGACGCTGGTACTAAAGGGCTATACTGCTCACCGGAAAATCCCTGCCGCACGTGCGTTTTATGACGATCTTCTCCCTGAACTAGGATTAGACACTGTGGAATTTCATAGCAACCGTAAACTCTAATCCATCCATAGCTTTACACCCAAAAGGACTCGAAACTCTGGTTTTGTCGCCGCCCCGCCGGATGTGGAGCAATGGAGTCCGCTTTCACAATCGCCTGGCAAAGGTACCGGAACGTCTTTTAAATCAACGAAAGTTAATCCGGCCTTAACCTGGTAAACAGCTTGCTTTAACTCGGTCCAAACGGATAATTGCGCACGTCCTGCCGAGGATCGTGTCGATTGCCGAAACGTGCGAGGTACAACAAACCATGACGACCAGGAATTTGCGGTTCATCGGACTCATTGCGCTAGCCCTAGTTGCATGCCTAAGCACTTGGGCTCAGTCGGTAAACGGGGATCTGATCGGCACCATCTTCGATCCCAGCGGTGCCGGCATACCTAACGCCACCGTAGTTGGCAGAAATCAGGCTACCGGCGTGGAAACCACTACGAAATCGACTTCCACGGGTGAGTATCACCTATCCAACCTGCCGCCAGGCCTTTATACCATCGTGGTGACCGCGAGCGGCTTCACAAGAACCGAGATTCGCGCTGTCGAAGTGGTTCTGAATAAGACGGCCACGACGAACGTGAAGTTGGCGGTGGCCAGCAGTGTGGAAACCGTCGAGGTCTCCGCCGCCGCGGCTACCATCGACACCACCACCGCCTCCGTGGCCACTGCCTTTCAGCAGACTGCCATCTCCGACTTGCCCATAGCTTCCGGCGTCAGCGGCGTGATCAACCTCTCCCTGCTGAATGCCGGCGTCGGCACCAGCGGCGCCATCGGACTGGGCTCGGGTCCTTCGGTGGGCGGCCAGCGTCCACGCAACAACAACTTCACCATCGAAGGTATCGACAATAACAGCGGCAGCGTCACCGGCCCGCTTGTTACCATTCCTAACGACGGTGTAGCGGAATTCTCGGTGCAGCAGAACCAGGTCTCCCCGGAATTCGGCCATTCTTCCGGCGGCCAGTTCAACCAGATCGTGAGGAGCGGAAGCAACTCCTTGCACGGCACCGCCTATGAATACCTGCAGAACCGCGATCTGAATGCCGCCGACAATCTCTCGGCCGTCAACGGCGATCCGCTCCACCCGCGCTACGACAACAACCGCTTCGGCGGCGCGCTCGGCGGCCCGATCAAGAAAAACAAGCTCTTCTTCTACGGCTTGTACGAGTACAATCCTGTCGGCAGAAGCTCCTCTGCCGGCCAGCTCTATGCTCCCACCGCCGCCGGATGGGCCACCATCTCCTCCTTCTCCGGGATGAACCAGAATAACTTGACCCAGTTGAAAACCTACCTCGGCACCGCTTCGTCCGCCGTTTCCGCGGCTAGCGTCGGCGGATACCCGATGGTCGGACCGGGCAACGCCAGCCTCGGAGAGCAGGTTGCCGCCACCGCCAAGCCCGTCGAGATCGGCCTGCTGGGTATCAGCTCTCCCGCTTACACGAACTCCGAAGCCGGTGTGGCTTCCGTGGACTACAACATCTCCGACAAGGACAGCCTCCGCGGGCGCTTCATTCTGAACCGCAGCGGCTTCATCGACACCGCGGCCAGCCTGCCGGTCTTCTTTCAAACCGTGCCTTCGAACAACTACCTGGTCGCGATCACCGAGTATCACACCTTCTCGCCGACCTTGACCAACGAGTTCCGTCTCGGCTACAACCGCTATTCCAACGACTACGCGGTGGGCGATCAGAAGTGGCCCGGTCTCGACCAGTTCCCCAACATCAACGTCTTCGAGTTGAACGCGCAGCTCGGCCCCGACGGCAACGCGCCCCAGTTTGGCATCCAGAACCAATACCAGGCCACCGAGAACCTCACCTGGACCAAGGGCAAACATACCCTTAAGTTCGGGTTCGACGGCTGGAAGCAGATCTCGCCCCAATCCTTCACCCAACGTTCCCGCGGCGACTACGAGTGGAGCTACCTCTCGGATTACCTGTTCGACTACTACCCCGACTACATTGCGCAGCGCTCGCTCGGTAACTCCGTCTACTACGGGGACCGCGTTTTCACGGGCTTCTATGCTAACGATAGCTGGAAGGTAACGCCCAATCTGACCGTGAATGTCGGCCTTCGCTACGAATACCAGACCGTCCCCTACAGCGAGAGACTCCAGACTCGCAACGCCATCTCCAACGTTCCCGGCCTGATCGTGTTCCAGGAGCCGCAGCCCATGAAGACCGCGTGGATGCCGCGCGTCGGCATCGCCTACTCGCCCGGCACCAGCGGCCGCACCTCCATCCGCGCCGGCTTCGGCCGTAGCTTTGACGTCCTCGTGGATAACTTCGGCCTGCTCACTCTGCCTCCTCAGGCCACCACTACCGTTGACGTCACCGGCCTGGACAAGGGTGGCTTCCTGGCCGGCGGCGGCATTCCGCCGAGCACCACCGGATCGACCCTCACGCAGGCGCAGGCGCGTGCAGGCACGGGCGGCTATGTACCCGACCAGGTGCGTCCGCAATCCCTGCAGTGGAACTTTGGTGTCCAGCACGTTTTCAAGGAGAATTACACCTTCGAGTCCCGCTACCTCGGAACTCGCGGCATCCACCTCCCCGTGCAGGCGCAGTTGAACCGTGTTCCGACCGTCAACGGGGCCAACGCGCTTCCTTTCTACACCTCGGCTCCCAGCCAGGCAACCCTGAACGGCCTGACCACTTCGTTGAACGCCTTGAACGCGGCCTACGCCGCCGGATCCTACCTGGACCCGGCCTACAAGGCTGCGGGCTTCACTGGCATCATTACTTCCTACCAGCCCTGGGGCAATTCGACGTACCACGGCTGGGCAAACCAGTTCACCCGCCGCTTCTCCAACGGCCTCCAGATCGTCTCCGCCTACACGTTCAGCCACAACATCGACGACTCCACGGCCGAAGTGTTCAGCACCTACACCACTCCGCGCCGTCCGCAAAATATCCGCAACCTGGCCGCCGACCGCGCCAGCTCCGCCCTGGATCACCGCCACCGCTTCACCACGTCCGTTGTCTACGACACGCCCTGGTATAACAAGTCGTCTAACTGGGCGCTCAAAAATCTGGTCGGTAACTGGGAAGTCGCTCCCATCTACACCTACCAGACCGGCAACTGGTTCACCGTCCAGAGCGGCACCGATTCCAACCTGAACGGCGATTCCGGCGGCGACCGCGCCTACGTGAATGCCGGCGGCAACCCCAACATTGGCTCCGGCGCCACCGCATTGAAGAACAGCGCAGGCGACACCGTAGCGTTCCTCATCACCAACCCCGCCGCGATGTATGTCACCACTCCCAAGGGCGGCCTCGGCACAGCGGGACGCAACACCGAGCGCATGAACCCGACCAACAACTTCGATGCCACCATCGCCAAGTCGGTCAACATTTCGGAGAAGTACAAGCTCCGGTTCGACGGGCGCTTCTACAACATCTGGAATCACCCGCAGTATGTCGGCGGCTACCTGAGCGATGTGGCTCCGATCGGGTTCACCGACACCGCGACTCACAACTACACCATCCCGTCGACGTCGGTCTTCCACAAGCCGTCGCAGGTGTTCTCCAGCAACCCGCGCAGCATCACCGTCTCGGCGAAATTCATATTCTGAGCTCGGGACAGGCTTTGGTCTGTCCTACGGGGGAGCCGCAAGGCTCCCCCGTTTTTTTGTTACCCCATCGGGCACGGCGGAATCCCCACCCCGCCGTCTTCCAGCGCCGCGCCCACCCGCAGCACCGCCGCCTCCTCGAAAACCGGCCCCACGATCTGCAATCCGATGGGCAGCCCGCCACCGCTCATCCCGCACGGCATCGAGAGCGCCGGATAGCCAAGCGCATTGATCCCGCGCACCAACCGCGTCGTGGCCAGCCGCACGTCCTCGTCCCGGCCGCCCAGCCGCACCGTTGTGTCCCCGATCTTCGGAGCCACGTTGGGCGTCGTGGGCATCATGAGGCAGTCGGCCTCGCTCCACACCCGGTCGAATTCGCGCCGCATCTTTCGTCGCAGCCGCTGCGCGTTGATATAGTCCGTCGCCGGCACCAGGCACCCCTGGTCGAACAGCGCCAGCACGTCCGCGCCAAACAGTTCGCGCTGCCCGAGTACCGGCTGCGCCACCGCCGACGCTTCCGCCAGCAGCACCATCCGCGCCACCGCGTTCAACGCCGCCACGTCCGGAAGCCGCACCGGACGCACGCTCGCGCCCAGAGATTCGGCCCGCGCGATCGCCCCGCGCACCGCGCTCTCCACGTCCGGATCGAGCCGGTCGAAATAGAAATTCTCCGGAAACCCGATGCGCAGCCCGCGGATCGAACCGCCCTCCTCCGGCACATAATCGACCACCGGATGCCGCGACGAGGTCGGATCCTTCGCGTCCCGCCCGGCAATCGCGTTCAGCACCAGCGCCGCGTCGCGCACGGACCGCGTCAGCGGGCCCATGTGGTCCAGGCTCCAGCCAAGCGGGAAGGCGCCGTGCCGGCTGACGCGGCCGTACGTCGGCTTCAGTCCCACCGTTCCGCAAAACGCGGCCGGAATCCGGATCGACCCGCCCGTGTCGCTGCCCATCGCCACGTAGACCATCCGCGTCGCGGCCGCGACCGCCGATCCGCCGCTCGATCCTCCGGGACTGCACTCTGTGTTCCACGGATTGCGCACCGGTCCGTAGTGCGGATTGGCCGACGTGATGCCGTACGCCATCTCGTGCATGTTCAGCTTGCCCAGCATCACCGCCCCGGCCGCCCGCAGGCGCTCCACTACGGTCGCGTCCCATTCCGGGATGAAGTTCGCGTAAACGCGCGATCCCGCCGTGGTGCGTACCCCGCGCGTGTAAAACAGGTCCTTCAGCGCGATCGGGATCCCGTGCAGCGGGCCGCGATCCACGCCCGCCGCCAGCTCCCGGTCCGCCTGGCGCGCCTGCTCCCTGGCCAGCTCGGCCGTCACCGTGATGAACGCGCAAAGCTGCTGGTTGTAGCGATCGATGCGCGCGATCGCGGCAGTGGCCAGTTCTACTGCCGAAACCCGCCGCGCGCGCAATTCCGCGGCTGCCTCCTGGATCACCGTTCCTCCGCGTCGAGCCGCAGCTCGGTATCGGGCTCGAGGTCGGGCGGAAGCTGATCGGCGAGCGGCCGAAACGTCTCCTCCAGCGCGTTCAATGGGCCCTCAATCCGGTCGAGATCCCGGGCGGATACGTCCAGCCCGTGAGCGTGAGCGATGCTTTTCCAGTCCTTCATCACGACTACGATAGCGGATCTGCCGCCCCCTGGCGCGCCGTCCATTCCGCGCCGGCCAGTACGATCAACGCGCCCAGAAAGCTCCAGATCAAAATCGTTGCCGAGTGCTGGAAGATGAAATACTCGTGCTCGAGCTTTGCCGAAAGCCACGGCGCCAGCGCCAGGTTGACGTACTTCATTCCTTCCAGAATGAGCCCGACGTATATCGCGACCGGCGCCACCCGCGCCGGGGGCACTTTGCGGTTCGGCAGCAGCCAGTAAATCAGAAACAGGCTCAAAATCGAGAGCGGCACCGCCGCCAGTTTGAAGAACAGCAGGTTCAGCCAGTTCCCCGCGCCGTGAAACGAGCCCGCCACCGACGTCACCCATCCCCGGTTCATCGCGGTGAACAGCACCGAGAGCAGCGCCAGCGCTCCGCACGCGAAAATCATCCCCAGCGAAACCAGCTGGTTCCGCGCATACGACCGGTTGTGGGCCACGCCCCACGTGCGGTTCAGCGCTACCTCCAGCGGCTCGAAGATGCCGTTGGCCGTGAACAGCAGCAGCAGCATGCTGAACAGGTGCAGGTCGCCCTTGAGTACCAGGTTGCGCCTGACGAAGGCGGCCATCTCGCCGGGAAAATAGTCGTTCAACGCCAGGTAAATGGCATCCTCCGCCGCCCGCCAGTGGAGCACGTTGCGCGAGAAGCTCAGCATGATGTTGCAGAACGGGAAGAAAGAGAGCAGCACGCTGGCGCTGATGGCAAGCGCGTAGACATGC
>Ga0335077_10002580_pt1 | contig 21665 bp, 24 predicted proteins | sample Lox_Sample_31_FD_207151 | JGI IMG/M metagenome (GOLD analysis project Ga0335077, IMG submission 207151) | Soil microbial communities from Loxahatchee National Wildlife Refuge, Florida, United States - Lox_Sample_3.1 | ecosystem: Environmental > Terrestrial > Soil > Wetlands | place: USA...
CCGCGGTTCTATCCGGTCATAGAGCATACGAACACATCGGCGCCGAATGGGTTGCGCGATTTTCGCGTTGTGTTACAAGATTTTATTAGAAAAGGGGCCAAAAAAGGGTCAAGTCGCTGGTTGTCTATTGTTTAGCTAGAGGCCCCGCTCCGGCCACGCGCGTCTCCGGAGTCTCCAGGCTGGTGCGGCCCAGCGCGCCGTCTCGGTAATCCGCCAGCAGTATCTTCGCCGCTCTTTCCCGGTCCGGTTCGCGGCCCTTGCCTTTACGAAGGCATCCGCGTTTTTTTGCGACGGCTTCGAGCACGCCCGCGCCGTCCAGCCCTTCCACCGCGAAACCGTACCGCGCCGTGAGCCGGGCGGGATAGCGCGCGAGCAGCGTTCCGGCGAGAAACTCGCCGACTTCTTCGTCGTTGACGGCCTTGGCGCCGATCGCGTGGATCGCGGCGAGCATCAGGCCGACGGCCGGCGTTTCGATTTTCGGCCACAACAGCCCGGGGGAGTCGGTGAGCGTCATGCGCTCGTTCAAGGCGTGGCGTTGCTGTAATCGGGTCACGGCCGGTTCGGCGCCCACTTTTTGAACGCGGCGTTTGAGCAGCATGTTCATCAGCGTCGATTTGCCGACGTTGGGAATGCCCATGATCAGCATGCGCAGCGGCTTGGCGGCGCTGTTGCGGTGCGGGGCGAGCGACCGACAGAGACCGGGCACCCGGTCCGCCTGGCCGGCCTGGTTAAAGGACAGGGCCACGGCCGTCACGCCGGGTTGCCGGTTGTAGCGGTCGAGCCAGGCCCGGGTGACGGCGGGATCGGCGAGATCGGCTTTATTGAGAACTTTCAGACAGGGCCGCTGCCGCTGCAACCGCAGCTCCCGGATCATCGGATTGCCGCTCGCTTCCGGCGCGCGCGCATCCAGTACTTCAACGACGACGTCGACCGCCGCCATCGTCTTGGCCGCTTCCTTCCGCGCCGAATTCATATGACCGGGAAACCACTGGATGGACATGGGGGATGGGCCGCCTGATTAAAAATGCGGAGACGGGTGTCGGAAGCAAAGTAGCATATTCCTTTTTATTCCGCAACCCGGGCCCGTCGCGACTCGACGGACCCGATCCGTCCGCGCGCGGGAGCGGCTCTTGACATAACAACATTTGTGTTGTACTCTGTTTGTCGGGACCGGGAGGGCGATCGTCTGCACGGTCGAGTTCCATCAAACGTCGCAGGAGGGCATTCGCGTTGATGAATATCCCGACGGCCTTCCGGAAAAAGTCGGTTGAATTCTCATGAAACGAAGATTGTTCCGGGACCGTCTCAAAAAGGGTCTCAAGAATCCCGGGTTTAAGCGGGCCTTCGAGGCCGAAGACCTTCCGGCCCGGCTGGCCTTGCGGATCGCGGAACTTCGGCAAAAAGAAGGACTCTCCCAGGCCGATCTGGCCAAGCGTTTGGGGGCCAAGCAACAGCTCATCGCACGGATTGAAAGTCTGGATCATACGAATATGACCCTCTCCACGCTTCAGAAGATCGCTTGGGCGCTTCACCGACGACTCGTGGTCGATCTCCGCTAAAGAAGGATGAGGCTCCGCTCCGGACTCGCGCGGGGTGAGAAAGGAAGCGATCCGTTGAATCCGACCGAAAATTCTCCCGGCGTCTTTTTGACCCGGGCCTGGGAACGATTGAGCCCGGTCCCCGGCGGGGCCTGGCTCTTCAGCCGGCTGATCGGCTGGTGGGTGCCGTACAGCGGCAGCATCGGCGCGCGGGTCGTCGCGTTGCGCCCGGGCTACGCGCGGGTGACGCTCCGCGACCGCCGTCGCGTCCGCAACCATCTCCGGTCCGTTCATGCCGTGGCGCTGGTCAACCTCGGCGAGGTGGCCAGCGGGCTGGCGCTCTACACCTGCCTTCCCCCCGGCTTCCGTGGAATCGTCACGTCGATGTCGATTGAATATTACCAAAAGGCGCGCGGCCGCCTGACCGCCGAAAGCCGCGTGACCCTTCCGCCGATCGGCTCGGGCATCGATCATGAGGTTCACGCCGAAATCAGTGACGGGAAGGGGACCCGCCTGGCGCGAACCACCGTTCGGTGGAGGCTCGGGCCGGCATGACCGACGCGGCGCCGGATTCCCCTTCCTTCGAGACCGCCCTGACCCGCCATGCCGGCATCGCGGTTCCGCTGATCTGCGGCGCGATGTACCCCTGCAGCAATCCGGAATTGATCGCGGCGGTCTCCGAAGCCGGCGGGATCGGCATCGTCCAGCCGATCTCGCTGATCTACGTCCACGGACACGAATTCCGCGAGGGACTCCGGCTCATCCGGCGGCTGACCCGAAAGCCGATCGGGATGAACGCGCTGATCGAAGCGTCTTCGAGGGTCTACCGCGACCGGATGGCCCGATGGATCGACATCGCCCTGGAGGAAGGGGTCCGTTTTTTCATCACCTCGCTCGGCAAACCCGACTGGGTCGTCGCCCGGGTCCATGCGGCCGGCGGGATCGTCTATCACGATGTGACGGAGCGCCGCTGGGCCGAGAAGGGGAGGGACGCCGGCGTCGACGGACTGATCGCGGTGAACGACCGGGCCGGGGGGCACGCGGGACCGCTCGGCGCGGAGGCCCTGATCGACGCGCTCCGGGCGTCCGGGCTTCCGCTGGTCTGCGCGGGCGGGATCGGTACGGAAAACGATTTCCTGGCGGCGCTGCGCCTGGGATACGCCGGCGTCCAGATGGGAACCCGTTTTATCGCCACGGAGGAATGCCGGGCCGGCGCCGCGTACAAGGCGGCGATCCTCCGGGCCGGGGAAGAAGACATCGTGTTGACCGAGCGGGTCACGGGCGTTCCCTTGGCGGTGATCCGCACGCCCTACGTCGAACGGCGGGGGCTGAAGGCCGGCCCGATCGCGCGGTGGATGCTGCGCGGCCGGAAGACCAAACGCCTGATGAGGATGATCTACGCGCTTCGTTCCATCTTTGAATTCAGGCGGGCTTCCCTGGACGAAACCGGAAAGCGGGAGTATTGGCAGGCGGGAAAGAGCGTGGCCGGCATAGACCGGATCGAACCCGCCGGGGAGATCGTCCGGCGCTTCGCCGCCGCCCTCCAACGGTTGTAACGGCGTCCGGCTTCGCGCGCGGGGGTGCTTATTTCCCTCCCGGACGAAGGGCCCGGCGGAGCCGGTCTTCGCGATCCGAATCGCCTTTTGGGAGTCGCAGCCTGAAGCGGGCTAAAATCTCACGGATGCGCGTCATGCAGCGAAGGGCCAGCTCCGGCTCGTCGCGGTCCTCATAGATATCGGCCAGGCCCCGAAGGGCCTCGGCCTCTCCCGAGGGGTTTCCCACCTGTCCGAAATGGGAGTAGGCGTAGTTAAAGCAGGTCTCGGCCCGCCGGTCCTTCCCCAGTTCGCGGTAGGCGCGGCCGAGCTGGCCCCAGGCGGCGGCCAGGCCTTCTTCGTTGCCGGTTTTTTTGTGAAGCTCGATCGCCCGTTTGAAAAATGAAACCGCCTCGCCCGGACGACGGCCGTCCATTTCCAGCAGACCCAGATTGGCATACAGCGAGCCGAGCGAGAAATCATCCCGGACGGATTGGAGCAGCGCTTCCGCCTCCAGATAGTAGGCGCGCGACCGTTCGGCTTCGCCGAGCTCCCTCGACAGGTTCCCGAGGTTGACCAGCGTCCGGCCCGCGATGCGCGCGTCGGGATCGCCCCGCTGGTGTTCCAGGACTTCCCGGTAGAGGGACCGGGCCTTCTCTTTTTCGTCCAGCGCGGCATAAACGTTTCCGAGATTTCCCAGCACGGCCACAAGCAGCCGGACATCGTTCGATCCCCGGACCTCCTCCCGCGCCGTCTCAAAACACCGCCGCGCGCCTTCCAGGTCCCCCCGGTGGAGAAGCAGGGTCCCCTTGACGTAGGCGTCCGGAAAATTTAAACCGCCGAGCTCCGATTCGTTTGACATTGAATAGCCCCGGGAGACCATCCCCGCCGGATCGCTTTGTGATAAGATGTTTTGATTGCAGCATAGCTCCGAACGATCGAAACGGCAAGATATTTCAGAACCCGAATCGGACCTTATTCCAACATCCATGCCCGTCAAAGAACAGGTTGATGTGATCGTTATCGGCGCGGGCGCGGCCGGGCTGATCTGCGCGATGACCGCGGGCCGGAGGGGCCGCCGCGTCCTCCTCTTGGAGCATGCCGACCGCGTCGGGAAGAAGATCGTGATCTCCGGCGGCGGACGCTGCAACTTTACCAATCGGCGCGTGGAAGCGGAGCATTTCATCTCGGGCAATCCTCATTTTTGCAAATCGGCCTTAAGCCGCTTCGGGCCGCAGGACTTTATCGCCTTGGTCGAAAAGCACGGCATCGCCTATCATGAGAAAAAACTGGGGCAGCTTTTCTGTGACGGGAAATCGATCCAGATCGTGAGCCTTCTGCTGGAGGAATGCCGTGCCGGCGGTGTCCGGATTCAAACAAAATGTTTTGTTGAAAAAATCGAGCATCAAAACGTCGAAGGCCAAAAAGTTTTTACGGTTCAAACCAATTTAGGCCGGTATGATGCCGAGTCCCTCGTGATTGCGACCGGGGGGTTGTCATTCCCCAAGATCGGCGCGACCGGTTTCGGATATGCGGTGGCGAAACAGTTCGGTCTCAAGATCCGGTCCTGCCGTCCCGGCCTGGTCTCGCTGACCTTGAATCCCCCGGACCTGAAAGAGACGGACGGCCTGTCCGGGACGTCGGCCGATGCGGCGGTTACCTGCCATCAACAGACATTTAGGGACGCGATTCTTTTTACGCACAAGGGTTTGAGCGGGCCGGCTATATTACAGATCTCAAACTACTGGGAAGCGGGCGATGCGGTGACGATCAACCTTCTTCCGGATTTCGATCTTCACGATGCGATAAAACAGTGGCGGAAGGAGCGGCCGAAGGCGGAGCTCAAAAACCTGATCGGCGAGCGATTGACCAAACGCCTGGCCCTTCAATGGCTGGCGTTATCATCCGAGAGTAAGCCGGTATCCCAGTACAACACAAAAGAGATCGCGGCGATCGCCGCACGGTTTCATCAATGGCGGATCGTCCCGTCCGGCACAAGCGGCTATTCCGTCGCGGAGGTGACGAAGGGCGGGCTGGATACCGATGAACTGTCGTCCAAAACCTTCGAATCCCGTCGCGTGAAGGGGCTTTATTTTATCGGCGAGGTGGTCGATGTGACCGGATGGCTGGGCGGCTATAATTTCCAATGGGCCTGGGCCTCCGGCCATTGCGCCGGGTTGTATGTATGAAGGAGGGGCGATGGTTATGTTATATATCCTCGGAATTCATCACTACCTCCATAAATCCGCGCCGGCCGGACCCCGCGGCCGAGGTTGCAGCATCCTACGAAAAGCGAGGCAGTTATACACTGATCGTGGATCTCGGACGCCACGAAGTGACCTATCAAGGCGTGCGGGTCACTCTACCGCCCATGGCCTTCCGATTGTTATCTGTCCTGGGCGGAAAAGGCAGATCGGATTGTAAGTAAGAAGAGCGTTACAATCGCCTCTGGGGAGGAGGCGGCGCAGACGCCGGTCCGTACGAGCATCAGCTCGCCGACCACAAACGGAAGATCCTCGCACAGATCGGGAAGGCGTTCGAAGGGCAGCGCGGGAAAAAACCGAAGGCCGATCAACTCAGAAATCTTATCATAGCAAAGTCCCGGGTGGGATATCGGCTGAATATCTCGGCCAGCGAGGTGCGGGTGGTGAGATAGGGCGAGACAGCCATAAATGAATACCGCTGATTCAGCCCGGAATCTACTGATCAAGTGAGCAGACAGTGCAAGTAGCAGCGCAGGTTACTTCCTGTAATCGGTAAAATATAAACTTCTTGAAAAGTGGCAGATTACAACCGCTAATAATTTATTGTCCGCTCTATAGCAGATTGGTAAGACCTAAGACGCTCTAAACCAACAGAAAACCGAGGACTCGGAATCAGGCATGGTAACCTTAGTCAATCGCCATGGACAGTTCAAACGAAAGTTTTAGACGGCCCGTGCGCGCTGACTAACTGTTCTAGATCGCAGTGAATTACTTCGGGATGGCAACATTTGGTTTCAAGCTGAATCGTGATATGCTTGATTTCTGTATTTTGTGAGATATTCCGCCTCACGGTCGTCAATACCTCCTGAGACAAATTACTATTTTCCACCATGACATGACAGGTCAACATGTTGAGGCCAGGTTTCACGGCCCAGAGATGAAGGTCATGGACATTCTTCACTCCCGGGATTCTCTTGATGGCCGCCTGAACGGTTGTGGTGTCCAGACCGCGTGGCGCTGATTCCATGAGTACCCCGAGTGATTCTTTGAGGAGTGGCCACACGCCTTTGAGAACCGCTGCAACCACCACAAAGCTGATCAGAGGATCAACAAGTTTCCAATGGGTGAGTAGGATAATCAAACCGCTCACGGCTACTCCAAGACAGACCCATGCATCGCCAAACATGTGCCAAAATGCGCCGCGGATGTTTAAGTCGTCTTTCGCTGCTTTTTGCAGAAGCAGCGCGATTCCAATGTTCGCTGCAAAGCTGAGAAGTGCGATCACGATGACCCAACCCCCGGGGATCATGACAGGATTGAGCAGCCGCCACACCGCTATGACCATCAGACCCGCCGCTGCCAGGATCAGAAACATTGCATTAACCAACGCGGTCACAATACCGGCGCGGTGGTAACCGAATGTGGATTGGGATGTCGAAGGGCGTGCAGCCAACAAATGAGCCCAGAGTGTCAAGAACAGCGAACCCTGGTCAATCAGGTTATGCATGGCGTCGCTCATGAGGCCTACGCTATGGATCCAAGCACCTCCGATGAACTCCCCACCAACGATGAGAGCGTTAAGAACAAGAGCGATGTACAGACGTTGACGAAGTTCATTGTTTGCTTTCGCGGATGGGTTCATGAATAACTCCTCTAGTTGCAAGCGCCTCTGGATAAAGGATTCCGAAAGATCTGGTTATTTTAGTGCGTTACCGGATGACAATCGTCGATTGTGGCATTTCAGGAAAGTCAGCCATTCCTTTTTTCTTGTTAACAGACGTTCATTATAGTCCCGTCGCCGAAACGGGGTCAATCGCATTTTAGTTGGCCTACCACCATTTGCCGGAACCCGATCTTTGGCCGCACTCACTATAATCTCGGGATTGCGCTAATGGATCAGGGAAACGTGTCAGCAGCAAAGAGTTACTCGTGCGCGTCTTTCTTGGAGACCAGCCGCCACGAGTGTTTGTAATCACGAACGCCATTCTCAACAGTGGTGCTCGGCTTGACCGCGAGGCAAGGTATGTGCTTCGGAGCCCGATCAATTACGAGCAGTCATACACGGAGTTGACCTAATAATTCGCTCCAGTGGACAATCCTGACGTCACGTATTTTGTGCTATTTTTCTCCGTAATCATCAATTTTTATGGCTTGTTTTCTCGATAGCTTGTAGGTGAAAGCCGCAAGAAATAGCAGGCTTCTAGTGCCCCCTCTGGTTTGACGGGCACGCCGAAAGGGAGGGCAAAATAGCCCCTAACTTTCTTCCTCCCCCGGCCTCTCCCTCATCATTCACTCCATCTATCTCCTCCCCGCACCACCAAATAACCACTAAAAAACCATCCTTCGACGATAACTCGCCGAGGACTTTGTGGTTCCCGCCGTAGTATCTTCCCTCCCCATAAGGAGGGAGGGTTCATGTACGAATGCCGTTGTGCGGTGGATGGGAAGAAGCTGGCGGAGATTGCGAGGCCCCCGTTGCCGGATCTGATCTATCGCTACCGCTGTTGCTGCGGCCAGGATCGCAACGTTCCCGCCTCCGTTGATCCAGTGACCCATCGAGTCGTTGCGCGGGACATCTGCGTCTGCGGGAATAAGGTCATGGAATTCCTTGGCCATCTGGTCCGGATCAAGTGCAGGGCCTGCAAGGCCATACAGAAGTTTTAACAGAAGTTCACACTGAAAAGAAAAAGCTCCGAGGCTCCCTGAGAAGCCCGTGAGGTCACGGATGTGACCCACGGGTTTTTTCTTGCCTGTCCCGTCATGTTCGCAGACGGGAGCCTAAGGCCAGGGAGCCGGCTTGGAGGAGATTCGGAAGCTCGACGAGGCTCTTGAAAAAGAGATCGCCTCAGAGCCCTTCATCCAAATTGATCTTTTAGATCGCCCTGCCTGCCGGCAGCCACGGCGCATCGTATAAAGATGAGCCCGATGTTCCAATCGTGTTCTTGATAAAGACTGTTCGGTGTGGTAGTTTAATCATCAACAGGAGGTTTTGCATGGCACAAACTCTTGAGGCCAAAGTCACAAAGAAAACAAAAAAAGCATCCAGATCGAAATCTCCAGGGCGAATTTTGAAGCCTTTTGCGATGCCATCGGTCTCTATCGGAGGGAATTTTTGGATGCCTTGGATGCGTCTGAGCGGGACCATCGTGCAGGAAGGGTAACCAAAAGGCGGTCTTTACGCGATTTGATCGAGTAGCCGTCCACGATGATCGAGATCTCGACCACGGCCACATTCGATCGACTCTTCAAGAAACCGCCGTCCACCATCCAGCGAAAAGCCATCACAAAAACGGACCTGTTCAAGAGCAACCCGTTCCACCCGTCGCTTCACACCGAAAAAAGCGCCCCAAGGAGCATGAAGTTTGGAGCTTCCGAGTCGACCAAGCTTACCGGATTATCTTTAAATTTGTCGGCCCCAATCATGCCGAACTCCGTTACGTCGGTCACCACCATTCCATCTACGACTTTAACCTTTTCAAATAACCCGTCACATACCTACTCCTAATCATCTGCCGACGTTCCAGTGCCCGGGTTGATTTTCACCCCCCCGATGGATTATGATAAACATTCTCACCTATTTAATAGCCCGGTGAATTATGCCCCGTCCCAAAACGTCGTTTGTTTGCCAGAACTGCGGCTATTCTTCCCCCAAGTGGCTGGGGAAATGTCCGGACTGCGATCAATGGAACAGCCTCCAGGAGGAGACGGCCGCGGCCGCGGCGCCGTCGCGCTGGATGGCGTCCGAACGCAGCCCGCAGAAGCCCCGGCCGATCGGCGAGATCCCGCAGGCGGCGGACGACCGTTTCTCCACCGGCATGGGGGAGTTGGACCGGGTCTTGGGCGGGGGGGTCGTGGCCGGTTCGATGGTGCTGATCGGCGGCGACCCGGGCATCGGGAAATCCACGCTGCTGCTCCAGGCGTTTCAACGGATCAGCCGGGACCGGCCGGTTCTCTACGTCTCCGGAGAGGAGTCGCCGCACCAGATCAAGATGCGCGGCGGGCGGCTGGGGGTTGATTCCAAAAATCTCTTGATCCTGTCCGAGACCTCGCTTGAAGAAATCCTGAAAACCGCGCAGTCGTTGAAACCCCGCGCGATCGTGATCGACTCGATCCAGACGGTCTATACCGCGCAGATTACTTCCGCCCCCGGAAGCGTCAGCCAGATCCGGGAGTCGGCGGCGCAGTTGATGATCCATGCCAAGCAAACGAACACGCCGACCTTCCTGGTCGGCCATGTCACCAAGGACGGCTCGATCGCGGGGCCGCGGATTCTGGAGCATATGGTCGACACGGTGCTCTATTTCGAGGGCGACAAGGGCCATCCGTACCGCATCCTCCGCGCCGTGAAAAACCGCTTCGGCTCGACGAACGAGATCGGCGTCTTTGAAATGAAATCGCTCGGGCTGGAAGAGGTCTCGAACCCCTCCGAGCTTTTTTTAAGCGAACGGCCGTCGAACACGGCCGGTTCGGTCGTCGTCTCCAGCATCGAGGGGACGCGGCCGATCCTGGTCGAACTCCAGGCGCTCGTCACCCCCACCAACTTCGGCCTGCCCCGGCGGATGGCGATCGGCGTGGACCCCAACCGGGTCTCGCTGCTCCTCGCCGTCCTGGAGAAACGCGCCGGGCTGCAGCTCCAGGGACAGGACGTCTTCATCAATGTCGTGGGCGGGATGCAGATCGACGAGCCGGCGGTGGACCTGGGGATCGTCGCGGCCGTCGCGTCGGGATTTCGGGAGCGGCCGCTGGATCCGAAAATTCTGGTGCTGGGCGAAGTGGGCTTGGGCGGCGAGGTGCGGGCGATCCATCAGGCCGAGGTCCGGCTTCGCGAGGCGGCCAAGATGGGGTTCAAGCAGTGCCTGTTGCCGGAGCGGAACCGGACGAGGCTCGGCGGCGTCGAGGGGATCGATGCGATCGGCGTCGGCCATATCCGACAGGCCCTGGAAATTCTTTTTGGGAAATAGATGATCAGGGGTTTTTAAGAGTGCCTAGGGGTCCGGGTAGATGGCTGCCGTTGAGCCTAGCTCTGATGATGGTGCTGATCGGCGGCTGCGGTCCCCGGTATGTGATCGTTCCCCAAGCGCCGCTGCTCTCGGCGTCGCTCCAGGACCTCCTCGGCCGTCTGGACCGGCGGACGCGGTCGATCGAGACGCTTAAGGCGCTCCTTGAGATTCGTTCGGATCGGCAGGCGGCGGTCACGGCCCGCTTGTATTTTTCCCGCCAACCGGAAGGAGCGCCCCCGTCGCTCCGTTTGACGGCCTTTGATCCGTTCGGGGGAACGTTGTTCGACCTGATCGGATCGAACGACCGCGTCCTGCTGACGATCCCGAGTCAGGGGCATGTGGTCGAGAGCGGACAGGCCAACGGGGGCTCGCTTTTGCTGCCGGCCGAATCCGGGCTGGAGGCGTCCGAGTTGCGGCTGGCCGTATCAGCCCTGGTCGGCCCGTATGTCGAAGCCGGAGAAGTCCCCGTGTTGGAGCAGGTCGGTCCGGATTATCTGATTCATTTGATCCGCGTCTCGGGCGGGGGCGGGCGCTTGGCGAAGCGGCTCTGGATCGAACGAAGCGGACTGCGGTTGACGCGCGAAGAAATTTTTGAGCCCGCCGGGCCGTCCGTGGATCCCAACGGCTCGGCCGCGGCCGAGGACAAGGCCACCGTTGTGGAATTTCTGGACTATCGACCGAGATCCGTGCCGGCGGGGGCCGAAATCGACTGGCCCGACCGGGTGGTCATGACAAAGCCGCCGGCCGGGACCGGGGAGCCGGCTCGTCTCGAATTGAAGTTCGTCGAGGTCCGGCCCAACGCGGCGATTTCTCCGGAGGAATACAGGATCCCGTGAAGGATCAACGATGAAGATACTGGCGATCGAAACGGCGACCGGGTTGGGGGGCGTGGCCCTCGTCGAGGACGAGACGCTTCGGGTCGAATACCGGCTCGATATGACGATGGCGCATGCCGAGCGGCTGATGGTCCTGGTCGACCGTGCGCTGGGGGATTGCGGCTGGGTTCTGGACGATCTGGACGGCCTGGCCGTCTCGATCGGCCCGGGCTCCTTCACGGGGCTGCGCGTCGCGGTGAGCACGGTGAAAGGCCTGGTCTTCGGAACCTCGCTGCCGGTCGCGGCGGTGCCGACGCTGGAAGCCATGGCCTGGAATGTTTGTCCGGGCGGTCACGGCGTCTGCCCGATGATCGACGCCAAGAAGGGGGAGGTGTACGCCGCGCTGTTTTCATGCGAAGCCGGCGGAGCGCTGAAACGCGTGATGGAGGATCAGGTTATTTCGCCGGAGGCGCTGTCCGAGCGCCTCGGCGCGTCGTCGGACCCGCCGACCGTCTTTCTGGGCGACGGGGCCTCACGGTACCGGGCGGTTTTGGAGAAACGCCTCGGCGTCCGGGCCGTCTTTGCGCCCATGCCGTTGTCGGGGCCTCTTCCATCCACGGTGGCCCGGCTGGGCCTTCAACGGATCCGGCGCGGCGAAACGTCGGACGGGCGGACCCTCGTCCCGGCCTACGTCCGGCGGTCGGACGCCGAGGTCAACTGGGAAAGAGGGGTCGCCCCGAAAAGACTGGACTTGAAACATAATAGGGATCAGCACGGGCCCCCACATAGGGAAGGGGGCGGCGCGGGCCCCCGCAAGTCGGACCGGTCATGAGACGCGAGGAGGTGAAGGGGGATCGGAAAATAACGATTCAGCCGATGACCGCGGCGGACCTGGATGCGGTGATGCGGATCGAGGAGGCTTCCTACACCCAGCCCTGGAAACGGTCGATGTTCGAGACGGACTTGCGCGGCAATCCGTTTGCCCGCTTCTTCGTGGCGCGGGATGCCGATGCGGGCGCGGTGACGGGCTATGTCTGTTTCTGGAAGGTGTTTGCCGAGTTGCATTTGATGAATCTGGCGGTCGACCCGGACCGGCGGAGGTCGGGCATCGGGGAAGAGCTGGCGCGTTGGACCCTTTCGTGGGCCGGGGAAAACGGCGTCCGTCTGATCACGCTGGAGGTGAGGGCCTCCAACGAAGCCGCGAAGCATCTGTATGATAAACTGGGTTTTAAGCGGGTCGGGGTCCGGCACAATTATTATCGCGATCCGCGCGAGGACGCCTTGATCATGAATTGGTCCGAAGGAAGTCCCTTGGAGAAGGAGGTTGGCGATGATGGAGAAACCGTTTGAGTTTCGGGACGCGTTGCGTCAACGGAATGCGGAATTCCAAAAATTGGAGGAAACGCACCATCGGTTGGAACGGGAACTGAACGAATTGATCCGCCGCAAGACCCTGACGCCCGAGGAGGAGTCGCACAAGAAACAGATCCAGGTGGAAAAGTTGCACACGAAGGATCGCCTGGAAGCGATCCTCCGTGAATACACGAAACAGCATTCGCCCCATTCCTGAGGTGAGACGATGTTCGGGATCGGACTTCCGGAACTGATCGTGATCTTGGTCATCGCCCTGCTGGTGGTGGGGCCGCAGCGATTGCCGGAGCTGGCGCGGGCCCTCGGCCGGGGACTGGCCGAGCTGAAGCGCGCCACGCAGGACTTGAAAGACGAGATCGACGCCGAGGTTCGGAAGATCGACGAACCGGCCGAGGCGAAGTCCCACGGGACGGGGCCGGCGGACGGGGCTCCGCGACCGACGCCGGAAGCCGGGGCGCCCGCCCCTCCGACCGGGGAGAAAGAATCATGAAGGCTCTCTCCTCGCCTCCCGCCGAAGGACCGCGGATGTCGATCACCGGTCATCTGGAAGAGCTCCGGAGCCGGCTGCTCAAGGTTGTCTGGACCGTGCTCGGCGGGATGGTTCTCGCGTACGCGGCGTCGGACATCCTGATCGGATGGCTCAGACGGCCGCTGGCCGGGGACCTCTACTTTTTTTCTCCGATGGAGGCCTTCTGGGTGACGGTCAAGGTGTCGTTCTTCGCGGGGCTGTTTCTGGCCCTCCCGGTGGTGCTCTACCAGATCTGGCGTTTCGTGTCGCCCGGCCTCCATCCGCATGAGCGGCGGCTGGCCGTGCCCTTCGTGCTGATCGGCTGCTTGTTTTTCGTCCTGGGATTGGCCTTTTGTTATTTTGTCGTCGCTCCGTTTGCGTTGAATTTTCTGGTGGGGTTCGGGGTGCAGCAGGGGTTGAAACCGGTCATTTCGATCGGGCTCTACATGGATTTTCTGCTGAAATTTCTGCTGGCCTTCGGCGTGGTCTTCGAGCTGCCCCTGGCGATCACGATCCTCGCCAAGCTGGGGCTCGTGACGCCGCAGTTTTTGTCGCGCTATCGTCGCTACGCGATTCTGGTGAACGCGATTCTGGCCGCGATTCTCACGCCCACGACGGACGTCTTCAATATGATGCTGATGATGGTCCCGCTGATGGTTTTCTATGAGCTGGGGATCCTGGGCGCCCGGTTCTTCGGGCGGAAACCGGTCCGGTCGGCCGTGGCCGGGGAGGCCAAGAGCGAAGCCTGACCCCATGAGGAGGAAGAGCGCATGAACCCGCAATACCGATGGAGAATGGTCGTGATGATCCCGGGACTGGTCTCGTTGATCGCGGCGGCCGGTCCTCAACGCGCGGAGAGCCAGATGGACATGCCGGACCCCCGCAACAGCGTGCAGGCCCTGGCGCTGGACCGGAACGGCACCCTGTTCATGGGGACGTTCGGCAACGGCATCTTCAAGAGCCGGGACGGCGGGCTTCATTGGGACTCGATTTCGGAAGGGTTGGGCGATCCCTACATCATGACCCTGTTGATCAAACCGTCTCCCGAGAAAAAGCCGGGGGCTTCGAAATCGATTCTTTTCGCCGGAACGGCCCGGTTCGGCGTCTTCCGAAGCCGGGATGAGGGCCTCCACTGGGAGAAGGTGAATAACGGCCTGATCAATACGCAAGTCTCGGCCCTGCTTTACGATTCAAAAAATAAGCTCTATGCCGCCACCGGGAAGGGCGTGTTCCGGAGCGAGGATCACGGCGATCACTGGACGGCCCACAACACCGGACTGGACGATGTTCTGGTGCGCTCGTTGATCATCGACCGCAACGGATCGCTGTACGCCGGGACCGGGGGCAAGGGCCTCTACAAGCGCAAGTCCGCCCGGGGGGACTGGGAGCAGCTTTCCAGGGGGTTTGAGGGCGACCGGGGACTTCTGGAAAATTTCATCCGGGTCCTGACGCTCGGAGCGGACGGAACCGTTTACGCCGGAACCTTCGACGGGGGCGTCTTCACCACCCGGGACGGGGGAAAAAGCTGGAACGACTTGAACCAGGGCCTGGTCAACCAATCGATCCGGGCGATCCTGGCGGGAAAAGACGGCACGTTGTATCTCGGCACCGGCCGGGGGATCTTCGCGCGCGGTCCGAAGGATACCCGCTGGAGCTCGATCAACGGGGCGCTGGAGGATCTGAATGTCCAGTCCATGGTGATCGACGACCAGGGACATCTCTATGCCGGCACGGCGCAACATTTGTACAAAGGCTCCGCGAAGGGGGACTGGGTCCCCCTCACGAAACAGCTGTTCGGCGCGAAGGGGGGAATGTAAGGTTGTCGAAGACGGTTTCGCACGATCCGTTGAACATCCTGATCGTCCATGGCATGGGCGATCAGCCCAAGGATTTCTCGAAAAAGTTTCAAAAAGAGCTCCTTTCGAAGTTTAGACGCTCGCTTGAGTATTTGATCAAGGACCATTTTCTCGCCGATTCTTTCGTGTCCGAGCCCCTCAATTTCATACCGGGCTGGTGGGCGCCGGTGATGGACGCGACCCAGAAGGACCTGGAAGGCCGGATTTATAAAAAGAAGATTCCCTTCCTTCGAAAATTCGGGATGAGCTTCATGGGGGACGTGATCGCGTATCAGGGCGGGCCCGTTTACAACGAGATCCACCGGTGTCTGGGCGAAGCGCTTCGCGCGCATCTTAAACCCGGCAGCGGTCATCTCACGATCATCGCCCACAGCCTCGGGAGCGTGATCGCCTCCGATTTCGTGTACGATCACACGATCAAGATCGGCAAGACCTTCCAGGACGGCTTCGGCGTCTCCTTCTCGAACTTCTTCACGCTGGGCTCGCCCCTGGTCCTTTATGCCATGCGGTCGGCCAACGGCGAGGAGTTCAGTCCGGCCCGGGTGTTGGACCATTTTGACCGGCCGGTGCGGGTCGAGTCCGAAACGGGTTACTGGCTGAACCTCTTTGACGATAACGACATCATCGGTTACCCGATCAAGACGATCAACCGCCATCATCAGGAGGCCGTGACGGCGGATCTCGCCGTCGACGTCGGGGATCTCCTCTCCCGTTGGAACCCGTTGAGTCACGCCCATTACTGGGAAGACGGCGGTGTTGGCCGGATCCTCGCGGATAAACTCGCGATCGATTTTGCCGCGATCCATCTGGGGTTGAAAGGGCCGGACCTTCAGGCGGCGCTGGTCCAATTCCGGCGCCGGTACAACTTCGGATGAAGCCGATCCGTCTCCTTCTCATGACGGCCGTGGTCGTCCTGTGCGCTTCGGTTCTGCGGGTTTCAACGGGCTGGGCCGGTTTTTCCGAGGAACCGGTCGCGACCGGCCTCGATTTCCCGGTGACGATCGCCTTCGCCCCCGATGGACGGCTCTTCTTCACCGAGCGGTATTCCGGCCGGGTCCGGGTGATCGCGGACCCCGCGTCCAAACAACCCCGTCTCCTTCCCGACGCGGTCTATCGTTTCGGCCCGGTCTCCGGTTTTTTCGAGCGCGGACTGCTCGGCCTGGCGCTGGACCCCGATTTTAAGACCAACGGCTATCTCTATGTCTATTATTCCCATCGGGGACAAAATGCGAAGACCGACCCCTACCGGCACCGCCTGATGCGGATCACGGTGAAGGGCGACCGGGGGGAAGCGCCGGTCGCCCTGCTGGACCGTCTCCCGATCGGAAGCGCATCCGAGTCCGGGGCCGGCAATCACAACGGCGGCATCCTGATCTTCGGACCGGACGGAAAATTGTATCTCAGCATCGGGGATCTGGCCGTCCCGCGCCACGCGCAGGATCTTAATTCCTTCGCCGGAAAAATCCTGCGATTGAACCCGGACGGCACGGCCCCGGCCGACAACCCCTTCTACGATCCCGGGCATCCGGCCGCGCCCCGGTCCTACGTTTACGCGTACGGTCTGCGGAACAGCTTCGGTTTGACGTTCGAGTCCGGCCCGCCCGGGAAGGCCCGCTTGTTCGCGACCGAGAACGGGCCCGCCACCAACGACGAATTGAACATCATCGGGCCGGGAAAGAATTACGGATGGGACGACGACCGGGTCAGCGGGGTCCGGGACAAACCGGGTTACGTCGATCCGATCCTGGTATACCACCGGACGATCGCGCCGACCGGGATCGCGTTCTATACCGGCGCGCGCTATCCGGAAATCTATCGCGGAAAGCTCTTCTTCGCGGACTGGAACGAGGGGCGGATCCGCATGGTGACCCTCGCCGGCCGGGATTCGGTCGAGGCGGTTGCCGTGCACGATGATCTCTTTCAGCATCGGGAAGGGGTGGTGGGGCTTTCCATGGGCCCGGACGGGCTGCTTTATTTCACGACGCCCAAGGGCATTTATCGCCTGGTGTACGATGACGCGCATTGATCCGGAGCGGGTCTTCCGCCGCCTCGTGCCCGCGATCCTCCGGATCGGCGCTTGGATCGGGGCGGGCGTTGTCGCGCTGGGCTTGTCGGCGGGGTGCGGCCTGGACAAGCCGTTTGTCTTCCATCCGGACCGCGAGATCCAGCGGACGCCGGAAGCGGTCGGGCTTGCCTACGAGAACGTCTTTTTCAAAGCGGCCGACGGCGTCCGCCTGAACGGCTGGTTCGTCCCCGGTCCGGATCCGTCCAGGGTGATGATCTGGTTTCACGGCAACGGCGGAAACATGAGCCAGCGCGTCCGGAGGCTCCGCTTGTTTCACGATGAGCTGGGCCTGTCGGTCTTTATCTTCGATTACCGCCAGTACGGTCGGAGCGGAGGATCGGTCACGGAAGAAGGCACGTACCGGGACGCCGAGGCGGCCTTGCAGTACGTGAAAACCCGCACCGGACTTCTGGCCAAACGGATCATTTATTTCGGCCACTCGCTCGGAACCGCGGTGGCGGTCGACTTGGCCGTGGAGGCCCCCCCGCGCGCGTTGATCCTCGAGTCCCCCCTGACCTCGATCGATGACGTGGCCCGTGTGAAGCTGCCGTATCTTCCCGTGGGCTTCCTGATCCGCGACAAGTACGACTCGCTGTCGAAGATCGGAATGGTCCATGCGCCCCTGATGATCTTCCACGGCGAACGGGATCAGACGATCCCCCTCGAGCAGGGGCGGCGGCTGTTCGCGGCCGCCAATCCCCCCAAGGAGTTTTACATCATCCCCGGCGCCGACCACAACGATACCTACCTCACCGGCGGACCGCCGTACTGGGAGGCCTGGAAGCGGTTTTTGGACCGCCTCGAATGACGAGGATCTTCAATCGTTTCCCGAAAACCTAGGCGGAAACGATTCGAAACGCCGGCGGGGCGATCCCTTCGTGACGGCATCGGGGACAGCGGCTGGGGTTGGTAAATCGGCGGCGTTCCGAGAAGATAAATCCGCACTTGTTGCAAACGGCCGCTTCGATGACCAGCCGCTTCGGCGGGTGAAGGCTTCTCGCGACGTGCTCCATGTGGGCGACCGCCTCCTTTTCGGAAATCCGGATCGCCTTGGAAAGATCCCGCGCCGTCATCGGGCCTTTTTCGAGCTCGGCCGTGATGAGCTGCCGCAGGGTCATTTCGCGGGGCCTGTCCTTTGTCACCGATTTCCCTCCACCTTCCGCCTTAAGCCCGTCCGATCATTATAAAGGCGACTTGCCGAAAAGTCATCCCGATGCTAAACTCATTTTATTGCGGAGCGCGCGATGGCGAAAATCGACGGGCTGTTCAAGCTTCTCAGAGAGAAAAAAGCATCCGACCTCCATTTGTCGCCGGGGAACCCGCCTCTGATGCGGGTGGCGGGCGATCTGGTCCCGATGGCCTCCCAGAAACTGACGCACGAAGAGAATCACGCGCTGCTTTTTGAAATGATGAGCGAGCCCCAGCGGAAGCAGTTCGAGGCCGGCCGCGACATCGATTTCGCCTACGAAGTGGCCGAGCTTGAGGCCCGCTTTCGCGCGAACATCTTCTACGGCCGCCTTGGGATCAGCGCCGTTTTCCGGCTCATCCCGACGCAGATCCTGACCGTCGAGCAGCTCGGGCTCCCGCCGGCCGTTTTGAAATTCACGCGGCTCAAGAAAGGCCTGGTCGTGGTGACCGGCCCGACCGGGAGCGGGAAGTCCACGACGCTGGCGGCCATGATCGACCACATCAACAAGTCGGAGAAGGAGCACATCCTCACGGTCGAGGATCCGATCGAGTTCGTGCATGCCAGCCAGGGTTGCCTGATCAATCAGCGGGAAGTGGGCCACCACACGAAATCGTTCGCGACGGCGCTCCGGGCCGCCCTCCGGGAGGATCCGGACATCATCCTGGTCGGCGAGATGCGCGACCTGGAGACGATCGAGCTCGCGATCACGGCGGCCGAGACCGGGCATCTGGTTTTCGGCACGCTGCACACCAACAGCGCCGCCAAGACGGTCGACCGGATCATCAACGTCTTTCCGACGGCCCAGCAGGAGCAGATCCGGGCGATGCTGGCCGAATCGCTCCGGGGCGTGATCGCGCAGCAGCTATTAAAGACGGTGGACGGCCAACGGTGCGCCGCCCTGGAGATCCTGTCGGTGACGCCGGCCGTCTCCAACCTGATCCGCGAGGGGAAGACCTTCCAAATTCCGTCCGTGATCCAGACCGGAAAGGCGGAGGGGATGCAGCTGATGGATCAGGCGATCCAGGCGCTTCTCGCCGGGAAAAAAATCACGGTGGAAGAGGCCCAGAAATACGCCGCGAACAAGTCGCTCTTCCAACCCGCCGCGCCGGGGTCGCCGCCCCGTGGATGAACGGCGGGTCGAGAAAGTCACGCAGACGGTCCGCTTCGAGCTGGCGGACCGGCGGCATCTGGACGGCGAGGTATTTCTCCGGCTCTACGAATCGCACCACACGGGCCGTCAGACCGTGGGGGACCTCCTGAACGAGGCCCCGTCGTTCATCCCGGTGAAAACGGCCGGGGGGTTCGTGCTCCTCAACGCCTCTCAAATCGTCACGGCGACCGTTCCGTCCAAATCCGAGAAGGACGACCTGATGACGCTCGGGAAGCAATACGCGGTTCGAATCACCACGATCCAGGAAGAGAAGATTCAGGCGGACATCTTCGTCAATCTTCCCGAAGATTCTTCGCGCGTCAAGGATTACTTCAATCAACCCGTCCGGTTTTTCCCCCTGTTCCGGCCCGACTCGATCGTCTACGTGAACCGCGGCTTCATTCTTGTCGTGGAAGAGTGAATCCGATTTGACGATCCCGGCGTCCATGGTGTACATTTTAAGCCGGTTCGTTGTCGTTCATCCGTCCCACGAGGAGGTGCCGTCATGAATCGATCAAAGCGCTGTATCACCGTTTGGATCGTTGCCGTCCTGTTCCTTTCCGGCTGCGTTTCATCGTCGAAGTATCGGGCCCTGGAGACGTCGTCCAAGGCCGAGCAGGAAACGCTGCGGCAGGAGCTCGCCGCGCTCCAGGCCCAGAAGGACGGCCTGGACAAGGATCTCGCGGCGCTCCGTCAGGAGAAACAGAACGCCGAGACGCAGATCGCGTCCCTTAATGAAAAACTGACGCAGCTTCAGCAGCAGTCGGCCGAGATCGCGGCGCAGAAAGACGCCGAGATCCAGCAGCTGAAGGGCACCTACGAGAGCCTCGTCAAGGACCTCAAGGGCGAGATCGAGAAGGGCGAGATCAAGGTGACCCAGATGCGGGACAAGCTGACGGTCGACCTGGTTGAAAAGATCCTGTTCGATTCCGGTCGGGCCGAGGTGAAGCCGCAGGGCCAGGAGGTGCTGAAGAAGGTCGGCAACATCCTGAAGGACGTCAAGGACAAGGACATCCGGATCGAAGGGTTCACGGACAACGTCCCGATCGGGGGGTCGCTCCGACAGAAATTCCCCACGAACTGGGAGCTCTCGACGCAGCGGGCCACGAACGTCCTCCGGTTTCTGCAGGATGAAGGAGGGGTGGACGGCGCGAAGCTCGTCGCCGCGGGATACGGCGAGTTCCGGCCGATCGCCGGCAACGACACGCCCGAGGGCCGGGCCGAGAACCGGCGGATCGAGATCGTCCTGGTGCCCTCGGATATTCATGGGGTGTTGAACGAAGTGAAATAAAGCGCGACGCGCGGGGCGTCGGCGCGCCCTACGATTGAAACCGGCCTAAAATTTCCCGGCCCGGCGCCGGAGGCCGGGACGGCGCATCCATCAGGTCCTGAACGTATTCGGGACGGCGCATTCCGACCAAGGCGCAGGACAGTCCGGGCAGCGAGAGCAGGACCCGGACGGCCATCCGGCTGAGCGTTTCGGGGGAGGCGCCGTTCGGATAGCCGGCCTCGACCAGCCGTCGCCGCACGGCGTCGGACGTTCCCTGCTGCTGCGAGGCGATATACCGGCCGATCTCCTCGAACAGTCCGTTGACCAACTCCACGAACTCCTTCTGCCATTCGTTCCAGTCCGGCCGGGAGCCGAACTCCCGCTGGGCCGGCCCCAGCCAGTTCTTGATCGGCTCGATGATGTAAGGACCGACCGCCTGCTCCAGATGCGCCGGAGACTTAAGCCTGGGGATGATCTCCTCGAGCATCTCGGCCGCTCCGACTTCCGGATCTTTCGAGCCGGTGAACCGTTCGGAGAATTTGCGCTCGTGACGGCGAAGCGGCTCCAGCATCGTCGGGATCCGCTCCGGCTCCGCCGGCGAAGAGCCGGGCGGCGCAAAGTCGGCCAGGCGGATCATCTGGCTTCTTGAGAAAGCGTTGAGCGGGCGGTTCACGAGCACCCCGATGCCGTTGGCTCGACAGAATTCCAGGACGCTTTGACCGTCGTTATTTTTCTCCAGCGCGCCGCCCGACTCGAAGAGATTCATCGGAAGCTGGACAATGCCGAAATGATGATCCCCGGCGATTTCCCGCGCGGCCGCAAGACAGCGCGAGACGCTGGTCATCGTCGGGTCCGACGGGGGCAGGCCGTAGTTGTTCGAGCTGATCCCGTACCAGCGGATTTTTCCCGAACGGACTTTTTCTTCCAGAAAACGGAATGCTTCCCGGATGCGGCGATAGAACTCGTCGTGATCGGCCGGGGTGATCGTGCCGTGGCGGGCGATCCGCGACAAATAATATTCCGGATTGTGCAGGAGGTAAACGTCGATCGTATCAACCTGGAGCCGCTCGCATGAAAGACGGATCTGGGTCTCCAAAAATTCGGGATGGATGCAATGCCAGAGGCCGTCGGCGTAGGCCACCACTTCGGGGAAGGAACGCGACTTCG
>Ga0335077_10002581_pt1 | contig 21661 bp, 13 predicted proteins | sample Lox_Sample_31_FD_207151 | JGI IMG/M metagenome (GOLD analysis project Ga0335077, IMG submission 207151) | Soil microbial communities from Loxahatchee National Wildlife Refuge, Florida, United States - Lox_Sample_3.1 | ecosystem: Environmental > Terrestrial > Soil > Wetlands | place: USA...
CCGTCATGCTGGAGCTGGGGGAAGCGCCCAGGGCCGACGCCTTGGCCAGGCCGAAGTCCATCAACTTGGCGCCTGCCTTGGTAAGCATGATGTTTGCCGGCTTTAAGTCACGATGGACCACACCGTTGCGGTGGGCCTTCTCCAGGCCTTCGCAGATCTCTACGCCGTATTTCACTACTTCGTCGAGCGGCAACGGGCCGCGCGCGATGCGCGCAGCCAGCGTCATGCCCTCCAGATATTCCATCACCAGGTAGTCGATGCCGCCCTGGTGGCCGACGTCATGCAGGGTGCAGATGTGGGGATGATTCAGAGAAGAAATGGCGCGCGCTTCGCGCTCGAAGCGCTGTTTGGCTTCGGCATGTTCAGAGAGTTCCGTGGGCAGAATCTTCAGAGCCACGGTCCGCGCCAGCCGGGTGTCGCGGGCGCGATAAACCTCTCCCATTCCTCCGGCACCGAGGGGCGAGACTATTTCGTAGGGCCCGAGTTTAGTTCCGGCTGCCAGTGGCATTGCTGCAATCGATCAAATGGCATTGGCCCAGGAGATATGAATGGCTGGATTATAGTCCTCGACCAGCCTAATTGTTCCACGCACACCTCCTGGCGATGGATGTTGGCCCATTTCGTTGGCCCATTTCAAAGATTATTTATCTCGGCCAAGTCCGCAGGCTCGCCACTCGCCTTCCAATACCCCACCGCATAGACCTGGAGTTGCAAGCAGATCTCTTCGGGCCGCTAGCGCCCAGAAGCCACACAACGCACACTGGACGAGAGCGGCACTGGTGCCGATTTTCAGCGGGCGCGGGTGACTGGGTAGAGCGCGATTTGGCCGCGGGAGAGTACTGCCAGTTGGTCACCTGCGGGCGAGAGCACGAAGGTTTGCACAGTTGGCACCGGGGAGGAAACACTCACCGCGAATAGCTGCCTTCCGTTCTCGGTGCGATACACTCCTATGTGTTCGCCGACCAGATCAGAAGCGCGGAAAATCGCGTCTTCGGCCAGCGGATTTATCGCCTGCGCGATTCCGACGGCAAATGCGCCGCTGGCGGCGCTGCCGTTGGCGGTTTGCTCAAGTTCCACCGAAGGAGACCATCCCTTCAGCACCGGCTTTCCGTCGGGTCGCAGCACGCGATACCATTTGCCGTCGGCCTGCCGGTCGCAGCCCACTACGAACAAAGAATTCGACGGCAAACTCGTGGCCACCGGCATGCACGTGGAACTGACCTGGCCCAGCACGCGGCGCTGCTTGTCCCACGTGTATTCCACGATACGCCAGCGGTTCTTGCCGATAGCGGGAAGGCGGACTTCACCTTCATCCAGCAATACCGGAGGCACGTCGCGCGAGGAGCGCTGCACCGTGGCCAGAGGACGGAAATTCGCGTCGAGGACCCTCACCTGTACGTCCTCTTCCGGCTCCCTGCCCTCCGTTTCCGCGAGCTGGCGATGCACCGCGTCGGAATGACGCTCCTGGATCACTCCTACCGCAAAATATCGGCCCGAGGGTGAGGGACGTACGAACGCCAGCATGCCTTCGAGCGAGAGTTTTTGCTCGAGACCTAAGCCCGGTCCATACAGCCGCAGCTCGCGGCCGGTATGCACCAGCACTTTGTCAGGCCCAACCGGCCATAAATACTGACCTGCGTCCAGCACCTGCCACTCCACCGTACGCCTTGCCTTCATGGTCTCAAGGTCGAGCAAGACGGCACGAACCAGACGCAGATTGAGGACTCCGGACACCGGGCCAGTGCGGCGCACCAGCACATGAGGATTAAAAGTAAAGAGAAGTTGCTTCGGCCCCAGATAAGCGATGGCGGCATCGTAGTCGAAGCCAGCCATTTCGGCGCTGGCAGGGGCAGGAAAGCCCAATCGTTTGATGTCAATCGTGGCCGTCGCCCGGGCCGCGGGGCCGGCTTCACTCAGCGCGATGCTGCACTCAGGCGGAGCGCAAATCTCACTCTCATCGACCCCGGTTGCCTCGGGAGTGGCTGGGACAGGAGAGGAAGCAGTCGACGTCGGAGGCGCCACGTTCGGTGCAGGCGTGGCGGCCGCGATGACTTCTGCCGCTTTGGAAACGAGCACCAACTGGGAGCCCGAGTCCAGGTGCAGATTGCGACCGGTAGCGGTCAGGACGGAGCTGCCCTCCGGGCCGCCGCCAACTTGCAGCTTCACGTTCGGTATGCCGACCACTTGACCCGGCATCACCGCCTTGGCCGGCTTGGCACGGGAGGGCGACTGCCAATTGGTGGCGGCAGCCGAGGTGACGCTTCTCATCCCTCCTTCAATGCCCAAGCCCACGGCATCAGCTAGTGGGGGATTCTCGTATTGGTCCGCGAGCAGGCTATTGGTGGCGGCAACCACCGCCGCCACTGTCAACGCTAGCGGCCGCAGATCGCGTCCGCCGCACTGGCCGCTCTCGAATAGCAGCGCGATCTGGGAAGCTCTTGCGCTCTTGGCGTAGGCGCTGCCGGCAACCACCCGGCCCTTGAGCAGGGCGCCGCGCCGGAGCGCGCATGCCGAGTCCTGCCAGGGCACGGCCACCGTGGCGAAAACCACGTCGCCCACCTTTATGTGGCCGGCATCGAGATCATGAACGAGTTCGGCCTGGACCGGAATCCGGTTTGGTTGTGCTGCAGAGATGGGGAAAAGGGACACAAACAACAACGGCAGGGCCAGCAAACGCTTACCTAACCGGCAAAACCACATGTGGCGCAGTTCCTCGAGTTCCGGATTGCTTCCTGATCTCCGGTAACTTCTTGCCTGCCGTATTGTCGCATAACCCTGCTGGCGATCAAACCGCCTTACTGGAGCGGCCTTTCGGGGTCCCGGGGTCATCAAACTCGATCTTTCAGTTGCGCGGTCAGTTTGTCCTGTCCAGGATAGTCTGCACCAGGTCTCCCAATTGGTTCGCAGTGAAATCGTTGCCCTCGAGATTGGCAGCCAGTTTTCCCTGGCGGTCAATGACTGCAGTGTGGAAGGAGTGGATGTAGAGCGCTTCGTCGGGATAAAAGTTCATGTCGAATCTGCGGCACACCTGTTGAATCTCGGACAGGGGGCCAGTGAGGAAGTGCCAGCCCTTGGCGTCGGCCTTCCAGATTCGCGCATAGTCGGCCAGGGCATCAGGCTGATCGTTGGCCGGATCAATGACAATGCTCAAGAAGACCAGATCCCTGCCCATACGCCCCTTGAATCGCTTCTGCAGGCGGCCAAAATTATTGGAGAGGCGGTAGCAATAATCAGGAAACGGGCAACGGGTATAGATAAAGGTCACGGCCACGACCTTGCCGCTTAACTTCGACAGAGTGACTGGCTGGTGCTGCTGATCAGTGAGGGTGAAATCCGGAACAGGTTGGCCCAAAGGAAGGGCGGCGGCGGACGAACGCTGCGTCATCATGTCTTCCAGAATTTTCAGGCGACGCGCCTGCGTAGGATCCAACTCCAGGCTCTCGAAAGGCCGGACATGAATGTTCTCGGCGTAGGAACCGTTCTTGTCCGCAACCGCGGTGAACCCGACCTTGACGCCGGGCTGCAGACCATCCACGTCCAGGGCCTTGGAGTCGCGCACCGGAAACGCCATCACCATCGCTTCCATATAGCCGGGGATCGGATCGCAGGAGAGGACAATGGCGTGATGGGGGCGATCCACCCGCAGCACCAGGCCGGTCGCGGCGTATTTTTGCGCAGCCCAGCCATGTAGGCTGAAGAGCCACAACAGCGCAGCGACCAGGACTCTACGTCTCATACCGAGGCCCGCGACAGAGCCATTTTACTTGCTTGGTGCAGCCTTCTCCACGGCTGCCGGGGAAGCTGCCGTGACTTTTCGATTAGCGCCTCCCAGGCGGAGGCTGTGACGTTCCAACCTGGTGTAATCCTTGGCGAACTCTTTGATTTCCAGCCACTGGTTCTTCTCCACGTTGGAGAACACCTGCCGGGTGCCGCTGGTGGGCCACCAGATTTCGAGGTTCAGGCTGCGCACCGATTTCCCCAGGCCAAAGTGCTGTGCCAAAGGCGAAGCTCCAAAAGAGCCCCCGCTGCCCACCGTCCGATAGAGGTCCCTCGCTGCGTGGCCCTCATTTTCGACCGTCACCTTAATGCGTGCTCCGATCGCCGAGCGGTTGCTCTTTACTCCAACCAGATGCAGGCTGATCCAGTCGTTCCCATTGCCCGGATTTTCGAAGAGGCGGAATGCATGGCTGTCTCCCGGCTCCGCTCCACCGATCTCGGTGATCAGGTCTTCATCACCATCGTTGTCGATATCGGCAAAGGCTACAGCGTGTCCTTTGTGCAGTTCTCCTGTGCCGGTGGCAGCCGTGACGTCGGTGAAGAATTTTCCCTCTTTGTTATGCAGCATCACGTTAGGCAGCACCGAAGCAAACGTCGGGTTGCCGGTGCCGAGATAAATGTCAAGAAAGCCGTCATTGTCAATGTCGCCGAAATTGGAGCCCATGGGCATGAACACGCGGTCCAGGCCGACCTCGGCGGTGACATCGCGGAACGTGCCGTTCCCCAAGTTCCTGTAAAGTTTCAAAGTCTCCACGTTTCCGGGAACTCCAAGGTAGCTCCGCACGGATTCATCCACTGAGACGTAGTAGCTGGCGATAAACAGATCGGGCCAGCCGTCGTTGTCATAGTCGAAGAACCAGGCGGGAAAACTCTGCCATGGTTTGGTAACCCCGGCTTGCTTGGCGACCTCAGTGAACGTCAGATTGTGGTTGTTGTGATAGAGAAATTTATCGCCGTTCAGATTGGAGACGAACAGGTCCGGGTAGCCGTCATTGTCGTAGTCCGCGGCAACCACAGCTTTAGTGAAACCGGTGCGGTCCACGCCCGCCGAGTGAGCGATGTCTTTGAACGTTCCGTTTCCCTCGTTATGGAAAAGCTGCGCCGGGCTGTTCTCATTACCCACGAACAGGTCGAGCAGGCCGTCGTTGTCAATATCTACCCAGACCGCGGTCTGGGTGCTGGTAGCCGGTTCTGCCAGCCCGCTGGCCGCGGTAACGTCAGTGAAGGTGCCATCGCAGTTATTGCGCAACAATGACTTCCGCTGCGGAAACTCCCATGCTCCGCGCAGCACGAGAATGTCGGTACAGCCGTCGTTGTTGTAGTCGCCTTGAATCATGTTCAGCCCGCCGGTTTGACCAGCGAGGCCGGCTTTGGCCGTCTGGTCTGAGAAAGTGCCGTCTCCGTTGTTGTGGAAATACTGCATCTGCTCGCACTGTCCGTACCCGGACGTGACAATATCGTACCGCCCGTTGTTCTCGAAGTCGTCCACGATGAGGCCTCCCGACATGGCAAAGTGGTTGAGCCCGGTTTCTGGAGCGACATCCACGAAACGGCCCATGTCTTCGGGCGACTCAAAGGTTGAGGGCGGGATCAGGTAATCGCGCGGCACGCCTGTGGGATATTGCCCCAGCGTCATGTAGGCAAGATTGAGCAGCCATCGTACGTCGAGCGCGTCCGGCTTGCGCGCCAGATACTTCTGAAAATATTCCACCGCCTTTTCCGAAGATTCAGGCTTGGCATATTTCATGTCCGGCTTCATGGGGAAAATGCAGCGCTCGCCGGGCGAGCGATAAACGTCGTTGTCCTGCTCCGATTTGTGGAGGTAAATGATGCCTAGCACCTCTTCGAGTTCCGGCATTGCCTTCGGCAGTTGTTCGCTCGCGACCTGGTAGGCCGCCTGCCATTGCTCGATGGCCTGGTCTGTCTTTCCCTCGTAGGCAAAGATATTGGCCAGGGCGTAGTGGGTCTGGATCAGATCGAGCGGTGCAGTTTTCGCCTGCGGCGTTGCAGGATCGAGATTCTTTTGTAACTCGCCCACCACCATCGCCAGGGATTGCTGGCGGATGCTGCACAACTGGCGCAAATCCTGCTGCCAGCCGGCGGGCTTGGGCATGCTGCGAAACGCCAGATCCGCTTCTCCCTTGCCGCCCACGACCGGCGGATAACGCACGCTTCCCGGAGCCGTCAGCGGCAGAAGGCGCGAGGGATTGGCGCTGCCAGGTTGAGTACCCTCGCCGGGGGGTAAGACTTTAAGAATGGCAAATCCGGAAGGCAGCTTAACGACGCCGCTGATTTCCCCGGGCTTCAGCACGCGCAGCGCATCGCGCAGTTCGACGCGCAGCGTGGCGGGGTCGAGCTTCCCCATGTAACCGCCCTCGTCGGCGGTGGCATCGGTGGATTTCTGTTTGGCAAGAGCGGCAAAGTCCTCACCGTACTTCAGCCGGTCGATAATCGTTTCGGCTTCAGCCTGGGTGCCGACGACAATGATTCGTAACCCAACCTCGGCACTTGTGGGACTCTGCGCATGCAGGACTGCGCCCAAGAGTCCTGCAACCAGAATGAGATCACTCATCTGCCTCGCCAGAAATCGCAGTTTTTTTTCGGGGAAACGGACTAGAGATATCTTGGGCCCAACAACGACCATCATCTGTTCCTGAGCGGCCACTGCGCCAATACGCGCGATTCTAGCACGCTGATTTTTCCCCACGCCGCCGGACTGGCGGCGACGCTCCACGAAGGGGCCGGGCTATACTCAGGAAACATGGCACAGGTGCAGCTGAGACTCAGGGACTGGCTGTGGGCGCTCGCCTCTCATCTCCTCTTGCTGCAAGTCGTCCTATCAGGTACCTTCGGCCAAGCCCCCGGCCCCCAGCAGAGTCAACCCACCGCGAGTTCGCAGGGGACGGTCTCGACCGCGGGGGCTCACGCTCCTATCCTGGACTCCGAGAAGCGCCCCATCACTGCCGGCGGCTTTGTGGAAAGCGGGCCGGTGATATTCCAGGACATCGCCGAGCAAGCTGGGCTCACAGCTTGGCGACACATGATGGGTCCGGCCAAGAAAAGATTCATCCTGGAGACCGTGGGCTCCGGGGTGGCGCTGCTCGACTACGACAAAGATGGCTGGCTGGACATCTATCTGGTCAACGGTTCCACTTACGACGCTTTGCAAGGCAGGGCTGAATCGCCGCATGCTGCCCTGTTTCACAATAATCATGACGGCACCTTTACCGACGTCGCCGCTAAGGCCGGTGTCACCAACGACCGCTGGGGTTTTGGCGTCGCGGTCGGTGACTATGACAACGACGGCTGGCCGGACATCTATGTAACCAATTTCGGAAAGAATCGCCTCTACCACAATAATCACGACGGAACATTCACCGACCTGGCGGAGAAGGCCGGTGTCACCCTGGGGAACTGGTCCACAGGTGCTACTTTTGGGGACTACGATGGTGATGGCCGCCTGGACTTGTTCGTGCCCGGCTATGTCCACTACGACTTGGACCATCCCCCGGCGCCGGGGTCCCCGGTCGTGGCTTTCTCGACCTGCCAGTTTCGCGGCATCAATGTAATGTGCGGCCCGCGCGGCTTGAAGGGGGAACGCGATCATCTGTTTCACAACAATGGCGACGGAACTTTTACCGACGTCAGCGAAAAGGCTGGAGTGAGCGATGCCAGCGCCTACTATGGCTTGACGGCGGTGTTCGCGGACCTTAACAACGATGGCAAAGTTGATCTGGCGGTCGCGAACGATTCCACCCCCAACTACCTCTACATCAATAAGGGCAACGGCACCTTCGAGGATGCCAGCTACGCCTCCGGCTATGCTCTCAATGAGGACGGCCACGAAACCGCATCCATGGGAATCGCCGTCGGCGACTATCGCAACAACGGCTGGCTCGATCTCTACAACACCGTCTTCTCCGACGACTACAACCCGCTCTACCGTAACGACGGCGATGCCAACTTCACCGACGTCAGTTATCGCTTGGGCATCGCAGAAGTTACGATTCCTTTTCTCGGGTGGGGCGATGGCTTTCTGGATTGTGACAACGATGGCTGGAAGGACATCTTCGTCGCTAACGGGCACGTGTATCCGGAGGTGGACAACAGTGGCTGGGGCACCACGTTCGCGCAACGGCCTCTCTTGTTTCACAACCTTAAAGGAGAGAAGTTTGAACTGGTGCCTGCGGTCAAAGGAACGGGCCTGGCGCACGTCCTTACAGCGCGAGGCGCGGCGATCGGCGACCTTTTCAATGACGGCAAGCTGGACGTCGTAGTGAATCAGTTGGATAACGTTCCCGCCCTTCTGCGGAACGTTACCACTGGCCAGAACCACTGGCTGGGCCTGCAGCTGATCGGTGGTCTCAAAAGCCCGCGAGATGCTGTTGGAACAACCGTTTATCTCACCGCTGGGGGGATTCGGCAGCGGGCTGACGTGCTCAGTGGTGGCAGCTTCGCCTCGTGCAACGATCCCCGCTTACACTTCGGGCTGGGGGAGAACCCCTCCCTGCCGGCCGTGGAGATTCACTGGCCGAGTGGTCTAATTGAACGCCTCACCTTGCCCGCGACGGACCGCCTTTACACCCTCGAGGAAGGTAAGGGGATTGTACCCAGCGCATACGACGCGATTGCGCTCCACCCTCCAGGGCCGCTTCCAAAGCCCTAGCCCGAACGGCGCAGCGCTTCCACCACCGCAATAAGTGCCGTGGAATGAATGCGGCTTCAGCATCCGGGGTAGTCGAAATCGAGCTTTTCCGCAGCAGCCTGTCCCCTCGGGTAGGCTCATCGCCACCCGCTCTTCGTGCCCGGTTAACTCGAGAATCTCATCTCTCCTCGAAGAGGGTTTTCCGTCTCGGGAATCGCTCCGGGCCGGGAAACGTTTTCTCAAATTTGTAAAACTCTTGTAAATTGTCTTGACAACCCTCGTTAGCCAATACTAGTTTTTTTTCAATTGTAAGTAAGCGCAGGAAAACGTGGGAGATGCGGATCACACGATACGCCCCGGGAGCGGTTCTGCTGGTCATTTTGCTCCCCGCTGCGCTCCTTTCCCAGGATGCAATCTCTGAGAAATCGTTTCACCAAGGCACTGAGGCTTTGCGCACTGGCCGGCTGGATGAAGCGGCTGAGCAGTTTTCGCAAGTGATCCAGCGCACTCCAACCTTTGCGGAGGCCCACTTCAATCTTGGTCTGGTCAGGCTGCAGCAGGGCCGCTACGACGATGCTGTCCCCGCATTTGAGAAAAGCTTGCACCTGAAACCCCGCCTGCGCGGCGCCAATCTTTTCCTGGGAATTGCCCGCTACCGTGAGAATGACTACTCCAAGGCGATCACGGCCTTGAAACGCGAAGCCCAAACCGACGCCGCTAACCCCAAGGTCTGGATGTGGTTGGGTGTGGCACAGCTGGCCGCGGGGGATGCATCAGCGGCCAGCGTCAGCCTCGACAGGGCTGCCTCTTTGAGCCCCTCCGATGTCGATATCCTTTATCACCGCGGGCGGGCCCATATGTTGGTCTCCAAGGAAAGCTACGAGCGCATGTACAAGGCGGACCCCGATTCCTGGCGGGTCCATCAGGTGCTGGCGCAATCCTTCGTCGAGCAGAACCGGTTGGAGGATGCCGTCAAAGAGTGCCAGACCTCTATAAACCTCAAGCCCGAAGAGCCGGGGTTGCATGAGCAGCTTGCCGATATCTACCAGAGGGGGAATCAGCTCGCGGAGGCGGAAGCTGCATTCCAAGCCGAACTGAAGATCGACCCGCAGAGCGTGTCTTCCATGTACAAGTTGGCGGTAGTCAGCATCGAGCGTTCCAAGCCGGAGGTGGCTGCGCAATGGCTGGGAGAAGTCCTGCGCCGCACGCCTCACTCCGCCGACGCTCACTACCAGATGGGTCGCGCCCAGACGCAGCTGGGGAATGCTCACGAAGCGATCGCCAGTTTCTCCGCTGCCGTCACGGATTCCGGCGAGTCGGAAAGCGAGACTGTTCGCCAATCGTATTACCAGTTAGCACAGCTCTATCGCCGTGAACAGAAGCCGGAAGAATCGCGTGCCGCCCTGGAGTCGTTCATGCGGCTCAAGCAACAGGCGGACGCGCAACAGGCCCAGAAGCTGCAGGACAAGCTGAAGCGATCAGCTGAGGGACAGCAGGAGGCACGGCCTCAATAGAGCGTGGGGCGGCCTTTTGGAACAACAGGCTCCCCACGCCAGCTGGGATGGCGAGTCTGACAAGATTTGGGTTTTGCGCGAGGGGTTCTGAAAGCTAGTGAGCGTTGAGCCGGCGTGGGGCGCCGGCAGTGGGGTGTCATTCTCAACCGTTCGTCGGAAAAGCACTTCTGGGAGGGGACATGCGTTCACAGAAAGAGAATGCCGGACATCTGGCTGTATTTGCGGCTCGGATTTCACAACTGAGTCTGGCCATCGCCATCCTGCTCGCCACCGCATGGGGGCAGACGAACCAGGGTTCGATCGCCGGAAACGTCAGCGATCCTTCTGGCGCCCTGGTGCCGGGCGCCAAGATCACCGCCATCGAAACCTCGCGCGGCACCAGCTACGAAACCGTGTCCAGCAGTGCCGGTTCGTACCGTTTCCCCAACGTCAATGTGGGCACATATGACATCACGGCGGTTGCCTCCGGGTTCAAGACCGCACATCTGACAGGAGTGCTGGTGCAGGTAGCCACCACTGCCGCCCTTGACATCAAGTTGCAGACCGGCACGGTCAGCGAAACTGTCGAGGTAAATGCGAATACACCGACGGTCCAGACGGAGAGCGCCGACATTGGCACGGTAGTGAGCACCAAGCAAACGCTCGACCTGCCACTGGCCCTGGGCAGCACCGTTCAGGCCATGCGCTCGCCCGAGGCGTTCGTCTTTCTGACCCCGGGCGCGGTCGGTCCTGGATCCGATTCCGGCAACGGCGGAACTTTCGAATCCAAAATCAGCGGCGGCCAGAACTACGCCACCGAAGTCCTCCTGGACGGCGCTGCCACCACCCGCTCCGAGAACGGATCATCCTTTGACGAAACCGCGCCCTCGGTGGAAGCTATAGGCGAGTTCAAGGTTCTGACCTCCACCCTGCCCGCCGAGTTCGGCCGTACCACGGGTGGCATCGAGAGCTTCAACACCAAAGCCGGGACCAATTCCTACCACGGCAACGCCTACGAAATATTCCGCAACGAAGACCTCGACGCCAACGTGTGGGGAAACAATTACAATTTGGCGAACAACATTGGCCCGCGCTCGGCCAACCAGCGCCCTCTCGATCGCCAGAACGACTACGGCTTGAGCTTCGGCGGACCGGTTCGCATTCCGCATCTCTACAACGGCAAGGACAAGACGTTCTTCTTCTTCGCCTGGGAGCAATACCGCCAGCAACAGGGCGGTGTCACCACCTCCACCGTGCCCACCGCTGCCATGCGCAACGGAGATTTTTCCGCGGTTCTGAATACCGGCAACGTCCTGGGCACAAATCCCTGCGACGGCACGCCGATTTATCAGGGAGAAATCTTCGATCCCACGACGACACAAACCGTGGGTGGGGTACAATGCCGGACCGCCTTCATGAACGAACCGGGTAGCACCGGGAACGTCATCCCCTCAGGTCAATTCTCCACTGTTGGACAGAACCTGCTGTCATACTATCCGGCTCCGCAGAACGGAAACCTGGTCAACAACTACATCTTCCCCTTCAGCTTCCCCATCCTCGACACGACGACTACCTTCCGCATCGACCAGAACATTACCCAAAAGAGCAAGGCCTATTTCACCTACTCCTCACGCGAGAATGTGCGCATCTCGACTACTCCGGAGTGGGCCGGACCCGCCGGCTATGGCCGCAACCAGTTCTTCGGCACCCATTACATCCGTTTCGGCTACGACTACACCTTCTCGCCCACTCTGCTGAACCACGTAAGCCTCGGCTATAACCGCACCAACAGCAAGAACGTGGGTGCCGGCGTCGCGTTGGGAAAGGGTGTTGACTGGGCCTCCCAACTCGGCATCAACGGCGGGCCGAGCGGCCCCATGTTCCCGGGGATCAGCCCCGGCGAGGCGTCGACCAACGGGTTCGGCGATAACGTGGACGGCGATACCATCGACAATGGCTTCCGCTTCGCCGACACGCTGACCTGGGTGAAGGGCAAGCACGAGTGGAAATTCGGTTACGAGCAGTGGTATCAGCAGTACTCCCCGCTCAATTTCCAGAATACGAGCGGCTCGTTCAACTTTGGCCGGGGACAAACCGCCGGGACTCCCGCCACTGCGAACTTGAGCGGGAATGGCATTGCCAGCCTGCTGCTCGGACTGCCGCAAAGTGCGAACTTCACTGTGTATGCCAGCCAACCCCGTTGGCTGCGCAGTTACTTTGCGGGTTTCGTGCAGGACAGCTTCAAGGTGACGCCGACTCTCACCCTAAACCTGGGCTTGCGCTACGAGATTGATCAGCCATTCAAGGAGGCCAGCGATAACACCTCCAACATCAGCCCCACCGCGCCCAACCCGGCGGCAGGCAATCTGCCCGGAGCGCTCGTGTTCGCCGGCAAAGGTGCCGGACGAAACGGCGTCGCTGGGGAGCGCTGGGCCGACACTTACTACAAGGCGTTCGGGCCGCGGGTAGCCTTTGCCTGGGCCCCCACTGCCCTCGGCGGCAAAACCGTTTTCCGCGGTGGCTACGGAATCATCTACGGCGGGCTTCAGTACGCTGACTTCGGCGGCTTCGGGCGCATCGGATTCCAGGCGAGCCCGGGTTTTTCCTCGCTGAACGGATTTAATCCTGCGTTCGCTCTCGATTCCGGGGTGCCGGCCTCCAATGTCACCATTCCGAACTTCGACCCGTCCCAGGAGAACTTTACCGGTTGCTGCCCGGCAGAAACCTACGTCGCTCCCTCCTATGGCAAGCAGCCCATGATCCAGAACTGGAGCTTTGAAGTTCAGCGGGAGTTGGCCACCGATTTGATCCTTGATCTCGCCTACGTTGGTCAACACTCCACCCACCTGCGCTCCAACTATGACGCGGTCAACTCTTTGAACCCGAGCCGCTTCTCCCTGGGAACGTTGCTGACTCAGGACATCAACTCTCCCCAGGCCGCCGCCGCCGGAATCACCCCGCCTTACGCCGGTTTCCCCGGCATCGTGGCCCAGGCGCTGGTTCCATTCCCTCAGTTCTTCGGAATCAACACCGATGGACAGTTGGAGAACCTGGGGCAGTCCACTTACAACGCTCTGGAGGCACAGTTAACGCGCCGCTTCCACAACGGCCTTAACTTGATGGCGTCCTACACCTGGTCAAAAACCCTAACCGATGCCGATGCGGCCCTGCCCTTCTTCGCCACGCTGCATCAGGGCGGTGCCGCCCAGAACCCGTTCAATCTGCGCGGTGATAAGGCCATCTCCAATCAGGATCTGCCACAGAACTTCGTGGTCAGTTACATCTACGAACTGCCGTTCGGCAAGGGCAAGAAACTCCTGAATCGCGGCGGCGCGGTGGATCGTGTTGTGGGTGGATGGTCCTTCAGCGGCGTGCAGCGCTACGAGAGTGGTCAGCCGATCGCTTTCGGCTGCGCTACCGGTGTTCCTGCCTTCGCTGGCTGCATTCGCTACGACCAGGTTCCCGGCAGCACAATCCTTAGTTCGGCCTGGACGAGCGGGCACTTCAACCCGGTCACGGACAGCATGTTCAATCCAGTCGATACTTCCGGGCTCCCCAACCCCGCGTTCACGGACCCGAACTCTGCCCTTAACATAGCTTCCCGCGGAAACACGTACGCGTTTGGCACTCTGCCGCGAGTCGATGGAGCGGTTCGAATGGGAGCCTACCTGAGCGAGGATTTCAATCTGCTGAAGCGAACGAAAATCACTGAGTCTTCAGATGTTCTTTTGCAGGTGAGCTTGCTCAATGCCTTCAACCGGCATATATGGAACCGGCCTGAGGATCTGAATCCCAACGATGTCAGTGCCTTCGGCGTGATCCAATACGACAACTTCTCCAACACCGGCGGCGGCAGTTATCTGCTGCTCCCGAGAAAAATACAATTGCAACTCAAATTCGAGTTTTGAGCCTCTATCATCAATCAGAACACTCAGGGCTGCCGTTTCAGTGGCAGCCCTTCTTCATTTGTCATTTTGGGAAATCTGCGCCGCTCCCGTCTCGAATTCATTGACTTGGCGCATCACCTTATGCCCCAATGTGGTAGCGGCTTTGATTTCAGAAGGACAAAACGGAGCTAGCTAACTCTCATGTTATCAATATTTTGCAAACAAGTCGCTTTCCATCAAAGATTTGCCGCGAATTTCTTGCTAATACATTGATTCCACAAGACCCAGGGGGAGGGGGGTATACCTCGCAATAAGAACGGACAAGAAACCAAATCTTTATCTTCTGGCCTTCGACCCAAAATGCTCCGCTGCTCCACAATTTTCCTGATCGCCTTCAGCGTGAGTAGCATGTGGGCTCAAGCGGGAACGCCCTGGGACCAGGCCTTCTCGCTGTTTAACGCGAAACTCTGGGCGGAGGCCGTGGCCGGTTTCGATGCAATCGCGAAGTCCCAGCCCGCCGAATCTCTCCGGGGGGCATCGGTTACCGGCCGTTTCGTGGACGTCACGCAAGCGCTGGGAATTCACTTCAAGCAGGAAGCCTCCCCGACTTCGAAGAAATATCTGCTTGAAACCATGGGCTCCGGCGTGGCTGTGTTCGACTACGACAACGACGGCCGCCTGGACATCTTCTTCGCCAACGGAGCCCGCATTGACGATCCCACTCCCAAGGGAACGATTCCACGAAAAGACGGTCCCAAGTACTGGAACCGCTTGTATCACCAGAAAGCCGACGGCACCTTTGAAGACGTCACGGAAAAAGCCGGACTGGCCGGCATGGGTTATTCCACCGGCGTCGCCGTCGGTGACTACGACAATGACGGCTACGAAGACCTGTTCGTTGCCGGATACGGACGCAGCACTCTTTACCACAACAACGGCAATGGCACTTTCACGGACGTGACGGAGAGCGCCGGAGTCGCTGGCTCCGGCTGGCCCACCAGCGCCGCCTGGGTGGATTACGACAACGACGGACGCTTGGATCTGGTCGTCGCCCGCTACATGGAGTGGGATTTTGACGACATCTACTGCGGCGAGCGGAAAGAGAATTACCGCTCCTACTGCCACCCTGATATCTTCAAGCCGGCTTCCGCTCTCCTGTACCACAACGACGGCAACGGCAAGTTTACCGAGGTCGCGCACAAAGCCGGCCTTGATAAGCCGGGCAAGGAGTTGGGGGTCGCCATCGCGGACTACGATCACGATGGCTGGCCCGATATCCTGATTACCAACGACTCCGTCCCCGAGTTCCTCTTTCACAACAAGGGCGATGGCACATTCGAGGAAGTAGGTCTGGTCTCCGCGGTCGCGATGGACGGTAGCGGCGCCACTTTCGCCGGCATGGGAGTGGATTTTGCAGACTACAATAATGATGGCTGGCCCGACGTAATCATTACGGATTTGGCTAATCAGCGCTACGCCCTTTACACCAACGCCGGGGACGGCACGTTCAATTACTCCACCGGCGGCGCCGGATTGGGCAGCATGACTTTGCTGCATTCCGGATGGGGTGTGAGGTTCCTGGATTACGACAACGATGGCTGGAAGGACTTGTTCATCGCCCAGTCGCACGTGATGGATACGATCGAGGTCCACGAACCGCATTTGCACTATCTTGAGCCGCCGCTGCTGGCGCATAACGAGGGTGGCAAGACGTTTGTGGATGTCTCCGCGACGGCGGGGGAGATCTTTCAGCAGAAGTGGGCTGGCCGCGGCTTGGCTGTGGGCGACTTGGACAATGATGGCCGGGTCGATGTGGTTGTCACCTCCAACAACGGGCCGGCGTGGGTGCTGAAGAACCAGACGGCCACAGCCAATCACTGGATCACGCTGAAACTGGTCGGGGTCAGGAGCAACCGCGATGGTATTGGGGCGGAGGTTGAGGTCGCCACCGATGCCGGCAAGCAATACGCCACCGTGACTACCTCCAGCAGCTATGAATCATCCAGCGATGCGCGCTTGCATTTCGGACTTGGCGCTGCAGAGCGGGTGAAATCGATCCGCATTCGTTGGCCCAGCGGTGTGGTGCAAATGCTGGAAGATACCAAGGCCGATCGGTTTCTCGCGGTGACAGAAGCGACACCAGCTCCGAAGCAGGACGGCGCGAAGTGATGCTCCGCAGGAATCCCGGCGCCCTTTTGATTGTCTGGTTCGCGGCTGCCGGGTCATTGTTTTGCCAGAACGTCACCGGCGAAGATGCGCTTGCGATGTTCCAGCAGCGGCGCTGGGCAGAGGCGGCTGCGGCCTTCGAGAGGCTGGAGAAAGAACAGCCCGGCAAAACTGATGCCCTTCTTTATCGGGGAAAGTGCCTTATCAACCTGAACCGGTTCAGCGACGCTGCTGCCGATCTTGAGGGTTACCAAGCCACACATCCGCAGTCTGAAGACGCTGCCTACCTGTTGGCCTACGTGCGTTTTCGCGAAGACAGGCCCCAGGAATCGCTGCAGCTCTATACCCAGGCGGCAAAACTGAGATCCCCTGCCGCGGACGATTTGAAGATCGTGTCCTTGGACTATGTGCTGCTGAACGATTATGACGACGCCGCCCATTACCTGGAGTTGGCGCTCAAGATGGATCCCGCCAACACCGAGGCCCTCTACCACCTGGGGCGCGTGCGCTATCAGCAGAACCGCTTCGCGGATGCGATCGCTGCATTTCAGGAGGTCCTGAAACGCGAGCCCGGCAACGTGAAAGCGGCGGACAACCTGGGGCTCAGCCTCGAAGCAACGAATCAGATCGACCGGGCGACTGCGGCATATCAAAAAGCGATTTCCCTGGATAAGGCGGCCGCCATTCACAGCGAACAGCCATATTTGAATCTGGGAATGCTCCTGGCCAAGTCGAACAAGGCTGATGAATCACTGCCTTTGTTGCAGGAGGCGGAGCAGATTGATCCGAAGTCCGCCAAGGTCCGCTATGAGCTGGGGAAAACGTACTTCAATCTTGGGCAGATCGAGAAAGCGCGTGGCGAAGCTGAGGAGGCGGCACGCTTGAATCCGCAGGAAGGACCTACCCACTACCTGCTGGGACGGATTTATCATCGCCTCGGCAAGCCGGATCTGGAAGCCAGGGAATTCGCGCTGACGGAAGAACTGATCCGTGCCAAAAGCCACGGTGAAGGTGGAATGGCATCAGGCTCAGATCGGCGGTGAGCCATCCGGCGCCGCTGGCCGTCAGGCGGCGTGAGGCGTGAAAGGAAGAGGCAGACTGACCCAGCCATCCACAACGATGTTGCGCTGCCGGAAGTTGATCTCGCTCGGCCTGCTGTGGGCCCTGCTGCTGTTCGCGCCGCTCGCGGCCGCTCCACAAGCGGCAGCCGCACACGCAGCTAACAACTCCCTGCTCCGGGACGCGGCGCAATCCATTGCTGCGGGAAGTCTGGCGAAAGCAGAGACTGAATTGCAGCAAGTGCTCAGGACGGACCCCACGGATTACCGCGCGCTCAACCTCTTAGGCATCATCCGTGCGCAGCAGGCAAAGAACGACGAGGCGGAGCAACTGTTCAAGCGCGCGATCCGGCAGAAGCCGGATTTCACCAGTGCGCATGTCAGCCTTGGAATGTTGTACATCCAGACCAACCGGTCTGAGGAAGCGATCTCAGAGCTGCAGCGTGCCCTGAAGCTGGATCCAAACCGCAGGGATGCGCTCACTCCCCTGCTGAATCTCTGGCGCACGCAGGCGCGCACAGCGGTGCAATCCGGCGATCCGGAGAAAGGCCTGGCGCTGCTCATCCAGGCGCGCAAGACCGCACCCCGGGAACCCGTCGTTCTTTTCGACTTCGGCATGGTAGCCCTGCGCATGTCGCTGTTTCCCGACGCGGTGAAGGCCTTCCAGGACGTCCTTGCTCTGCATCCGGATGATCCCATCGCTCTTTACGCCCTGGGCCGGGCGCAAATGGGCTTATCGAAGTTTCAGGAAGCGAGAGATGCCTTCAGGCGCTATGGGGAGCTTCGCCCGGCCGATGCCAGCGGTCATTTTGCGCTGGGGATCGTGCTGGGAGCGTTGCAACAGAAGGCGGAGGCGCGGGCGCAGTTCGAAGAATCGGTGAAGCTGCAGCCGCAGCAGACGGAAGCCTACGTCCAACTGGGATTGCTCGATCTTCAGGAAAATGACCCGGAGAAAGCCGCCGCTGAGTTCAACCAGACTTTGGTCAGGAACCCTAACCATGCCGCGGCTCTGGCTGGAATGGGGCAAGTGGAGTATCAACGCAAGAATTACTCCGATGCCGCCGGCTTGCTGCAGCGCGCCGTCGCGAGTGACTCTTCCGATCGCACGGCGCATTACTACCTGGGATTGGCTCTGGCGCGCATGGGGCGCAGAGAGGATTCGGAAAAGGAGTTGCAGATCGCCACCCAACTCGACCGTGAAGACCTCGACCGGCATCGCACCGTCTTCCAGTTACTCGACCCCTCGCAGGCAACTCCGCCGGACACCGCCCAAGCGAAGTAGCATTGCTACCGGCCGGGAACGGTGCTGTCCCCCTCCAACGCCGCATGCGGCCACCCGTCGGTCCACGTGAGGCTGGAAATCTGGAGAAATGGATGCCCGGTCGTTCCCTCATACGCATGAAACACGATGATGTCCTCGGGTTTCTCCAGCAGCACGGATTCTCCACCGGGGCCAAACCAGCGTCCGTTCCCCGCCAGCAACGGCATCGCCGCGCCATCCGTCATGCGTTTTCTGTTTGCGTCGCGATACGGTCCGGTAACTTTGTGCGAACGGCCGACCATAGTCTTGTAGGTGCTCTTCGTGCCTCGGCAACAGAGATCAGTGGAAACGAACAGGTAGTAATAGCCTTCATGGTGAACCACAAACGGCGCTTCAATGGCCTGCCAGTTGCCGGGCAGGCCTGGCGGCGAAGGCTCCGGATTCCTGGGACGCTTGCGGGAAGCGAGCGAATACAACTTTGTGTCCTTGGCGGACAATTTGCCGGAACGCAGATCAATGCGTCGCATCTTTATTCCACTCCAGAAGCTGCCAAACGCGAGCCATCCTCTCCCCTGCTCATCCACAATGAAGTTGGGGTCAATGGCATTGAAGTCGTCGCTCTCTGTTGAGCGCAGCACCAGACCTTGGTCCGCCCAGTGAAAATCGGGGCTGGAAGGGTCCAAGGTCTTATTGGTCGCCAGGGCAATGCCGGACGTGTTCTTGCCGAACACGGAAAAAGCGTAGTAGAGGTGGTACTCACCATTGAAAAAAGAAACATCGGGCGCCCACAACTCTCTGGTAGCAGGGCTTTCATTCTGGATCCACTCGGGAATCTTGTCGAAAACGCAGCCGCACCGCTTCCAATGTTGCAGATCCTTGGAGCAACGGACCGGCAGTTCACCCTTCCGTGCAGGGCCGGCGCCGGTTGCGAACAAGTACCAGGTGTCGCCCTCCTTGGCGATGGAGGGATCGTGGGTGTACTCCACATCGCCTTCGACGTGGATCACTCGCGGAGAAGAGGCGGCGCCCTCCTGCCCGGGAGTGGCTTCACCCGGGAACATCAAGGCAGACCAAAAGAGTAGCAAAACACAGGCCGTCTTCCAGGCCGGCATTGTCATGCCGCCATTCTAAGGCCGGCTTTCAACTTTGCAGATCTCCGGCGCTCTTTTGGTTCCCTGAGCTACCCCTTCGCGAACGCAAAGGCCAATGGGATTCCAACCAGGACTACGATGTCCCCACATTCCCCGGCTGAACGAGCGGGCCAGGCTCTATCAAGGGTGTCCCTGGCCCGCTGCAGCCACACACAATCAATTCACTGCTCTTCTAATGTGTCTGATCGTCGAAGTGCGGAGCGGTTAACCTTTTGGCCGCGTGGGTGAAGCAGCCGATAGAGAGCGACACGTTATTCGCGTCAAAGTCCTGTATAGTGCCCGACGCAACGAACTGGGTGCCGTCCGGACTGAGGGTAATCATATCGATAGCTTGAGCAATCGAGGCAAAGGTCCCATCCGGTTTATAGCGGAAGAACCAGTATCTGGCGCTGTAACTGTGCCCACCGGTGTGGTTCCAGGCGCCCACGCTGGTCCCGCGCAGGGAGGTATTGGCGGTCTCTGTAAAGGAACCGTCACGAAAGAATCCCTGCAGGCTGCGAACGTTCCTGATGGGAGCGCCGGTTTGGCAATCTTGCACTGTGACGCTCACATCCCAAGTGCCCTGCAGGCGGCGCGTCTCCTGGGCTGAAAGGGTTGTCTGCGCGACTGCTAAACCTAGGGCCAGAATCATGAAAATGCGGAAAATACTCTTCGTCATCTTAATCTCCTTTTAGGTAGAACTTGGGAGGCCGGGCAGCGAGGCCTTGAGGGCGTTCCGGACCACTCTCTGTCACCCGCCTTTGCACCTTCAGGCGCGAAATTGAGGGAGAAACTGGCACCGCGTGAAAGATTTTTTTGGGGTGGACGGAAAAGGGTGAAGGGACGGGGTGAACGCAAAAAGACCGAGAAGAAGCTGCTCAACCCCCGCTGAGTTCTGCCTGCAGCCAGGACCGGGCAAACTTCCAATCCCGCATAACCGTGTCCGGAGAGACTGCCAGCACCTCGGCGGCTTCTTCTACGCCGAGCCCGCCGAAGAAACGCAGTTCGACGACGCGGGCCTTGCGGGGGTCCATGGCGGCCAGGTTGTTGAGCGCGTCGTCGAGGGCGATCAACTCCCTGGCTCGGCCCCCGCCCATGTCAGGCAGCTCATCCAGGTTCACATGCTCCGCGTTGCCCCCTCGTTTCGCCGTCACCCGGCGCCGCGCCTGGTCGAGCAGGATGTGCCGCATGATCTGCGCCGACACCGCGAAAAAATGGGCGCGGTGCTGCCAGTCCACATTGGTAATGTCGATCAGCTTCAGGTAGGCTTCGTGCACCAGGGCGGTGGCCTGCAGGGTTTGCCCGGGGCGCTCGTTCTGCATGTGGTATCCGGCGATGCGTCGTAACTCGCGATACACATGCGGCGTCAGCCGCTCCAGCGCGCTTCGGTCACCCCCGGCCCAGGCGCGCAGAAGCAGCGTAGTCTCCGAGGTTGAATCGTCCATAGAGTTCGACTGGAACTGATTTTATACCGCAACTCCGGGGTGCTCCGCTCAGTTCTTCGCGACAGGGCGGGGATTTTGACTTTCCCAATTAAGGAAAAATGTGAAGACTTTTTCTCACTCGGTCCGCCGCGCTCCGTCATCAGCGTTACGATGCTGAACATGCCGTGGAGTCTCAAGCGGTTTCAGGAGGCGCGTTGCCTCCACTTCCTGACTCTCAGTTGTTACCAAACGCGCCCCGCTTCTGGGAACCCCCGGAGCCCGCGATATCTTCGAGCAAACTTTTGAGCAGACGCGGCAGTGGTATCGATTTTACGTTGCCGAATACGTGGTCATGCCCGAACACGTTCATCTGCTGATAAGCGAACCCGAACGTGCCAAGCTTTCTGTAGCCCTGCAAATGCTGAAGCAAAACGTGGCGCGACGCCTGCGCGAGCCGGAGGGTGGTCTATTTTGGCTGCCACGCTATTACGATTTCAACGTCCGGAGCGAAGCCAAGCGAATCGAGAAGCTGCGATATATGCACCGCAATCCGGTGAAGTGAGGGCTTGTCGCCAATCCGGAGGATTGGGCATGGAGTAGTTTTCGTCACTATCTTTCAGGAGTAGAAGGAGTGGTGGAGATTGAGTCGCAATGGACGGCACGGAAGCGAGAGCGTATGGGAATCGTACCCACGATTCAGAGTCAAAATCCCCGCCCTGTCCCTGCAAACTGCGCAGGGACAAGAGCGGGGCACCCTCTAAAGTAGGAGACTGATTCAGGACAAGAAAACAATCAAAACCGGGGTGCCCCGCTCTTGTCG
>Ga0335077_10002582_pt1 | contig 21661 bp, 18 predicted proteins | sample Lox_Sample_31_FD_207151 | JGI IMG/M metagenome (GOLD analysis project Ga0335077, IMG submission 207151) | Soil microbial communities from Loxahatchee National Wildlife Refuge, Florida, United States - Lox_Sample_3.1 | ecosystem: Environmental > Terrestrial > Soil > Wetlands | place: USA...
TATGGAGATACGGTTCCCGGCAACGTGACATTTGTTCAGGGGACCCCGGGAACGGACCAGAGTGGAAATCAAATACTGACGGCCAGCGCAACGGTCTCGCCTCAAGCGACGGGATACCTACGAGTGATCTATGCGGGTGATTCGAATTACGCCGGGTCGTCGAGCCAGACTGATCTCGTCACTGTGTTCACACCAGATTTCTCTGTGCCCGCCACCGCGGCGATCACCGTAACAGCAGGACAAACAGGCACAGCTACCATGGACGTCACTCCGTTGTCGAATGCACCCAGCTCAGTAACCATGAGCGTGATCGGAAGTATGTTTGGCGGGCTGAATCTGACTTTCAATCCGAGTACCGTCAATCTGAATGGCTCAGCAGTGCCGGTCACACTCACGCTTATGACGACGGGACCTTCGGGGGGACCGGTAGGCAACATGGTAAAGCCTCAGGCGAGGAAAGCGGGACTCTTGGGGAGTCCGAGGCGAGGGTGGTGGTTGAGCGTGACCAGCGCCCTGCTATTGCTGTATTTCATGGGAATTCCCGGAAGGAGACGGAGGTCTAGAGCAGCTTTCTTCCTAGGGGTGATTTGCGCCGTGACATTCGCCCTCGGATGCGGAGGTGGGGGTACAGGAACTGGAGGAGGTGGTGGCGGCGGAGGTGGCGGCCCCGTGCCGACCAGCATCACAATCGCGACATCCAACGCGAAGGTTTCCTCTTCTGGAGGGTCCTTTACGTTGACAGCGACTGTCACTTCCACAAAGCCGGTCACCGGCACGGTCCTGTTCACTGGAGCGCAGGTCGCGTTCCCGTACCCGAACGGGGTCCCCGTGGTGAATGGGGTGGCTACCTATACTGTGAATGTGGGACCGGGAGGTCTGCAGTTTCCGGTGGGAACCTACACCATCACGGCGTCTTACAGCGGAGACACCAACAATCAAGTTTCTCAAACAGCGACGGGGGTGAACGAAGTCTTCACAGGGACGACTGTCGTGTCTATCGTGGGACAAACCGGCACAATCTCACACCAGACGAACGTCTCTGTAACGCTACAATAAGAACTCTCTTCTACCCCACCTCAATTGGTGATTGGGGGGAAGAAAATATTCCAGAACTGAGGCGAGGGCGCGTTGAACTCGATGGGGATCAGCGAGCCTTCGGGGTTCATCTGCGGCGGCCGGACCACATGGGCCTCGACCGTTTTCTGAGTCTTCGGATTCTCGATGGAAAGTTTTGTTCCGGTCGGCAAACCTTCCGCCAGAATGATCATGGCCCCTGTGGCGCTGACGGTGTGGGTAAAGCCATTGATCGGATTGGTCTTTCCTGGCAAGCGAACGAGGATCGCCATACGAAGGTGAACGCGCTGCGCGCGGCGGCGCTCTTCATTGGTTTGCGGGCGAACAGTGTTGGCGCCACGCTTGACCTGCGGGGTCGCGCCCGCGACCGGCGCCGAGAGATTGGATTTTGGCGTAGGTGTCACAGTTCCAGCCCCCAGAAGTCCATGTCCGGCGCAACGAGCTCGACGCCGTATTCCCAGCCGTCCGGCTGCTGGTTGCCTTTCCAAACGATCACAGCCGCGTTGCTGGCTTGCGTCGCGAGATTGGTGAGGGCAAGACGCTGTTCCAGTTCGAAGGAATCGCTGAGAACGACCATGCAGCCGTAGGGATTGACGATGCGCGTGTGCGTCTGAACCGCCTGGCGCTTCCCCGCTCCCGATTCCCATTCCAGGCGGATCGGCACGCGAGAGTTCATGCGGCGCCCGCGGCGCTTTTCGCTGTATTTCGCCCCTACCTGCTTCAATTCGCGCAAGTTAACAGACATCAATGCCTCTAGCAGGTCATGCTAGAGTTAGTGAGAAACGGGGTCAATGGTACGGAAGCGGCAGGCCTACCAAAGAGTAGCTGTCCTTTCGGACAGGGGAGCAAGGGAATTGAAGAGTCTTATCGTCAATGCGGACGATCTGGGCTGGACTGAAGGGGTGAACCGGGGGATCGCCGAGGCCCATCGGGAGGGGCTGGTCACCAGCGCTTCCCTGCTCGCAAACGGGCGTGCGTACGAGGCGGCACTGGGAGTGGTGAGCGCGAACCCTGAGCTGGGAGTCGGAGTTCACCTCAATCTGAGCGATGGCCCGCCAACGGCAAATCCGGAGGAAGTACATGGCCTGTTGGACGAGGCAGGGAACCTTCAGAACAGTCCGGAGAGCCTGCTCCTGCGAATTGCCAGCCGTACACTGGAATTGGACGAGGTGGAGCGCGAGTGGGACGCGCAGATCCAGAAGGTGCGTGACTCCGAAATTCAACCGACGCACCTGGACGGGCACAAGCACGTGCAGATGCTCCCTGGACTGTTCGAAATTGCGCTTCGGCTGGCCAAAAAGCATCGGATTCGCGCGATTCGCGTCTCGCACGAAGAGTCGAGTTTGCGCGCCGCTTTGTCTTCAGGGGGCGAGCAGAAGACCAGTGTTGTTCTGAAGCAAGGCGTACAGGCTCGCGGGTTGAAGTTGCTGGCACGGGATGCCCGAGACATGGTGGTCCACGCGGGACTCGTGACCACGGATTACTTTTGTGGAATTGCGCAGACCGGCGTGCTGACGCTGGAAGGAGTGGAACGCCTGCTGGAGAACCTGCCGGAGGGAACCACCGAACTGATGTGTCACCCCGGATGCGCGGATGAGGAGCTGCGACGCACCGGAACCCGATTGCAGAATTCACGGCAGACGGAGCTGCAGATCTTGACCGATACGCGCATCAGAAAACTTGTCGCCAGCCAGGGCATCCGCCTGATAAGCTATAAGCTCGTGGGGGACGTGGCCTGAGCACGCGCGAGCGCCACGATACGGTCAGGGTAATCCAGTAAGGCTGAACGGCAGCCGGCTCCGTGTAGGATACCGGGAAACTGCGACAGAAAGGCAAAACGCTCCCAGGTATGGCCAGCGACACGCCCATTCGTTACTCGATTGTCGTTCCGTTCTTCAACGAACAGGAAAACATTCCGCCTCTGTATATGAAGATTACGGAGGTGATGGACTCGGTAGGCGAGCCGTACGAAATGGTGTTTGTCGACGACGGAAGCAAAGATAATTCCTACCGCGTGCTTTCGGAAATTTACGAGCACGACCGGCGCGTGAATGTGGTGCGCCTGCGCAGGAATTTTGGTCAGACACCCGCCTTGAAGGCCGGCTTCGATTTTGCGCGCGGCGAAGTGGTGATCTCCATGGACGGCGACCTGCAACACGATCCGGAAGAAATTCCACGCTTCCTGGAAAAGATTGAGGAGGGTTTCGATCTTGTGAGCGGCTGGCGCGCGCAGCGGCGCGATCATTGGTTGATGCGGCGCTTGCCGAGCCGCGTGGCCAACTGGATGATGGCCAAGCTGTCGGGCATTGAGTTGCACGACTTCGGGACAACCTTCAAGGCCTACCGCAGAGAAATCTTGCAGGAAATCGAGTTGTACGGCGAGCTGCACCGGTTCATTCCGGCGCTGGCGGGCTCGACCGGAGCACGCATCGCGGAAGTGCCGATCTCCAATCCAGGCCGCAAGACCGGCCACTCCAATTACGGAATTGGCCGGACGATTCGCGTGTTCTTCGACCTGATCATGGTGAAGTTTCTGCTCGACTATTCGACGCGCCCGCTGCAGTTCTTTGGATTGCTAGGAATGGTGGGTAGTGGCGCGGGCTTCCTGCTGGGATTGCTGCTTCTTTTCGACAAGTTCGCGAAAAATCAGGACATCATGGCAACGCACGGGCCGCTCATGCTGCTCTCCATTGCGTTGTTTGTCAGCGGAATTCAATTTATCTCGATGGGCCTGCTCGGAGAGATCAGCTCGCGGACCTACTACGAATCGCAAGACAAGTCGATTTATGCGTTGCGTGAAGTGAAGAGCCACAGGAAAGAGTTGGGAGATTCGGCGGAGGCGCGTCCTAGCGGGAGCTCCGAGCGGTAGCAGAAAAAGTCTTCAGGATCGCAAGCAGAGAGTTCAAGCAAGCCCCCTGGCAGTCGTAAACGGGGCGTTTTCTATTTGCAGGAATCATTCCGGAGAGACACACAAAAGGTTCGGCGGGAACTGGCGAGTCTAGCGGCGCAGACTACCATACTGGCCGCGATGATAGAGGAGTGGTTCGCCTTCGTTTAACTCGAGGCTCTCGACTTCGCCCACAAAAATAGTGTGATCCCCCGAAAGGTGTTCCGCGACCACGTTGCAGCCAAGATGGGCGAGTGCGTCTTCGAGAAGAGGAATGCCGGAAGGCGTCCAACGGAAATGGATGCCGAGCTGCGCTTCCTCGACCAGATCCTCCTGGGGCTTGGCGAAATGTCGGGAGATGGGCTCTTGCGAGTCTTTGAGGATATTGACACCAAAGCGGTGCTGCTCCTTCAGGTAGGTGAGCAGGCGCGCACTGTGATCAATACACACGAGGATTAGCAGGGGATCCAGAGAAACGGAAGTGAAGGAATTGGCGGTCATCCCGTGAACCTGGCCGGGCTCACGCTCGACAGTGAGCACGGTAATGCCGGTGGGAAAACTGCCCATCACCTGCCGAAACAATTGAGACGACAACGATGTCGTGGACATAGCGGGCTGAACTGAAGATACCATATTGAACCAACAGCCCGCCAAATACGCCGCTAAAGGAAAGAGGCACGTCACTTGCAGAAACGTGCCTCGATTCATGGGACTCTGCGTTATGCTCGGGAATGAGTCGAGCGATGAAGTCGCTCCCTCAACGATGCTTTTCGTCCTTGGACGGTTTGTCCTTTGACTCTTTAGGCGGCTTCGGTTCCTTGTAGGCCTTCTCGTGCTCGGCTTGTTGTTTCTTTTGCAGGGTCTGCTGCTGCCTCTGCTGCTTCTGCTGCAATTGCTCCAGTTGCTGTTGCTGGTGCTGCTGGATCTGCTGCTGCTTTTGCCCATTGGCATTCTGCTGCTGGATTTTCTGTTGCTCCTGTTGCTGCTTCTGCTGAAGCTTCTGGTATTGCTGATCCTGCTTCTGCTGCAGCTGCTGAATCTCCTGCTGGTGTTTTTGCTCGAGTTGCGGGTTTATGGTGTGCGAAGGCCGCGAGGATGGCGGGCGGTCCTGATAACCATGCGTATTCGCCGGGTTGTTGTTGGGCCGGTTCGCGGGATTGTTCTGCACGTTTGGTTGCCCAGCATTAGGCTGCCCGCCGCTCGGTTGACCAACATTCGCCGGCCGATTCGCATTGAGCGGACCAGGTACGGTATTGCCCCTGTTTTCATCCGGCCGAACGTTTGTGATCCTTGGCGCCACAGCCTTCGCCGGAGGAGCCATGCGGACCTGCCCGGCATTCGTGTGGGCTTGCTCCGTCGCAAGCTGGTGCGATTGCGCCATCGACAGTGGCTGCCCCTGGTTTTTCTCGATGGCCGCTTGACGCGCCGCAAAGGAAGGAGGTGGAGGAGGTGGTGTCGTCCTCGCCACGACTGGACGGGTTTGCACCCTGACCGGCGGGTGCACGGTGCTCGCTGCACCGGCGCCAAGAACGGCTTGCCTGGGGGGAACGAACGCAGGTCCACGCACCGCCACAGGGGCGGTAACGATTTCATGCTGATTCACCACAACCAAGTTGCGTCCCACTGGTTGTGCGGAGGTGAACGCACGGCCCGAAGTAGCGGTGACGGCTCCGGCCACGTTTTGATTCATGTAACGCATATTGTTCACGGTGACGCTCCGGTTCACGATGGTAGTGTTGTAATAGTTGTTGATCACCGTCTGATTCACCGTGGTATTCGAAATGTTCACGTTGTTGATGTACGTGCGGCTCACATGGTACGACGGCACATAGACTTCTCTCGGCCCCAGCGGGAACCAGCCGACGTTCACACCGACGCCAATCCCGCCGGCGCCAAAGGCAACGCCCGCGGCGAAATGCGGCCCGCCAACCCAGGCAACAAGTGCTGGCGAATACACTGGGCGCACGTAGGCAACGGCGACTACCGGGCGTGGGCACGGTACCCAGCCCCAAGCGCCGCCGACAAAGACCCAGCGTCCATAGTGGAACGGCGCAAATCCCCACGGCGCATCTTCAACCCACGTCCAACCCCAAGGCGAGATCCAGACCCAGTGGCCGTAGCGATAGGGCGCCCAGCCTACAACGGTGACGTGTGGGAACCAGACTGTGCCGTATTCCGACACCGGCCGCCAGCCGCCGTAGTCGTCAAGGTCTTCGTAGCCAATGACGTCGTCGGAAACATAGCGTCGCGCGACGGCATGCTCTTCACGGAGGTCCCGCTCATTACACCAATTGTCAAAATCGTCTGGGTCCGGAAGCGGCCGGACATCCGCGTCGAGCGAGTCCGTGCCGGTGAAGTAACCCTGTTGACCCGGATGTACGGTGTAAGCGGACCCGCCGCCGGTGGCTTCGCCTTCGCCATCGCGGACGTTGATGATGGTCGTGTCTCCGTCTTCATTTACGCTGAGGCGGTAGTTACCAGAACGCAGAACGGAAAAGGCCAGGTTGGGTGCATCGACCTCGATGGTTTCGTCCTGGTCGAGACGTCGGACGCGAAGATCCATTGTGCCTTCGGTGAGCCGAATCTGCATCGTTCGGTCGTCGAGATTGAGAAAAGAAAAGCCGGTTTGATCTTCCAGGCGGATCACGGCAGATCCGATATGCAGTTCCACGCGCGCGCCCTGATCGGTCCAGAGTTTATCGCCCGTGGTGAGCGGGCGATTCAGGACCGCAGCCACCCAGTCATCCGTCCCTGACGGACTGAAAGAAACCTGACCCTTTATGTAACCGAGCCGCGCCACGCGGCCCGGGGGATCATCGTCGTCATCGGCAATGGCGCGATATGGTGCGAGCAGAACAATTGCCAGCAAGATGGTGAACAAGATCAGCCACTGTTGCGATCGTATTCTCATGTAGCCCTTCTCTCCTGGTAGCCTTTTTCGCGTCTAAGCGGAAATCCAAAAATGAGGATTGGCGAGGACGCTGGGAAAAGCTCAAGGTACGGGGTCAGGCGGGATTTTCTTCCGAGAGCGGATTCCTGTAACCGGAATTCATGACCTGAAACCCCGACTTCACTATGTGTAACACGCCGCGGTGTGAACAGTTGCAAGAAGCAAAATGAGGTACGCGAAAAGAACAAGGCGCGACGCTTGACGCAAAAGAAAGGGCCCACTCCGGTCGAACAAGAGCGGGCCCAGGGGAAAGTCAGTATTGTTTTTTAGTGATGGCCTCCGCCTCCACTGTGCGAGCCTCCACCACCTCCACCGCCGTGAGAGCCTCCGCCGCCTCCATGGGAGCCGCCGCTTCCACCACCTCCATGGAAGCCGCCGCTTCCGCCACCTCCATGGAAGCCGCCAGACCCGCCGCTGTAGCTGTGCGGCGCAGAATAGGAGCGCGGCGCGGAGTACGATCGAGGCGCGGAGTAACCGCGATTGCCGTTGTAGGAGGGCGGGCTATAGGAGCGTGGCGCCGAATAGCCGCGGTTGCCGTTGTAGGAATTAGAAGAGGGTGCGCGATTGACGGAGTTCCGTTGAGGCGCGCCAGCGCGGGAACCTGCCCATGGCGGACGATTTGAAGAGTTGTTGTGCGGAGTTGCCGTGTTGTTGGACGGCCGGTTCGAGCTGCCGAAGCCTTGTGGGGCGTGGCCCGAATCGGTCGAATTGCCCTGTGCGCTCCAGTTGCGGGCGGAGTTGCCGGGGCGGTTGGGGTTGTTCACCGACGGCGTGTTGGAATGAACTCCCGGCTGACCCGCGTAAGGCGGCCGGTTGGACGAAAGCTGAGACGCGCGGTTCGCGTTCATTCCTGGTGGCGTGCTGGACATCGAGCGAGCATTCATCGAGCTGGGTACCCGTCCCGAAGAAAACCCTGAATTCATGGTGTGCACCGGCATGTGAGAAGCGCCGGCCGCGGGTGCGGTGCGTGCCATGACGCTGCGATTCTGAACGTTCCGCGAAGGTGTGGCCACATTGTTATGCATATTGTTAGCGCCGAAGTAGCTGCCACGTGTCGGCGAGCCGCTGATGCGGTTTGTCACCTGAGCGCCGCGCAAAGAAGCCTCGGTCAGATGCTGGGAGCTCCGATTGATGCGCTGGCCGTTAACGAAGGCGTTGTGCGAAGCCGTTGTGACCGCGTGCTCGTTGTGTGCATACCTATAGTTGAAGTTGCGGTACGCGTTGGGGTTGCCATTAAAATTGCGGATGTAGGTGTTGTGGACGTTGACGTTGTGCCAGTAACCCGCCCCGCAGTGATACCACGGATGGTAAGGTTCGCCCCATCCGAGCGGGAACCAGCCATGCCAGCCCCAGCCAAAGCCAAACCCAACGCCAAAACCCAGGAATCCGACGAACGCGGGTCCATAGTAAGGATAGGAGTAGATCGGACCAGGGCACCAACCCCAGTATCCGCCAAAATAGTTCCAGCGTCCGTAGTGGTAGGGAGCAAAGCCCCAAGGCTCATAGCCAACCCACGTCCAGCCCCAAGGACCGACATAGGACCAATAACCATCGCTATAAGGAGCCCAGTCCGGGGGAACATTGTTCGGTACCCATACGTTGCCGTAATCCGGTTCTTCCTTCCAGGTGCCGTAGTCGTCCAGGTCACCGTAACCCACGGTGTCGCGGTTTACGTAACGCGCAGAAGTAGAGTTTTCTTCAGCGAGGTCGCGCTCCTGTGCCCAACGATCAAGATCATCGGCCTCGCGGGCCGGGCCGCTCGCTATTTTCACGTTGCCTTCGGTGCCTGTGGCATCCACCCGCTCGCCCGCTTTCACCGGATAGGTCTGTCCCGCGGAGGCGACGTCACCTGAGCCGCGGATAGCGGTCACGCTGGTGAAATCTCCATTTTCATTGACATCGATGCGGAAGGCGCCTGCTTCCTTCACCGTAAAGGCGAGGTTTGGAGTGTCTACTTCGTAGGTTTCACCTTGACGAAGTTCTCGAACGCGGAAGTTGATTCGGCCCTCCGGAAGCCGCATCTGGATAATGTTCTGGTCGAGGTTGAGAAAGGAAAGCGCGGTCATGCTACCGAGGTGAATCGCAGCCTGCCCAGCCTGCAGTTCGGCCCTGGAATCCTTATCGACCCAGAGTTTGTCCCCAATAGTCACCGGCCGGTTCTTGACCGCGGCACCCCAATCGCCGGTGCCGCCCGGCTGCAAGGAAACGGAACCATCAAGCACGCTCAGGCGAGCTACGCGGGAAGGGGGATCGTGTGTATCGTCTGTAGTAATGTTATCGTCGACGGCGGGAAGATTGGAGATGTCTTCTTGCGCCTGTGCCCGGACGATGGGTGCTGCCAAGAACAAGAGAACGGCGAAACAGGAAAGCAGGAAGATCAATTTGTGGCAGATTGATGTGGCCTTCATAAGACTTCTCCCCTGATAGGCCCACCGCAAGAGGTACCGGGCCTAAGGAACCTTCCGAAATGATATGCTCGGTATCGGCTCCCAGGGAATAGAACCCCGGCTTGGCACGGAAGTTGCGACGCGAAGCGGTAAAGTACTAGTACGGAATCTCCTGCCCCCATTCTGTCCTGTTGTACAGCGCCCCCCAATGACTGATTTCCGTAGACTTGCAACTTGTGGGCGCTTTTGCGCTTTGGGAGAATCAGATGCCTATGAACCGAGCATTTCTGTGTTTGGTGGCCTTGGCCTCCGTCTTCGCCGGAACCACCCAGGGGCAGACCTGGAGGCAGGTTGGCCCGCCAGGAGGAACGGTCATATCCCTGGCGGCGGACCCGAATGACGGCAACAGGCTGTTCCTAGGGACGGCCGACGGCCATGTGTTCCTTTCTGGTGACGAAGGGGCGCACTGGCAGTTGTTGAGCCGGATTGGCAGCGGCCAAGACGATGTGATTACCCACATCATCGTGGACCCCCGTGACAAGAACCGCCTTTATGCCAGTACCTGGGCATTGTATTCGGGTGGTGGTGGCGTGTACCGCAGCGACGACGGGGGGCATACTTGGAACGTCATTGGGTTGGCTCACGAAACCGTTCGAGCCCTGGCGCAATCGATCACGGATCCCAAGCTTCTGTTGGCGGGTTCGTTGAGCGGCGTGTATCGCTCGGCGGACGAAGGCGCCACTTGGGAACGCATCACACCCGTAAATCACTCCGACCTGCACAACTTCGACTCCGTGGCCTTCGACCCCAAGGACAACAACACGATTTACGCCGGGACCTACCACCTTCCCTGGAAGACGTCGAATGGCGGCAAGGATTGGTTCCCGATCGTGAAGGGCATGATCGATGACTCTGATGTGATGAACATCATCGTGGACCCCGCGAATTCGGACAACGTGCACGCAACCGCGTGCTCCGGGATCTACCACAGCGTGAACGGCGGCACACAGTGGGTGAAATACCAGGGTATTCCGAGCGTCTTCCGCCGCACTCAGCTTATCCGCATGGATCCCACGAATCCCAACATCCTCTATGCCGGGACAACCAGCGGATTGTGGAAGACAGTGAACGAGAAGGATTTCAAGCGGGTGACCTCAGGCGACTGGATCATCAACGCCATGATCATCGACGCCAAGAATCCGCAGAAGCTCATCATCGGCACCGAGCGTGAAGGCGTGCTGATCAGTACTGACGCGGGGCAGACGTTCACGTCGGCCAACGTCGGCTTCCATCACCAGCACATTTCCGACGTGGCCGTGGACCGCGAGCATTCGGACCGCGCCTTGGTGGTCTTGACGTTCGATAACAACGCCTTCCTCGCGACAAAGGATGGCGGAAACACTTGGACTACCCTAGGACCGGGCTTGAAGCGCACCGAATTGCGCCACGTCTACGCCGCTCCAACCGGTTGGTGGGCAGCACTCACCAACGGAGGCTGGTCCAAATATGACGAAGCCACACAGAAGTGGACGCGCGCAGGCCTGTACGCGCCTGATGCGGCCCGGGCCGCTGCTCCGGCAAAGGTAACCACCACGAAGGGTAAGAAGGCGCCCGCGCCGACCCCTGCGGCAGCCAAAAAGCCCGTTCCCTACGTAGCCGCGTTTCTCGTGAATGACATGGCCTTTGGAGCGGACGCATGGTTCGCAGCGACGGCCGGCGGTGTGCTCGTTTCGAAGGACCATGGCGCGACGTGGAAATCCGCCAGCACGGAAGCGCTTGTGCGCAGGCCCGCGCAGTCCGTTGAAATCTCCAGCGATGGCAATCAGGTTTGGGCGATTGCCGAGCGCAACCTGCTCTACTCGGCGAACAAGGGAACAAACTGGGACGCTCAGGAACTTTCGTTCGCCGCTGCGGGCAACCTGAAGTTGCACCGGGTGGACGACACGACCATCTTCGTCACCACAAATATGGGGCTGTATGGGTCGCGCGACGCGGGCAAGTCGTGGAACCGCGCGGAAGTCCGCGATCTGTCGTTCCAATCCGTAGCGGGAAATTCGAACGCCGTAGTTGCTGCGCTGCAGAAGCACGGCCTGGTTGCTTCCTTCGACGGCGGGAAGTCCTGGCAACATATGGATGATCCGCTCTCGCAGGGTTTCTTCCCGGTTGTGCGGACGCGCCGCGACGGCTCCATCCTGGCCGTGTCCGCAACGGAAGGCCTGCTCAGCCTGGACCCCAACGCGAAATCGGCCAGCGCCGGCGGAACAGGAATGCGCTAGATAGACCTGGAAACCCAGCGTTTTCGAAAGGCGCTCCGCTCATCCGGGGCGCTTTTTTTGTGCTGAGAATCAGATGGAACCAGTGCTGCCGACTATCGGGAAAAGTGGTTGCCGCCTATCTGGTAGCCGACGCCGGGAATGGTGCGGATCGGAGGGCGCTCGGAACCCGCGTCAATCTTTCGCCGCAGGTAGTGGGGCACTTCCCCCGTCGAACACCTCGCCCTCCAGACTTTATCCTCTCCAGGCCGATTCTTCCGCGCTCCGTCGGTAGTTCCAGCAGGAGCACCTTGTGCAGGACGTTTCAGTTGCGCTGGGCTCCGGAATAGAAACGTTTCACCGATGGTGATTTCGTTCAACAGCTTCCTCATTTCCAGTTCCTTGCGGCTTGGATTTGTCAGTAGTTCAAGATATTCCCTGCCTGTGCTTGCCTTCCCTCCCGATTCACCCATCCGGTGCTTGCATGCTCCAACCAGCAGGAACAGCTTTTCTTCCGAGTGGTAGATGCCGCTTAACTGATAGACGAGATCGCGTCGCGCAAGCCTGCAGCATGTTCGTCGTCAGCCGCCACTTCTTCGCTCCTCCGCGAGATTGGTTTCCTTTTCATCTCGGAAGCCCATCCTCAAATTGGCACGCCTCCTTTCCGTCTCTTTCTAAGTCAACTCTCATCTCGTGTCCCTCTGAATTCCTTCGACAGGCACCGCGTTCGTTTTTCTCTCCCCTGTGAGAAGCGTCCGCCCCGGTAACGATCAACAGGTGGACCAACTTAGTATTCGCAAACGGGAAACTGTCGCGGCATAATGGGCCATGGATGGAGGCTCCCCTCAATGACCCAACCGAACGGTAAGAAAGAAAAGAACGATAAGCAGGAGATGTCCCGCCGTAGCTTTATCAGTAAAGCCGCAGCCACCGGTGCAGCCGTTACGCTCGTTCCCCGGCACGTCCTCGGACGTGGTTTTACCCCGCCAAGCGACATGTTCAACGTCGCCTGCGTCGGTGTTGGTGGAATGGGCCGCAGCAATCTCATCAATCTCGCCAGCCAAAACGTCGTTGCCATCTGCGACGTCGACTGGGGCTACACCGACAAGAATCTCTCGCGCCTGGATACAGACGCCGCCAATCTCCAGCAGCACATCGATCATCCGGACGCCACGCCTGCCGCCGGAGCCAGGCCCGCTCCAAAAATCGATCCCGTGAAGGCCAAAGCGCGTCTCGATGCCATTCTTCACTTGAAAAACGATTTACTCCCCAAGGCCAAGCGCTACTCCGACTACCGCAAGATGCTCGAGCAGCAAAAGGACATCGACGGTGTCGTGATTGCCACGCCCGACCACATGCACGCGCCCATCGCCCTCGCGTGCATGGATCTCAACAAGCATGTATACGTACAGAAGCCCCTTACCTGGTCGGTCTCGGAAGCTCGTCAACTCGCCAAGCGCTGCAAGGAAGTAAAGGTAGCGACGCAGATGGGCAATCAAGGCCACTCGCTCGACGATGCCCGCACCGCTGTTGAGTACGTCTGGTCCGGCGCCATCGGGGAGGTTCGCGAAATTCATGTCTGGACCGACCGGCCCGTGGGCTTTTGGCCACAAGGCATACCGCGTCCAAAGGCTGCGACTGGACCTCTGGATGGTTTGAAGTGGGATGGCGGTGGTGTGGATGAGCGTCTCGCGGCGGCCATGGCCGCTGGCAATTATCCAATCCCGGATACGCTTTCCTGGGACCTCTTCCTCGGTGTCGGCCCCAATGTTCCTTACCATCCGGTCTATCATCCATTCAATTGGCGCGGCTGGATTGATTGGGGCTGTGGCGCGATCGGCGACATGGGCGCTCACCTGCTCGATGTTTCGATGTGGTCTCTCAATCTCGGCTTTCCCACCACCATCGAAACCGTTTCCACGCCCTTCAACAGCGTTTCCTTCCCACACTCCACGCTGACCTTCTACGAATTCCCAGCGCGTGGCTCCATGCCACCGGTGAAGCTCACCTGGTATGACGGCGGCCTCATGCCCCGCAAGCCAGAGGAACTCGGCGAAGAAGACCTCATCAAGGAAGGCGGCGCCATTCTCGTCGGCAGCAAGGGCAAGCTGATGCACAGCACCTATGGCGCGAAGCCCAGGCTCCTTCCCAAATCGCTAGAGGATTCCGTTGGCAAGCCGCCCCAGAAACTCGCGCGCATTGAGAAGGAAGACCACGAGATGAATTGGGTGGATGCGGCGAAGGGAAAGACCCAGGCCTGCTGCCCGTTCGAGTACGCCGCGAAGCTCACCGAAGTCATGCTCCTCGGCGTGGTCTCCCTGAAGTCTGGCAAAAAGCTAGCCTATGACAGCGCCAACATGCGCGTAACCAACATCCCTGAAGCCAATCAGTACCTCAGCCGCGACTACCGCACCGGCTGGTAGCCGCGCACGGATGTCTCGCTTAGGTAGGGCCCGTCTTCCGAGGCGGGCCGCTTCCTTCAAACCTGGCGCTCGCTTTCATGTGAGCGCTTTCGGGTCCGGCTTGGTCCGCACAATCTCACTCCGAAAGCGGCACGCATCCTGTCCGGGACCAGCCATTCCGCATGCGCGGCTCCACCCGGCGCTTTTGCGGGCTAAGCTGGGCAACTAACTGCTCGGCGGGAGCCCTGCTCCGCCTACTCCGATTCACAATCTGACTCGATTTCACCCTCCCGCGATCGCGCCAATGACCAGCAGGGGTTCCTTGCCATTCGCCACAGCCTCCGGCAACGGTGTGTCCGTCGGCTCGTGCGACCAATCCTCATCGCACGCAAAGAACCGCAAAAACGGGCGCCGTTCCCGCGTGACCTGGTCCCGGATCGTCCCGCGCAGCATCGGATACCGCTCCTCAAGCGCGTTCAGTACCGAAAAAACCGTCGGCTGGCCCGCCACTTCAAGCGAAACTTCATTTCCAACGTGCGCCAAGGTCCGCAAATGTGCGGGAAGCACAACTCGTATCATTTGAGCGTCTGCACCTCCACCGAAAGTACCGCCGGGAGATCCCGGACAATGGCAGCCCAGCTATCTCCCGCATCAGCCGAAGCATACACCTGCCCCCCGGTAGTCCCAAAATAGACGCCGCACGAATCGAGCGAATCGACCGCCATGGCATCGCGCAGGATGTTGACGTAGCAGTTGCTCTGCGGCAGTCCTTTCGACAGCGCCTCCCACTCATTTCCGCCGGATTTGCTACGGTATACCCGCAACTTTCCATCGGGCACGTAGTGCTCCGAATCACTTTTGATGGGCACAACGTAGATGGTCTCGGGCTCGTGCGCATGCACGTCGATCGCGAAGCCGAAATCGGTCGGCAGGTCGCCACTGACCTCGGTCCATTTGTCTCCGGCATTGTCGCTGCGCATCACGTCCCAGTGCTTCTGCATAAAGAGGACACCGGGCCGCGAGCGGTGCATGGTCACGTGGTGAACGCAATGGCCAACCTCCGCCTCCGGGTTCGGTATATATTGCGACCTCAGCCCGCGGTTGATCGGCTTCCATGTCGCACCGCCGTCGTCCGTGCGGAACGCCCCTGCTGCGGAAATCGCGATGTACATTCGCTTCTCATCCTTCGGATCGAGGATAATCGTATGCAAACACATTCCTCCGGCTCCGGGCTGCCACTTCGGCCCGGTGCCGTGCCCGCGCAGTCCGGCAAGCTCATGCCACGACTTGCCTCCGTCCTTCGACCGGAAGATCGCGGCATCCTCCACTCCGGCGTACACCGTATCCGGATCATGGAGCGACGGCTCCAGATGCCACACGCGCTTGAACTCCCAGGGGTGCTGTGTCCCGTCGTACCACTGATGTGTAGTGAGCGGTTTCCCGGTTTCCGCGGACGTGTCGTACACAAACTTGTTGCTCTCCCCCTTGGGCATGCCTTCCGGCGTCTTGGTCGGCTCCCCGGGCGGAGTACCCGGCTGCATCCACGTCTTCCCGCCGTCATCCGAACGTTGAATGATCTGCCCGAACCAGCCGCTCGTCTGCGACACATACAAGCGATTGGGATCAACTGGAGATCCTTTCATGTGGTAAATCTCCCAGCCCGCGAAGTGCGGGCCGCTCACTTCCCACTTTTGCCGCTTCCCGTCGGACGTCATGATAAATGCGCCCTTGCGTGTCCCAACCAGAACTCGTACGCCGTTCATTGCGTTCTCCTTCCCTTTCAATTCCGCAAGCCGTAGAAGCATACAGCAGTCTGCCGCAACTTGGCCCGGCCATGGATCGCAGCCAAAAGCCGAGACCCCCTTCAACGGTCCCGCGGGGAGAAATCCGGGAGGAGACAGTCTGCCATATTACTTGTGAAATGCAAGTGAAAATATGCTAGCCTCCTCACATGCGGAAGAAGCGGGCAAAATCCAGGCGGCGCTCGGGGTGTCCCCTGAATGCTTCGGTCGAGATGCTCGGTGACCGCTGGTCCCTGCTGATCATCCGCGACATGATGGTGCGCGGCTGCCGCACCTACAACGAATTCCTCCACTCCGACGAGAAAATCGCCACCAACATCCTGGCAGACCGCCTGCGCCGGCTCGAAGCGTACGGCATCGTCGCAACAAAACGCGATCCCTTCGACAGACGGAAACTGATGTACATCCTAACGCCCAAGGGCATCGACCTCGCGCCTGTACTGACGGAAATGGTTCTCTGGGCGGCCGCGCACGAAGATACCGGCAATCAGGCCCTGGTCAGCCTTATGCAGAAAGACAAAGAGGGATTCATCAGAGAGGTACGGCGGCGCTATCAACGAGTTTCTGAAGAAATCGCTGACAAAGCGAAGTCAGAATAGCCCGGGTGTGTCGAAGGGCAACCCGACGTAATTTTCCGCCAGCGTGGTCGCGGCGGCTCGCGAACTCGTGACATAGTCGAGTTCCGCAAGATGGATATTGTGCGAGAAACCGTCCTCGCCGTGAAAACGGTGCAGCATCGAGGTCATCCAAGAAGAGAAACGCTGCACTTTCCAGACTCGGCGCAGGCATCGCTCCCCGTATTGCTGAAGCGCCTCGCGCCCCTTGTTCTTGTAGAGCTCCACCAGCCCCCGCGCCAGCACGCGCACATCCGCCACCGCCAGATTCAGTCCCTTCGCTCCGGTCGGGGGGACAATGTGCGCCGCATCACCCAGCAGGAACAACTTCCCGATCTGCATCGGTTCGGCGACAAAACTCCGCATGGGCGTAATTCCCTTTTGCAGGATGGGGCCGTCTTTTAATAGGAAACCTTCCCGTGTTGCCATGCGCGTCCGCAACTCTCCCCAGACTCGATCATCGGACCAATTGCTGATGTCCTCCTCCGGGTCGCATTGCAGATAAAGCCGCGAAATTTCCGGTGATCGCATACTCAAGAGCGCGAATCCCCGCTCGTGATACGTATAAATCAGCTCGTCGGATGCAGGTGCCACGCGCGCCAGAATCCCAAGCCACGCAAACGGGAAATGCCGCTCATGGATCTTTAAAGCGGCGACGGGGATAGCGGGACGGCAGATGCCGTGAAATCCGTCGCACCCGGCGATGAAGTCGCAGGCGATCTCATGACTGGCCCCTTTGTGCTGGTACCGAATCCGGGGCTGTGCGTCGAAATCCTCGATCTGCATCGCTTCCGCTTCAAAAAGGAGGGGGGCGTGGTAACCGATCCTCGCGGAAATCAGATCCTTCACGACCTCCTGTTGCGCATACACCGTGATCGACTTTCCAACCAGATCCTGAAAATCAATGCGGTGGCCTCTTCCGTCGAAACGGAGTTCCACTCCCTGATGCTGCAAGCCTTCCCGTTGCAGGCGCTCTCCCACACCTGACCCAATCAGGATGTCCACCGTGCCTTGTTCCAGCACGCCTGCCCGGACTCGTGTCTCCACGTGCTCGCGCGATTGCCGTTCCAGAACCACCGATTCAATACCCTGCAGATGCAAGAGATGCGCCAGCGTCAGTCCTGCCGGTCCGGCGCCGATAATTCCAACTTGTGTTCGCAATGTCGCCATATATGGACAGTTCGAACGCGCGAAACTACGAAAACTTTTCAATCACTTCTTTGGGAATCGGCTGCCCCTTCGTCTGCGCGTGGTCCCCCGGTGAGCGCACCGTCCATACGCGCTTCTCAATTCCCTCGACAGCCAGCGTCTCGCCTCGAAAAAGCCTGTGTTGTACGGTGAAACTGCTGGTGCCCCAATGCGTCACGCAGGAGTCCACATGCACGACATCGCCAAACGATGACGGCACGAGGAAGTTGCAACTCGCCTGCACCAGCGGAATTCCCGAGATCTCGTAGTGTTGCAGCATCTCCGCCTTTTTGATGCCGAGGGCGCGGTGGAACAGCGCATTTGTGCAGGCGTCAAAATACTCGAAATATCGAGGGAAAAAGACGATTCCAAAGGGATCGCAGTCCCCCCATTCCACTTGAATTTCCTTCCGGTTGGTGAGCATAGTCGCTGGTGAGTGCACGCGGCAAATCTGGCACTCGCCGAGTCTAACGCAGAGCGGGATTTCTTGCATCGGGTTTGCTTTTCGGGTGCGCGTTTACGGTAGACTGAGGACAAGGAAAACTCATAACTCATGACGAACGCTTACATCTGTGACGCCATTCGCACGCCCATTGGACGGTACGCCGGAGCACTTGCCGGCGTGCGAACCGACGATCTCGCGGCCATTCCGATCAAGGCTCTCATCGAACGCAACCCGCGCGTGGACTGGACTCTACTCGACGACGTCGTTTATGGTTGCGCCAACCAGGCCGGCGAAGACAACCGCAACGTCGGCCGCATGGCCCTGCTACTTGCCGGCCTTGCCAAGGAAATCTCCGGGTCCACGGTCAACCGCCTCTGCGGCTCCAGCATGGACGCGATCGCGGTCGCTTCGCGGGGAATCAAAAGCGGAGAAGTGGATCTGGTGATTGCCGGCGGCGTCGAAAGTATGTCTCGCGCGCCGTTTGTGGTGGGCAAGGCAGACAGCGCCTTCTCGCGTAGCGTGAAGCTTGAAGACACGACCATCGGCTGGCGTTTTGTCAACCTGCTGATGAAAGCGAAATATGGAACGGACTCGATGCCTGAAACCGCGGAGATCGTCGCGGAGGAATACAAAGTGGCGCGCGCCGATCAGGATGCCTTTGCGTTCCGCAGTCAGCAGCGCACGGCGGAAGCCATGAAGTCGGGACGCCTGGCGGAAGAAATCGTTGGCGTACCCATTGCACAGAAAAAGGGCGAGCCCGTCCTTGTCACGTCCGACGAGCATCCGCGGCCTGAAACGACTTTGGAAGCGCTGGCGAAATTGAAAGGTGTGGTTAAGCCCGAAGGAACCATCACTGCGGGAAATGCCTCCGGCGTGAACGACGGTGCCTGCGCGTTGCTCCTGGCCTCCGAAGAAGCGGCCAAAAGGCACGGGCTGACTCCGAAGGCCCGTGTCATCTCGGCCGCGGCCGCAGGCGTTGCTCCGCGAATCATGGGCATGGGCCCTGTGCCCGCAACGCGCAAGATTCTGGCCAAAACCGGCCTGACTCTTGCACAAATGGATATCGTCGAGTTGAACGAAGCGTTTGCCGCGCAAGCCCTGGCTGTGCTTCGCGAATTAGGACTGCCGGATGATGCGCGACACGTCAATCCGAACGGGGGTGCCATCGCGATCGGCCACCCGCTCGGTGCCAGTGGTGCTCGACTTGTAACCACGGCGTTCTACCAACTTCTTCGCACCAAGCGCCGTTACGCTCTTTGTACTATGTGCATCGGCGTCGGCCAGGGAATTTCCGTCATTCTGGAGCGCGTTTGATTGCACACAGCGCCCCTGACAGGATGCAGAGAGCTCCAAACTCGTCATTCCGAACGGAGCTTGCGAAGTGGAGGATCTCTCTTTTCCTGGCATTCAGGCCGAAAAAAATTTCCTCGCTCCGCTCGGAATGATAAGAGAGCGCTTTTTTCAGCAGGCTGCTGAAGGGACTCTTGGGATTCGTCAACCGCACATCGCTTGGCGATGGAGTCGGCGGCGCCTCATGCGTTGTACACTTGCTGGCGGATTTACGGCCCTTGGGCTTGGCCCGATCGAGGCCTGGAGCGTCTCCCGCATATGACTCTTTTCGACGAACTTTTCTCCTACGCGGAACTGGAGCGCATCCTCTCCGGTGAATCGTGTGTCCAGGGGATGCTGCATTTTGAGGCAGCCCTGGCCAAGGCTGAAGCTCGCGCAGGCGTGATTCCCCCGGGCGCCGCCGCAAAAATCGCGGAGCGCTGCCGTGTGGATCAGTTCGACCTCTCTCTCCTCGCAAAGGAGGCCGCGCGCGCTGGCAACCTGGCCATCCCTCTCGTCAAGATGCTCACCGATGTGGTGGCGCTGCAGGACAAGGACGCGGCGCGCTTCGTGCACTGGGGCGCAACCAGCCAGGACGCCATCGACACAGGATTTATCCTGCAGATGCGCGAGGCCCTGGCGCTGCTCGAGAAGGATCTGCAGCACCTGAGCGATACCCTAGTTGCCCTCGCATCGAACCATCGCACAACTCCTGCGGTCGCCCGCACCTGGATGCAGCAAGCTCTGCCTACCACCTTTGGCTTCATCATCGCCGGTTGGCTGGATGCCATATTGCGCCACCGCCGCCGCCTCGTGGAACTTCGCCCACGCGTGCTCGCCTTGCAGTTTGGAGGCGCCGTGGGAACCCTTGCAGCCCTTGCGGGGCGCGGCCCGGAAGTCGCAAAGACGCTGGGGGAGGAACTGAACCTCACTTTGCCCGCAGCCCCATGGCATGCGCACCGCGATCGTATGGCCGAGACTGCCACATTCCTCGGACTCGTCACCGGCACGCTCGGAAAAATCGCTCGCGACATTTCTCTCCACACGCAGACCGAAGTTGGCGAACTGTCCGAGCCGTCCGGCGAAGGCCGCGGCGGTTCCTCCACTTTGCCCCACAAACGAAACCCCGTTACCTGCGCCATCGTCCTGTCCGCCTCAACGCGTGTCCCAGGCCTCGTCAGCACCATGCTCACTGCAATGCACCAGGAACAGCAGCGCGGCTTGGGCGGCTGGCATGCCGAATGGGAGACTCTTCCGGAAATTCTGCGCCTATCTGGCGGGGCCTTGCATCATTTGGCCGAAATGTTGCCACACCTCGATGTGGACACCGCGCGCATGCGCGAAAACCTGGACGCGACGCACGGTTTGATATTTGCCGAAGCCGTCAGCATGGCCCTCGCCGACCGCATGGGCAAAATTCCGGCATACATGCTGGTCGAGGCCGCCTGCAAAAGGTCGCGCGCCGAAAAGCGTCACTTAAAGGACGTTTTGCGCGAAGACCACGGCGTGCACGGTCATCTGACACCCCCGGATTTGGAGAGTTTATTCGACGTGCGAAACTACCTGGGAAGCGCGGACGAATTCGTGCAGCGCGTGCTCGTCCAAGCCAACGAATTCCCGCGTGTCTCCTGATCGCGCAGGAGGATCTTCACAATGCCATTTGCCAAATTTCCGGATGTGGAAATCTATTACGAGTTGTCGGGCCGTGATAACCTCCCTGCACTTGTCTTTTCCAATTCGCTGGGCACCAATCTGCTGATGTGGGATCCGCAAGTACCGGAATTCCGCAAACACTTTCGCGTGCTCCGTTACGACACCCGCGGGCACGGCAAATCCGGCGTCACTCCCGGGCCGTACTCCATCGAACAACTCGGCTGGGATGTTATCCGCCTGCTGGACGCTCTGCAAATCGACCGCATCCATTTCTGCGGCCTTTCCATGGGTGGAATGATCGGAATGTTTTTGGGCGCCAACGCTGCGAAACGTTTGCACAAACTGGTGCTCTGCAACACCGCGGCGAAAATCGGAACTGCGGAGACGTGGAACGCCCGGATCCAGGCGGTGCAGAACGGTGGAATGAAATCGGTGGCCAGGACCGTGATCGAACGCTGGCTGACTCCCGGCTATCGTGCTGCGCATCCCGCTGAAACTCAGGCGGCGCTTACGATGCTGGAAGCGGCAGACCCAGAGGGCTACGCAGGCTGCTGCGCGGCCGTTCGCGACATGGATCAGCGGCAGAGCCTGGCACAGATTCACGTTCCTTGCCTGGTTCTGACCGGCACCCGCGATCCCGTCACTCCGCCTTCGGATGCCCGCTTCCTCACGGAACAC
>Ga0335077_10002584_pt1 | contig 21658 bp, 33 predicted proteins | sample Lox_Sample_31_FD_207151 | JGI IMG/M metagenome (GOLD analysis project Ga0335077, IMG submission 207151) | Soil microbial communities from Loxahatchee National Wildlife Refuge, Florida, United States - Lox_Sample_3.1 | ecosystem: Environmental > Terrestrial > Soil > Wetlands | place: USA...
AGGTTACCTGTGGTTTGCCGCGATCGACCAGGACCGCCGACGCATCGGCTACCTCTATGAAATCCGAGTGCACCCGCCCTTCAGGCGACAGGGGCACGCGACGGGCGCCCTGCGCGCGATCGAGGCTCTGGCGCGCGACCTTGGTCTCGCGGAGCTGCGGTTGCACGCGTTCGGCCACAACCTCGCGGCGCAGGCTTTGTACCGGAAGCTGGGTTTCGAGCCGATAAGCATCGTGATGCGCAGAGCGCTGGACGTTCACAGCAGTGCCTGACTTTTCGTCGAACGCGGAGTCGGACCATGCGCCGCATCGAAGCGGCAAACCTCGCAAGTCCCAGCCTGCGGTCCCGCTTCGCAACACGGTGACTCATGCGCATCGTCCTGCTCTATGCCGCGCTGCTGGCCCTGCTGTTCGTCGGGCTCAGCCTCCGCACTCTGCGCATGCGCCGCCGCCTGCGCATCGCGATCGGCGACGCGAACCACCCGACGATGGCCCGGGCGATGCGCGTGCACGCGAATTTCGCCGAATACGTTCCGTTCGGTTTGCTCCTGATCTACTTCGTCGAGGCCACCGGAGCCGGCAGCCTGTTCGTGCATGCGCTCGGTGCGAGCCTGTTCGCCGGCAGGATCATTCACGCCGTCGGCGTAAGCCAGGTCAATGAGAACTATGCGTTGCGGACCACCGGCATGGCGCTCACGCTCGCTCCACTCGTCGCCGCGGCGGTGCGCCTGCTGAGCGTCTATCTCGCAGGATCAGCCTAGGGGCCGGTGCCGATCCATCGCCTGCAACGCTCGATGACTACTTCGAACGGAGCGGGTAGTCGCCCCATCTGCTGACGAGCGCCACCCAGCAGAACGCAGTGAGGAAGCTCATCGGCATGCTCAGGACGCTCGGCACGTAAAAGAGGGCCGAAAGCTGCGGGCTGTCCAGCACGCTCTCGCAGAAGGCGGCAACGCAGAACAGGAGCCCTCCCATCACCAGCCAGCGGCGCAGGTAGGTCGGCAGCCAGTGCGCCTGCGCACGGTTGTATCGAAGCGCGGCCGCCCTTTCGAGCCGGTTGCCGCGACTGGCATCGCGGAACAGCCATCCGTAGAAGAGGTAGCGGTACAGAAGCGAGCGGAAAGGCAGGTACTGCATGGTCGGCTCGAATGTGGGTCTGACTCGGCAGGAGTCGACGGGTTCCAGCGTGCACCTCTGAAGTCGAATAGGAGTCCGCCCGGGCTCCTCTGTCAATATTGAAGATTCTGCCGAACGCGGGCGCTTGCCGAACGACACTGTTGAGGCGCGTCCGGCGCGCAACTTCGACGTTCGACGTCTCCCGGTCGTGCGCACGCACCGCCTCGCGCCGCGGCCTCGCCTGACCGTGACCCTGGCGTCGCGAACGCCGCCTCCCGGCGCGGAAAGCCTCGCAATCCGTATCGCGCCGCCGCAAAACCAGTTACCTTCGGCGCCACTTACGGGCGGGGCGTGGCCATGGCGATCTTGACGCATTACCCAATCTTGACGTTCGGCGTGTTCTTCTTTGGCCTCGTCGCCGCCGCCTGGATCGGCGCGCTCGTTTCGCGCCGCCGGCCCGTGCAGGATCAGATGGGGCGGGAGGACTTCAACCTGATCATCAGTGCGACGCTGACCTTGCTGGGCCTGATCATCGGCTTCAGCTTCGCCATGGCGGTCAGCAGGTATGACCAGCGCAAGAACTACGAGGAAGCGGAAGCCAATGCCATCGGCACCGAGTACGTCCGCGCCGACCTGTTGCCGGCAGCGGAAGCCGCGAAGATGCGCGCCCTCCTTCTCGACTACACCGACCAGCGCATCCTCTTTTATTCGATCCCGGACGAGGCACAACTGCAGCAGGTCAATGCCAGGACCGCCATGCTGCAGGGCCAACTCTGGTCCGTCGTGCAGAATCAGGCGGTCGCCCAGCCGACGCCCGTCAACGCGCTGGTGGTCGCGGGCATGAACGACGTCCTGAATTCGCAGGGGTACACGCAGGCCGCCTTCTGGAACCAGATCCCGCAGGCCGCGTGGGCGCTGATGGCGGCGATCGCCATCTTCTCCAACGTGATGGTCGGGATCGGCGCGACGAGCAGCAAGGCTCATCCGACCCTGCTTTGGGTCCTGCCGCTCATCGTCGCGGTGGCGTTTTTCCTCATCGCCGATCTCGACAGCCCGCGGCGCGGCGTCATCCACGTGACGGCACAGAACCTGGTCAGCCTCGCCGAATCCCTGCGACCGCGCTGAGGCTTCGCAGCTGAACTCCGGTCGCACTCGGCGCAATCGCGTAGCGCCGGCGGACGCAGAGCGCAACCGCATCGTCAGCGCCGGGGTCTAACATCCATGCGCGGACGGCGGAGCGTGGTTTGCGGCGGCCGGTTCGATGCAAGAACGCGCGGGAAAGCTGGACATGAACCTCGTCATTCGCGCCTGCCTGGTGCTGCTGATCGGCATCCCGTGCGCACCGGTCGGCGCGGAGTCATTACGATGCAACGGACAGATCGCATCGGAGGGGGAATCGCGCCTCTCGATCCTCTACAAGTGCGGCGAGCCGCTGCTGAAGGACACCTATTGCGCGCCCATTTACGCCTATGGCGCGCTCGAGCCGGTGCCCGAGCCGTATGCAAGCACGTTCTTCCCCTGCCAGGTGGTCGAAGAGTGGGTCTATGACCGCGGCCCGGGCAACCTGATGGCGACGGTGCGCTTCCGCGGCGGCGTCGTGCACTCGATCGTGTACGGTCGATACCCGAAGTAGCGCCACTGCGTTCGCGCCCGGCCGCACGCGGCAGGACCGAACTGCCGGTCCTCGAAGCCTGCTTCACCGACCCGTCACGCTGGCACGGGTCGAAGATCGACGCGGGCGCCAGGACACGCATCTGCGTCGGCACCTACGAGATGCAGCTCGAGGCCGCGGCCGGGCGCTGGCAAATCAGTGCGCTCAGGTTCAAGTCGAAGGTCATCGACGGCAACCTGGAGCTCAAAAAATTCCGCCCGTGTCGCCGGACGCGCAGGACTGTTCTATCCTCGCCCGCATGGCCGAGGAAAAGACGCCGCCTCAGGCAACCAGCGGGGAACCGCCCCGGCCGATGCCGTTCGCCATCATGCGCAACGCGCACGAAGCGCTGCGCGCCAGCATTCGCATCCAGGAACAACGGCTCGAGGCCGGCGACCTGGCGGGATTCCGCGAGGAGTGGCAGACGTTCCAGCGTGCGCTGGCAATTCACATGGCCATGGAGGACAACTCCATGTTCGCCCTGCTCGACGGAATCAGCGCAGGAGCCATCTCGGCGGCCAAGCTTCCCGAGGAGCATCGCGAGGATTCGCGCCTCGCTGCCGTGGTCGATGGGACGTTCAAGACGGGCGATCGCGGTGCCCTGCGCGCGGCGTGGTCGGAATGGAAAGAGGACCACCTGCATCACCTCTCGCACGAGGAGGAGGTGATGATGCCGCTGACGATGAAGACGGCGGCGACGCCAGAGGCACGCGCCCGGGTCGTCCACGATCGCCTGCTGGTGCCGAGCGAGAGCCTGCCCGACTTCGACTGGTTCATTGGCTGGGTGGTCGGCATGCTGAGCCGGCATGGATCGGCGGCGCAGCCGGCCAACGTCGCGACACGCGTGTTCGCGTGGGGACTGCAACACGCGTGTTCGCCGGACCAGTGGAATCGCCTGCGTCCGATCGTCGAGCGCAACTGCACGCCGGCGATCTGGGCCGAGCTCAGTTCCAGGTTCGGACTGAGCGGCAATGGACCGATCGTCTAATCGGATTGCGAGGCGCCAACTTGTCGTCCTGAGGAGCGCACGCGACGTGGGATCTCGGCCCTACGCGACGCCGAGATTGCTCGCCTTCGGAATGACATGCGGAACCGTAGCCTCACGGGTGAAGCCCGGCGCATTACTTCCGCATCAGGCGTCACCTGCACCCATCGCGCGAACCACGCACGTTGAAGGATCCCGCGCTACTTGCTCGAGATCACGACGAGGCGATTGTTGCCGGATTCGGCACCCCAGGTTTCGCCGGCGCGACCGTGCAACTGCCGAACCGCCGCGCCGGTTTCGCTGCTCGGGAAACTCAGGAACCTCTCCGTTGCCGGGTCGAAGCGCACGATGGAATTGGCGCTGAAGTCGGTGAGCCAGACCTTGTCGTTCTCGTCGACGTAGACGGCATACGCATGCGGTGCATCGCCAGGCAGCTTCCACTGCTGCCAGTGCTTCGTCGCCGTGTCGTATGCGCTGACCTGGCCCGAGTTCCACTCGCTGATCCACAACCTGCCCTTCGAGTCGGACCAGACCCGGCGCGCGCCCTGCTGCGGCGTCGGCGGCTCGATCACGGTTGCCGCGCCGGTCTTGATATCGATTTGCGCGAGGTGGCTTCCCGCCAGCGAGACGTAGTAGATGTCGCCTGCGGGCGTTGCAGTGATGCCGTACGGCCCGGCCCCGCGCGGCGCGGGCCAAACCTTGACTTCGCCGCTCTTGGGATCGCAGCTTCCGTAGTAGCCGGACTGCCCGGTGAACCACAGGATGCCGTGGTGGTCGAACGCCGCCGTGTTCAGGTTCGCAAAGGCCGACCCGGCCGGCAGCGGAAACACCTTCACCGCGCGCGTCTGCGGATCGACGCGCACGATCGCATTCTGGCCGCCATCGGTGACCCAGGCCGCGCCATCGGGACCGACGATCACCCCGTGTGGCGCGGAGTTGTGACCGAGCGGAATCTGCTCCGCCTTGCCCGTGCGCGGATCGAGGCGGCCGAGCGCCCCCGCGCGCTGTGCGGTGTACCAGACGGTGCCGTCGGCGGCCGGCGCAACGTCGTGCGGGCCGGCGCCGGATGGCAGGCGGAAATAGTGCGCTTGCTGCGCGCCGCCGGTCGCGATCGACAGCGCTGCAAGCGCCGCGAAACCGAGGAGACGAAAGTGCTTCCGCATGGCGACTCCGCGCACCGCGAACGCGTCGCTGACATGGCGCGTCCGGTAGACGGCTGACTGTGAGCGCCAGATCATAGGCCGGGTTGCGCGATGATTCGTCGGCGCGCGTACGATCCGCGCGCCCTTCAAACACGATGAAAGGAAAGGATCGCCATGTCGGTCAAGGTGTTGGTGACGGCGCATGCAACGTCGGTCGGCGGACGCAACGGACATACCCAAAGCGACGACGGGCTCGTCAGCGTCGATCTCTCCGTGCCGAAGGCGATGGGTGGGCCGGGCAAGCAGGGAGCGACCACGCCGGAACATCTGTTCGCCGCGGGTTACGCCGCCTGCTTCGGAAGTGCGGCCGAATTCGTGTCGCGCCAGCTCAAGATTCCCGCGGGCAGGATCGAGGTCAAGGCAGCCGTTGGCATTGGTCCACGCGATGCGGGCGGGTTCGGCCTCAAGGTCGACCTGGTCGCCAACGTCGCGGGCGTGTCGCAGGCTGATGCCGAGAAGCTCATCCACGCCGCCGACCAGGTCTGCCCGTACTCGAACGCGGTACGCGGCAACGTGGAAGTGGGCATCACCGTCCACGCTGTCTGACGAGCGGGAACTGCGGCGGCGGATGCGTCCCGCGCGTTCATGGGCCTTTATCGCGTGCTTAAGCAGGGTTGGCGCAAGAAGGACGCCTTCGCTCTCATGGACACGGTATGGAAGCCAAACGAAGTGTGGTCACAATTCATCGAGGCCACGCTCGGAAGAAACCGCGACCGGCGTTCGTCCGACGTGCGAACGCCCGTGATCCCGGCCCGCGCGATCGTGACAGGGAGCATCGAACGCCATGCAATGGCACGCTTGGATCATCTACCGGCTGGCGGCGATCGGGCTTTCTCTATCGCCCGGCCCGAACGGATTGCTGGCCCTGACGCACGGCGCGTTGCACGGCCGGCGCAAGGCGCTGTACACGATCTTCGGCGGCGCGCTCGGTTTCGTCACCGTCATCGCGCTTTCGATGTTCGGCATCGGCGCGCTGCTCGCGGCCTCGCTGGTGTGGCTCACCGTGCTGAAGTGGGTCGGCGGCGCGTACCTCGTGTGGCTCGGCATCCAGGTCTGGCGCTCGCCGCCGATCGGCATCGAGGTCCGTCACGCTGTGCAACCCGCGCCGGGCTGGTCGCTGTTCCGCCAGGGCGCCCTGTCGGCGCTCACCAATCCCAAGGGACTGCTGTTCTTCGCGGCTTTCCTGCCGCAATTCATCGATCCAGGCCGAAGCCTGTTGGTCCAGTTCGTCATCATGGCGGGCACGTTCGCGGCGATCGAAATCGGCACGGAGATGCTGATCGCCAACATGGCGCACCGGATCAGCCCGTGGCTGCAACGGGTCGGGCGGCGTTTCAACCGGGCTTGCGGCGGTCTCTTCGTCGCGATCGGCGTGGTGCTGCCCCTGCGCAGTTGAGCGATGAGCCCGGCAGCAGGCGTTGCGGCCCGCTCGATCTCCGAGGAGCAATTCAGTGAAGCTGATCGCGATGGTTTTTCTCATGGCGCTCTCGGCGACGGCTGCCGCCGAGGGCACGGTCGAGCGTCTATACATACTCGACTGCGGGGTGAATCAAGGCAAGGATCAGGGCCGCTGGTCGCCCGGCGTCAACGAAGGCAAGCCGATCGAGTTTTCCGACAACTGCTATCTGATCCGGCACGCCAAGGGACTCCTGTTGTGGGACACCGGCATTCCCGATGCGGTGGCAAGCCTTCCGGACGGCTTCGTTGCGGCCAATGGAGCGATCACCCTGCGCCGAACCAAGACGCTCGCGGCGCAGCTGGCTGAAATCGGCGTGAAGCCGGCCGACATCGGCTACGTCGCGGTCTCGCACACGCATGGCGATCACGTCGGCAACGTCGCGATGTTCCCGGCCGCGACCATCCTGATCCAGGCGACGGAATACGACTGGGCCATGACCCAGCAGCCCAGGCCCGCCTTCGCGGCCGACCAGAAGTTCGACAAGCTCAACGGCGACCGCGACGTGTTCGGCGACGCGAGTGTGATCATCCTCTCGACGCCGGGGCATACACCCGGCCATCAATCACTGCTCGTGCACCTGCGCAAGACCGGCGCCGTCGTGCTCAGCGGCGACGCGGTGCACTTCCGTGACAACTGGGACCACCGCCGCGTCCCCTCGCTGAATACCAACCGCGAGCAGACGCTGGCTTCGATGGCGCGGATCGCGACGGTGCTCGCCGAGCAGAAGGCACAGCTCTGGATCAACCACGACAAGGCGCAGAGCGCACAGTTGCGGTACGCGCCTGCGTACTACGAATAGCGAATTGCGGCTGGTGCCTCGACTTGCTGCCCCGGTCAACCCTCCGCGGCGTGCGGGGAAGGGGACGGGCGCATGTCGCGCAGGAACTTGAAGTAGAACCTGGTCGCGCAGGGCGTGCCGTCGGGCAGCAGCGCGTAGTGCGGAATCACCCCGCAAGCCTGCCAACCTTGGCGTGCGTAGAGACGCTCGGCGTCGGCGCTCGCGGTATCGAGTACGAGCAGGGTTTTGCCCGCATCGAGAGCACTACGCTCGGCGGCGGCGAGGAGCGCCGCGCCGACGCCCTGCCGGCGCGCCCGTCGATGGACGAGCATCTTGGCGAGATCGCCGCGGTGCGGCTGATTCTCCGGTTGATCGAGGATCACCAGGACCGTGCCGACGATCGTTCCGGTCGCATCTTCGGCGGCAAGGATCACGCGCTCGCCCCGGATCGCAGCGGCCGCGGTCCGGCGCCAGAACGCCTCGGCCTTGGCGTGCGTCATCGGCAGCATGAAGCTCACCGACGCGCCGCCCTCGACGCAATCGATCAGCACCTCGCTCAGGCCGGCGACTTCGCGCTCGCCGAGGCGGTCGAGCCTTCGGACTCGAATGGCGCCGGGCATCGCTACCTCCTCGCTGCGCGCGCCCGCTCGGTCACGATGATCACCGCATAACGCGCCGGCTTGCGCGTGCGGTTGCGAAACGCGGTGGGTTCGTTCAATTGCATCGCCAGGCAGTCGTCCTCGGCCAGGCGATGCGTGACGCGACCAAGCGTCACCTCGAGACTGCCCGATTGCACCCAGATCTGCTGATGCATGTTCACGTCACGCGCGCCGCTTTCGTATGCGACGCGCGCGCCTGCGGGCAGCACCACCTCGACGATCTGGATCGGGGAGGGAAAGTTCGGCGGCGAGATGTTGCGCCGGACATAGCCGGACTGCGGATCGCGCCACGCGGTCCGTTCGGCGCGCCGCGATACCGGGCTGGCGCTCGCGGTCGAGTCGTCGAACAACGTCGCGAGCGCCACGCCGAGTCCGGTGGCGATCTTCTCCAGCACAACTGCGGTGGGGCTGCTCTCACCGCGCTCGACCAGCGAAAGCATCGAGCGGCTGACGCCGCATTTCGCCGCGAGTGCATCGAGGCTCAACCCGAGTCCGGTCCGCAGTGTCCTGACCCGGTTCGCGATGCGCGAGTTGATGTTGCGTCCGGCAAGTTGTGCCGTCTCATCCCTCATAATGGACACACTGTCCATTAAAATGGATAGCATGTCAACCCGGAAGGATGCTGCCGGCTGCCCGCGCGCGCGCTTTCGAACGCGCAGCGTGCGGGGGGCTAACATCCAATCGGAGTGGATCGGCTGCAGGTGGGGCACTTGAAGACACTGTTCCTCGTCTTCCGCGACCCGGGCCCGGCGTGGGTGCCCGGCGTGCCGACGCGCCAGCAGCCGCTCTGGGACGAGCATGCGGCCTTCGTCGACCGCCTGTATGAACAGGGGCGCGTCTTCATGGCGGGGCCTTATGCCGACTACCGCCGGGCCCTCGTGATCGTCAGCGCGCGCGACGCCGTGCAGGCGTCGGCACTGTTTGACGACGATCCCTGGACCGAAGCCGGGATCCTGGTCGAAGGCGAGGTGATCGAATGGACCGTCTTTCTCGAGCCCCGCCCGGTGCGGTCATAGGAGGGCATGCATGCCGCGCTTCGATCCGTCCCTCCGGTTCGAGACGCGAGCCGAAGAGGCGGCGATCCGGACCCGGGGACCGCGAAGCGCGTCATGCAGGCGAGCGGCGCATGACTGACGCAGGCCCGGCGTGCACGATGCGAACGATCGAGGCCGGCCGGGTCATCCTCGAGCCGCAAACCGCGGCGCATGCCGACGCGATGTTCGCGGTCCTGACCGACCCGGCGATCTACACGTATGAAAACGCGCCGCCGCCCTCGGTCGAATGGCTGCGTGCCCGGTTCGCAAGGCTCGAGTCGAGGCGCTCGCCCGACGGCCGCGAGTCGTGGCTCAACTGGGTGGTGCGGTTGGGCCCGTCCGAACTCATCGGCTACGTCCAGGCTACCGTGCACCCGAACGGGAGCGCACTGATCGCGTACGAGTTCGCGAGTGCGTACTGGGGCCGCGGGCTCGCACGGGAAGCCACCGCGGCGCTGATGGGCGAACTGATCGAGCAATACCGGGTCCGGTCGTTCACGGCGATTGCGAAGGGCGCGAATGCGCGCTCGCTGCGCCTGCTGCAACGCCTGCACTTCACGCCGGCCGACCCCGCCGTGGTCGCGGCGCATCACCTCGAGCCGGGCGAGGTGCTATTCAAGCGTCCGGCTTCGATCGCTCCCGCAGCGTAGCTCTTGTCGAAGGGAAGTCACGACACCCGACGGATCCTGCTGCCGATGCCGCGACAGCGATAGAGTGTGGTCTCCGCCTTCCCAGCGCCCCAATGAGCCGACACATCGGAATCGTCGCATGCTCCGCCGAGGGCGCCGCGCTGTGCTACCGGACGATCTGCATCGAAGGTGCCGCGCTGCTCGGACCGCACGCGCATCCCGAGGTCTCGATGCACACGCATTCGCTGGCCGATTACGTGCGGTATCTCGATCGTGACGACTGGCAGGGCGTGGCCGAATTGATGCTCGCATCGGCGCGCAAGCTCGCGGCGTGCGGCGCCGATTTCCTGATCTGCCCCGACAACACGATCCACCGGGCGCTTCCCCACATGCAGGCGCGCTCGCCGCTGCCCTGGCTGCACATCGCCGAGGCGGTGGCGGCACGCGCGGCGGAACTCGGCTTTCGTCGCCTCGGCCTGACCGGAACGCGGTGGCTCGTCGAAAGCGACGTCTACCCGGAGAAACTCGCCGCGCGCGGCCTCGACTACCTGCGTCCCGACCCCGCCGAGAGGGCTGAGACCGATCGCATCATCATGAGCGAGTTGGTCTGTGGCGTGTTCAAACCGCAGGGGATCGCGGCATTCCAGCGCGTCATCCGGCGCATGAAGGATGCAGGGTGCGACGCGGTCGTGCTCGGGTGCACCGAGATTCCGCTGATCATCAACGACGACAACGCGGCGCTGCCCACGCTCGACTCGACGCGCCTGCTCGCGCACGCGGCGCTGCGACAGGCGGTGCAGTGAAGCCTGGGCTCGTCTCCAGCGACAGGCGGCGTGCCGACGTGATCGAGATCGTTCCGTTCCAGCCGCAGCACGCGGCGGGCGTCGTCGCAGTGATCGTCCCGATCCAGCGAGCGGAGTTCGACATCCCGATCGCGCTTGCCGAGCAACCCGACATCCAGGACGTCGGGGCGTTCTATCAGAGCGGTGCGGGCAATTTCTGGGTCGCCCTCGACGAGCGAAAGGTGGTGGGTACGCTCGGCCTGCTCGACATCGGCAACGGCCAGGCGGCGCTGCGCAAGATGTTCGTCGCCGCCGGGCATCGCGGCGCAGGATTCTCGATCGCGCGGCGGCTGCTCGACGCGCTGCTCGCGTGGTGCCGCGGGCACGACATTCGCGAGGTCTACCTGGGCACGACGGCGCAGTTCCACGCGGCACACCGCTTCTACGAGAAGAGCGGCTTCCGCCGGATCGACCGTGCGGAACTGCCTCCGGCCTTTCCGGTCATGTCGGTGGACACGAGGTTCTATCACCTTGCTCTTTGATGCATAAGGATCTGCCGGATGCTCATTCACGGACGCTGCCACTGCGGCAACATCGCCTTCACCCTCGACTGGAAACCCGAACCGACCGGGTCCGGGATTCCGGCACGGGCCTGCACCTGCACGTTCTGCCGCAAGCATGGCGGCGTGTGGACCTCCAATCCGGGTGGATCGCTCGAGATCGTCGTCGCGGAACCGGCGCTGGTCTCCAGGTACGCGTTCGGCACCGAGACCGCGCAGTTTCATATCTGCGCACGCTGCGGCATCGTGCCCGTCGTGACGAGCATGATCGACGGGCACCTGTATGCCGTCGTCAGCGTCAATGCGTTCGAGGATGTCGACCCGGAGTTGTTGCGTCCCGCGTCGGCCAGTTTCGACGGCGAAGACGAGGCGGCGCGCCTGGCACGCCGCAAGCGCAACTGGATCGCCGACGTGCGTGTCGTCGCCGCGCACTAAACTGCAGGGTGCTATCCGGCGAGAAGGCGAAACCATGCGACGACCCGGCATACGAACCACAGTTTCCACGGCGGCCGCGGTCCTGGCCGCTTGCGCCTCGACACCCAAGCTGACCGCTCCGGACGTGCCTCCCGCGCTGCGTACTCCCGCGGGCCAGACGGTGTTCCTCGAGGCGCTTGCGACCGGCGTGCAGATCTACGAATGCGCGCCGAAGAAGGAGCAAGCGGATCAATACGAGTGGGCCTTCCGTGCGCCCGAGGCCACGTTGGTCGATCGCGGCAGCAAGCGTCTGGGGCGGCACTACGGCGGGCCGACCTGGGAGTCCATCGATGGCAGCAAGGTGGTCGGCGAGGTGAAGGGACGCGATCCAGGCCCCGATCCTGCGGCGATTCCGTGGCTGCTGCTCGCCGCGAAGTCGACATCGGGCAACGGCGTGTTCACGCCGACCGCGAGCATCCAGCGCGTGCGGACGACCGGTGGAATCGCGCCGGCGCAGCCCTGCGGTGCCGAGAATGTCGGCCGGATGGCGCGGGTTCCCTACACGGCGTCGTATTACTTCTATCGCGCGGCTCAATAGATGGATCGGCGCCTCCCGCCTCTCCGCGCGTGAGGCGTTTGTCGTCGCAGTCGTTCGTCGCGAGCCGGCCTCTCCGGGAGCAAACGGTGCGGTGCAGAGCAAACTCCAACTCCAGCAGCGCACAGGGCGTGTTCGAGCCGTTTCCCATCGAGGTCGTGCCGCGGGAGGGGTTCGCGCGCGGGAGCCCGGATCTTGCCTGGTCGCGGCAATGTGCCTTGCACTCGCCCGGGGCGCTCGGCAAACTGGGACGAAGTTCGACCGGACATCGAGTGATGACGAAGACGAATCGCCTCTGGCATGCGCACCATCGCATGCCGAAGAATCCGACCGCGCAGCAACGCATCGCCTGGCATCTTGCGCACGCGGCAAATTGCGCTTGCCGGCCGATTCCGCAGGGCGTCGTTCAATTGCTGAACGCCACCGGCAAGCGGAGTGCGTCATGACGATCCGCCGCGCCGTGACGGCCGATGCGCCGCTGTTCGAAAGGTTCACGCGTCAGCTCTACGCCGAGGTGACGGCGAGCACGCACGACCCGTTCCTGTCGGCCAGCGCCGACTCGTTCGTCGTCAACTGGGCGTCCTGGTTTCAATTGCATATCGGCAGGGAAACGGGCCTCGTCCTCATCGCCGAGGACCCGGCGCCGGCCGGCTTCATCGCGGCGTACGTGAGCCCGCCCATCTTCGGCTCGGAGATCTTTCCGCTCGTGGGCGTGATCGGAATGTGGTGGGTCGACGCCGGCCACCGGCGCCACGGCATCGGCCGGCAGTTGCTCGACCAGGCGGAAACGTGGCTACGCCAGGGCGGCATGAAATACGTCGAGACGCACTACATGAGGTCGGCACACAGCGCCGAAGCGCTCTGGCAGAGCGCCGGCTACATGCCGTACTTCATCGCGGCGCGCAAGTCGCTCGCGCAGTGAGGTACCCGGCCGCGCCGCGCGGCGAGCGCGGCGCGGCAGCCGCGTGTCGAGGTACCGCCTCAGCCGACCACGACCTCGCTGATCTGTACCACCGGCGTGAGATCGGTGTAGTTGGGAATGTCGGCCATTATTTCCTTGGTGTGCGGTCCGAAGCCGGCCTGGAACGCTTCGACCGAATCGCAATAGATGTGGCACATGCCAACGTACGTCGGCGGCACTCCGGGCGCGCCGCCGGCGAGCCCCTTGTCGACCGTGTAGAACTTGCAGCTTTCGCCCATCTTCGCCTTCACCAGCGGCATGTGCTTGTCGCGGTAGTACGCGTGATCGAAACGGGCACCAGTCTTGTGCGGATACATCACGCTGACCTTGATCATGGGTGGCATCTCCGGGGGTGGGGCGGGAAGAATAGGAGTGGCCGGCGCGCGCGACAACCGCGCCTGCGGGCGAGCGCGAGGGCAGGATCACGCCGTGCCGTAAGGTTCTCGGATGGCTCCGGAACGGGTCGAACGATCGGCCTTACGCATGAGCGCACCGTCCATCCGCACGGCTTGCCGGCCGACAGCCTTGCCGGCACCATGCATTCCCTCCCGTTTCGCCGCAGTTGCCTCCGATGCGTCCTTTTCTCGCGAGTCCGCTCGCGCTCCTGTTCGTTGTCGCCGGTGTCAATGCGATGGCGATCGATCCCAAGGCGATGGCTCGCTTCGACAACAGCTACACCAAGTGCGAGGCCAGGTTTCCCGAGATGCGCGGCGCCCGCGACGAGGCCTACCTGAGCCTGTGGCGCGTGAAGGCCGACGACAAGGCACGGGCCGAGCTCGCGGCGGTGCGCAAGGGCGCGCCCTACCAGTCGGAGATCCGCCGCATCAAGCAAGAAGATGCGAAGAACGCCGTGCCTGCAAGCAAGCTCGAGGCGCAGTGCCAGGCGCTGTGGGGCGAGACGCAGCGCGTGCGCAGCCTCGCGCATTAGCCAACTCAACGGCCGGGCGACGCGCCCGGCGGGGGTGGAGCATGTCGATCGCCACGAACATCGTGGTCGCGCTGGTCGCGGCCTTGCATGTCTACTTCCTGGTGCTCGAAATGTTCCTCTGGGACAAGCCGGCCGGCTTGCGCGCGTTCGGACAGACGCCGGAGGCGGCCCGGGCGAGCAAGGTGCTGGCCGCGAACCAGGGCCTGTACAACGGCTTTCTCGCCGCCGGCCTGCTGTGGGGCCTGACGCTGGGCGCGGCGGGCACGAGCGTCAAGGTGTTCTTCCTCGCCTGCGTGCTGATCGCCGGCCTGTACGGCGCCGCGACGGCAAGCCGCAAGATCCTCTACGTGCAAGCCTTGCCGGCCGCGATCGGGCTGGTCTTGATCGCACTTGCATAGCGGGGGCGCGGGGTCCGCGCGGAGGGACAGCATGCGCGTCTCGACACGTGCGGCAGGATCGCCGCCCTGCACCGCGGTTAAGCTCGCACCGGAACCGGCGCCGCCAGTGCGGCGGCGCCGAGGAGGAACCCGATGGGCAAGGGACGGTTGGAGGCGTTCAGCGACGGCGTGATCGCGATCATCATCACGATCATGGTGCTCGAGATGAAGGTGCCGCACGGCGACAGCCTCGAAGCGCTGTTGCCCCTCCTGCCGGTGTTCCTGAGCTACGTGCTGAGCTTCGTCTATGTCGGGATCTACTGGAACAACCATCACCACATGCTGCACGCCTGCACGCGCGTGACGGGTGCGATGCTGTGGGCCAACCTGCACCTGCTGTTCTGGCTGTCGCTGTTTCCATTCGCCACCGGATGGATGGGCGAAAACCACTTCACCGCGGTGCCCACGGCGATCTACGGCGTCGTGCTGCTGATGGCGGCGATCGCCTACTACGTGCTGGAACTGGCGATCATCCGGGCCCATGGCCCGGAGTCGGTCCTCAAGAAGGCGGTCGGACGCGACTGGAAGGGCAAGCTTTCACCGCTCGCCTACATCGTCGCCATCGCCGTTACGTTGGTGTCACCCTGGATCGCCGAACTGATCTTCGTGCTGGTGGCGCTGATTTGGCTGGTCCCGGATCGTCGCATCGAAAAGGTGCTGATGCGCAACGAGGCCTGAAGGGCCGTCGGGGCGCGTCATGGAGCAAATCACGATGCCGGATCGAGACCGGGAGTCGATGGACGCTGCGCCTCACCCGGAGCGCCAGCGGCGCTTTCCGTTTCTCGATCACATCGGCCTGGTCGTGCGCGAACACGAGGCGGGGTCGAGCACCTGCGCGCTGACGGTGGTGCCGTTCCACCTCAATTCGTCCGGCCTCGTGCATGGCGCCGTCATCTTCGCCCTCGCCGATACGGGCATGGGTGCGGCCCTGCTCGGGACGCTCGAAGAGGGTGAGACCCTCGCCACGGTGGACCTGCAGATCAACTACCTCCGGCCGGTGCAGGGCGGCGAGCTGACATGCACCACCCAGCTCGTCAACCGCGGCCGCACCCTGGCGCATCTCGAGTCGAGCATCTATCTCGGCGAAGCCCTGGTGGCGCGCGCCAGCGGCAATTTCGCGATATTCCGGCGCGGCGCGCGCGGCGGCGCCGGTGGCGCCTGACCGACGATTGATGCGGAGAACGACGCGATGACGGCTAACGAGTCTTCCTACGAGGGTGGTTGCACCTGCCGCTTCGTCCGCTACCGGATGAACTCGAAGCCGCTGTTCGTCCACTGCTGTCACTGCCGCTGGTGCCAGCGCGAAACGGGCGCTTCGTTCGCGCTCAATGCGATGATCGAAGCGGACCGGGTGGAACTGTCGAGCGGCGACGTGCAGCTGATCCACACGCCGTCGGCGAGCGGGAGCGGACAGAAGATCGCGCGCTGCCCGCGTTGCCAGGTCGCGGTGTGGAGCAACTACGGCGGCGGCGGGGACAAGGTGCGCTTCGTCCGCGTCGGCACGCTCGACGAGCCCGATCGCCTGCCACCCGACATCCACATCTTCACGATGTCCAAGCAGCCGTGGGTGCTGCTGCCGGAGGGGACGCCCGCCGTGCACGAGTACTACAAATCCGCGGAGATGTGGCCGAAGGAAAGCCTGGAAAGGCGCGCGCGCCTGTTTCCCGCTCGGGCGAAGCAATGATGGGTCGCACCGGATTCGAGAGCAATGCGCTGAGCTCCGCTCACGAGCCCACGAGCCAGACAGTCAATTCCGAGCCGAAGGCGAGGAACCTGGCGTCGCGAAGCGTCCAGATCGCTCGCCGGGTTCGCCTCTCGGGTTGACCAGTGGCAACGTTCCTCTTCCGATTTCGCTGACGGTCCGCCCGTGGCTCCGACACGCTCAGTCGCCGCGACCCTCTGTGCACTGGCGCTGGCCGCGTGCGTCTACGTGCCGCGCACCACCGAGGTCTACGACGCCCAGTGCCAGATCCAGGCGCGCTACATGACGCTCGACCTGCAGCAGGTCGGCGGCTTCGCCGGCTGCGCCAACCAGGGTTGTGCCGCGCTGCTCGTCACGCTCGGCGCGGTCACCATGGCAAGCGCCGTGGTCTCGGGCAGCATCGTCGTCGCCGGCAACGTGGTCTACTGGTTCGAGCGCCAGGGCCGCTGCGTTGCACAGCCGCGGCCATGATGGCGCGTGCACGGGGCACGTCGGGCGGGATCGCAGCAGGGCAGAACGAATGGACCTGATTCGCGGGGCGAGGACGGTTTCTGAGGAAATCCGTTCTGAGCATGGCGGGTCGATTCCGCGCCAATCTGTCAGCTACGATCGCGTGGAACCGATCCGGTCGCGGCCGGTCACACGGCTGGTGATCTGAGTTGATCGATCGCATACCGCAATCGCGGTCAGCCGGGTTTTCGAGCGCGTTTCCGGCGCGACAATGTGTCGCGGCGCGATGAATTGCGTATCCTCGGACATCGGTTGCAGCGTTGAGGATCGAAGGACGTCACGATGTCGCCGGGCGAGTTGCGCTGGATCAAGGAGGTCGAGCCGAACCGGCTCGCGATCAGCATGCATCCGCGCGGCGGACAGTGGCTCGAGGGCGACATCGAGTCCTGGCGCCGGGGCGGCGTGGATGTCGTGGTCTCGTTGATCGACGCAGCGGAGGAGCGCGACCTCGAACTCGAGCACGAAGCCGTGCACTGCCGCGCCAGCGGCATCGAGTTCGTCTCGTTCCCGATCGGGGATCGCGGCGTTCCGAGTTCGCCCGATGCCACGCTGTCCCTGGTCGAATGGGTCGTGTCGGACCTGCGGCGGGGTCGCGGGGTCGCGATCCATTGCCGCTTCGGCATCGGGCGTTCGAGCGTCATTGCCGGCTGCGTGCTGCGAGCGCTCGGTCATGCCCACGACACCGTGTTTCCGATCCTGAGCCGGGCACGCGGGCTGTCGGTCCCCGACACCGACGCGCAGGCCGAGTGGGTGCGCCGCTTCGAAACCACCGCGGCGCCGGCGGGCGCGCGTTCGTAGCGTTCGCGCAGCAGTCGGCCGGCCCCGGCACCGGGCGCCGCGGTAGAGTTCCGCCTCCCCGCGCCCGAACGAATCATGATCCACGACGTCCACCTCCGCGTCCGGCGGTCGGTCCTGGCCCTGCTGCTGTGTGTCGCCGCGTGTACGACCGAACAGGCGCCGCCGGCCGCGCAAAACAAGAATCCTGCTTCGAGCGACCAGGCGCCGCCCGCGAACTGGGACCCGGCCTACTGGGACCGCAGCATGCGCGATGCGCGCGACCTGCGTGACCGCGGCGATCGCGGCGCCGCCGAGCACGCATGCGCGCGCGGAATCCTCTACGTGCAGGCGCAGACGATCAAGGTGCTGTACGGCTATGCCGATGTGCTGGACCAGCAGAGCCTCGGCAGCGGCATCCCGATGCGCAGCAAGGTGCAGAAGCTCGAGCAGGCACGCAACTCGAGCAACACGTACCTCGGTTTCGATCCGTCCGCCGAACTCAGGAACTACGCCGACCTGCTCGCCGGCATGAAACGCAAGAACGAAGCATTGCTCGCCGAAGCGCTCGCGGCGGCGTACCGTTACGCGCAGGAGGCGAACATGCGTCGCGCGACGCTCCAACGCGAAGGCAAGGACCCGATCGGGGAGTGCTGAGTCAACCGGGGATTCGCTGATGGCTCGTGTCGAAGAACGCCTGCGTGCGCTCGGGCTCGCGCTGCCGCCGCCGGTCAAGGTGCCGGCTGGGCTCCTGCTGCCATTCCAGTTCGTGCGCATCATCGGCCGGCGCGCCTTCATCGCCGGACATGGGCCGCAGGGTCCCGACGGTGCGATCGCGCCGCCGTTCGGCAAGGTTGGCGGCGGCGTCACGCTCGAGCAGGCCTACGCCGCAGCCCGTCTCACCGGGCTGTCGATCCTCGGCAGCCTGAAACGTGCGTTGGGCGACCTCGATCGCGTGACGGCGTGGGGCCGCGTGTTCGGCATGGTCAACTCGGCGCCGGGATTCAACCAGCAGCCACGCGTCATCAACGGTTTTTCCGATCTGATCCTCGACCTCTATGGCGCCGAGGCGGGCGCGCATTCACGCAGCGCGGTCGGCATGGCCGAGCTTCCCTTCGACATGCCGGTCGAGATCGAGGCCGAAGTCGAGATCGCCGCCTAGGCGCTCCCGGCGTTGCAGAGAGACCATGTTCGCCGGGCACGTCGGGGCTGCACTGATGATCGGACGTGCGGAGCGCCGGATCAACGTCGGCGCGTTCGCCTTCGCGGCGCTGCTGCTCGACGTCGTGCTTTGGGTGTTCGTGCTCGCCGGGTGGGAGACCGCAACCATCCCGCCGGATTTCGCGCGCACCCACCAGGCGGCGTTCGAGTTTCCGTACTCGCACGGCCTGCTCGCGAGCCTCGGCTGGTCGGTTCTGGTCGGCGCTGGGTCTGCCTACGCGTTCGCGCGGCCGACCGGGCGCGCATGGCGCGCCGGCGCGTTGATCGGCGCCGCGGTGTTTTCGCATTGGGTGCTCGACGCGCTCGTCCATGTGCCCGAATTGCCCCTCGTCGGCCCGACGTCGACCAAGGTCGGCCTGGGCCTCTGGCAGGAGCTTCCGATCGGGCTCGGGCTGGAAGCCGCCATCGTCGTGCTCGGCCTGTGGCTGTTCGTCCCCGGCGCGCCATTGACGCGGGGCAGGAAACGTGCCCTGGTCGCGCTTTGCCTGGTGCTGCTCGCGTTTACGATCGCCGGCATGACGCTTGCACCGCCACCGCCCTCGGCGGCGGCGATGGCGGGCAGCTCGCTGGTGACGCTGCTGATCGTGTGCGCCCTGATCGGCTGGATCGGCGTGAGCCGATCGGCGAGCCGCTAGGGAACACGCGTGCGCGCCAGCGCGCGCTATCCCCCGACCAACCCGAACGATGAGCCGATGAAACGAATCCTTCTCGCAGCGACCCTGGCGGGCCTGCTCGCCACGCCGCTGCGTGGCGCGGCGCAGGTGGCCGTCACGCCCAACCCGCACCATGAGCAGATGCTGGCATCGCCCGACCCGAAGCTCGCGGCCAACAAGCGCCTGGTCTACGACTTCTGGCGCGAAGTGTTCGAAGGCGGTCACATGGAACTGGCGTCGAAGTACATGACCGAGAACTACATCCAGCACAACCCGAACGTACCGACCGGACGCGCCGCGTTCGTGGCGTTCTTCTCCGCGCGCGTGAAACCGCACGAGATCGCCGACCGGATCAAGGCGCCGCTGGTCGCGATCCTCGCCGACGGCAACCTGGTCGTGCTCGCTTTTGCGCTCGAAGCGCCCGATCCGAAGGCGCCCGACCGGAAATTCACCACCACCTGGTTCGACATGTTCCGCATCGAGGGTGGCAAGATCGCGGAGCATTGGGACCCCGCACCGAAGCTCTGACCGCCGGCGACCCCGCTGCGGATCGTTGTCAGGATCCACGCGGGCATCGAAGGGTCCCTTTATCCGGGGAGGTGTCGCGATGGCGATACGCGCGGTCTTTGCCGGGAGATAAGATCTCCGGCGGTCCGAGAAGCTGAGCGAGGAGAAACAAGGGCTCGGCGAGCGCCGATACCGGCGCGCAAGGTCGTGGCGTACCGAGGCAGGCGGTCCGGAACGGCGTGGTCCGGTGGACCGCACGAGCCCGTACGCGACCCGGCCGGATGCGTCGCGAGCGCGCGACTGCGGTCCAGGGAGAAGACAGTGCCGGCACCGGAGTTCCTGCTCTACGTCGACTCGAAGTTCGTCAGCCCCTACGCGATGTCGGCGTTCGTCACGCTGCACGAAAAGGGACTGCCGTTCGACGTGCTCGGGATCGATCTTGCGGGCGGCGAAAACCACGCGCCGGCGTTCACTCAGACATCGCTGACGAGCCGAGTGCCGACCCTGGTGCACGACGATTTCTCGCTCTCGGAGTCGTCCGCGATCTCGGAATACCTGGAGGACCTGTATCCGCCGCCCGGTTACGCGCCGGTCTACCCGGCCGACATTCGCGCGCGGGCACGCGCACGCCAGGTCCAGGCGTGGCTGCGCAGCGATCTCATGCCGATCCGCGCCGAGCGCAGCATGCGGGCGATCTATTTCACGCGCACCGACCAGCCGCTGTCGGACGACGCGAGGGCGGCGGCGGACAAGCTGTTCCGCGTCGCCCAGGCCCTGCTGCCCAACGACGCCCAGTACGTATTCGGCGACTGGTCCATCGTCGATGTCGACCTCGCGGTGATGATCAACCGCCTCGCGATGAACGGCGACGAGGTGCCGCCGCGGCTCGCCTCCTACGCCGCGGCGCAGTGGCAGCGCCCGTCGGTGCAGCGCTGGGTCAAGCAGGTGCGCAACGCCTGAACCGGACCTCGTACCCGATGCAGCGAGGACCGGGCGTCGCCCGAGTCGCGCACCCATGGCAACCCGGCACGTGGCGCTGCTGCGCGGGGTCAACGTTGGGCGCACCCGGCGCGTCGCGATGGCCGACCTGCGCGCGCTGGTCGAAGGTCTTGGCTACCGCGCGGTGGTCACGTTGCTCAACAGCGGCAACGTCGTGTTCACGGCGAGCGGCAGGGAGTCCGGCGCGAGCGCGCGCCGCATCGAGAAGGCGCTGGTCGCGCAGCTCGGCGTCGAGTCGCGCGTGTTCGTGCTTTCGGCGGCGGAGCTGGCCGTCGCGGTGGCGGAAAACCCGCTCGGCCGCGTCGCCCACGATCCGTCGCGGCTGCTGGTCGCGGTGACGGCGGATGCATCGGCGCACGCCAGACTCGCGCCGCTCGCGAGGCAGACCTGGACGCCCGACGCGCTCGCCGTCGGCAAGCGCGTCGCGTATCTCTGGTGTGCCGACGGCCTCATCGCCAGCCGGCTGATGCTGGCCGTGAATCGCACGCTCGGCGAAGGCGTCACCGCGCGCAACTGGGCGACGATGACGAAACTGCTTGCGCTGGCGCAGGAAGAAGCGTGAGCACGTCCAGGGAAACGCCGGTGGCGCTCGCGGTGCACGACGAAGTGCCCGCCGAACTCGCGCGGATCGTCGACGACGGGCTCGGCGAAGCGAACGCGTGCGCGGCGCCGATCGCCCGGACCTTCTACTTCGACACCTTCAGCTTCCAGGCCCCCGCGTTCCATCGCATGCTGGGGTAGGTGCCGGTGCTCGAGATCGCCGGCCTTGCGCCCGGCATCGTGTGCTACACGATGATGCGCCGGCTCGATCCGTCGGCCTGACGGCTCAGGCGCGCGCTGCCGCGCGCTGCGCGGCACGCGCGAACGCTTCGCGCAAACGATCGTGGTCGCGCATCCGTCCGACGTAGTCGCGTTCGCGCGTCGCCCAGCGTGCGCGACAGAGCTGCGCGAGCGCATCCTTGTCCCGGTCCGGCCACCCGTGCAGATCTTCGATCTGGGCAAGCAGCGGCGCGAACAGTTCGAGACCCGCGCGCTCGTGACGCGACCAGGTAGCCAGATCGATCCGCAGGGCACGCGCCAGCTGCACCGCCAGCTTGCGCTGGG